>WNFC01000257.1_pt1 | contig 66278 bp, 68 predicted proteins | sample 5400541 | NCBI WGS metagenome assembly WNFC01 (sample SAMN13153342, study PRJNA577476) | soil metagenome | isolation source: 120 cm saprolite under Douglas fir tree site 2 hole 2 replicate 1 | place: USA:California | collected 2015-04-18
GCCTGGTACAGATCGTCGAGCTCCGTGACCCCTTCGGAGTCCGCTGGGTCCGGCGATCGTAGGGCGCTGCCCCCCGGCCGGGTGTCCGCCAACGCGGGTGCGGAGGGACGAATGTCAGAAGGCAACGTTGTACTCCAGAACTCGGGACTGACCTGAGGCGGCTTGCGTTGAGGGATCTTGCTCTCGAACCAGCGCCGTTGCGTTCCTACGATGCGCCGCCTGCGACCGCGTGTCAACGATTTCCAGAAAATAATTCTGTTGATCTTGGCGGTTCCGGAAAAAGTTCCTGCGATCGCCGACGAGTTGCGGCCAGCTCGCGCCTCGCCGCGTGCCTGCGTAGTTGGACCTGCATGACTGCCGGCTCAAGTCAGTGATCCGTTAAGGCCCACTGCACGTCGGCGTACACGTCGTCGTACGACTGGTGGAACGTGATCGCGTCCGGCGCGTAGCCTGCGAAAGAAAACCACCGGCAAGCTGCCGGCCTACCGCTACCGCGACCTTCTCGGCCACCTGGCAACCCTCACCCGGCAGACCATCAATTTCAGAGGACAGCGGATAGAGAAAATCACGTCGCCCACCCCCGCCCAGGCCCGCGCGTTCGACCTGCTCAGAACACCCGTCCCCGTGACCAGCTGCAACGCGAATCCAAGACGCGAGTGCTCGCCACGGTGACGCGCAATCAGCGCCTTGTCGGTGTCGTCCAGTTTTCCGAGCACGGTGGTGTCAGCGACTGTGCTGAGCTGGGTAATCACGTGGTGGACATGTGCGTGACGCTCGGGCTCGGGTGGTCAGAACGGGGGGCTGCCAGGAGGGGCGAGCGGGTCCGGGAGCTGGCCGGTGAGGATGCAGACAGGGATGTCGGATCGGGTGGTGTGCTCCCATGGGCCGATGTTGCGGCTGCCTGATTCGGCGTGGCGGTCGCAGTACTCCAGGAGCCAGCCGATCGGTTGGTCGCTGACGACGAACGTGGTCCCGTTGTTGTCCTGCTTGACGACGAGGTAGGGCACGGCCTCGGGCGGGACGGGCAGCGCGCCGACCGAGGGGAGGTGGCGCATGTCCCCGTCCCAGCGGATGACGTCGGCCGTGTCGGCTAGGGCGAGGATCGCGCGAAGGGCCCAGGCGGCGCGGTCTCCCTCGCCGCCGCTGATCCACTGGGTTAGCGGGGTGAGCCCGTCGAACAGGTCGATCGGCTCGGTCAGCGCGTAGGTGAACACGGGTCTCCTTGTGATCGGCGCCTGCTGGCGGGGTCGTCGAGTAGCTGGGCTTCGAGGTCGGCGATGCGCTTGTCGAGGAACCGGTTGTTGGAGCGGGCGGCGTGCAGCTTTTCCTCGAGGGTCCGGTTGTCCTGGGCGACCTTGATGGCGCGTTGCTTCAGGGTGGTGTTCTCGGCTGCGACGCGCTGGGTCGTGTCCTCGTCGTAGCTGGCCTCAAGATCGCGGATCTGGCCCAGCAGGAGGCCGATGCGTTCGCGTTGCGTGCGGATCTCGGAGCGTGCCGTCTTCAGTGCGTCCTCGGCGTTGAGGGCACGCTCTCGCCAGGAGGCTTCGGCCTGGGCGTCCTTGCCGGCCTGGAGTTGCCGCCTGCTGGCGGCGTGGGTGGTGATCGCGGCCGCCATCAGGGCCTGGGCGTCGGCGTTCTGGTAGAGGAAGGTGCGGGACACCCCGGCGCGCTGCGCGACGGCGGGGTAGGTGACCTGCGCTTGTTCCCGGCGCAGGCGTTGCAGGGCTTCCCGGATGCGCTGCAGCTTGTCCTGCGTGACGAGCCGTCGCGCCTGGTTGGCGGCGTGCGTGGGTGAGGTCACGGCATCTCCTGAAGGGCGTGACCGCCGGCGCTGGCCAGGTCGGAGCTCTTGAAGCCGAGGCTCCAGACACGCTGGAAGTAGTCCTGCGGGCGGCGCATGTCCAGGGCGAGGGCCTCGTCGAGGAGGCCGAGGCCGGCCAGGGCCTTCTCCAGGCCGTCGATGGCCCGGGCGGTCGGCTCGAACGCCTGGTGGAGGTAGTCGGCGGTGGCGTTGTCGGGTGCCCGCTCGGCGAGCGAAGACCATTGCTCTCGCTTGCGCCGCCAGTAGAGCAGGTCAGCACCGGTCATCACGAACCGGTCGCAGTTGTGGCAGTCCAGCTTCCACGGGCAGGCGCCGCCGTCGACGACGGCCTGGAAGGTGCAAAGGCCGCCCTCGGCCGGGGTGCTGCGCCGGTTCAGGTCCAGTACCAGCGCCTGGGCTTCCTCCCGCGTCAGCGGTGTTACCCCGCTTGACAGCAGCTGGCCAGGGCTGGGCGTTCCGGGCCCGGCAACCCAGACGTGGTGCAGGACGTCGTCGATCTCGCCGAGGGCGACTTTGGCGTAGTGCTCGGCCATCCGCTCGGAGACATGCCCCAGATACCGCTTGATGTGGTGCAGGCCAGCGCCGGCGGCCAGCAGCCTGGTGGCCAGGGTGTGCCGGGCCTGGTGGGCGACATAGGAGCCCAGGTCGAGGTCGGCGACCCAGGCCCGGAACCCTTTGCCGAACCAGGCGTAGCTGACGGCGCGCTCGCCGCGCGGGTTGCCGTGCCGGGCCGGGAACAGCGCCAGCCGGGGCCGTTCCCGGCTGGCGGGCACCCGGCCGAACCGCCGCTCGAAGGTGGCGAGGGTCTTGCGCTGGCGTTCCTGGAGCCGCTGGTAGGTGTACTCGGGGATGCGGATGGCCTGGTCGTAGTTGCCGACCTTGGTCTGGTCGTGCCAGAGCATCGGGACGCCGTTGTGGCGGGCAACGCATTCGAGCCGGAGCTGGAGCACCTCGCTGGCGCGCCGTCCGGTCACCACGATGGTTTCCCAGGCGTCACGCAGTCCCCGGTCGGTGATGTCGAGTTCGGCCAGGCGGCGCAGGTTGGCCTCGTCGGCCATCGCCTTGGCGACCTCGTCGGGGAAGGGGCTCCTGGTCCGGTGTTGTGGCTTGCCGCCGCCGGGGAACGCCCGGATCACCGCCCGGTCGAGGCCGGCGCGGTCGCCATCCCCGTTCTCCAGTGCCCAGCGCATGATCTGGCGGAGGCGGTCGAGGGTGAGCTTGCGGGTCACCTCGGTGGCGACGGAGGGCTTGCCCTGATGGGTGATCCCGAGGGTGGGCAGGCCTTCGCGGGCGCGCCGGTACTGGTCCGCGACGAACAGGCGGACGTGTTCCTCCTCGAGCATGCGGGGGTCATGGCCGCCTCCGGGGGCGCGGGCGTCCAGGAAGGCGCTCAGCTCCTGGCACGCGCGCCGCATCGTGGAGTGCGGCGTGTGGCTGCGCGGGCAGTTCGGGGAGCGCATCTGCTCGGCCAGGAAGTCCCAGAGCATGTCGCGCAGCCACTGCTGTGTCACTTTGGTCAGGTCGAACTGGCCGGTCAGCCGTGAGATCTTCTTCCCGAAGTGGGCTGGCTCGATGTAGCCGGCCTCGCGCGTGTCGGACGGCGTGAAGTAGATGATCCTCAGCTCTTTGCGGATCTGCCGGACGGTCTGCTGCCCGGCCCGGGTCAGGCAGCCCGGGTCCAGCTCCTCCAGCGAGGTCACGGCCCGGCATGCCGCCGCGAGGGGCTGGAGCGTCCGCAGCGACCACCGCGTGTGCTCCTGGTGCTGGGTGTGGGCGAACAGCCCCCACTGGAGTTCCGCCTTCACCAGCGGGTGCATGCCCTTGAGGTTGACCTGGCCGACGCGCAGCGGCGGCAGGGCCTGCGAGCACCAGGCCCTGAAGGCCCGCTCGTCTGCGTAGCGGACGGGGACCTTCAGCCCGCGATCCTGGCAGGACTGGACCCAGTTGCCCGGGAGGACGGCCCGGCCCGGCCGTCCGTCCTTCCCGTATCGCGCGTCGTGGTACTCGCAGAGCCCGAGCGGGGACTTGGCCAGGTCATCGCAGCACGCGGCCCGGCAGCCGCCGTAGGACTCGTAAGGCTGCTCGCCCGCGGCCCACGCGTCGAAGGCCGAGTCGCCTGCGGCCTGCATGCCGCAGTGCTGGCTCTTCCAGCGGTTAAGGTGCCGGACGCACAGCCGGGCCGGATACGGGCGTGCGGGCCGGCCGCAGCCGATGACCCGGCAGGGTTTCGGCGCTATCCCGATAGAGGAGGTCAGCGGCGTGGCCGTGCGCAGGAACTCGAGCTGGTCGTGACCGCGGGCAGACAGTTCCTTCCACGTTCGCTGATGCTGGAAGCACAGGCCGATGCCGGCCTGGGTCACGCTGACGCCGGTGGGCCGTTCGCATCCGTGAACCATGCAGTTCCAGCGGAACACCGGGTGATTCAGCGGGATCTGGATGACGTCACTGCGGAACAGCGGGTCGAAGCCCGGGCCGCCGATCAGCGCGGTGAGCAGTTCCAGCCGGTCCCGTGACTGCCGCCCGCAGTCACCGGGAGGCAGCAGCGCCAGGGCGGCGGTCACCGCCCTTCCCAGACCTTCACCAGCGCGGCCTCGAAGGCGGGGTCGTGGATGTCGGCGTGCCCGTAGACAGTGTCCACCGTGGCGGCCGAGGCCCAGCCTCCCGCGTCCCGGGCAATGAGGAGGTTGCCGCCCGAGGCGTCCAGCACGGCAGTCGCGAACGAGTGCCGGAATTGGTGGGGTACCACGCGGCCGACGCCCGCACGCCGCCCGGCCCGGCGGAGCATGCTGCGCGCGGCGTCCGCCGTCCACGGCTGCCCGTGATCCGGCCCGGCCAGCTGCACCAGGAGCATCCCGTGCCCGGCGCCGTCCCGCGGGTACTCGGTGGTCATGTAATCGAAGTAGGCGTGGATCATCGCCGGGCTGACCCTCTTGATCATCCCGCCCGTCACGACGCCGTTCCGGGCATCCCACGGGTACTTCGTCTTGGCCCGTGACCGGTTGGGGTTCTCGTCCCGGTGGCAGACGTGGGCGTGGGCTGCCCGCGCTTCCCCGCACGGGGCCTGCTCCCGAAGGTGAAGATCGGACAGGTGCAGGCCGCACAGCTCCCCGATCCGGAACCCCCCGTCAGCCAGCCAGGTCACCACCAGGCGGTCCCGGGCGGTGGACGCCGCCTCCAGCAGGCGGCTGCGGGCGTCCTCGGCCAGCATCTTCGGGTGCCGCCGCCGGACCCGGCGGGGAGCCAGCGGATTCGCCGGCAGGCTCGTCTGGGCATGACCCAGCAGTGCCCTGTTCCGGTCCGCACGCGACGGCAGCCGGGCCAGGTCGAGCTGCCGGCCCAGCTCGACATTGACGCCGAGTACGGCCTGGTCCAGGTAGAAGCCCTTCAGGCAGGAGGCCGCCGACGAGAGCGCGCCCTTGCCATAGGGCCGTCGGCCGACCCGCCACGGCTCGCCCAGCGGCATCCGCACTTCGGCGCCGACCAGCCCCATATAACGCTCCAGGTCCCGCAGGGTCACCGCCGTCAGCGGCAGTGCTTCCCGCTCCAGCCAGCGCAGGTGGTCAACCAGCAGATAGGCATACGTCCGCTGAGTACCCGACCCGTCATGCCGCCGAAGGAACCTGTCAGCCGGCTCATGCACCGATCCGTCCGGCCAGACGATCGTCCACGACCAGCGTCCGCCCCTGCCCGGCATCTCCTGAACCCGCAGCTCACCAACAACCTGCCGGTGCCTCACCGCCACCCCCCGAGTCCTGACGTCACGAACATCGGGACTCACGGTAGGTAACAAGACCAGCAGGATCAATTACCCGGCGTATTCGGCGCGTCGCGTACACATGCTCGGGCGGTGGGAAAAGAAGGCGAGCCAGCGAAGCCGCCGTACACGGCCGCCTTTACCTCATCAGTCAGAAACTCAACCGGCATAGTCCAGCAAAGTACGACCAGTCCACCATTAACCAGCGCACAGCGTTCAAACCGTTACACCTCGCCGCGCGAGGCGCTCTGGAACCAGATCCGGCGTTAAGGCTCCGCCGGCCCAACCCACGAGGCCAGGTCAGGCGCGATCCGGCCGCCGCTAACGCCGGATCCTGCTCAGAGCTGATTCATAGCTTATTCTGACGTAGCAGTTACATTATTAGCATGAGGTGAGAACCTGAGGGAAGAATCTCGTCTCGGCACGGGCATACTAGGCACTGATCCGACTGACATTGAGCGAGCTTGACGAACATGGAGAACCCCGGTCCGGCCGCGGTACAGGCCGCCAGCGCGCGTAACGCTGGCATCCAGCGGGCGGACGGCACGCCGGTGCGCGTGCTCGTGGTCGATGACGAGCCGAGCCTGGCCGAACTGCTGGCGAGCGTGCTGCGCTACGAGGGCTGGAACGTGCTGACCGCGGGCAGCGGGGCCGACGCGGTGCGGACCGCGCGCGAGTTCCGTCCCGACGCTGTAGTGCTCGACATCATGCTCCCCGACTTCAACGGCCTGGAGGTCATGCGCCGGCTCCGGGCCGAGATCCCGCAGGTGTGCGTGCTGTTCCTGACCGCCAGGGACGCGGTGGAGGACCGGGTGGCCGGGATCACGGCCGGCGGCGATGACTACGTCACCAAGCCGTTCAGCCTGGAAGAGGTGCTGGCCAGGCTGCGCGGCCTGCTCCGCCGGGCCAACCTGACCCGCACGCAGACCGAGGGATCGCTGGTCGTCGGCGACCTGACCATGGACGAAGACGCCCGCGAGGTCCGCCGCGACGGTGAGCTGATCGACCTGACCGCGACCGAGTTCGAGCTGCTCAGGTTCCTCATGCGCAACCCCAGGCGGGTGCTGTCCAAGGCGCAGATCCTGGACCGGGTGTGGAACTACGACTTCGGCGGACAGGCGCACGTCGTCGAGCTCTACATTAGCTACCTGCGCAAGAAGATCGACGCCGGCCGGGTGCCGCTCATCCACACCGTCCGCGGCGTCGGTTACGTCCTGAAGCCCGCTGGCTAATGTCCGCCCGGTCCAACCCAGGTATGCGGCGGCCCCGCCGGCTGGCGCGCCTGGCGGCCCTGCTTTCCTTCCGCACCATCAGCGGCAAGCTCATCCTCGGGCTGTTCGTGCTGCTCGGGACGGCCAGCATCATCGTCAGCGTGGTCACCGCCCAGTCGCTGAACCATTCGCTGATGTCGTCGCTCAACCAGGAGCTCCAGGCCGCGACCATGCGCTGGCAGAACTGCGTCTTCCCGCCGCAAGGTACCCACACCGATGCCTACATCGCCGGGAACCCGGCGGTTAGCTGCTACGGCCAGGCCGCCGGCACGTTCGAGGCGGAGCTAACGGGCAGCACCTTCTCCGACCTCGGCGTGGTGCCCGGAGGATGCCAGCTCTCCCCCGCGGACGAGAAGACGCTGCTGGCCCTGCACACCACGCAGCTGCCGCCGAGTGGCCAGTACGGGCCCGGCGGACAGGGCGGGCCGGGTGCGACGGGCCTGCCGGCCTATACCCGGACCCTGACCTCGCTTCACGGGGATTACCTGCTCACCAAGATCCAGGTCACGTCCGATGACACGCTGATCACCGGGCTGCCCCTGGCTACGGTCAATAACACGCTTAACAACGTCGAGAACACCGAGCATGCGGTCTTCGCGGCCGTCCTGCTGCTGGCCCTGGTCCTGGGCGCCGCGATGGTGCAGCTCTCGCTCCGGCCGCTGCGCCGGGTCGCCGCCACCGCGACCAGGGTGACCGAGCTGCCGCTTGATTCCGGCGAGGTCACGCTGCCGGCCGGCGTCCCGGACAACGACCCGCGGACCGAGGTGGGCCGGGTCGGGGCCGCGTTCAACCGGATGCTGTTCCACGTCGAGAAGGCGCTGGGCCGCCGCGCGGCGAGCGAAGCCCGGCTGCGCCGGTTCGCCGCCGACGCCTCGCACGAACTGCGCACCCCGCTGTCCGCGATCCGCGGCTACGCCGAGCTGGCCCTGCGGCACCCGGGCCCGGTGCCCGAGGAAGTGACGCACGCCCTGAGACGGGTCCAGTCGGAGTCGGCCCGGATGACCGTCCTGGTAGATGACCTGCTGCTGCTGGCCAGGCTCGACGCGGGACGGCCGCTCGAGCGCGAACCCGTGGACCTGTCCCGGCTGGCGATCGAGACGACCAGCGATGCCCGGGTCGCCCGCGGCGACCACCGCTGGCGGCTGGACCTGCCCGACGAGCCGGTCCTGGTCCGCGGCGATGAGCACCGGCTGCACCAGGTGATGGCGAACCTGCTGAGCAACGCGGGCAAGCACACCCCGGCAGGCTCGACGGTCAGCGTCGCTCTCGCTGTGGCGGCTGCCGCTCCGGGCGCGGCGGCCGCTGGCCCGCATGGGTCGCGGGATGCCCGCGATTCCGGGGGCGGCGCGGCGGTGCAGCGCGGCGTCGTGCCGTCGGGACCGCGGGTGGAGCTGAGCATCACCGACGACGGTCCCGGTATCCCGCCCGAACTGCTGCCCGAACTGTTCGAGCGGTTCACCCGCGGCGACACCGGGCGTGCCCGGGAAGTCAACGCCGCCGGGAAGAGCACCGGTCTCGGCCTGGCCATCGTGGACGCCGTCGTCGCCGCGCACGGCGGCTGCGTCATGGTGACCAGCCGGCCGGGCATGACGCGGTTCGCGATCATCCTCCCCCTGCTGCCCGAGCCCGCCGACCAGCCTCAGGTATCACCGGTCTGACCCGGTGGGCGGTTGTGACGGCCGATACCGCTCCGGTACCGGCGGGCCGGCGTAGGTTAGTTGTCCGTGCGCTGGTTGCAGAATCTCGCGGTGGGCGTGGCCGCGGTCACGCTGGCCGCGTGCGGGGGCAGCCCCAGGCCGGCCAGCGCTCCGCCGCCGTCAGCGACCTGGGCGGTGTTCCGGCACTTGCCTGGCGTGGTGGATCTGGCCGGGCCGCGTGGCGACGGGTCGTTCCTGGTCGCCGCGGCCGGCCGGCTGCTGGTGCTGGGACGCGACGGCACGCTGAGCCCCTTCGCCCGCGGCGCGAGCGGCTACCTGACCGCGATGGGCACCGAGCCTTACCTGGTGCTCACGAGCAGCGAGCCGGTCCGGGGGGAACGGTGCTCGTTCGCGAACGATACGGCCTTCGCCATCGAGCCAGGGGCGCGGCCGGGTGTCATCATGATCAGCCCGCACGGTCAGGCGCGGCGATTCGCCAGCTTGCCGCCCGGCCGCTTCCTGTCCGGGATCGCGTTCGACAGCACCGGACGGTTCGGGCACCGGCTGCTCGTCACGGCCGGATCCGGCGGCCGGGCGACGGTATTCGGCATCGGCTGCGACGGCCGGGCCTCCATCGTCGCCGCTGGCGCGCCTGCCATGGAGGGCGGGATCGTCGTGGCGCCGGCGAGCTTCGGCAGGTTCGGCGGTGACCTCATCGCGCCGGATGAGGGGACAGGTAAGGTCTACGCCGTGGACCCGTCAGGCCGGGTCGTAACCCTGGTGCGGTCGGGCCTGCCGGCCGGCGGCGACATCGGCGTGGAGTCCGCGGGGTTCGTGCCGTCGCCGACCGCCGCCGCCTACCTCGCTGACCGTTTCTCGGCGCGCAACAAGCATCCAGGCGACAACGCCATCTTGCGGCTGTCCGCGACGGAACTGGCGCGGGCCGGAGTCCGGGCCGGCGATCTCCTCGTCGCGACCGAGGGCGGCGCCAGGACCATCGAAGTCCGTTGCGCGGCGGCATGCACCGTCCGGTACGTCGCTGCCGGGCCCGCTATCGCGCACGCCGAAGGGCACATTGCCTTCGGGTCGTCATGACGGCGTCATGCTCTGACCGGCCTGGACGTCCGTATCGGGCGAGGCCGGCCACACTGGTGATGTGCCTGAAACCAGCAAAGACGATGAGTCCCGGCAAGATCTTGCCCGCCATGAGCGGCCGGAATCGCACGACGGCCCGCGTGACCCGCCCGCGGAGAGCGCGCTGATTCTCGACGGCATCCGCGCGCTGCACGGCCGGCTTGATGAGCTCGAGCGCCGGATGCCACGCCCGGAACGCTCCAGCCACGGCGAAGGACAACGCCCCGGTGAGGGCGCCATACCCGCCTGGAAACGCCCCACGGAGGGCGAGGCCCGCTGGCAGGCCACAATCGCCGTCGCGGCCGCGGTCGCGCTGCAATTCCCGCTGCCCGGCAGGCTCGTCCTGCTGCATCCGGCCTGGGTGCTGCCGGCGCTACAGGGACTGCTGCTGCTGGCCCTGGTGACGGCTAACCCGAAGCGCATCAACCGCGAATCACGGGCGATCCGGCTGCTGGGCCTTACCCTCGCCGCTCTCCTTAGCCTCGCCAACGCATGGTCGGTGGCACAGCTCGTGGCCGGGCTGGTGCAGGGCACCATAGGGCAAACCGCCGGACCGCTATTGGTCACCGGCGGAGCCATCTGGCTCACTAATGTCATCGTCTTCGGCCTGTGGTACTGGGAATTCGACCGCGGCGGCCCGGTCGCCCGGGCGAACGCCACCCGCCTCTATCCAGATTTCTTGTTCGTGCAGATGACGAGCCCGCACCTGGCTCCGCCGGGCTGGGAGCCAGCGTTCGGCGACTACCTGTACCTGTCGTTCACCAACGCCGCGGCCTTCAGCCCTACCGATGTCATGCCGCTGTCCCGCTGGGCGAAGATGGCCATGACGGTGCAAGCCGCCATCTCGATCGTGACGGTCGCCCTGGTCGTGGCCCGCGCCGTCAACATCCTCAAGTAACAGCCGACGGCCCACAGCGCGAGCTGGCCGCAGATGGGCGTACCGATCGGGCTGCTGCTCGGCACCGGGGCGATGACGGCGATCGCGCTCTCGGCCGAGAGCGCGTTCAAGGCGTGGGCCTGGCGGATCCCATTCCTTGCCAGCCTGCTGCTCGTGGCCATCGGTCTCTGGGTGCGGCTGAAGGTGGTAGAGACGCCGCTGTTCGCACGGCTGGTCGAGCAGCGGACCGTGGCCAAGATCCCGGTGGCCGAAGTGATCCGGCGGTACCCGAAGCAGATCGTGCTCAGCGCGCTGCTTCGGATGTCGGATAGGTGAACGCCTGTGTGCTAGTTGTAGAGGCATGGACGCCGGCCAGCGGCGGCTCGTGGCGACGATGCCGCTGCACGCGATCACCTCGACCTACGGCGAGCAGGGACTGCGGGAGCGATTCGCGGTCGAGATCGAGACGTGGCCCGAGGAAGATCAGCGCCGCCTGAACCAGGCCCTCGACCTGGCGAGCCTGCTGCACGCCGCCGACCGCAGGGATCGTGAGCCGTACATCAATCACCTGCTCCGGGTAGCGATCCGGATCATGTCTCACTACGGCGTGCACGACGCCGACGTGGTCTGCGCGGCCCTGCTGCACGACGCGGTGGAGGATCACGCCGCCGAGCTGGCCAGCAGCAGCGGGGGCGGGGCGACCACGGAGCCGGGCGCCGCGGGGCCGGATACGGCGGACGGCGGCCAGCGGGCCGCGCTGGCGGCGCTGGCGGCGCAGTTCGGGCCGCGGGTGGCCGAGCTGGTGGCCGCGGTGACCAACCCGGAGTACGCGTCGGACCGCGACACCCACGAGCAGTACCGGGAGCACGTCGCGGACAGCCTGCGGCGCAACCCGTGGGCGCGGGTCATCAAGGCCTCCGATTTCACCGATAACGGCGTCGGGCTGATCCACACCACCGGCCCGCGGGTGCGCATGCTAGCCGGCAAGTACGCGCCGCTGGTGCCGGTCCTGCGGGAGCTCATCGACCTCCCCGATACCCCGCTCGACGCCCCGGTCAAGCAGCACATCCTGTCCCAGCTCGACCGGGCCGCGGACAGGTTCGCGGCCGTCTTGCCGTCAGGCGAGACGGCCGAGGGCGGCTGAGGTGCCGGAACTTCCCGAGGTCGAGACCGCCCGCAGCCTGATCGCCGATGAGGCGCTGCACCGCCGCATCGTCGATGTCGACGACAGCGACACGTTCGTGTGCCGGCCGCACTCCCCCGGCGAGCTGCGCGACGCGCTGGTCGGGCGGACGCTCACCGCGGCCCACCGGCGCGGCAAGGCGATATGGTGCGAGACTTCCGGGGTGGGCGGCTCGACCGTACCAGGCCCCGACCTCGGCATCCACCTCGGGATGAGCGGCCGTATCGTCGTCACGTCCAAGAGCGGCCAGGCGGCCGAGGGCGGCGGGCCCCGGCGCCGTGACGCGCAGCCGCGCAAGCCCGAGTGGGACCGGTTCACGCTCACGTTCGCCGACGGCGGCAGCCTCGCGCTGTTCGACAAGCGGCGGCTCGGGCGCGTCCGGCTGAACCCCGGCATAGACGCGCTGGGACCGGACGCCGCCGAGGTGACCCCGGCGGAATTCCGCAGCCTGACCACCAAGGGATCGATCGCCGTCAAGGCCCGCCTGCTCGACCAGTCCAAGATCGCCGGCATCGGGAACCTGCTGGCCGACGAGATCCTCTGGCAGGCCAAGGTATCCCCCGCGGCGCGGACCGGAAGCCTGCAGCGTAAGGACGCGGACCGCATCTACCGCGCGCTTAAGTCCGCGTTGGACTCCGCCATAGCCAAGGGCGGCGCTCACACCGGCGATGTCATCGCGGCCCGGCATCCCGGCGGCACGTGCCCGCGCTGCGGCGCCGAGATGCTTCACGGAACGATCGGCGGCCGCTCTACCTGGTGGTGCTCACGCGAGCAGCGCGCCTAGCCCGCATCAGCGGGTCTCGGCGCAGCGTGGTTACGAGCAGTGGCGCAAACGGCGATACGGTGACCGAGACGCGGGGCACGCACCCATGGCCGTTCGGAATAAAGATCTTTATCCCGAACGGTCCGGTGTGCGAGCATCCCGAACCCGGAGGGGTGGAGATGGCTGAGCGGACCGTGCTCGACGACGACGCGGTCACCGACGCGGCCCGGCGCCTGCTGGCGGCGGAACGCTCGCGCGAGCCGATCCGCCAGCTGTCGCTGCAGTACCCGGACATGACGATCGAGGACGCCTACCGCGTGCAGCGTGCGCTGGTCGCGGTCAAGATCGCCGAGGGCCGGACCGTCAAGGCGCGCAAGATCGGCCTCACCTCGCGCGCCATGCAGCAGGCCGTGTCGATCACCGAACCCGACTACGGCGTCGTCTTCGACGACATGTTCTTCGACGACGGCGGGGTCGTGCCGTTCGGCCGGTTCATCCGCCCCCGGGTCGAGGTCGAGCTGGCGTTCGTCCTCGACCAGCCGCTGAAGGGTCCGGGGGTGACCGCGCTCGACGTCCTCGACGCGACCCGCTGGGTCACCCCGGCGCTGGAGATACTGGACGCGCGGGTGCAGATGAGCGATCCGGAGACCGGCCACCTGCGCACCGTCGTCGACACGATCTCGGACAACGCCGCCGACGCGGGCATCGTGGTCGGCGGGCGAGCCGTCCGCCCGGACGCCTGCGACCTGCGCCGGGTCGCGGCCCTGCTCTACGTGAACGAGGCGATCGAGGAAACCGGCGTGGCGGCGGGCGTGCTCGGCCATCCCGCCAACGGCGTCGCCTGGCTGGCGAACAAGCTCGCGCCCTACGGCGAGTTCCTGCTGTCCGGGCAGGTGATCTTGTCCGGGTCGTTCACCCGGCCGGTGTTCGTGCGCGCGGGCGACGTGATCCACGCGGACTTCGGCGATCTGGGCGCGGTGACCTGCCGGTTCCGCTGAGCGTCTGGGCCGCGGGACGGCTTTGCTCATAGCGCGCCCACAGCGTCGTTTCAGCTACGGCGGAGCGTGGTCGCCGATTCTCCAAGCCATGACAGTTCTGCAGGTGGACATAGTGCTGCCAGTTCGCAATGAGGAACGTGATCTCGCACCGAGCGTCCGGCGCCTGGCCGGCTATCTGAGTGAAAGCTTTCCCTTCACTGCCCGGATCACGATCGCGGACAACGGCAGCACCGATGCCACCTGGGCGATCGCCACCCAGTTGGCCCGCGAACTGCCCGAAGTGCGGGCCATCCACATGGAGCTGCCGGGACGCGGCCGGGCCCTGCGCGCCATCTGGTCGCAGAGCGACGCCGAGGTCCTCGCCTACATGGATGTCGATCTGTCGACAGACTTGAACGCCCTCTTGCCGCTGGTGGCCCCGCTGGTATCCGGGCACAGCGACCTGGCCATCGGCACCCGGCTCGCCCGGGGATCGCGGGTGATCCGCGGGCCCAAGCGCGAGCTCATCTCGCGCTGCTACAACCTGCTGCTGCGGGCCTTCATGGGGGCGCGATTCTCGGACGCCCAGTGCGGCTTCAAGGCGATCAGGCGCGATCAGGCGCGGGCGCTGCTGCCGCTCACCCAGGACACCGGCTGGTTCTTCGACACCGAGCTGCTGGTGCTGGCCGAACGTGCCGGGCTGCGCATCCACGAGATCCCGGTGGACTGGATCGACGACCTCGACTCGCGCGTCGACATCATCGCCACCGCCCTGGCTGACCTGCGCGGCATGACCCGGCTCGGCGTCGGTTTCGCGCGCGGTTCCATCCAGGTCCCCCAGCTGCGCGGACCCGCGCTCGAGGCCCCCGGGACCGGCGCCAGGCACGCCGCCTCGCATGACCTTCCGCTGCAGATCGCCCGGTTCGCGGTCATCGGAGTGGCCAGCACGATCGCGTACGTGGTGCTGTTCCTGCTGCTCCGCGGGATCATGTCGGCCCAGCCCGCCAACGTGATCAGCCTGCTCGTGACGGCGGTGGCCAACACCGCCGCGAACCGGCGGCTGACGTTCGGCATCAGCGGGCGGCTGAACGCGGCCAGGCACCAGTTCAAGGGCCTGATCACGTTCGGCATCGGGCTGGCCCTGACATCGGGCGCGCTGGCAGCCCTGCATGCGGGTGCGGACCATCCCGGCCGTGTCACCGAGGTCTTGGTCCTCATCGCCGCAAACCTGGTGGCCACCGTCATCAGGTTCCTGCTGTACCGGCACTGGGTGTTCCGCGGGCCGAAGCGCCCCGCTGAGCGCTGGCGCGATGACCGCGAGCCGGCGCCCCGGGACCCGGTGGAGCCGTTCGGATCAGCTATCCAGGTAAATGCCATGACGACCCAAGGGGAGACAACCAGGTGAGCACGACCACCTCCATTCCGCGGCACGCGATAGGCGGCCGCGCCATGCCGGGCGGAAGCCGGGTCCGGCGCCTGCTGCGCGGGCCGGAGACGGATCCCCAGTGGGCTCGCCCCGGGTTGTTCGGGTTGCTCGCGCTGACCGCCGTTCTCTATCTGTGGAACGTCACCAGGAATGGCTGGGCGAACGACTTCTACGCGGCCGCGGTGCAGGCCGGTACCAAGAGCTGGAAGGCGTTCTTCTTCGGCTCGTTTGACCAGTCCAACTTCATCACAGTCGATAAGACGCCCGCCTCGCTATGGGTTATGGAGATATCCGGGCGGATATTCGGCTTCAGCCAGTGGTCGATGCTGGTCCCGCAGGCGCTGGAGGGCGTGGCTTCGGTCGCGCTGCTCTACGCCGCGGTCAAGCGCTGGTTCGGTCCGCCGGCTGGCCTCATCGCCGGGCTGGTGCTCGCGCTCACCCCGGTCGCCGCCCTGATGTTCAGGTTCAACAACCCCGACGCGCTGCTCGTGCTGCTGATGACCGCCGCCGCGTACACCCTGGTCCGCGCGATCGAGAACGGGCGGACGAAATGGCTGGTGTTCTGCGGGGTCCTGCTCGGCTTCGCGTTCCTGGCCAAGATGCTGCAGGCGTTCCTGGTGGTGCCGGGAATCGCGGTCGCCTACCTCTGGGCCGGGCCGCCCAGGCTGGGCAAGCGGATCTGGCAGACGGTGCTGATGGGCGTCGGCCTCATCGTCGGGGCGGGCTGGTGGATCCTGGCCGCGGAGCTCACGCCCGCGGCCGACCGGCCCTACTTCGGCGGCTCCACCAACAACAACATCCTGCAGTTGGCCATCGGGTACAACGGCCTGGACCGGCTCACCGGCAACGAGACCGGGTCCATCGGCGGGGGCGGGCAAGGCAGCAGGTTCGGTGGCGCGACCGGGCTCTTGCGGCTGTTCCAATCCGAGTTCGCCGGACAGGCCAGCTGGCTGCTGCCCACGGCGCTGATCTCGCTGGCCGCCATGGTCTGGGTGTCACGGCGGGCGGTGCGGACCGACAGGACCCGGGCCGCGGCGCTGCTGTGGGGCGGCTGGGTACTCGTGACCGGCCTGGTGTTCAGCTTCATGAGCGGCATCATCCACCCCTACTACATGGTCGCCCTCGCGCCCGGCATCGCCGCACTGGTCGGCATCGGCGCGACGGCCCTGTGGCAGGCGCGGCTCGGGCTGGCCGGGCGTTCGGTGGCGGCTTTGGCCATCGTTGTCAGTGCGGTATGGGCTTACGTGCTGCTGGACCGCACGCCGGACTGGCTGCCGTGGCTGCGCTTGGTCGTGGTGGTCGCGGGCGTGGCCGCCGCGGGTCTCGTGCTGGCGGGGCCCCGGCTGGCGGGCCCGGGCTCTCTCGGACGGTCGCGGCGCGGGCGGCTGGCGCTGGCGGTCGTGCCGCTCGGACTCGCCCTGGTCGCCGGGCTGGCCGGGCCGACGGCGTACGCGCTGGATACCATCAACTCCACCCACACCGGCGCGCTCGTGAGCGCCGGGCCGCAGGCGGCCGTTTTCGGCGGCGGTCCCCGCGGCGGCGGCGGATTCCCCGGCGGGCAGGGCGGGTTCCGCGGCGGCGGCGGGTTCCCCGGCGGGCAGGCCGGCCAGTTCGGGCGCGGTGCGGGTGGTAGTACCGGTGCAGGCGGAACCGCTGGTTCGGGCGCCAGTGGCGTGCCGGGGCGTACCGGCGGGCTCGGCGGTCCCAGCGCCGGCGGCGCGGGCGGCTTCGGCGGCGGACGCGGCGGCGGGCTGGTCGGCAGCACCACGGTGAACAATGCCCTGACCAAGCTGCTCCAGCAGGACGCGTCCGGCTACACGTGGGTGGCCGCGACCGAGGGCTCGACGGCCGCGGCGCCGCTCGAACTGGCGACCGGTGACGCGGTGATGGCCATCGGCGGGTTCAACGGGACCGACCCGTGGCCCACGCTGGCCGTGTTCGAGCAACTCGTGGCTAAGCACGAGATCCACTACTACGTGGCCCAGGGCAGCCAGAGCTTCGGCGGCGGGCGAGGGTCCTCGGCCATCGCGACCTGGGTCGCGGCCCACTTCACGAAGCAGACCGTCGGCGGGGTGACCGTCTACAACCTCACCGCGCCGTCGTCATAGGCCGGTCGTGGCGGCGGGCCCGGGGCTGATGAGTGGCCCCGGGCCCGTCGATCTTTGAGCGGATGGGGACGGTAGTTGTCGTAATCCTGGGTAGTGGCAACCCTCGTGGTTCCGATCCTGTCCAGGGGTTACGCGTTCGCCGTCGTCAGCCTGCGGTACCTCATCGTCGGCGCGTGGGGCGCCGCGGTGGTGACGGCGATCTTGTTCCTCCCTACGCTGAGCGCCGCCTCGCTTGACGCCACCGCGATCAGCCGCGTCCGCGCGCTGCAGGCCGATCTGCCTTCGCTCGGCCGTGCCGCCGGGCTGACCGCAGTGCGGTTCGAGGTGGCCGGCCAGACCGCGATCACCGGCGACTCCATCGCCTCCGTCTTCGCCGACGTCGGACGCATCGCGCTGGCGATCATGCTGGTGACCCTGGTCCTGCTGGCGCTGTTCCTGCGGTCGCTGCTCGCGCCGGTATACCTGCTGGCCGCCAGCGTCCTGGCCGTGTTCGCCGCCCTGGGGCTGACCATACTGATCGGCCAGCACATCCTCGGCTACGGCAGCCTGGTCTACTTCGTGCCGTTCGCGGCCGGCGTGCTGCTGGTGTCGCTCGGCTCGGACTACAACGTCTTCGTGGTGGGGCGCATCTGGGAGGAGGCGCGGCGCCGTCCGGTGGCCGACGCGGTGGCCGTCGCCGCGCCGCAGGCCTCGCGCGCGATCACCACGGCGGGCGCGGCCCTGGCGGCGAGTTTCGCCATGCTGGCGGTGATCCCGCTCGAGCAGTTCCGGCAGATAGCCATCGCCATGGCCGTCGGAGTCATCATCGACGCGATCGCCGTCCGCTCCCTCCTGGTGCCGGCCCTGGTGGCGCTGTTCGGCCGGCCGGGCATGTGGCCCGGCAACCGCCGCGTCCCGCCGGTGGCGGTGAGCACGCCGGTGAAGGCTCAGGCACGAGTGCCGTCCGCCGATCAGTCCTGACTGTTCCGCTGAATAACGGCCAGCCAGGCCTGCGCGAACGGGATCCCGAGGCCGGGCTGGGTGAGCTCGAAGGCCGCCGCCTCGATGCTGGCGATCCTCCACCCGTCGCCGAAGGCGGCGTGCAGCTCGTCCTGGCGCACCCGGCGGGGCCCGGAGTTCCCGGGCTGGCGGTCGCTGAAGCACATCAGGTAGCAGTAGCCGCCCGGCCGCAGCACCGACCCGAGGCTGGCCACGTACCTGGCGCGGTTTGCGTCGTCGAAGACGTGGAACACCCCGCTGTCGATGATCGTGTCGAACGTCAGGCCGAGGTCGCCCAGGTCCAGCGCGTCAGCGATGTCGAAGCGGGCAACCAGGCCTCGTTCGGCCGCCTTGTCTTTAGCCCGCTGGATGGCGCGCCCGGAGACGTCGACGCCCATCGCGTCGGCCCCATGGGCGGCGGCCAGCAGGGTCTGCTCCCCCGTGCCGCAGCCGGAGTCAAGCACCTGCCCGGCCAGCAGGCCCTGCTCCGCGAGCCGCACGAAGGCCGGCTGCGGCCGGCCGATATCCCACGGCGCGGGCGTGCTCGCCGCGTACGCCTCGTCCCAGCTCGGCCCGGTCATGGCTTTCCAAAGTACCGGACGGGCCGGGTCCCGCGCCCTGCCTCAGATAGCCTGTTGACAGATTATCTGTGCGTAGTTAGTCTGTCCGTAGTTCAATTTGATGAGGGAGGAACCATGTGGGAGTACGAGTACAGCGTCGAGACCACCGCCGACTTTCCCGAGGTACTGGCCGCGCTGGCGAAGCTGGCGGAGGGCTAACCCGTGCCGCTCGACCCGGAAGAGAGCCCGGGGTTCCTGCTGTGGCACGTCACGCTGCGCTGGCAGCGCGAGATCGCCGCGGCGCTGGCCCCGCTGAACCTGACCCACGTGCAGTTCGTGCTGCTGGCCGCCACCTGGTGGCTGAACTCGCGGGGCGAGGACCCGAACCAGCTCAGCGTGGCCCGGCAGGCCGGCACCGACGTGAAGATGACCTCCGAGGTGCTGCGCAAGCTGGAGGCCAAGGGCCTCATCGTGCGCGCCGTCGACGCCGCGGACACCCGGGCCAGGAGACTTCGGGTCACCGAACGAGGCGGCGAGCTTGCCGTGCGGGCGGTGGCCGCCGTGGAAGCCGTGGACGCCTCCTTCTTCAAGGCCACGCCCGATCCCGCCGCCCTGCTGGCGATGCTGCGGCCGCTGGCCCGCCGCGACGGCCATCGGCACGCCACGACGGCCGCTGAAACTGTTGATATACCGGGGTCATGAGCGCGGATTCCCTGCCCAGCCAACAGCGACTTCGGCGATGACGTGCTCGCGGCGCACTACGAGCAGGCGGTGCACCCCTGATGTCCGGGCCGCGGGCCTGACCGGGATTGCGTCAGATGGCGCAGGCCAGGTGGATGGTCACGGGCTGGCTGCTCGCCCCCGCCGTGTCGTAGATCCAGGCCTCGATTTCGGCGTCATGCTGCTCAGCGGTGCCGCATTCCAGGTTGAGCGGATAGGCGATGCTATCCGGCCCGACGATGCCGGGACCTGGGCTGGAGAAGGGATAGGTTTGCTCCACCCAGCGGGATCCGTTGACACCCAGGAAGCCGAAGCCCGCGGCGTCCTGGCCGGGATCAGCGTAATGGACATCAAAGTAGACCCATACGCCTTGCTGGTATGTCCCCACGCTGATAATCCGCGGCACGGGCGGGGGCGGTGAGGTGGACGGAGACGGGCTCGGTGTCGGGGAGGGTGATGCCTTCGGGGACGGGGAGGCGGTGGGCGACGCCGACCCGGTCGGCGACGCGGTCGCGGACGGCGACCTGCTGGTGCCGGTGGAGGTACCGGGTGATGTGACCGTGTCCACGGCCGGGATGATGGCCGGTTCCGGTCCCGGGCCCGTGGAGGAGGACGCCCTCGGGGACCTGGAAGCGGCCGGATGCGTGCGGGAGACCACGGGCGCGGACGATGCCGGTCCGGCCGAGGTCGGCGCCACCGCGGCCCTCGGCCTGGACTGTGCGGCGGATGAGGGCCGGGCCGTGCCACCCAGGGCGAAGCTGACCGCGACGGACGCCGCGAGCACGCCCGCCGTCACCCCCGCCGCCGTCAGCGGCCGCCACCGGCGACGCCACCAGGCCCGGTCCCGGCCGACCGGCGCGGACGGCCCCTCGCGCGGGGCGGCGGCCGTCACGACGACTGGATTTGGCGAGATGTACGGGGCGAAGGCGCCCATGGCCGCGTCGGGCAGCCAGCCGGTCGCGGGCTGCGCGGCATCTACCTCGGCCAGCACCTCGTCTGCGGTGGGCCGCTGGCCGGGGTCTTTGGCCAGGCACCGCTCAACCAGCGGGCGCAGTTCGGCGGGCAGCCGGTCGAGGCTCGGCGGGCTGTAGACCAGGCGGTAGGCCAGTTCCGGGCTCGACCCTTGACCGAACGGGCCCACGCCCGTGGCGGCGAAGGTCAGGACGGCGCCCAGGCTGAAGATGTCGCTCGGCGAGCCGATCTCCTCGCCCATGGCCTGCTCGGGAGACATGAACCCGGGCGAGCCGACCACCAGGCCGGCGCCGGTCACCGACACCGGCTCGGCGGCGCGGGAGATGCCGAAGTCGATTACCCGTGGCCCGTCCTGGGACAGCAGCACGTTCGACGGCTTCAGGTCGCAATGCACCACGCCCGCGGCGTGGATGGCGCTCAGGCCCTCGGCCAGTCCCGCCGCCAGTGCCAGCGCCGACCGGACCGACATCGGCCCGTCGCCGGTCACCGCCTCGGACAGCGAGGGCCCGGCCACGTAGGCCGTGGCCAGCCAGGGCACCGGGCCATCGACATCCGCGTCCACCACCAGGGCGGTGAACAGGCCGCTCACCCTGCGGGCCGCGGCGACCTCGCGACCGAACCGAACCCGGAACTCCTGGTCCGCGGCCAGCTCGGCGCGGATCACCTTCACCGCGACCGGCCGCCCGCCCGCCGACAGGCCCAGGAACACCTGCCCCATGCCGCCGCCGCCAAGGTGGCCGACCAGCCGATACGGGCCGATCACCCGTGGATCCCCCGGTTTCAAGCCCCCGATCATGTCATTCGCCACCTAACGTCAGCAAAGGCCCCTGTGACGTCACAAAATCATCCTAAGGTTCCAGCGCCAAATATGGACGCGGGGGGTAGGTTGCTATTCGGATACGTCATTCCGCCGTTCTCGTAACGTCTTACCGGTCTCACCAGCCGTAACGTCAGCCTCAGAAGTTTCACCTTCGCACGCCGGAAATGGCATATCGAATTGGTTGCTTCCATTTAATAAAAAATAGATAACACTGAGGCCCGGGTTTGGCGTCCGCATGGTGAACGCCCCGGTGCGGGGCCGGGCCTCGCACTCGGGGCGTATCGGGGATCGCTGGGTGGGGGTGGCCGGGACGGGGGCCTCACGCCGGGAGAACGGCCTCACTCGGGGACGGCAGCTGCACGCCAAAGGGCGGAGGCCGCCTCGGTTTCTCTCACGCCGGGAAGGCGGGGCCCGCCTTGGTCTCTGCTGCCTCGACCCCGGCGGCCTGCTGGCCCGGGGCATCCTTCCGGTACAGCGGCCCGCGGCGGAGCAGCGCACCGCCGATGATCGCGCCGCTGGCGAGGATGCCGGCGGTCCACCAGAACGCGGTGTCGTAGCCGTACGCTAGCGCCAGCCCGGTCAGCGCCGGGCGGCCGATCAGCCGGGCCGAGGCGATGTGGAGGGTGATGTAAGAGGTGACGGCGCTGGCGAAGATCGTGTTCAGCAGCGAGGTGCCGATCGAGGCGCCGAGCTGCTGGCCTACCGTGACGGCGGCCGAGGCGACGCCCGCGTCCCGCGGCGCCACGCCGAACGTGCCCGTGTTGATGCACGGCGCGATCACCATGCCCAGGCCGACCCCGGTCAAGATGAGCGGGCCGAGCACACCATCGACGTAGCCGGTGTGCGCTCCCAGTTGGGCGAACCAGGTCGCCGCGCCCGCCGCGACCAGGAACCCGATCGCCACGAGCGGCTTGGGCCCCACCCTCGGCATCAGCACGATCGTGGACACGTTCGCCGAGATGGCGATGCCGCCGGCAATCGGCAAGAACGCGAAGCCCGTGACGACCGGCGAATACCCGAGCGTCTGCTGCAGGTAGTAGGTCAGGAACAAGAAGGTGCCGAACATGCCGGCCGCAGCGATGAGCATGGACGCGTACGCGCCGCCCCGGTTGCGGTCCAGCACCACCCGCGGCGGCAGCAGCGGGTTGGGCGCGCGGCCCTGCCACAGCGCGAACACGATCAGCAGCGCCACGCCCGCGACCAGGAAGCCCCAGGTGGACGGCGTGCTCCAGCCGTGCGTAGCCGCGTTGGAGAATCCGTAGACCAGGCTGAACAGGGCGCTCGACACCAACAGCACGCCCGGGATGTCCAGCCGGGGCCTGGCCGGGGACGGGGACCGCGTCAGCAGCAGCGCTCCGCCGAGCAGGGCCACGCCCGCGAAGATCAGGTTGACGTACAGCGTCCAGCGCCAGGACAGGTACTCGGTCAGCGCGCCGCCGAGCAGCAGGCCGACCGCCCCGCCGGCCGCGGCGATCGCCCCGTACACGCCGAACGCCTTGCCGCGCTCCCTCGGCTCGCTAAACGTAGTCGTCAGCAGCGACAGCGCCGAGGGCACCAGGAGGGCGCCGAACGCGCCCTGGCAGGCCCGCGCGGTCACCAGCATGGCGAAGTTGACCGAGGCGCCGCCCACGGCCGAGACGCCGGCGAACCCAGCCAGCCCGATCAGGAAGGTCACCTTGCGGCCGAGCAGGTCAGCCAGCCGGCCGCCGAGCAAGAGCAGGCTGCCGAACGCCAGGGTGTACGCGGTGACCACCCACTGCCGGTCCACCGTGGTGAAGTGCAGCGCGCGCTGCGCCGACGGCAGCGCGATGTTCATCACCGTGACGTCCAGGACGACCATGAGCTGCGCGATGCCGATCACGCCTAGGATGAGCCAGCGCCGCCGGTCCTCGGCGCTGCTGATGGGGTTGACATCAGACATGAGCTTCACCAATCTGGAGGTACCTTCTCCGCTTGACTCCCACGGTAACATGAAACGGAGAACTTGTCTCCACTTTTTTTCAGGAGGTTGAAGTGCCCGAGAACTCGGCAGGTTCCGGGGACGGCACGGGCCCCCTGGATGTCGTGCGGCCGCTGCGGCGGGACGCCGAACGGAACCGGCAGCGCATCCTGAAGGCGGCCTCGGAGGTATTCGACGAGCGCGGGCTCGAGGTCAGCCTCGACGAGATCGCCCGATACGCCGGGGTCGGGGTCGGCACCGTCTACCGGCGGTTCCGGACCAAGGAGGAACTGGTTGAGGCGCTGTTCGTGGACCGCATCGATTCAATAGCGGCCATCGCCGAGGACGCCCTCCAGGCGCCCGACCCCTGGTCGGGATTGGTGTCCTTCATGGAGCAGCTGACCGAGATGCTGGCGGGCGACCTCGGCCTGCGGCAGATGCTGATGTTCGCCACGTACGGCCAGGACCGGGTCGCGTACGCGCGGCAGCGGAATGCCCCCCTGGTGCACCGACTGGTCGAGCGGGCCCAGAAAGCCGGGCAGCTCAGGCGCGATCTCAGGCAGACCGACATCCCGTTCATCGTCTTCCTGCTGGCCGAGGCGACCCAGCTCGCGCACAGCGCCAGTCCCGGGATCTGGCGCAGGTACCTGACCCTGATCCTCGACGGCCTGCGGCCCGAGCGCGAGGACGTCACTCCGCTTCCGGTGGCCGCGCTGCTGCCTGAAGAGATGGAGAAGAGCATGCGCCAGGCCGCCCCGCGGCACCGCTGATGTTCTCCACGGCTCTGTCCCTATCCCGGCCAAACCCCAGCTAGATTTGCATTTGCAAGTGCGTGTACAAAGCGTTAACGAATCTAATTCTGCAATCGTTAGCCGTACCCCTGCGTCATCGCAGACCAATGAGCCGGGTACGCAAAAGTAAACACGCGACGCGACGCACGTCGATGCGTGACATACCGACAAAAACGCCTTAACATGGTCCCTTGCGCTTAACGCGCCGCTCCCGACGGGAAATTAACCGCCCATCCCGCCGGTCCGCCTTCCCCGTTAGCTAGGCATTATCTCCAGGAGACATCACGCATGAACCCCGGCGACAGCGTGCAGGACGCCAGCCGATCAGGGCCGGATGAAGCCAGCGGTTTTGGTGCCGCCGCTGGCCCGGGCAACACCACGCTGGCGCGGTCGCCGAGAACCCAGAAACCTCTCCAGGACATCCAGGACATCATCGACAAGCTCGCGGCCGTCAGCCAGCAGTTGCGCCGTCCGGGCGGCCGCGTGCCGGGTCCCTCGAACTAGACCCTCAGACCACTCAGCAGCCGCGCGCTGTCGGCCGCGCTGAGCGCCGAGGCGCGCAGCAGCGCGAACGCCCGGATGTAGCGGGCGAGGTCCTCCTGGCTCTCCAGGTACACCCCGCCCGAGAGCGCCTCCAGGTAGACGACGCCCAGGCTGGGCGCGTCGGGGAACCTCAAGATGGCCAGCGAGGCACTGCCCGCGGCCGCGTGCGCGCCCGCCGAGAATGGCAGCACCTGGATCGTGAGGTCGGGGAAATCGTCGCTGAGCTGGACGAGGTGGCTGATCTGCCCGGCCAGCACGCCGGGGCCGCCCACCGCCTGGTGCAGGGCGCCCTCGCCGAGGATCACCCACAGGCGCCGTCCCGTGGTCCCCGCGGATGTGCCGAGCACGACCTGCTGCCGGATGGCCTTCGCCGCCACGGCGTCCTCCCGCTGCTGGTCCGTGGCGTATCCCGGCTCGGCGGCGGCGATGGCGCGGGCGTAGTCATCGGTTTGCAGCAGCTCGGGGATGACCTGCGCCTCGTAGGTCATGATCTCGGAGGCGGCCGACTCCATGATCACATAGTCCAGGTACGCCTCGGGCAAGATGTCCGCGTACGGGTGCCACCAGCCGCGCTGGCCGCCGCGGCTGGCGATGGCCACCAGCGCGGCCTGCTCGCTGTCCGGCACGCCGTACTCGGTCAGCAGCTCGCGCAGCTCCTTGGGCCTGATGCCGCGCTGGCCGGTCTCGATCCTGCTGATCTTCGAGCGGTCGCACTCGAGCACGCGGGCCGCGTCCTCCAGGGCGTAGCCCACGTTCTCCCGGTACCGGCGCAGCGCGCCTCCGACGAGGCGGCGCCGCACGGGGGGTTCTCCGGTCACGGTTCCTGCCTTTCCGCGGGTCTTCCGCCGCGAACGCGAAGTTTGGGGTACTTGGAGAGCAACGTAGCATCTGGTGTAGTCCATGACAGGTAACGACACGCCCGGCACGGTGCGGGCAGTCGCCGCCGGTTTCCGGTTAGGGGCGCAGCCGGTCAAGTGCCCCGAGGATGCGGTTCTCCGATACCGGGGCCTGGGTTCCGAGGGTCTGGGCGAACAGGCTGACCCGGAGTTCCTCGAGCATCCAGCGCACTTCGGCTACGTCCGCGTCTGCCCGGCGCGCGGGGGGCAGGTCGGCGACCGCCTGCTGATAGGCCTGCTCGGCCCGCTGGGCAATGGCCATACTGGCCGCGTCGCGGGCCGGGTTCTCGGGCAGCTTGTCCAGCCGCCGCTCGATCCCCCGCAGGTAGCGGGTCAGGTGGGGCAGCCGCCGGTACCCGGTGGCGGTCACGAACCCCGCGTAGATGAGCCCGGCCAGCTGCGCGCGCATGTCCCCGGGGGCCGGGGGGGTACGGGGGGGCGGGGAGCCCCCCCGTGAGCGGGGGGTTTCGGGGGGTCGTCCCCCCGAGTCAACACTGTCATCCAGCCGGGCCGCGACCGTGTGCGTCAGGCGCAGCGCCGACTCGACCTGCGTGACCACCTCGGCGGTCACCTCGTGCAGGCGGGACCGCACCGCGGCGGACAGCCGCTCGAAGCCCTCGCGGTCCCAGGCCGGACCGCCCGCCCCGGCCATCAGGTAGTCGGCGGCGCAGCTGACGCAGTCGGCGAACATGGCTGCGACGCCGCCATGCGGGTTGCGGCTGAGGGCCAGCTTGGCCCGGGTGGACAGGCCGCCCGCGATGGACTTGACCGGCGACGGCGCGCCGAGCAGGATCAGCCGCCGTGTCCCGGCCCACATGGCCGTGCGCGCCGCGGCCTCGGTCTCGAACAGGCGCACGTCAACATGGTCGCCCGCGTCGGCGAGGGCGGGGTAGGCGACCACGGTGCCCTCGCGGAACACCCTGGGCAGCGCGCCGAAGGTCCACGACGTAAGGCGCGAGCGGGTGATGCCGGCCGCCGCCTGCGACAGCACCGTCCGCAGCCGCGGCCGGAGCTCACGCTGCAGTTCGGCGACGTCCTTGCCCTCGGCCAGGATGCGGTCTCCGTCGGTCACCCGGACGGTGATCCGCAGGTGCGGAGGCAGCTTCGAGTCGTCCCAGGCCTCTCGCGGCACGGTCACGCCGCGCAGTGACCGCAGCTCACGAGCGACGGCGTCGCGCAGGTCCCCGGCCGGCGGCCCGAGGCGGGCAACGACCTCCCGCGCCACGTCAGGCGCGGGCACCAGGTCACGCCGCAGCGCCTTGGGCAGCGACCGGATCATCTCGGTGACGAGCTCGGCGCGCAGCCCGGGCACCTGCCAGGAGAATTCGGCCGCGTTGACCTGGTTGAGCCGGCTCAGCGGGATGTCCACGGTCACCCCGTCGGTCTGGCTGCCCGGCTCGAAGGCGTACGACAAGGGCAAGGCGGTGATCGCCGGCGACTCCGACGTCCAGACGTCGGGGTAGGAATCCCCGGTGATCAGGGACGCGTCGTCGCTGAGTAGGTCGCTGGCCAGATGCGTGAGCAGGCCGGGGTCGGCCCGCCGGGCCTGCTTCCACCACGCGTCGAAGTGCTGGGCCGAGACCACGTCCGCCGGAATCCGCGCGTCGTAGAACGCGAACAGCTCGTCCTCGCCGACCACCAGGCCGCGGCGGCGGGCCCGGTGCTCGACCTCTTCGGCCTCGGCCAGCAGCCGCCTGTTCTCGGCGAAGAACCGGTGGCTGGTCTGCCAGTCGCCCTCCACCAGCGCATGCCTGATGAACAGCTCCCGCGCCGCCGCCGGATCGATGCGCCCGTAGCTGACCTTGCGGTCCACCACCAGCGGCACCCCGTACAGCGTCACCTTCTCAAGCGCGACCGCCCCGCCCTGCTTCTTCTCCCAGTGCGGCTCGCTGTAGCTGTGCTTGACCAGGTGCCCGGCCAGCGGTTCCACCCACTCGGGCTCGATGCGCGCCACGGTCCGCGCCCACAGCCGGGACGTCTCCACCAGTTCGGCCGCCACGATCCAGTCCGGCGCCTTCCTGGCATTCTGGGTCAGGCTGGATCCGGGGAAGATGGCGAACCTGGCGTTGCGCGCGCCGAGGTACTCGGCCCGCGGCCGCCTGCTGCTGCCGGGGCCGGGCGCGGACGCGGCCACCCGGGCTGGTTCGGTCTTCATCCCGATCTGCGACAGCAGTCCAGCCAACAGGGAAACGTGCAACCTGGATCGTTCGGCCGAAGAAGAACTGACCGCCACCCCGAGATCGCCGGACAGCCTTTGCAATTGCCCCTGAAGGTCCTGCCACTCGCGTACTCGCAGGTAGTTCAGGAAGTCCGCGCGGCACATGCGGCGGAAAGCCGAGGAGGAAAGCTCGCGCTGGCGCTCGGTCAGGTACTCCCACAAGTTCAGGTAGCTGACGAAGTCCGAGTCCGGGTCGGCGAACCGGCGGTGTTTGTCGTCGGCGGCCTGCTGGGCGTCCGCGGGCCGCTCGCGCGGATCCTGGATGGACAGCGCCGACGCGATGATCAGCACCTCGCGGGTGCAGCCGTTCCTGTCGGCTTCGAGGATCATCCGGCCGATGCGCGGGTCTACCGGCAGCCGGGCCAGCTTGCGCCCCAGACCGGTGATGTGACCGTTTTTGAACGCGTTCAATTCGGCCAGGAGGGTCAGTCCGTCGGCGATGTTGCGCGCGTCGGGCGGGTCGATGAACGGGAACGCGGGGATGTCGCCCAGGCCGATGGCCGCCATCTGCAAGATGACCGAGGCCAGGTTGGTGCGCAGGATCTCGGGGTCGGTGAACTCCGGCCGGGACTCGAAGTCCTCTTCGGAGTACAGCCGGATGCAGATGCCGTCGGAGGTGCGCCCGCAGCGGCCCTTGCGCTGGTTGGCCGACGCTTGCGAGATAGGCTCGATCGGCAGCCGCTGCACCTTGGTCCGGTGGCTGTACCGGGAGATGCGCGCGGTGCCCGGGTCGATGACGTACTTGATGCCGGGTACGGTGAGCGAGGTCTCGGCCACGTTGGTCGCGAGCACCACCCGGCGGGTATAGCTGGACGCGGCGCGCCGCTCGAAGACCCGGTGCTGTTCGGCGGCCGACAGCCTGGAGTACAGCGGGAGCACCTCAAGCCTGTCCCGGCCGGCCAGCAGGTCCGCGGTGTCCCGGATCTCGCGTTCCCCGCTGAGGAACACCAGGATGTCGCCGGGTCCCTCGGCGGAAAGCTCGTCCACCGCGTCGCTGATCGCCTGACCCAGATCCCCCTGGTCCTCAGCGACCCGGCCTTCGCCGGTGCCGCGGTCGGCGTCGATGGGCCGGTAGCGGACCTTCACGGGGTAGGTCCGGCCGGATACCTCGACGATCGGCGCGCCCGAGAACGCGGCCGAGAACCGCTCCGGGTCGATGGTCGCGGAGGTGATGATTACCTTCAGGTCGGGCCGCCTGGGCAGTAGCTGCCTCAGGTAGCCGAGGATGAAGTCGATGTTCAGGCTGCGCTCGTGCGCCTCGTCGATGATCAGCGTGTCGTAGCGGCGCAGCTGCCGGTCGCGCGCGATCTCGTTCAGCAAGATGCCGTCGGTCATCAGCTTGACCAGCGTGTCGTCGGCGGACACGTCGGTGAACCGCACCTTGTAGCCGACGGTCTCGCCCAGCGGGCTGCCCAGTTCCTCGGCGATCCGCTCGGCGACCGTCCTGGCCGCCAGCCGCCGCGGCTGCGTGTGGCCGATCTGCCCGTCGACACCCCGGCCGAGCTCCAGGCAGATCTTGGGTATCTGAGTGGTCTTGCCCGAGCCGGTCTCCCCCGCGATGATCACCACCTGGTGGTCGCGGATGGCCCGCAGGATCTCGTCCTTGCGCTGGCTGACGGGCAGCTCAGCTGGATACGAGATCGGCGGCATGGCCGCCCGGCGGGCGGCCCGCGCCGCAGAGCGCCCGGTCCCTGCCACAGAGCGCCCCGCCGCGGACCCGGATCGCCCGGAACGCCCGGCCCGCGCGCCGACGAGCCCGGCGGGCGAAGACGTCACAGAACTCAGCTCCATACCAGCGGGAAGGATAAATCAGATGGTCCCCACCGCATAACAGATTTCGGCTCCGCAGCCTTCCTTAGGCCTACTGGTCCAGGCCGAGCGTGAACGTCGGCCGGGGAGAGGTGTCCGGCAGCTTGTGCTCCTCGGCGAGCCGCCGGACAGCGGTGCCGGTGGCCAGGAACTCGGTCGCGTGCTCGCCCCACACATGGTTCGCGATCTCCACGCTCACGCCCACGATGCCTGACGATTGGGCCTGCGCCGCCTCGGCCTGCATCCGCGCCAGCGCCAGCTCGCGGGCCTCGTAGACGCCCTGGGTGAACTGCAGCATCTCCTGGTTCTGGCCGGCCTGGCGCAGCGATTGCATCACGCTCTGGTGCGCGATGTGATACACGCAGGTGCCGAGGACGAAGGCGACCGGCACGGCACCGGCCGCCAGCAGCCGGAAGAAGTCCTGCGCCGACAGGTCGGAGGTGAACGCGCGGCCGTCGGGGGCACGGTGCGCGCCCTGGCCTGCGAGGTGGCGGACCGCGGTACCGGTCGCCACGAACTCCAGGCAATTCTGGCCCCAGGCGTACATCTGCATCCGCAGCTGCACGCCGACGATGCCGTCGGCCGCCAGGTGGTCGGCTTCGGCGCGCATCCGGGCCATGGCCAGTTCCCTGGCGTTGTACATGGCCTGCGTGAGGACCTGCAGCTCCTGGTTCTGGCTCCACCGGCCGACCTGCAGGCCGACGTGGTAGATCGAGGAACCGACGACGAAGCCGAGCGGCTCGAAGCCGGCCTCGCCAAGCAGCACGTATTCCGATACCGACAGGTCGGAGGTGAAGACGCCGGCCGGATTGGCACCGGCGGTCTGGGCGAGCCGACCGTCGGCCGCCTTCGGCTCCCACACCGCCGTGCTCTGGTTCTGCTGGTTTGAGAACAGCGGCATTGTTGCCTCCTGTTATTGCTGGTAAATGCGTGTCGGGAGCCTATTATCGCCCGTCCCGCCCGGACGCCTCGGCGGGGGTACTGAGGGCGTAGAACCGGGTGGCCGTGCCGGCCAGGATGGCGGCGCGTTCGGGCCGGGAGAGCTGGTCGAAGAGCTTCGACAGCTCGGTCCACATCTTGACGTAGCCGCCGCCTAGTTCGGCCACCGGCCAGTCGCTGCCGAACATCAGCCGGTCCGGCCCGAACAGCTCGAACGCAAACTCCACCACGCCCCTGATGTCCTCGGCGGTCCAGGGCCCCAGCGGGTCCGGCGGGTAAAGCCCGGAGATCTTGGCGTACACCAGCGGATTGCGCGCGGCCGCGGTGATCAGCTCCCCCCAGTGCGCGACGTCGGTCCAGGACCCAGGGCCAACCGGGTCGGCGCCGCCGAGGGGCGGGTGGGACAGGTGGTCCAGGACCATCCGCAGCGACGGGTAGCGCTCGGACAGCACCGGTACGTGGCTCAGGTGCCTGGGCAGCACGGAGATCACGTCGAACGGGATGCCCCGCTGCTCGAGCAGCGCGAGCCCCGCCCCCACTGAGGGGCGCAGCAGCCAGTCTGGGTCCGGCTGGTCGTGGATCAGGGTGCGGATACCGGCGAATCCGGGCCGCGCCTCGAGCCGATCAAGCTGGGTGGCCGCCTCATCCGGCCGGTCGAGCGGCACCCAGGCCACCACTCCGGCGATCTCGGCGTGCGCCGACGCGACCTCGAACATCGCCTCGGTGTCGTCGGCGGTGTCGTCGGCCTGCACCAGGATGGCCCGGTCCACTCCGGTCGCCGTGGCCCGGGACCTGAAGTCCTCGAAGCCGAACGTGCGGTTGATGTCGGAGTTCTCCGGCCGCTGCAGCCACGCGTAGTGCAGCCGCTGGGTGTTCCACAGGTGCAGATGCGCGTCGATCACCACGAGGTACACCCTGCCACCACGTCTGGTTGGATGGCACCATGAGTTTTCAGCTCGCCTTCGCTCCCGCCCTGTCCCGGCCGGACCTACTCGCCGCGCCGGTGGCGGCGGCGCTGCGCGACCTGCCTGAAGCTGATGACATCGAGGTGGCCGAGATCGACCCGGCGCTGGCGGACACCGCCGCGTTCTGCGAGCGCTACGGCGTCTCGCCCGCGGAGTCGGCGAACTGCGTGGTCATCGCGGCTAGGCGCGGCGGGGAGACCAGCTATGCGGCCTGCATGGTGGCCGCGACCACCCGGGCGGACGTCAACGGCCTGGTGCGCAGGCACCTGGACGCGCGAAAGGCGTCATTCGCGCCGGTGGAGGCGGTGACCGCCGCCACCGGCATGGAGTACGGCGGGATCACGCCGATCGGCCTGCCCCAGGGCTGGCCGGTCCTGGTCGACGAGGCCGTGGCCAAGACCGGATCGGTGGTGATCGGATCCGGCATCCGCGGCTCCAAGCTCAGGCTGCCGGGCCGCCTGCTCGCCGCGCTTCCGGCCGCCGCAGTGCTGCCCGGCCTCGGCGTTCCGGTGGCTCCCTTAGCGGCGCACTAACTCCGTGGCTTCGGTAACGCTCCGTAATATTCGTCACGGATGGCAACCGAACGTGTGCATTCGGCGTCTAAGTGGGGAAGCGGCGGCGACTGAGAGTAACGAGGGAGCAACATGAAGCGGGGACGTCTGACATCGGCCATCGTGGCGGCGATCTCCATTCCGGCCCTCGGAATCGGCCTGGGGCTGACCCTGGGCGGTGCCGCGTCGGCGAGGACGATCTCCGCCCGCCAGTACTCCGAGCACACCGTGGTGATCAACTGCCAGGGTCAGCCGCAGGTGCGGCCAGGGAGCTTCACGCTGGCGTGCGCCGACGGCAACGACTACCTGAGCAGCCTGTCCTGGACGAGCTGGACTCCGGGGCTGGCCAGCGCCACCGGCGTGCAGCATGAGACTGCGTCCCCTACTGCGCGGCCGGCCATTTCCGCCGCTACCCGGTGGACGTCGTGTTCTGGGGCAGCGCAGCCGCCCCCGGTGGCCCGGGCAGCCAGCGCTACACCAAGGTCACGTTGCTCTACCCGGGCGCCCGGCCTGCGTACTACGGTCACCAGGGACCGGCCACCCTCACGCTGACGCTGGCCCCGTGAGGGCTGGCACCGTGACGTGCGACACACCATGACGTCCTGGTCACGTACGAATTGACACTCAGCTTTCTCCCGGGCATTCTGAGTGAAGTTGAAAACGGGACACCTCGTTCGGTGAGGCGTCTTCACGGACATAGGCCACTGATCCCAACCGTCGAGAGACGCTCCGGATCAGGACACCTCTCCCCGGCCTAAGGGGTGAGGCCAAGTGGCTGGCGGTCGAGATACCGGTCAAGCGCCGGCGATCGCAATACGCCGTGGAGTGCCAAAGCTCTTACGAGAGAGGTGCGGCCAGGGATTTCCCAGCCCCTGGCGTTTGTTTCCTCAGGTGTCACGCGGAGAGTGCGACTTGGCGCCCCCGTGCGTCGCGACAGAGGGGAGGCATGCGATGGACTCTGATAGTCCGGGCCGAAGTTGGCCCTTCTCGCTGCTGTCCCATTCTGTTCCGGGCACACGCCGGTAGCACCACCCTGCTCTCACTGTAATTAGCCTTGCGCCCCTGCTCGGGGCCCGTTCGGCGTGTGCCCCCGTTTCCGTCCGATTTCGTGACGTGAAAGGGGTGTTCACCATGGCCACCATTACTCGTACCGCTGTTCTGGATGACGCGCACGTCGGCGACATCCGCGGCGCGCTCGGCACAATCGCCGCCGACGACTTCGCTCCGCGTGCGGGCCTGTCCGCCAAGCTCAAGACGCTGCTGGCCATCGTGGGCCCCGGCCTGATCGTCATGGTCGGCGACAACGACGCCGGTGCGTTCTCCACCTACGGGCAGGCCGGGCAGAACTACGGCACCCGGCTGCTGTGGACGCTCCTGCTGCTGATCCCCGTGCTGTACGTGAATCAGGAAATGGTGTTGCGGCTCGGCGCGGTCACCGGGGTGGGTCACGCGCGGCTGATCCTGGAGAGGTTCGGCAAGTTCTGGGGCGCGTTCTCGGTCATCGACCTGTTCATCCTCAACGCGCTGACCATCGTCACCGAATTCATCGGGATCACGCTGGCGGCCGGCTACCTCGGCGTACCCAAGCTGGTCGCGGTGGTGCTCGCCGCCGGAGTCATCCTCGCGGCCGCGTTCACCGGGAGCTTCCGCAGGTTCGAGCGGATCGCGGTGACGTTCTGCGCCGGGTCGCTACTGCTCATCCCGCTGTTCCTGCTCACCCACCCGTCCGGCGCGCAAATGGCGCACGGCTTCGTGGTGCCCGGCCTGCCCGGCGGCTCCGGGCAGATGGCCACGGTCATGCTGCTGATCATCGGCATCGTCGGCACCACGGTGGCGCCGTGGCAGCTGTTCTTCCAGCAGTCCTACGTGATCGACAAGCGGATCACCCCGCGGTTCATGCGCTACGAGAAGGCCGACCTGTGGATCGGCATCGCGATCGTGGTGCTCGGCGCGGCCGCGCTGATGGGCGCGACCGCCGCCGCGTTCGGGGGGACCAGGGCCGCGGGCAACTTCACCGACGCGGCCGGGCTGGCGCACGGCATCGCCGCCTACGCCGGCCAGGTCGCGGGCGTGGTGTTCGCGGTCGCGCTGCTCGACGCGGCCATCATCGGGGCGTTCGCGGTCTCGCTGTCCAGCGCGTACGCGATCGGCGACACCCTCGGCCTCAGGCACTCGCTGCACCGCGGGATCCGGCAGGCCAAGGGCTTCTACGCGATCTACACCGCGCTGATCGCGGGCGCCGCGACCATCGTGCTCATCCCCGGCACCCCGCTCGGACTGATAACCGTAGGCGTCCAGGTGCTGGCCGGCGTGCTGCTGCCGAGCGCCACGGTGTTCCTGCTGCTGCTGTGCAACGACCGCGCGGTCCTCGGGCCGTGGGTCAACCGCCGCGGCACCAACTTGTTCACCTCGGCCGTGATCGCCGTGCTGGTCACGCTGTCGATCGTGCTGACCGCATCGGTGCTGTTCCCGGCCATCACCGGTCGGCAGATCGTGGACATCATGCTGGGCTGCGCGGTGGCTTCGGTCGCGGCGGGCGGCTGGGTGCTGGTCCGGGCGCGCCGGTCGCACAGCTCGGTCGAGGTGGACCGCAGCGAGCGCGACACCTGGCGGATGCCGCCGCTGAACATGCTGTCCAAGCCGATCATGTCCACCGGCCGGAAGGTCGGGCTGGCCGCCCTGCGCACCTACCTAGCGATCGCGATGATCCTGGTCATCGTCCGGATCATCCAGATGGCCTTCGGCCACTAGCTCAGCACCACGCCCTGGCTCATGATCACTTGAGCCTGCCCCTCGTTTTCGGTACCAAAAGTCTTCGTGATCATGGGCAAGGCCCCGCGGGTTGGCTAGGGCTTGCGCGCGACGCCGGCTGCGGCCAGCTTCAGGACCGGGTGGTGGATCACGCGGGGGGTGCCGGGGCCGGGACGCCAGTCGGGCACGAGCACCACGCCGGGGTCGACCAGTTCAAGCCCGTCAAACAGCTCCCTGATCTGCGCGAACGTCCCGGCTCAGCCGCCGGACCTGCCCCGGCGTGACCGCGACGATCCGGAACCCCTCATCCCGGCCCGCTTTGCGCCACGACGGCCGGCCGTGGGTGCCGGCGATGAAGTTCGCCGTAGCCTGGGCGAAGTCCCGCAGCGCCTGCTGCTGGACCATCTGGCTGCCCGCGCAGCCAGGCGTGCTCCGCGCGGGCGGCGGTGAGCTGACGGCACTGCTCCAGGTAGCCGGGCGCGCTGGTGCGCCCGGGCCGCCACCAGGACTGCTGCTCGACCGCGAGGTTCCACACGTACCGGGCCTGCGCGCGTGATCCCGCAGCACCGCCTCCTGGGCGGGCGACGGGTACAGCCGGTACCTAGACATGCGAACACGCTAGCGAATGCCACCGACATTCGGGGGACGTGAAGCGGCGTTCCCTCCCCGGCCTGGAAGCCGGGATCCTACGCCGCATCCATAATGACCAGATGGACGCGGATGTAATCGTGATAGGCGCGGGGCTGGCCGGGATGGCCGCCACCGCGGAGCTGGCGCGCGCCGGGCGCCGGGTGCTCCTGCTCGACCAGGAGCCCGAGTCGAATCTGGGCGGGCAAGCATTCTGGTCGTTCGGCGGCCTGTTCCTGGTCGGCACCCTCGAGCAGCGCCGGCTGGGCATCAGGGACTCCCGCGAGCTGGCCTGGCAGGACTGGATGGGCAGCGCGTTCTTCGACCGCGGCGCCGACGACCCGGCGGGTGAGGACTACTGGGCGTAGTCTCGGTGGGCGCAGGCCTACGTCGATTTCGCCGCCGGGGAGAAACGGTCCTGGCTGCACGCGATGGGGGTGCGGTGGTTCCCGCTGGTGGGCTGGGCCGAACGGGGCGGCTACCTAGCCGACGGGCATGGCAACTCGGTGCCCCGTTTCCATGTCACGTGGGGCACCGGGCCGGCCGTGGTGGCGCCGTTCGAACGGCGAGTCAGGGACGCGGCGAGTTCGGGCCTGGTGGGACTGCGGTTCCGGCATCGTGTGGACGAGCTCACCCTCACCGGCGGGGCCGTCGACGGGGTGCGCGGGGCGATCCTGGAGCCCAGCCAGGCCGCACGCGGGACCCGCAGCTCGCGCACCCAGGTCGGCGAGTTCGAGCTGCATGCGCCGGCGGTGATCGTGACGTCCGGCGGCATCGGCGGCAACTTCGACCTCGTCCGCGAGAACTGGCCGGACCGGCTCGGCCCCGCGCCCGAGCGGATGATCTCCGGGGTGCCCGAGCATGTCGACGGCCGGATGCTGGCCATCGCCGAGCGAGCCGGCGGCCGGCTGGTCAACCGCGACCGGATGTGGCACTACACCGAGGGCATCCAGAACTGGGACCCGATCTGGGCCCGGCACGGCATCAGGATCCTGCCCGGCCCGTCCTCACTGTGGTTCGACGCGCGCGGCCAGCGGTTCCCGGCGCCGCACTTCCCCGGGTTCGACACCCTGGGCACGCTGGCGGCCATCCGGGCCACGGGCTTTGCGATCCGCAACGCGCGCCGCTTCCGGGGTGACCGGCTGGCGCGCACCGCCGCCCCGCACAAGATCCTCGACCCCAAGGCCGGTCCGCTGATCGCCGTCCGGCTCAACATCCTGACCCGCAAGACGCTGGGCGGGCTGCAGACCTGTCCGGCCGGGTGCTCCGTTCTCTGGCCGGCTCGGCTGGCAGCCCGGCGGGTGGCTCGGCGCCTAGCCCGGTTCCGGGGCTGTTCGCGGCGGGGGAGGTGGCCGGGTTCGGCGGAGGGGGGATGCACGGATACCGGGCGCTGGAGGGTTCCTTCCTCGGCGGCTGCCTGTTCAGCGGACGTCAGGCCGGCCGGGCCGCGGCCGGCCTGACCGGGGCTTAGGTGAGGCCGGATACGACGGCGGCCTGCCTGGTGGTGATCATCAGGCAGGCCGCGCTCGCGCATTCCAGACGGCTTCCTAACGGCATCGGCTGGTAGCCCCCGTAAGACTCGCCGCTAGGCGGAGTAGGCACCTGCGAGTCTCCGGCGAGCCGGTAGTAAACCAGCGTCACCACCAGGGCGAGGAACGGGGCGATCAGCGTGCCCGAGATAATGGAGCTCAGCCCGCTGCTCAGCACGTGCGGCAGCGCCGAGAAGATCAGGCCGAGCACCAGGTTCACCACCAGCAGAATCACGTACACCAGGACCAGCGTGGCGAACACGTGCCAGCCGCGGCCGCGCACGAGCTGCTGGCTGCGCCCGAAGGACGCGAGCGCTCCTGACCTCTCGATGACGATGACGGGCACGATCACGGCCCAGATGGTGATCAGGTACAGGCCGGGGACGATGATCAGGGCCAGCCCGATTATGATCGCGATGCCGGCCAGGATCGAGACCAGCGCGACGGACGCGATGTACGGTGTGGCCGCGGACACGGTCTCGCCGATGGACAGGTCGGCGCGGCCGTCGCGCACGTCCTGCACGGCCTTGACCAGCGTCGCCTGCAGCAGGAAGGCCGCGACGATCTCCACCAGGGCGCCGAGCACGGCCCCGATGGTGCCCCCGGCCAGCGCGAGGAGCGCGGCGATGACCGCGGCGACCAGGTAGATGACAAACGCGATCGCGAGAAGATGCCTGGCGTGTGCCTTGTACATCCGCCATGCTTCGTCGAGAACGCCCGACAGTGGGTTCATGGCGGTGATGGTACAGCGAAAAACCCGCTCGTTGGGGGATGGACGGGGACCTAATCGCCGCCACGTATCAGGGTCTTTCCGCTGCGTAAGGGCACCCTCACCGGACCACTCCGGCCTCCGGCGTAGCTGGCGCACCGGCCGTGTTCACTTGGTTCCCGAGGTCAGCCTGTCCAGGCGCTGTAGGAGCTCGTGGGCGGCGAGCTCGACCTCCTTGTGCCGCCACTCGGCCGCGCGGTACATGCAGGCGATGATGCCCATCCGGTGGATGCGCCTGAAGTCCCCGTAGACGAACGCATACCTGTCCTTGGTGTGATCGGCGGCACCGTCAGTGAGCCCGAGATGCCACCGGGCATACTCCTCCCACGAGTGCTGCTTCAGGTAGGCGTTCTGGTCGCTGGCGCGGGGCTGGACCTGTCCCCAGTCGCTGTCGAGCACGTACTGACGACTGTCGATGAGCTTTTCGGCCTGCACGATCGCGTCCGGGTTGACGGAATACGAAGCCATTACAGCATTCTTGCCTGGCGCAGTGGCTAGCACGCGCCGGGGCGGGGAAGGCGCATGATCATGATCACTTAATGGCGACGGCGTTGGCGGGCGACCCGATCCCGCCGGGCGCGTTCATCGGCGCGCTGACGAGGAATATCTCGTAGACGCCGTCGGCGGCGCAGTCGCTGGCCAGGTCGCTGAGCCACCACAGCTCGCCCAGGGTCATCCCGAGCTGGCCGATGAGCATATTGTGCAGGAAGCCGAACGGGTGCGCACTGGCTGGAGGCCTGGGGGTAGAAGTTGTCGTAGACGTCGTCGAAGCCGGCGGTACCGGGCTGGTGCAGGACCCGATGGCGAGGCGGCCCGCGGAACGTCGCCAGGGAAGGGGAGATGCTGCCGAGCGGCAGATCCAGGCAGAAGATCTGTCCCCGCCGGACCAGCCGGGCGGCCGCGGCGATCCGCTGCGGTGTCATCAAGTTGACTAGGCCGAGATTGTCGTCGGCGCCGAACAGACCCCAAGCGAGCGGCCGCCGCGCGGGGCGGCCGGCAGGTCAGCGTAGTTCGGCAGCTCAGTCATCGCGCACCCTTTCCTCGCAGCGCACCGCTTCCAGCGCACACAGCGCAGGACGTCACCGGGCTGTCCCTTCATGATCATCATCAAGGCTGCCGCCGGGCAACAGCGTCGCAGGAAATGAGCAGGACCACGCAGGTCCGATGAGTTCCCGCGAACCTTGGAGCGCGCGGACGCGCGATACTGGCCGCATGGTTGACGACACAGCACGGGACCGGGCCATCTACCACGCGCTCAAGGCGGCCGACGAAGTCGCCGCGGCCTTGCAGACCCACCTCATCGAAGAACACGACGCTGATCCGGAACGCGCCGCCCCGCAGGGCCCCTCCACCAATTCCCTCAAGCTGCTGCGGCAGGCTCGCGCGCGCCTGGGCGAGGGACTGCGGGCCGTCCAGGCCGACCACATCGCCGAGTCCGACGACATCTCCCTGCGTAACCGGCAACCCCGGCAACGCACGAGTTAACGTCCCGCTCGCGGCCTGAAGGACGTAGCCGCGGATACGCGGTGGCGGTGAGCCGTTACCGGCGCCGGCGGTCGGTGGCGCTGGCCGCGTTCGCGATGATGGCGGCGAACGGCGGGATCACCAGCGCCACGGCCGAGACGATGACGGCCGCGGTCACCGAGTACCGGTCCAGGACCGCCCAGGCGATGACGAACAAGCCGATGCAGATCGTCATGAGCACGAAGTAGAGGCGCTTATCGCGGCGAGACGGCTGCGGCCCGCCCGGTTCGTCCTGGTCCTCTTCGTTGTCCGTCACGTGCGTCCGCCGCGATCGGCGCTGAGGCAGGCCATGACTCCAGCGTAAGTGCCCCGGCGGCGCCGGCCAGTGCCGCGCCGCCGGCCGATATGACGACCAGCCACCGGCTTACCCGCGGTAGCTCGGGCCACGATGACAGGCTGGCTACCACGTCCAGGGCATCGGACAGGGCGCCCGCCGCCACCCACGCGCGGGCTGATCCGGTATCGGCGGCCGGGCGCTGGAGGGCCGACAGCGCGCCGAGCCCCAGGGCGAGGTCACGCGCTCCCAGGGCGCGCCCGAACACCCGCGCGGCCAGGTCATCCGCCGCTGCGCCCACCCACGGTCGGGCCGGTACCGACGGCCAGGCCAGGGCGGTCAGGCCAAGCGCCACGCGTCCGGCGGCCACGGCCACAGCACCGCGGCGCAGCAGCACCGGGATCCCCGTCGACGTCATCTGCGCTCGTCCCTCCAGCACGTCCGTGAGTGCCAGTCCAGGCGTGGTAGACGCACCGGATGATCATAGCCGGGTCACCATCGTCCTGGTTGTCCCGCCGATTGGCAGGGCGATGGGCGCGGGCGCCGAGACGCCAGCTAGACGGCACTCATCGTTGGAGCACCGCTTCGAGTTCGATTTCGATGCGGATCTCCTTGGAGACCAGGAGCCCGCCGCCGTCCAGCGGCAGGTTCCAGGTGAGGCCCCAGTCTTCCCGGTTTATGGTGCCCGCGGCGGTGAAGACGGCCCGGTGGCCGCCCCAGGGGTCGGCCGTGTGGCCGAGGTACTCGGCGTGCAGGGTGACCGGCCGGGTGATGCCGTGCAGGGTCAGCAGTCCCGCCAGCACTCCCCCGGTGCCTTGCCAGTCGGCTGCGTGCGCTGAGAAGGTCGCCATGGGATGGCGGGCGGCGTCGAAGAAGTCCGCGGAGCGAAGATGCTCATCGCGCGCCTCGTTGCCGGACTCCACCGAGGCCATGTCAACGGTGACCTCCGCTGTGCTGTCACCGGGCGCCTCGGCCACCTCGATCACTCCGGTCAGGCCGGTGAACCGGCCGCGGACCCTGGTCAGCATGAAGTGGCGGCCGATGAAGGCCAGTTCGGTGTGGCCGGGGTCGATCTGCCACCGGCCGGGGGCCGGGAGCTCGGCTCCGTCGGCTAGCCGGGAGACGGCTCCTCCGGGCTCGGTCTGGGTCATGGGATCCTCCTTCGGGAAAAGAGCGTGCGCACGCACATAGTATATGTGCTCGCGCACGCACGCAAATGGTAGCCTGGCGGCGTGGCAGAAGATCCCGTGGTCGAGGCGTGGCGCGGCCTGCTGGTGGCTCACAGCAGGCTGGTCCCTGCGGTAGAGGCCGACCTGCGCGCCGCCGGTCAGGTGCCGCTGTCCTGGTATGACGTGCTGCTGGAACTGAATGCCGCCCCCGACGGCAGGCTGCGGATGAGCGAGCTTGGCCAGCGGGCGGTGCTCAGCCGAACCCGGGTGAGCCGGGTCGTCGATGAGCTGGCCGCCGCCGGGCTGGCCGAGCGCCAGCCTGACGAGGCCGACGGCCGGTCCAGCTTCGCCGTCCTCACCGCCGGGGGTAAAGACGCCCTCCGGCGTGCCTGGCCGGTCTACCGGCAGGCGATCCACCGGCACCTCGGCGCCCGCCTGACCGCCGAGGAGTGCCGCGAGCTGGCTGCGCTACTTCAACAGGCCATCGCCGACGCCGACGCCGGCCTGCCCGCCAAGGTGGGCCGGTAAGCGCGGGGGAGGATCACTCCGATTCCGCGGTCTTCTTGAGCGCGGCGAGGGTGACGGGAATGCCGGTGCGTGCGGCCTCGGTGCGATTGGCGATCTGGGCCGGGGCGTCGTCGCCGTACCTGTCGTGGAACCTGGTGATGCCGCCGGGCAGGAACTCCCAGGACTCGGTCACCTGCGTCCCGCCGTCCACGGCCGTGAAGGTGTACCCCCACCGCACCCACGAGCCGCCGACCACGAAGGCGAACTCCCGGCCGCGGTCTGCGACCACCGCCTGGGAGCGGGTCTCCCAGGTCCGTTCGGGCAGCTCATTGCGCCCGGTGAACCAGGCGCCGGGCCGGGGGCCGTCGCCCTCGTCCCACCAGCAGGCCGTGCAGACCGGGCTCCACTCGCCCATGCGGGTCACATCGGAAACCATGTCGTACATGGCTTCCGGCGAGCGGGCGATGACGATGGACTCGGAGTAACGCGGGCTGCTCATGCCCAACAGTATTTCCGATCGCGTGGGCGATGAGGCCCTGACCGGCGGCTAGCGGCCGAGGAAAGCAGGCGCGCGCCGCTCGATGACGGCGGCCAGCCCCTCAAGAGCGTCCGCGGTGCCGGACAGCTCTGCCACCGTGCGCGCCTCCTCGGGCAGCTGGGCCTCGACCCGCGCGCCGAGTCCCGACCACACCAGCCGCTTGGCCGCGCCGAGCGCCTGGGTCGCGCTGCCCGGCACGCGACCGGGCCAGGGCCAGCGACTGCCCGGCCAGCTCGTCGTCGGGCACGACCCGGGTGATCAGGCCGATCTCGAGCGCCTCGGCCGCCGTGAGCACCGGGTTGGTCAAAATGATGTCCAGCGCCTTGCGCAACCCGACCAGCAGCGGGAGGGTCACCGACACGCCGGCGTCCGGCGCCATCCCGACCCTGGTCGCGCCGGCCAGGAACTTCGCCAACTCCCCCGCGACGACGATGTCGCTGGCGCAGACCAGCCCGAACCCGCCGCCGCCAGCCGCGTATCCGTGCACGGACGCGATCACCGGAAGCTGCAGCGACAGAAGGCCCTGAACGCAGGTCTGCAGCCAGGAGGTGGCCTCGCGCAGGTAATCTGGCAGTCCCGCGCCCTTGCTGGCGAACGTCTTCACGTCGCCGCCTGCGCAGAAGTTCGGGCCCTCGCCGGAGAGCAGCAGGACCCGCGGCGTGCTGCTCCGCCCGCCGGCCGGCCGCGGCCGGTGAACCGGCTGATCCCGGCGCCGGCGCCCGCGCCGCCGAGGTGCTCGATGATGGTCTCGGTCTCCAGCGCCAGCCCGTCGGGCAGCGGCAGCCGCTGCGAACCGCCGCCGCCCGGGATCATGCCGAAGTTCAGGTGGTTGTCGGCCAGCACCGCGTCGTCCCGGGCGATGGCTATGTCACACGCCTGGATGAGCTCGAACCCGCCGGCCATCGCGTAACCCTCGGCGGCGGCGACGACCGGCACCAGCTCGCCGAGCTGCTCGCAGGCGGCTCCGAATGTCTCGAAGAGCGCGCGGAAGGCTTCGGGGCCCTCGGCTCGCAGCCGGGATACCTCGTGAAAGTCGCCGCCCGCGCAGAAATGCCCGCCCGCGCCGCGGATGATGATCACCTGCGCCCAGGCGGCCGCGGCCCGCAGGGCGTCACCCAGCCGGGCGGCCAGCGCGACCGTGATCGCGTTGCGGGCGGTTGAGCACGATGTGTGCCACGCTGGCCGCACCAGCCCGCTCGATCGTGGTCAGCACGGGCGACCCGGACTGCGCGCCCTGCTCCGCCGGTCCGGGCGATCCGGCGGACCCGGACGGTGCCGTGCTCGGGACTGTGCTCATCGGAACGCTCCAGGTTTTTAAGACACATTAGACTATTGCCCGAGGGAGCTGATCGGATGGACCTGGGGCACCGGGACGCGCGCGTCATCGTCACCGGCGGCGGCGCGAACATCGGCCGCGGCATCGCTCTGGGCCTCGCGGCCGAGGGCGCCCGGGTGCTCGTCGCCGACATCGACGGCCCGCAGGCCGAGGCCGTCGCGGCGGAGGCCCGGCGGGCGCCGCGGACGCGCAGTTCGCCGCGGCCGACCTGACCGCGCCGGACGCGGCGGCCGGCGTGGCCGGGCGGGCGGTCAGCGCGTGGGGCGGCGTCGACGTGCTGGTGAACAACGCCGGCTGGAGCAAGCCGGGGTTCTTCGCCGACCAGACCGACCGCCGCCTGTGGCAGCGCGCCGTCGAGGTGAACCTCTACACCGCCATTGCCTGCACCCAGGCCGTGCTCGGGCCGATGCGCGAGGCAGGCGGCGGCGCGGTGGTGTTCATCTCCAGCGATTCGGCCTTCGGCGCGATCCGGCAGGGCATCTACGGCAGCACCAAGGCCGGCCTGATCTCGCTGGCCCGCACGGTGGCCCGGGAGCACGGTAGGCACGGCATCCGCTCCAACGTGGTGGCGCCCGGGCTAGTCGTCCCGGACGACGACGCGCCGGCCGGCTCGCACAGCGGGAGGCCGGGACGCGATCTTCACGCCGGAACAGGCCGACTACGTGCTCAGCCAGCAGCCGCTGCGCCGGATGACCACGGCCGCCGACATCGCCAGCGTGGTCGTGTGGATCTCCTCGCCGCTGGCGGCACGGCAGGTGACCGGCCAGGTCGTCGCCGTCGGCGGCGGCTCGACGATGCCCCTGAGGCACGCACCAGCGTCCGTTCGGATTAATGATCTTGATCTTGGTTTTGCGGGCGGATCCGCTCCGCGGCCCGCTGGGCCAGCCGGAACTTCTGCACCTTGCCGGTCGGCGTGGTCGGCAGCTCGCCCCGCTCGAGGAACAGCACGTGCCTGGGCACCTTAAACCGCGCCAGCTTCTCCTTGCACAAGGCGATGAGCTCCCCCGCGTCGACGGCGGCGGCCGGCTCGGGCACGATCCAGGCGCAGCCGACGTCTCCCCACCGCTCGTCGGCCACCCCGACCACGAAGGCCTGGCTCACCCCGGGGTGCCGGGTGAGCAGGTCCTCGATCTCCTTCGGCATCACCAGCTCGCCGCCGCTCTTGTAGAGCTCCTTGCTGCGGCCGGTCACCCGGAGGTACCCGTCGGGCTGGACCACGCCGAGGTCGCCGGAGTACACCCAGCCGTCGCGCAGCGCCTGGGCCGTCTCCTCCGGCTTGTTCCAGTAGCCCAGCATGTGCCGTCGGCCCGGTCGAGGCGAGCTCGCCTTCGGCCCCGTCGGGCAGGTCCTCGCCGGTCAGCGGGTCCACGGTCTTGTACACGCACAGGTCCCGGTCTGCAGTCTCGGCGGCATCCGCCACGGCGCGAGCCACGCCCGCCGCGGCGGGAGCCACGCCCGCCGCGCCGGCCAGCTTGGGCCGCCCGACCGTGGACGCGTGGAACTCCAGCGGGTCCTCGGGCCGGGTGAGCGTCATCGCCCCGCCGCATTCGGTCATCCCGTAGCCGGTGGTGATCTCGCTGATGCCCAGCTCGGAGCGGACCTTCTGCCAGACCCAGACCGGGGCCGGGGCCGCGCCGGACAAGATGGCGGTCAGCGACGACAGGTCGCAACCGGCCAGGCCGGGGTACTCGAGCAGCGCGACCGTCATGGTCGGCACGGCCAGGATCTCGGTCGCCCGGTGCCGCTCGATCGAGGCGAAGTAGTCGGCGGGTGAGAAGGCCGTCCGCGGGATGATGGCGCCGCCGACGAACATGACCGACAGCAGCCCCTCCACGTAACCGAACATGTGTTGACTTCCACTCCGCCCTGAAGGGCGGAGATTCCCGCCTGTCAGGCCGCTTGCCGGTGTGACTTCGGGTGGGTTCCTGCTTCGCTGCGCTGCGCCGGGACGCACGGCCCTGGTCTTATCTGCGCTCCACAGGCTGTCACCGCCAGTCCGGCGGCCTTCGCGACGTTGACCGCCGCGTTCACGTCCCGGTCCAGCCACGTTCCGCACCCGTGGCACTGCCAGGCGCGCACGTGCAGCGGCTTGGGGCCGTCTTTGACCCCGCAGGCCGAGCATGTCTGCGACGTGGGGATGAACCGGCCGATCCGGTGAAACTCCCGGCCGTACAGCCGGGCCTTGTATTCCAGGATGGCCACGAACGCCGACCATCCGGCGTCGTGGACGGACTTGGCCATGCGAGTGCGGGCGAGTCCCTTGACCGCCAGGTCTTCCACGGCGACCGCTTGGTTGTCGCGGATCAGCCGCGTGGAAAGCTCGTGGTGGAACTCCCGCCGCGCGTCCGCCACCCGCGCGTGAGCGCGGGCGACCTTGAGCCTGGCCTTGGCCCGGTTCCTGCTGCCTTTCTCTTTTCTCTTTGCGGGACAGCGACCGCTGCGCCCGGCTGAGCTTCTTCTCCGCCCGCCGCAGGAACCGAGGGGAGGCGATCTTCCGGCCATCGGACAGCACCGCGAAGTGGGTCAGCCCCAGGTCGATGCCGGCCACCGGCTCAGTCGCGGGCAAGGTCCTGCACGCCCACTTGGTTTTCGTCACCAGGTACCGGCACCGGGTGTTCACCGCGCGGCACCTGGAGCGCATGGAGGAGATCATGCGGGACGTGTGCGCGGACTTCGGGTGCGAGCTGGCCGAGTTCAACGGGGAACCTGAGCACGTCCACCTGCTGGTCAACTTCCCGCCTACCGTGGCCATCTCCCGGCTGGTCAACAGCCTCAACGGCGTGTCCTCCCGCAGGCTGCGGCAAGAGTTCCCGGACCTGCGGCGGCACTACTGGCGGGCGAAACGGCTGCGGTCCGGGTCGTACTTCGCCGGGACACTCGGCGGCGCACCCATCTCCGTCCTGCGCCAGTACATCGAACAGCAGGACCGTCCCGCCTGACGGGCTCATGTCCGTCCGCCTTCACCACCGGCCTGAAGGCCGGCGCACTGACGGACAACTTGGTAGCACGGCAGCGAGAACAGGATACGGTGGCCATCGGCGTAGGCGCGGGTGAGCGCGGAGGCGTAGCTGGTCCGCAGCACCGCGTCGTGGGTCACCACCACGCCCTTCGGCAGGCCCGTGGTGCCCGAGGTGCACAGGATGTCGCCCGGGCTGTCCGGGGTGACCGCGGCGGAGGCCTCGGCGGCGCCGGTCGCGCCCGGGTGCTGGCCACCGAGCGCCGCCAGGCCGGCCACGTCGAGGACGCCGGCCCGGCCCGGGACCCGGTCTCCGCCCGTGTCGAGGGTGTCGAGCAGCACCACGCGGCGCAGGTCCGGCAGTTGCGCGGTCGGCCCGCTCTCCCAGCCCGGCGCGATCGCGTCCAGCATGGCCAGGTAGTCAAGCCCGCCGAAGCTGGTCATGCTGACCAGGACATGGCACTGCGACTGACGCAGCACGTAGCCGAGCTCGTCTTGCCGGTACAGGTAATTGAACGGGATCGCGACCGCGCCGGCCCGGGCGATGGCGAAGCGGCAGCGCCCGCCCGATGGAGCCAGTCTTGCCCAGGCGCTGGCCCTCGGCGGTGTAGTACTCGGGCGGCAGCATGACGGTCAGCACCGTCTCGGCCATGCCATACCCCTGGACGAACCCGGCGCCGGGCAGCGCCCGGCGCCGGGCAGCGCCCGCATGGCCGCCCGCAGCAGCGGCCCGGTCATCGGCGCGGCGCCGTAGAAGATACGCCGCAGCGAGCTCAGGTCGTAGCCGGCCAGGCCCGGATCGGCCAGCACCAGCTGGAGCATCGTGGGCACGAGCATCACGTCGGTCACGTGGTGCTCGGCGATCGCGGCCGGCACCGCGGCCGGGCTGAACGCGGGGATGATCACGTGCGGACCGCGCCCGCCGAGGAAATGGCCGGCCATGACCTGGACCCCGGCGATGTGGAACAGCGGCGGGGCGTGCAGGTAGACCTCGCCGGTGCCGCAGCCCGCTGCCAGCATGCTGACGGTGGCCGCGGTCAGGTTCGCGTGGCTGAGCATCACGCCCTTGGGGAACCCGGTGGTGCCGCCGGTGTAGAGCACGAACGCCAGGTCGTCTCCGGACCGGCCGGCATCGGGAACCTCCGGGCCCGCGCCGATCAGGTCCTCATAGCGCAGCATTCCGGAGGGCAGCGTCGTATCGTGCTGGGGGCCGTTACCCATGTGCACCAGGGTGCGCAGCCCGGGAACGTCGCGGCGCAGCGCCTCGGCCGCCGGGAGGCACGTGTCGTCCACCATCAGCGTGCTCGCGCCGCAATCGTTGAGCGCGTAGGCCATCTCGGCCGGGTCCACTGGACGTTCAGCGGGGCGGCGACCGCGCCCGCCCAGAAGCAGCCGTAGAACGTCTCGACGTAGCGGTCGGAATTCAGCGCCACGATGGCCACCCGGTCACCGGGCCGTACGCCCGCCGCCAGCAGGCCGCCGGCCAGCCGGGCCACCCGGTCACGGAACTCGGCGTTGCTGGTCCGGCGTGCGCCGAAGATCAGGCAGGCCTGGCCGGGCCGCGAGCGCGCCGCGCCGTGAACGACCTGGGTGAGGTAGGGATACGTCGGCATGCTCCCTCCGGTCCGCCTGGCCCCAGGCAGCCAGTAGGGAGAGTTTAATCCCGATTCGATTTTCTCGGTAGACCGCGCCCGTGCTTCCAGCCGCCGCCCGCCGTCGTAACCGCAGTGGCGTCTGATGCGAGGGAGACGGCCGCCTGCCGCTCTACGCCCACCTGCCCGATTAGACCTCATGATCATGTAAATCTCGCGCCTACTGACAGTTTCTTTCGCGATCATCAAACGCCCCCCGGTGGGGTACAGGTAGGAGGCGCCGGTGAGGTCTCCGTGGGCGGCGCGCGGGTCCTCGATGGCTACAGGCGCTCGATGATGGTCGCGTTGGCCATGCCGCCGGCCTCGCACATGGTCTGCAGCCCGTACCGGCCGCCGGTCTGCTCGAGGTGGTTAAGCAGCGTGGCCAGCAGCCGGGTGCCGGACGAGCCGAGGGCGTGGCCGAGCGCGATCGCGCCGCCGCGGGGGTTGAGCCGGGCCGGGTCGGCACCGAACTCGGCCGCCCAGGCCAGCGGCACCGGCGCGAAGGCCTCGTTGACCTCGTAGGAGTCGATGTCATCGAGCGACAGGCCGCTGCGGGCCAGCACCTTGCGAGTGGCCGGGATGGGCCCGGTCAGCATCATCAGCGGGTCATCGCCGGTCACCGAGAACGCGTGGAACCTGGCCCGGGGCCGCAGCCCCATCCTGCGGGCCGCATCCTCGCTCGTGATCAGGACGGCCGAGGCGCCGTCGGTCAGCGGCGAGGAGTTGCCCGGGGTGATCTTCCAGCCGATGCCGGGGAACCGGGCCGCCATCTCCTCGGTGCGGAACGAGGGCCGCAGGTCCGCGAGCGCGGCCGCGGTGGTGCCCGCCCGGACGGTCTCGTCAGCCGTGACCAGTCCCGCGTCGGTGACAACCGGGACGATCTCCTCGGCGAAGCCGCCCGCCGAGGCGGTGGCCGCGGCCCGGCGGTGCGACTCGGCGGCGTAGACGTCAAGCTCGTCGCGCTCCAGCTTCCACCGCTCGGCCACGAGCTCGGCGGAGATGCCCTGGTGAACGAGGCCGTCGGGGTAACGGGCCGCGTTCCCTCGGCCCAGGCTGGCCAGACGGGAGCTGCCCAGCGGCACCGCGCTCATCGACTCGACTCCGGCCGCGACGACGACGTCGTAGCCACCCGCCATCACCCCCTGGGCCGCGAAGGTCGCCGCCTGCTGGCTGGATCCGCACTGCCGGTTGAGGGTGATGCCGGGGACGGCTTCGGGCCATCCGGCGGCCAGCAGCGCATGCCGCGCGATGTTGCCTGACTGCTCCCCCACCTGCTGGGCGCAGCCGGCGATGACGTCCTCGATCAGGGCCGGATCCAGTCCGGTGCGGGTGACGAGCGCGTCGAGCGTCCCGGCCAGCAGGTCGATGGGATGCACGCCGGCCAGCGCGCCTCCCAGCCTGCCCTTGCCCGAGGGCGTGCGGACCGCATCGACGATCACCGCGGTGCCCAGCTCGGTCATGCTTGTGCTCCTTGCCTCAGCTACCCGCGTACTTGGCCTTGAGCTCCGCCTTCAGCAGTTTGCCGACCTCGGTACGCGGCAGGTCGGTGACGAAGCGCACGGTCCTGGGCGCCTTGAAGCTGGCGATCTTCGACTTCACGAACGCGATGATCTCCTGCTCGAGCTCGGGCCCCGGGACCGCATCCACGGTGGGCTGGACGAATGCGGCGACCGACTCGCCCATCTCGGGGTCGGGAACGCCGATGACCGCGACGTCGTAGACGGCCGGGTGGAGCGCGAGCACGTTCTCGGTCTCCTGCGGGTAGATGTTGACGCCGCCGGAGATAATCGTGAACGCCTTGCGGTCGGTGAGGAACAGGAAGCCGTCGCCGTCGAGGTAGCCGATGTCGCCGAGGGTGGTCCAGGTCGGGTGCGCGGGGTGCCGGGAGGCCCGGGTCTTGTCCGGGTCGTTGTGGTAGGCGAACGGCGCCGTGTCGCGCTCGAAGTAGACGACGCCGGTGTGGCCTGTGGGCAGTTCGGCGCCGGCATCGGCGCAGATCCGGATGGTGCCCAGGACGGGCCGGCCGACGGTTCCCGGTTTGGTGAGCCAGGTGGCGCTGTCGACGGCCGTCATGCCGTTGGCCTCGGTGCCGGCGTAGTACTCCACCAGGATGGGACCCCACCAGTCGATCATCTTCTGCTTGACCTCGACCGGGCACGGCGCCGCGGCGTGGATGGCGACCCGCAGGCTCGAGATGTCGCAGGCGTCCCTGACCTCCTGCGGCAGCTGCAGCATCCGGACGAACATGGTCGGCACGAACTGCGCGTGCGTGACCCGCCGGTCACCGATGGCCGCCAGGGCCTGCCCGGCGTCGAACCGCTTCATCATGACCACGGTGCCGCCGTGGGCCTGGATGGCGCCGCTCCAGCGCAGCGGGGCCGCGTGATAGATCGGCCCGGGCGACAAGTAGACGGTGTCGCGGCCGACGCCGAAGAACTGGCCCGCCAGCCCCACCACGGGATCGCCCAGCTCAGAGACCTGGACGGCGGGGAGCGGCGGCCGGACGCCCTTGGGCCGGCCGGTCGTGCCCGAGGAGTACAGCATCGTCGCGCCCTGCGGCTGGTCGGCGAACGGCACCGCCGGCGCCGCGGCGATGGTCTCCTCGTAACGGCCGTGACCGGCGACCGGGCCGCCGAACGCCAGCCGCAGCTTCACCCCGGCGGTCAGGTCCATGATCGCCTCGGCGGTGGCGGCCTGCTCGGCCGACACGATCAGCGCGGTCGCGCCGCAGTCGCTGACGATGTAGGCCACCTCGTCCGGCTTGAGGCGGTAGTTGACGGCGGTGATGTACAGGCCGGACCGCAGCGCGGCCCAGTACACCTCGAAGGCGCGCAGGCTGTTCTCGGTCAGCAGCGCGACGGCATCGCCCAGGCGCAGGCCAGCCTCGTGCAGCACGTGTGCCAGCTGGACCGAGCGCCGCTCAAGCTCTCCGTAGCTGAGCGTCTCACCGGTCCCGGTCATGACCGCCGCGATCCGGTCCGGCGCCTCGACTGCATACGTGCCTGGGTACATAGTTCTCCGCTGGGGGTGCGGTCAGGTCAGAAGCTGGCGATATCGCGATATTAAGGCCACCGGCCACCCGGAGCATCCATCAAGCACCCCGCACGCCGCTAGACGCGCTCGATGATGGTCACGTTGGCCTGACCGCCGCCCTCGCACATGGTCTGCAGGCCGTAACGGCCGCCGGTCCGCTCGAGCTCGTTCAGCAGCGTGGTCATCAGCCGCGCGCCGGAGGCGCCGAGCGGGTGGCCGAGCGCAATCGCGCCGCCGTTGGGGTTCACCCGGGCCGGGTCGGCCCTGGTCTCGATCAGCCAGGCCTGCACCACGCTGGCGAAGGCCTCGTTGATCTCGACCACGTCGATGTCGTCGATGGACAGCCCGGTCCTGCCGAGCGCGTGCTCGGTCGCCGGGATCGGCGCGGTGAGCACCCAGACCGGGTCGGCGCCGCGGGCGGACACGTGGTGGATCCTGGCTCGCGGGGTCAGCCCGTGCGTCCGTATCGCCTGCTCCGAGGCGATGAGCAGGGCCGCCGCGCCGTCGGAGATCTGGCTGCAGACGGCCGCGGTGAGCCGGCCGCCCTCGGTCAGCGTGTTCAGCGCGGCCATCTTCTCCAGCGTGGTGTCGGCGCGCGGGCCCTCGTCGGCGCTGACGCCCGCCAGCGGCACGATCTCGCGACCGAACCGGCCTGCCGCGGCCGCGGCCAGCGCCCGCTGATGGCTGGTGAACGAGTACTCCTCCATGGCCTGGCGGCTGATCCCCCACTTTTCGGCCATCATCTCCGCGCCGTTGAACTGGGAGATCTCCGCGTCGCCGTATCGGGCCCGCCAGCCCTGGCTGCCGCTCCACGGGTCGGCCGCGCCGTAGGGCTCCCCCGCCGTGAACGAGCTGAGGATCGGGTACTGGCTCATGTTCTGCACGCCGCCCGCGATGACCAGGTCGGCGGTCCCGGCCATCACGGCCTGCGCGGCGAACGTGACCGCCTGCTGGCTGGACCCGCACTGCCGGTCGACGGTGACGCCGGGGACGTGCTCGGGCAGCTCCGCGACCAGCGCCGCCGTGCGCGCGATATCGCCGGCCGGGGCACCGATCGCGTCGATGCAGCCGTAGATGACATCCTCGATCGCCGCCGGGTCAACACCGGTGCGCTCGACCAGCGCCCGGATCGGATGGGCGCCCAGGTCCGCCGGATGGATCCCGGCCAGGCCGCCGCGCCGGCGCCCGACCGGCGTGCGGACCGCGTCCACGATGTACGCCTCGCCCACCATGCTCTCCCTCGTCCCGAAGCCTTGAAGCCTCGCAAAGACATAAAACCCTAGGGCCCGAACGGACCTGGGTGCGACGAACCCGCAATTGAATCTCAGATAAAAATCGCGGCCAGTCTATCCGGACGGGTGGCTCGCCGGGCCGGCACGCGTCGTCAGGCCACGACCGGGGCCGACGTGGCCGCGAACGCCGGAAACCTATAATTGACTCGTGCCTAGAAAACCGGACGTGGCGACATCAGAGGAATCCAGCTCGAAGTCCGCGCGGACCAGGGAGCGGATCCTCGACGCCGCCGCGCACGTGCTCAGCCGGAAGGGGTACGCGGGCACGCGGCTGAGCGACGTCGCCGACCAGGCCGAGATCCAGGCGCCGGCCATCTATTACTACTTCCCGTCCCGCGATGACCTGATCGAGGAGGTCATGTGGTCGGGCATCGCGCATATGCGCGAGCACATGACCGGGATCCTGGCCGCGCTGCCGCCGGACGCCGACCCGCTGGACCGCATCGACGCCGCGGTCGAGGCGCACCTGCGGTATTCGCTGGAGATCTCGGACTACACGACCGCCTCGATTCGCAACGCGGGGCAGGTCCCGGAGAGCATCGCGATCAGGTATGCGGCCGAGGCGTCCCAGTACGGCGACATGTGGCGCAAGCTACTGCAGGACGCGGATAACGCCGGGCTGCTCCGGCCCGGCCTGGACCCCATGACCGCCCGGATGATGGTACTGGGCGCGCTCAACTGGGCGGCCGAGTGGTGGAACCCGCGCCGGGGCTCGCTGGACACCGTGGTCCGCACCGCGCAGTCGCTGGTCCGGCACGGTCTCGGCATCCCGCCCGCCGAGGGCGACTCCGGGGCAGCGGGGGCAGCCAGGGCGCCACGGCGGCTCAGAGCGCCTCGACGAGAATAACGACCGCGGTCAGGGTGCGCTGGGCCGCAATAACCAGGCCGATCTCGGCCAGCGCGGCGCCGGAGACCTGCAGGCCGGTCATGCGGACCTCCTCCGGGCCGCTCCGGCGGGGCCGGCGCACTCCCGGTGTCACGTCGGTGACCTGGTAGCGCCGCCGCGGGTCAAGTCCCGGCACCCGCAGGGCGGCGGGTTGATCGTTCCTGGGCTCGTCGAGCTGCACGTAGCCCATCAGGGCCGCCGACTGGTCCGCCGCGACGACGCCGTGCATCCAGGCGGTATCGTCCGGGGTGTCGATCCGGACGACCCGGCTGGAGTGGATGAGAGCGCGATGCCGCTTGTAGAGCCGGATCCAGTCGGCGAGCTCGGCGATGTCTTCTCCACTGGCCTGGGTGATGTCCGCTTCGATGCCGAGATGACCGAACAGGGCCGTGGCGCAGCGAAGCGACATCAGCATGTACCGACCGGTCTGGTGCGAGAACGACGCGATACGTGCGCGCCCAGGTACTCGGGCGGCACGAGCTGCCCGGTCCAGCGCTGGATGGACTGCCGGGCGAGGGCATCGGTCATGTCCGAGGTCCAGACCCGCTGGACGACGACATCGCCCGCCGCGTCGTCGGCCGCGCGCTACGGCAGATCGAGAACGGCCCGGATACCGAGCCGGGAGAGATCATCCCGGCCTGGCTGCGCGAAGGCGAAAGCACTCCGGTTCACCGGTGACGGCGCCGCGGCGCCAGATCGCCTGTCGCCGGTGCCGACGCCGGCACCGGAACAAGCCGCCGCTAGCCGGACGAGTCGTCGGAGTCCCTGAGAGCTGCTGCGGCCTCCTCAAGGACAGCGTCAAGTGACGTACCCGCACAGTCGGCGTACAGCTCGAGGAGTATGCCCGCGACGTCGGTCAGGCCGAGCGCGGCCTGTTCCACCGCAGTAAGGCCGCCCTCCGCCGCCACCGCGGCCAGCCGCTGCGCCACGACGTCATCACGACCGTCTTCGCGGGCTGCTCGCCAGGCGGCCAGCAGGCTGATGGCGATCTGCCGTCGCTCGGCCTCGGCATTCCCGTTGGGCATGTGAGCATTGTGTCGGGAGGTTACTATGTGTACAAATTGAAATATGCAATGGCATTGTTCTAGCTGGTGGATGAATCAGGGAGCTCAGGCAACGGGAGCACTTCGTGGCCGTGGCCGAGGAAGGCCGCTTCACCCGGGCGGCCAGCCGCTGCCACATCAGCCGGTCGGCGCTGTCCACGTCCATCCGCTCGCTGGATAGCGCGGGACGTCGTCGAGGAAGACGGTGAACTGGCGGTCGGGTGAGACGAGCGCGGTCGGGATGGGCGCGACGGTGAGCCCGGGTGCGTCCGTCGGCACGACGAACAGGGACAGCCGGCTCCGGCCGCTGGACGGCGGGCTGTCGTCGCGGGCCACGAGCAGCAGCGCCTCGCATTCGTCCACGGCCGAGATGTAGTACTTGCCGCCGGTGATGGCCCAGCCCGAGTCGGTCCGGCGGGCGGCCGTGCTGACGTTGTGGCTGTTCGACCCGGCGTCCGGCTCGGTCAGCGCGAACGCCATCCGCCGCGTGCCGTCCGCCAGACCCGGCAGCCAGCTGGCTTTCATGGTCGGCGACGCATGCGCGGCCAGGATCGAGCCGCAGATGACGGGCGAGATGACCGCGATTAGCAGCGGCATGCCGTGCGCCGCGAGTTCCTCGGTGACGATGACCAGTTCGGTCAGCCCGGCACCGCCACCGCCGTACTCGGCGGGCAGGTGCACGCCGAGCAGCCCGGCCTGGCCGAGTTCGGCCCGGCGGCTGGCCGAGCCGGACCTGGAGTTCCGGGCCTTCTGCACCCGGCCGGCGGCTGCCCGCCTCCTCAACCCCGCAACTGGAGCGGGCCTGGAACGCCTGGCAGTCCGAGCGATACCAGCGCGGCGAGATTGACCAGCGACCCGCCGACACCGGCAACCCGTTCCGGCCACGCTAACGACCACCCCGCGCCACCACGCCACCAGGGCAGTTCAGGAAACTGGACGCTCTAGCGGTGCTGACGGGTCCATTGTTACCGGCACCCCAGCACGCGCTGCAGCAGCTCATCTTGCGCAGCACCACACTCGTCAGCTACTTGGCACTTCCTGGCACGAGCCTTACCGGCACGCCTACACCCCAGCACGACACACCAGGTGCCGGTCCAGGCACCGGATCTCGTGGCGCTCGCGGCGTAGCCTCCCCCATTTTGTCCCGCTCTCCTTACTTGGTTCTTCTCAGCTTTCGAGAACAGCACGCGACGAGTTACCCGTGCTCTCCGGAGGCGTTCTTGTCTGCATCCTCGTAGTGTTTCATCCAGGCGTCGGAATCGGTCTCGGTGTCCTCTTTCATGGCAACGGCCGCTCTCCCGAGCCAGCCACGCTCGTGATCGGCGAGGTAGGACATGAGCGGCGCCGGGTCGTGCGACAGCAGGTGGAGGTGCGCAACTTCAGCCCCCATACGCTCCAAGAGCCCGGCCGCCAGGTCCTTGCTGACCTTACCGGTGTCACCGAAGTCGATGCCCTCCCGGTCCGGCGACAGGGGCCGCAACACCCATTGATGCCCATCGATCTCCTCGACGCTGGTTTGCGGATCTAGCCCCCGACGAGCGTCCAGGAGCAGAGCGGACAGATCGTCATTCCGGTCGTCAGCCGCTTTCGGGTCGGCGTGGCCGCCCCGGCGTGCCCATGACCATGCTGAGCGCAGCACCCGCTTGGCCTCAACGGCGACCGGCGGGTCACCCTCACCAAGGACGAACACCCTGACCCTCCCGAGGCTGCCCTTGCCTGCACGGCGATGATGGAACTCGCCTCCGGGGACGGCCTCCCTGAGCCGCTCACGCAGGCGCGTCAGGTCCTCGGCGTCGGCGTCGGCAAGCTTCTCCTTGTCCGCGAGCTTCCTGTAAAAGGCATGTGGGTCTTTCTGCGCGGCTGCCACGCCGGCGCGGAGATCCGCGTCACCGGCGATGTCCAGCGCTCCGAACCCGCCGCTCCTGAGCCGCTCCGAGTAACCGAACAAGATTTTGCGCCCCACCACCTCCGGATCGAGATCGTCCCGGGCGAGGAGCGCACTCGTCGCCAAGCGCACGAGGTCGTTCGTGAACGGTATCCAGCCGGCCTCGTCGAAGTCGTTCAGGCCCCACCGGACGCGGCCCTCGCCGCTGGGCCAGGGGCCGAAGTTGCCGACATGCACATCACCGACCGCCCGCACGGCGGGAGCGAAAATCACTTCCAGACACACATCAGGGAAGCGCTCGGACCAGCGATAGAACGTCGCGCGCAGGAAATCCCCAGGCTCATCGTCCGTGACCTTGCCGGCCATGACCTTGTGCTTGTGCTTTAGATCATGATCGAACGCCGGCTTGAGCGCGCACAGCCACGAGTCATAGTGATGCGTGGTGCGGACAATCCCGGGCTCTGGCTTCAAGTCAGCATCCATCGTGACTGCCCTCCCTCATGCCGCCCAGCGCACTCGGCCCGAGAATTATACTCCGCCGCGACCCGGTATCTCTAGAGCCGCGGCCGTGAGGTAACCGGTCATAGGGCTGGAATACATACTGCGGTTCGGGGTGGGCGGGCCGGGCTATTATCGGACTGTGTCTTGAGGGATAATTGTCACAGGTGATTGTCGTGTCAGTCGCAGCGCGGAGACGGGACGGCTCGATCACGCATCGGCGCGCCTGGCCACAAACACAGCGGCGTGTCACCGAACCCGGCGAACATTTCTGGCTACCGCACCAGGGGCCGGGTCTGGCACATCCGGGCGATGGCGAGATCCCGCGCTGCAAGCTCCGCGATAAGCTTCATCCGGCCCAGGACCGCATTTGGACGGCAGCGAAGTGGTTCGCCGCCTGCGCTGAAGATGCGGCGCAGCAAGGGGCAAGACAAATGCCAGATCCCAAGAGTTTCCTGCCATCGCAGGACGGCTTCGCGTTCACGAACGCGTGGCCGTCAGACCCGATTCCGCGAATAGCGTGGTGAGCTGGCCTCCTGCCTCCGTAAATAATCTTGGTGTGCCAGGCTATCAATAGTGGTGACCGTTCCGATAGGGTCACCCGGATGATGCTCGCCAGGCGAAAGGTCCCTGACGGTTATCACTTCACCTTCGGTCGCAAGCCTGTCCGGCTGGAGATTAAGGACTGGTGGGGCCGGGCGGCCGACTTTCCGGCCATAGCCGCCCTGGAGGCGGTGCCGCTGGTGACGCTCGACTTCACCGAGCAACTGAAGGAACTTCCGCGGCGAGGACGGCGGCGATAGGGATGGCGGCGATGGTAGCACCGAGGGCCAGGGCGACTTTGCGGCTCAGCGGCCCCTGTCCATCCGGCCCTCTACATCAGGCCCATGCTCCGGAGCTCGCCGACCGCGCCCGGGCCGAGCTCGCCGAGGTTTACCTGGCTTGCAGCTCTTCCGTGATTTCTAGCGCCTTGCGCTCGAATTCGTCCAGCCCGCGTGAGTCGGCCCAGTCCACGCACGCTCCCTCTATTGCCCTAAGTGCGAGGCGCCGACCGGCAGCGCCTGCCGCACCCGATCGGGCAAAGTCGCCGCGAAATACCACACCGCCCGCTTCATCCTCGTGCCCGCGCTGCGCGAGGAACTGGCCGTCGCCGTCCCCGCCGACCGCGGCCCCGGAACGCCGTGGAAGCCTGGCCCGCCGATCCCCGCCGCCGAGCCGCAGCCGACCGCCGCCCCGATCCGGATCGGCTACGCGCGCTGCTCGACCGCGCAGCAGGAGCTGGAGATCCAGATCAACGCCCTAGTAGTACTTTGTTAGGTTCCGGCGAGGGCGGCGGAGAGGCGGTCGAGGGTGACGGGCTGGTAGCACAGGGGGCAGGCGCCGAGGATGAGGGCGAGCACGAGTTGCAGTTCGTGCAGGACCTGGTAGAGGGTCATCCCGGCGCACGGGCTTTTGGGTCGGCCCTGATCATGGTGCAGAAGGCCTGGGCAAGGGCGGCGAGGGTGACGTGGCGGTGCCAGCCGGTGAACGAGCGGCCCTCGAAGTGGCCCAGGCCCAGGCCGGTTTTCAGCTCGCGGTAGTCGTGCTCCACCCGCCAGCGGATCTTGGCCAGGCGGACCAGGTCGGCGATCGGGGTATCGGAGGGCAGGCTGGACAGCCAGTAACCGGTGGGCTCATCGGCGTCGGGCGGCCATTCGGCCAGCAGCCAGCAGTCCGGCAGGCTGCCGTCGGCGGCGCGCGGGATGTCCCGGTTGGCGGGGCGGACCCGGATCGCCACGAAGTGGCTGGTCATGGCCGCGGCGGGGTTGCCCGTGGTGGCCCTGGTGCCCTGCCGCCAGGTCACCGGCTGGATCTGGTCCGCGTGGGCGATCGCGAGCTGGCGCAGGTTCGCCGGCGGGCCGGGGTAGGCGGGCCCGGGCGGGCGGCCGGGCCCGCCGCGCTGTGCGGGCGTCACCGGCCGGGCATCGCCCGGATAGGCGCTGGTGGTGGCTTTGACCGCGACCACGTACTGCCAGCCGCGGGTATCGAGCTCCAGCCGGAAGGCGGTGTTGTCGCCATAGCCCGCATCGGCCGTCACCACCGGCCGCGTGCCGTCGGCGGCGCTGACCTGGCCGGCTACACCCCACCCGCCGGGCCCGGTCATCTCGTCGATCATCTCCAGCGCCAGCCGCCACTTCGCGGTATGCCGCACCTGATCGGGGATGCCGGCCCGCCCGCGGCGCTGCCGCGCCCGGGCCGCCGCCACCGGGTCGGCCAGCGCGGCATCGTCCCAGCTTTCCGGGCAGAACAGCCGCCAGTCCGCGGCGCACGAGGCCCGCTCGTTCACCAGGTGCACGCTCACCCCGATCTGGCAGTTCGCGACCTTGCCCAGCGTGCCGGAGTACTGCCGGGCCACGCACGGCGACGCCGTCCCGTCCTTGGGGAACCCGGTGTCCATCAACTTGCGCTGCCCGCCGGTCAGCAGGCCGCGCACATACAACTCGCCCGCGGCCCGCTGATCCTTCCGCGGCAGCCCGCCGAGCATCTCCGCGGCGAAGTCCAGCAGCCGGGGCCGGACCTCCGCGATCTCCTGAGGGGTCATGCCGGGATAACACCACAGAACCCGGCAGTCTTCCAGATCTAACAAAGTACTAGTAGCCAGCTGTACCGGTAATCCCAGTTGCGGCCGCCGCCCAGTTGCTCCGGCAGCGACGTGGTGGGTGCGGCGACCAGGGCACCGGTCGGGTGGTACACGAGGAGCTTCAGCACCAGGGCCGAACGTTGCACCATCTCGCGCCACCGCCCCCGGTACCTGGACTGGCTGACCCAGCCCTGCCAGAAATCCGACGTCCTGGCGAACAGTTCCTCCGTTTCGCCCACGGCCAGCGGCCGCACCTCGCCGTTCCATTCCAGCTCGATATCGACGCTCTGGCCCTCCTCCAGGGTGAAGCTCGCGGCGACACCGGACTCCTCGATCTTGAGCGCCACGTCGGAGCGCAGCACGCAGCGGCCAGCGGACGACTCGAACACCGCGCCGACCCCCGCCACCAGCCGCACGGCGTGCGGCGCCCGGCCGTAGTCGAACGCCGGGTGGCAGGCGAGCTCGAAGGTGGCCCGGCCGCGGACCGCGCGCGCCTGCCGGACGAGCAGGTCCCGGGCCCGGCCGGTACCGCTCGTCTCGGGCACCATGAAGTCGATCACCTCGCCGACCGCCTCCGTCCCCTGAAACCGAGTCAGCAAGATGTTGGTGTCGGGCAGGTACAGCTGCTTCGGCCGCCCGCTGCTGCGGCACCACAACGAGAAGTAACCTCCCTTGCGGGCGTCCAGCAGCGCCCCGAACAGGGAAGGAGCATCGAACCTGGACGGGCAGTACCAGTCGACCGTCCCGTCGGTACCCACGAGCGCCACCGTCCGCAGGTCACCGACGATTCCGTGCTCTTCGATCGGCAAGTAGCCCGCGGGCGGTACCGGGCCGCCGTTACCAGCGAGAAGGTACGCCATGCCTGCCATGATCTGGTTTCAGCGTTACAGGCGTGTTTCCGGTCCGTGCCGTACGTGGGGCGGCATCGTGGTGCCGGTGCGCAACGGCCCGTAGGCTGATTTCGTGGCCCGGTTCGAGGCATGCCTTGTTGACGCTTATGACACCATTGTGACCTGCGACTTCTCGGTGCAAAGACGCGAAATTCCGGCTCTGGCCGGCATCACGCTGGAAACCTGGGAAGAGGAGTATGACCGGATCGGGCCCGCGCTTACCGACGGCCGTCTGTCGAAGACCGAGGGGTTCGGGCACATCCTGCGGGCCTGCGGGAAGGAGCCCCGGCCCGACCTCGTGCGCGAGATGGTGAACAGGGACCGGGAGCTGCTCCTCGCGAACGCGCGCCTGTTCGACGATGCCGTCCCGTTCCTGCACAACCTCCGGGCCCGCGGCATGAAGATCGCGATCGTCAGCAACTGCACCGAGAACACGCGCCCGCTGCTGGTCAGACTCGGGGTGGACGCGCTGGCCGACGCGCTGATCCTGTCGTGTGAGGTCGGCGCGGCCAAGCCGGCGGCGCAGATCTTCCGGTGCGCGCTGGATCGGATCGGCGTGACCGCGGATGCCGCTCTTTTCGTGGACGACCAGGCGGGTTTCTGCGCGGGCAGCGTGGCGGTGGGCATAAGCACGGTGCAGATCGTGCGGGGTGAGCTTGACGGGAAGGTGCCGGCGGCGGCAACCACGGTGGTTCGGTCGCTGCCGGAAGTCGAGGCCATGTTCTCGTGCTAGGTGCGGATATCGCGTTGCCGGACTTCTGGCAGGACGTCCGCGACGGTCGCGAAATCGCCGTCGACATGCAGCACGGTCAGACCGTGGTGAACAGCAGTGGCGCAAACCAGCAAGTCGAGCGGACCCGGGCCGCGATGCTGTCCCTTCTGGGTGAGCTTGTACTGCGCGTTGTCCACCCAGCGCCAGCCGTTCTTGGGCACCGGGGCAGCGCCGCACAGGGTATCGAGCTCGCCGGCCAGTTCGTCACGGTGGGCAGGACCAGTGGCCGAGTACAGGAACTCAACGCGGGTGGGCTCGCATACGCGCAGCGCGCCGGCGGCGATGTGGTCCGCCCAGACGGCCATCACGGCCGGCGTGCGCAGCAACTGCCATAGTCCGGAGGTGTCGAGCAAGTAGCCGATCAACCCAGGGCGGCCTTGCGCGCGGCCTTCGACGCGTCGTGAGCCGCGGCGGCGCGGTCGAACTCACCCCGGGCGGCCCGCGCGGCCAGCTTTTCGGCTGCCTCCAGGCGCTTAACCCGCTGGGTGTACTCCCGCAGCGCGGTGTTGACCGTGTCCTTCTTGGTCGTGGTGCCCATGAGGCGCATGGCCTCGGATAGCGCTTCGTCATCGATGTCAATCTGGGTGACGCTCATGCGGCACCCCCCATGTGTGTTATGTACAAGGAAAGCATACATTACCAACAAGAAGGCGGTGGGTGCAGACGCCGGGAAGTTCCGGCCGGCCGGTGCGAGAGCCGGTATCGTACGGTCTCGTGCTGGATGGCGAGATGGTCTTCGTGCCGGGCGAGATTCCCCGGCGCGGCGTGTTTGCGCTCTGGGGCAAAGGCTCCGGATCCGCCAAGTTGGAGCTGGTCTTCCCCGGCGGCACCTACGGCATACGCAAGCGCCTGGTCTCGGCGGATCTCATCCCGCTCGCCGAGGCCCTTCCGGCGCTGCTCGCCGTCGATCCCGATGAGCAGGCCGGGCGGCCGATGAGGCGGAGCGCCCGGGTCTGGGCCGCGGCGGCCGCCGCGGGCGTGGGCCTGGTGGCCCGCGGCCGTCTCTTGCCGACCGTCGGCGCCGATGACACGGACGTCTGGCGGGCCGGGCCGCTCGATCCGGCCGACCTCAGCTGGCTGCGTGAACTCGCCGCCGTCTTCCCGCCGACCGCCCACGCCCTGGCGGTTCCCGGCTCGCGCCCGATGCGGCTCCGCTCTCCTGAAGCGCTGATCCGCGACCTGTGGGACGCGATCGCCGACATGATCGCGCGCTCGCCCGCCGCGCCTCGGACGACCTCGTCGCCAGCGTTCGCCGCTGCTGAGCCGACCCGGGTCAGCGATCTCGCGGAGTGGCTCGCCGATACCTCCGATGGCCTGTCGGCCGGGGCACGTCTGGGTCTGCGGATCGAGGCGGTCGCGACGCCGCTCATGGGCGACGACGAAGAAGGCCTCTTCGCCGACGACGAGGACGACTACCCCGGTGCGGCGGAGGCGGATCCGGCGGAAGGATCCGAAGGGGCGGAAGGGGTCGAAGGGGCGGAAGGGGTCGAAGGGGCGGAAGGGTCCGCGCCAGCGTTCCGGCTGGTGCTGCAGCTGCGCAGCAACGCCGATCCGAGCCTGATCGTCGACGCCGCCGCGCTGTGGAGCCAGCCGGAGACCGTGCTCTCCAGGTTCGGCTCGCAGGCGGAGACGGACCTGCTGCTGGCGCTGCGGCGCGGCGCGGCGATCTGGCCGCCGCTAGCTCAGGTGCTGCAGCAGGCCAGCCCGTCGGTCATCGACCTCGACGACGACGCGCTCACCAGCTTGCTCGGCCCGGCCGCCGAAGAGCTGGCGGGCGCCGGCATCGAAGTGCTGTGGCCATCCAGCATGCTCGGCGACGGCCTGAAGCTACGGGCCGTCCCCACGCCGGCGCCGGAGAAGCTGACGGAAGCCGGGTTCGGCCTCGACGCGCTGCTGGATTTCCGTTGGCAGCTCACGCTGGACGGCGCGCTGCTCGACGCCGACGAGATCGCCGCCCTGGCCGAGGCGAAACGGCCGCTTATCAGGCTGCGAGGCCGCTGGGTGATCCTCGACCCGGCCCTGCTTGACCGGCTGCGCCGCCCGCCGCGGACGCGAATGCGCACGTCCGAGGCACTCGGCGCCGTACTCGCGGGATCGGCGGAGATCGACGGCGAGACGGTCACGGTGGTCGCGGAAGGACCGCTCGCCGACCTGGCCGCCCGGCTCGCGGGCATCGCGTCCGCTCCGGTGCCGCTCGAGCCGCCGCCAGGGCTCACGGCGACGCTGCGGCCCTATCAGCAGCGGGGCCTGGCCTGGCTAGCCGGGATGTGCGGCACCGGGCTAGGCGGCTGCCTCGCCGACGACATGGGTCTGGGCAAGACCATCCAGGTGATCGCGTTGCACCTGCACCGGCGAGACACGAAGGCAGGTCCCACGCTCGTGGTGTGCCCGGCGTCGCTGCTTGGCACCTGGGAGCACGAGGTGCGCCGGTTCGCTCCCGACATCCCGGTCCGCCGTTACCACGGAGGCGGGCGGCACTTGCAGGACCTGGCCGTCGACGAGATCGTCCTGGTCACCTACGGCGTGGTGCTGCGCGACTCGGCACGGCTCGCCGAGGTCGGCTGGGGCCTGGTCGTCGCCGACGAGGCGCAGCACGCCAAGAACCCGCTGTCGCGGACCGCGCGCGAGCTGCGGGCGGTGCCCGCACCCGCCAGGATCGCGCTGACCGGAACGCCGGTGGAGAACCGGCTATCGGACCTGTGGGCGATCCTCGACTGGACGACGCCCGGCCTGCTCGGGCACCTGGAGGCATTTACCCGCCGGGTGGCGGTGCCGGTCGAACGGTACCGTGACGCCGAGGCCACGGCCCGGTTCGCCGCCCTCGTCCGGCCGTTCCTGCTGCGGCGCAAAAAGACCGACCCAGGCATCGCGCCCGAACTGCCGCGCAAGACCGAGACGGACCTGTTCGTGCCGCTGACCGCCGAACAGGTCACGCTGTACGAGGCGATGGTCCGCGAGACGATGGAAGCGATCGAGACCAGGCAGGGCATCGAGCGCGCTGGTCTGGTATTTAAGCTGCTGACCGCGCTGAAGCAGATCTGCAACCACCCGGCCCAGTACCTGAAGCAACCGGGGCCGCTGGCCGGGCGGTCAGGGAAGCTGGCCGCGTTCGACGAGCTTACCGACCTCATCCTGGCCGGCGGCGAATCGATGCTCGTCTTCACCCAGTACACCCAGATGGCGACGCTGCTGCAGCAGCACCTCGACGCGCGCGGAATCGGCTCCCTGTTCCTGCACGGCGGGGTTCCCGTGCCGCGCCGGGAGGAGATGGTGGCCCGGTTCCAGGGTGGCGGAGTACCAGTGTTCCTGCTATCGCTCAAGGCGGGAGGCACCGGCCTGACGCTGACCCGCGCCACCCACGTGCTGCACTACGACCGATGGTGGAACCCGGCGGTGGAGGATCAGGCCACCGACCGGGCGTACCGGATCGGCCAGGACCGGCCCGTGCAGGTGCACCGGCTCATCGCTGAGGGGACGCTCGAAGACCGCATCGCAGCCCTGCTGGAGAAGAAACGCGAGCTCGCCGACGCCGTGATCGGTTCTGGCGAGGGCTGGATCGCGGAGTTGTCCGACGCCGAGCTCGCCGAGCTCGTCAGCCTGCGAGCCGCCCCGTGAGCGACATGAGCGACGTGACGGGCGATATGACCGGGACCAGCCCGGCGAGCCCCGAGCAGCCGGAATTCGGCCGGACATGGTGGGGCCGGGCCTGGCTGGAGGCCCTGGAGCAGCGAGCGCGGCTGGACCCCGACCGGTTGCCACGGGGCCGGGACTACGCGCGCTCTGGCGCGGTCGGGGACCTGACCCTCGCGCCGGGCGAGGCACGTGCTCGGGTACAGGGCCGGAAGACCCAGCCGTATGAGGTCAGGATCCGGGTGCGGCGGTTCACCGATGACGAATGGGACCGGGTGCTCGCCGCCATCTCGGCCCGGCTCGGCCACGCGGCGGCGCTGCTGGATGGCGAGCTGCCCCCTGAGATCGCCGACGACGCGGCCAGCGCGGGGCTTGACCTGCTTCCTGGCGGCGGCGAGCTGGGGCCGCGCTGCAGCTGCCCGGACGACGCGGACCCGTGCAAGCATTCGGCGGCGGCCTGTTACCTCCTTACCGATGCGCTGGACGCCGATCCCTTCACCCTTTTTCTGTTGCGCGGCCGGACCCGTGATCAGGTAATGGCCGGGGTCCGGACCCGTCGGCGCGGCGCGACGGCCGGTCAGGCGGGAGCTGCGGCGAAAGCCACGGCGGAAGCTCCGGCGGGCGGCCGAGCCGGGGCCGGGGCGCCGTCGGTGGCCAGCCAGCCGGCCGCCGACGAGGGCGTGGACGCCAGGACGGCGTTCGGCGCGCCGGCATCATCCAGGCCGATCCCCGGTGTGTCGTTGCCGCCCGGGCGACCTGGTCATCCCGCGGCTCTTCCGGTAGATCCGCCGCCCTGGCGCTCTGGCCTTCGCGACGACCTGCTGGAATTGGCCGCGGATGCGGCCAGCCGGGCCTGGGACATGGCGATGGGCCTGTCCGCCGACGCCGGGCTGACCCTCGACCCGGGCGCCGACCTGGCTCGCAGGGCCGCCCGGGCCCTGGGCACGCCGGCGTTTGCTATGCTCGCGGCGCGCTCCGGGGTTCGCGAACGTGACCTCGCCCGCCAGGCGCTGGCCTGGCGGCAGGGCGGCATAACCGGCCTGGAATCGCTGCGCACCGAGTGGGACCCAGCCGCGGAAGATCCGGACGCCCTTGAGCTGCTGACGGTGGGGCGGGCCGCGCTGCGCACTAAGACCGGTGCGGAGGAAGCAGTCCGCGGCAATCAGGTCACCGCGGGCAATCTGCAGCTTCGCCTAGGCCGCGATCTCCGCTGGTATCCGTACACGCGATCGGACGAGGGCTGGGAACCCGCCGGCTCACCGGTAACCGATCCGGCCCGGGCCGTCGCGGATCTGTGACGCGACGCTCTTCCAAGATCCTTCGTCGGTTGTGGTCGTTATAGCGGCAGATAGCAAGTCTACAAACGCCCGAGCTGCCCGTCGGCTCACGATAGAGGCAACGGTGCAACTCTGACACGCCGCCGAAGGTAACGGCCGCTCCTCGTCGCCAGGCGAGGAGCGGCCCGCTCGGCAGACACTAACTCCGTCGTGAAGTGCCCGGTGCGGCGGCCCCTCCCGCCGGTCCTACTCGTCCGAAGGGATGCCCTGCTTTCGCGAGCGTCTGAAGATCGAGCTGTAGCTGCGTCCCAGGAAGGTGGCTGGCCCTGGCCGCCCGATCGTGACGGTGGCTGAGCTGATGGGCCATGCCTCACTTGAGACCACGCGGCTTTACACGAGGCCGAGTGCTGCAGACCTGCAGCGGGCCGTAGACGTGCTCTCGGCGGACGATTGAGGGAAATGGTGTTGAGATGAGCCTCGCCGACCGCTACACCGCCCGGCAGAACGCCGACGGGACCTGGACCGTCCGCGTCACCCGCCGGTATCTGGCAGGATTCCTCGGCTACCGTGACGAGACCCGGACCTACGTCACGGCCCGGCGGCCGTCCAGTCCCGGTGCTGCCTGGGCCGAGGCCGAGCGCATCGCCCGCGAGGCCGAGCGGCGCTACAGCCCCCGCGCGCTGCGCAAGCGCGGCAAGCTGACTGCGGGGCTGCTGTCCGTGCCGTGCACGGAGTGCGGGGCGGTGCCGGGGGACGGCTGCGACCCGGACAACCCCATCTTCACCGAGATGATCCGGCTGGATAAATCGCCGCCGCTGGTCATCCACACCGGGCGCATGGCCGATGCGATCACGGCGGGGAAAGTGAAGCGCGCGCTAGTACTCGCGCAGTTCGACGGGCCACCGCCCGCAGCGCTGGCCAACAGCAAACCACGCCCGGCTTCCCGGTTAGGCGCGCGGTGCGTCCCGGCGCGGGCACCAGCACTCGCCAGACTCTGGCGGACTAGGGGTGCCGCCAGTTTCTTCGCCGGAACGAGGATCCCGGAAGAACCGCTTTCTTGTCCGCCTGTTCATGTAATTCACAGCCATATCTGTTGATATGTGGACAGGCGCGCTATTTCCCGGATGCCGGAAGGCGCGGAACGGGAATGGAAATGGGCTACCGGACAAATCCCAGGTGCTGGAC
>WNFC01000597.1_pt1 | contig 66237 bp, 57 predicted proteins | sample 5400541 | NCBI WGS metagenome assembly WNFC01 (sample SAMN13153342, study PRJNA577476) | soil metagenome | isolation source: 120 cm saprolite under Douglas fir tree site 2 hole 2 replicate 1 | place: USA:California | collected 2015-04-18
TGTCGGCGGCGGCCCGGCGCAGGTCGGCGACCAGCGCGGGCATGGACAGCCAGCGGTGCCCCCCGTGCGCGTCGGCGACCCGCTCGACCGGTATGTCATCGCCCGCCAGCTCGGTCAGGAACCGCGACGGCCGCTGGTCAGTGTCCTCGCCGCCCGCCGCGGTGACGATCAGCCGGCGCCGGGCCCGGGTGACGGCCACGTAGAACAGCCGGCGTTCCTCGGCCAGCAGCTTGGCAGCCAGCATGGCGGCGTCCACGTCCGCGCCTTGCCCGCCGCCCTGCCGCTGGTCCGGGCGCCCCGTCTCGGAGTGCACCGCGTCGGAGAGGCCGAGGTGCACCGCCTCGGAGAGCTCGTCCACGCCGAGCAGGGATCCGCGCAGCCGCAGGTCCGGCCAGGTCTCCTCCTGGACGCCCGCGACCACGACGACGTCCCACTCCAGGCCCTTGGACCGGTGCGCGGTGAGGATGCGGACGCAGTCCTCCCGGACGGCCCGTTCGGCCAGCGTGTCGCCGACGATCTCCTGTCCGGCCAGGCTGTCCGCGAACAGGCCGGGCGCGCCCGGCGGCATGCTGTCGGCGAAATGCGCGGCCTGGTCGAACAAGGCCAGCACGGCGTCCAGGTCCCGGTCCGCGGCCGCGCCGGCCGGGCCGCCCGCCGCGCTGACCTGCTGCCACTGCCCGGCGAGGCCGGAGGCGTCCCAGATGGCCCACAGCACGTCCTCGGCGCTGCCGCCCGCCTTGATGGCGGACCGGGCTGTGGCGAGGAGTTTGGCCACGCGCTTGGCTGGTTCGGCCACCCGGTCGGGCACCACGGCCAGGTCCCGCGGGTCGAGCAGCGCCTCCGCGAGCATGTCCGTGCTCCCCGGGTTTCGCGTGCTTGCCTGGTTTCCCGGGGGTCTCGGGTCCCTTGGGGTTCTCGGGTTTCTTGGGGTTCTCGGGTCGGGGTCGGCGTCGGCCAGCAGCTGCAGGGACCGGCGCAGGCGGCGCAGGCCGAGCGCGTCGGTGCCGCCGAGCGGGCCGCAGAGCAGTTCGGCGGCGGTCTGATCGTCGAGCTCGGACGGCCGCAGCGCGCAGCGCAGCAGCATGAGCAGCGGCCGGGTGCCCGGCTCGTCGGCGAGCGGCAGTTCGTCGCCGGCCACGGTGACCGGGACGTTCGCCGCGGTCAGCGCCCGCCGCAGCAGCGGCACCTGCCTCGTCGCCGAACGCACCAGGACGGCCATCGACGACCAGGGCACGCCGTCCGCCAGGTGGGCGCGGCGCAGCGTGTCGGCGACCAGGGCGGCCTCCTGCGTCGAGCTGTCCGCCACCAGGATGCGGACCTCGCCGGCCGGGGCGCCGGGCACCGGGACCAGGTTACGGTGACTGGCCGAACCGCGGGGCGCGGTATTGCCGGGCGCTGTACTGCCGGGCGCGGTACCGCCGGGCGCGGTACTGCCGGTTGCTGTGCTGCCGGGCGCGGTACCGCCGGGCGCGGTACTGCCGGGCGCGGTACTGCCGGTTGCTGTGCTGCCGGGCGCGGTACCGCCGGTTGCTGTGCCGCCGGGCGCTGTGCCGCGGGGCGCCGCACTGGCGGGCGCGGCCGGGGCGGCGGGCAGGCGCCGGGCCACCCGGCGGGATGCGGCCTAGATGGACTGGTCCGGGTCGCCGACGGCGATCAGCTCCCGGCCGTCTCCGGCCAGCGCCATCAGCAGGGACTCCTGAGCCGGGTCGCTGTCCTGGTACTCGTCGACCAGCACCACGTCGTACGCCCCGCGCTCACGCTGCCTGGTCTCCTCGTGGCCGAGCAGGGCGGCGGCGATGCGGACGATCTCCGCGTAGTCATAGGCGGGAACCGGCGCCAGGTCGAAGCGCGCCGCGTACCGGTCGAGGAACGCGGCGGCCGCCATCCAGTCGTCGCGGTCCCGGAGCTTGCCCAGCTGACGCAGCCCCCGGCCGTCCAGGCCGCGCTCGGCGGCGCGGAGCAGCAGATCGCGGACCTCCTCGGCGAAGCCCCGGGTGGCGAGGGCCGGCCGGAGCCGCTCGGGCCAGCGGGTCCCTCCGTCCTGCGCCTCCCCGCGCAGCATGCGGCGCACCTCGAGTAGCTGCTCCGGCGCGGAAAGCAGCCGCGGCGGCTCGTCGCCCGCGAGCACGAACTCCCGGCGCGCCAGCGCGTAGGCGTAGCTGTGGAAGGTCACCGCCAGCGGCTCGCGGGTGGTCCGGCGCAGCCGGGCGGTGATGCGCTCGCGAAGCTCGGCCGCCGCCTTGCGGCTGAAGGTCAGCACGAGCACCCGCTCCGGGGCGATGCCGCGCCGCTCGATCCGGTCCGCCACGGCGGCCACAATCGTGGTCGTCTTGCCGGTGCCGGGCCCGGCCAGCACCAGCAGCGGGCCGCCCGCGTGGTCCACCACCCGCTGCTGCGCCTCGTCCAGGCGCGGCGCCGAAGCCGCGGGCAAAGGCCGGCGGACAAGGCGGTACGCGGGTGCGTGGGACTGGTCCATCAGTACCGCATTCCAGCAGACGCCACTGACATTTCGCGACTGATCCGCCGAACACCCAGCGTGTCGCGGTGGGGCCTTACCGGCGAGCGGCGGCGCCGGGGACCCGCCGAGCCAGCGGGCGCCCGGACCCGCGGGCCAGGGGCGCGCGGCTCGGCTGTTCCAGTGACCCCACGGCCCCATCGCGTCCGCTCCGTCCCAGGTAGCCGGAGTTTGCGCGGTGGATCCGGGCTCGGCGGTGGATCGGGGGGTCCATCGTGCACCGGATCAACCGCGGAGCCCGTTTCTACCATGATCTTTAAACGGATGATCCGGACGTTGGTTGCCTGTCGCACCAGCGGTTTCCCGCAGGTCGCGATTACGGGTGCCGGGATGGGCCGGGCCAGCGGGCGCGGCGCATGTCTACCCGGACGGGAGGGCGGGCCGAGCGGAGCGGCGTGCCTTCGGCTAGGTAGTGCTCGAGCGCCACGCTGTCGTGACCGGGGGCGGGGGTACCGTCGGCGTGAATCACCCGCCACCACGCCACCGCGCCGCCGTAAACGGCCATCACCCGGCCGACCTGCCGGGGGCCCCGACCCGCGCCCAGATACTCGGCAATGTCGCCGTAGGACATTACCCGGCCGGGCGGGATCGAGTCCACCACGTCGAGCACGTGACTGGCGAAGTCGTCGACCGGCGGCGATCCGCCGTCGCCCGCGGGGCCGGCCGTCACCGGTTCGCCGGCCGTCACCGGTTCGCCGGCCGTCACCGGTTCGCCGGCTGTCACCGGTTCGCCCGGCGGAGCACGGCCAGCCTGGTCCCGGCGGCGGCGGTCAGTACCAGCGAGGTCAGCGCGAGCAGCGTGAACAGGACAAGCTGACCGGAACCCCGCGGGCGGACCGGCTCCCGCGGGGGCACGCCGCGGTACTTGGCGGTGGCCTTGACGCCGGCCTGCGCGGGCCGGACGTCGGCCAGTTCCCCGGCCCTGGCCAGGGCGGCGGCCGCGTTCACGATGCCGAATCCCACCTGGCTGTCGTAGCCCCCGGCCGGCCGGCCCGTGGTCGTCGAGGTCAGCGCGCTGGCCACCAGGTCGGGCGCGAGACCCGGATACCTCGACTTGATCAGGGCGGCGACCCCGGCGACCAGTGCGCAGGCCGGGCTGGTGCCGCTGACCGACCAGTACTGCCCGTCCCGGCCCTGCGCGGGAATCGACTTCCCGGGCGCCGCCACCTGGACCGAGAGGTTAGCGCTTGAGAATCCGGCCACCGCCCCGCTCGAGTCGACGGCGCCCACGCTGATCACGCCCGGGTAGTTGGCGGGGAAGGACTCGGGCGGCTCGGCGCCGCGGCCCGAGCCCGACTGCTCGCCTGAGTTCCCGGCGGAGGCGATCACTACCACGCCGTGGTCGTAGGCATCCTGCAGCGCTTGCTTGACCGTACTGCTCGGCGCGCTGTAGCCGATCGACATGCTGATGACCTGCGCGCCGTGCGCCACCGCGTAGGAGATCCCTTTCGCCAGCGACTGCTGGATGAGGGTCTCCTGCTCACGCTCGTACTGGTTGTAATGCGGATCGTCGCGATCCGGGATCACCCGGATCGACAAGATCCGCGACTTGGGCGCGATGCCGATGACCCCGCTGACGCCCCCGTCATGGCCGTGCCCGGCGATCAGCGACGCCATCCAGGTGCCGTGGATGCCCCAGTCCCGGCTGGACGGGCTGGTGGTCACGCCGGTGTAGTCGGGACCGGTGGTGACCGATCCGGCCAGGTCGCTGACGTACGCGTTCACCCCGCTGTCGATCACCGCGACGGTCACCCCGGCGCCCGCGGTCACCGTCCACGCCGCGGAAACTTTTAGCATGCCCAGGACCCACTGCTGGTTGTCTCTGATGCCGTCGGCGGCGGCCGAGCCCGCGAACTCTCCGCTCTCCTGCCGCACCGCCGCGAGGGCCGGGCCGGGCAGCGCGGCCAGCGAAACCACGCCGAACGCGGCCAGCACGGCGAGCCCGGGACGCAATTTCTGGTTCAGCATCCGGCCCTGGTTCAGCATCCGGGTGCTCCCGGGCAATGTGGCGGGGCGGGCCTGGCCGCGAGCTTGTCTGCGACCGAGTGCGCGACGCCCGCGGCCATGCTGGTCATCTCAGCTTCGGAGTAGCTGTCCTGGGACACCGGCACCCGCGGCCGGCTGTCGGCGTACCCGACGGCGTACATGACGATGTACGGGCCGGCCGTGAAGCTGCGGGCAATCTGCCTGCTGTAGTCGTATAGCCGGGTCGCCGCGCCGCCGAACCTGACGACCAGGACGCCGGGCGCGAGCCGGCCGCCGCCGCCGCCGACATCACGCGCCGCGGCCAGCCGCGGCTGGGACAGCCGACTGTCCGCGCTGGTGGCCGCGGCGTCGGTCGGGAGCACCGCCACACCGACGGTCATCACGTAGCTCCGGGTGGCGTCGACGTAGGTCGCGCGAAGGACGGCCTCGCACCCGTTCCTGCGCAGTACCGCTCCGGCCGCTGCGCTGGTCACGGCCTTGGCGCAGTCGGACTCCTGCGGTGCGATGCTGACCCGCAGCGCGTCGAGGTTAAGCGGGGCCGCGTCCGGCAGCGCCTTAGGGGAAAGCGGGTAGGAGATCGTGGCCGGGAAGATCTGCCCGGCTGGCATCGTCTGCCATCGCCCGATGACCTCCCACGCCTCGATCTGGCGTTGCTGGGCGGCGGTGAACTGCCTGGGCAGCAACTGGATGGCCACCTCGGTCGCCGAGACGGCAAACCCGACGAGCCCGAGGATCAGGGCGAGGACGGCGGCGCCGCGCCGACCCCGGCCGCCGCGACCCTGGCGGCCACCCTGCGTCCCGTCGGCATACATCCCGTCACCGTGCATCCCGTCGCCTTGGCCCCGGTTACGGTATACCCCGGGTACGTGGCGCCATTGATCACCGCGTGCCTCAGGATCCGCCGCCACAAGGAAAATGGTAGGGCTAGATTCAGGCGTGTTGACTGGCCGGAGGGACGAATGCCCTGGTTTGATCTGCCGCTGGATCAGTTGCGCCAATATCGCACCGAGACCGCGGAGCCGCCGGGTCTTGACCGATGGTGGCAGCTGCGTCTCGACGAGGCCCGCGCCGCAGCGCGCAAGCCGATACTGACCAGGCACGAAGCCGATATTTACGCGCCGGTCGAGGTTTACGACACGGAGTTCTCCGGGGCGGGCGGCGACCGCATCAGGGCCTGGTACCTGCGGCCCGCGGGCGCGGACGGGCAAACGCCCGTGGTGGTGAAGTTCATCGGCTACGGCGGCGGGCGCGGCATGCCCGCCGAGCACGCGCTGCTGCCCGCTCTCGGTTACTCCGTGTTCGTGATGGACACCCGGGGCCAGGGCGGGCGGTGGAGCACCGGCGCCACCGGCGACCACCAGGACGAGCCGGCTGCGGGCCCGGAAAACGCCAAGGTGATGACCAGGGGCATCGCCCGGCCGGAAGGCTACTACTACACGCGCTTGTTCACCGACGCCGTGCTGGCGGTCGAGGCGGCCAGCGAGCTGACGGGCGCGCTCCGGGTCGCTGTGAGCGGCATCAGCCAGGGTGGCGGGCTCGCGCTGGCGACGGCTGCGCTGGTCCCGCAGGTCGTCGCGGTGTGCCATGCCGACGTGCCGTTCCTGTGTGACATCCAGCGGGGCATCACGCTGGCGCCGGAAGCGCCGTACACCGAGGTGCCCGAGTTCCTCGCCCACAACGTGGACCTGATCCCGGCGGCGCTTGACACGCTGCGGTACGTGGACTGCGCGCTGCTGGCGCGCCGGATCACCGCACGATGCCTGCTCAGCGTGGGGCTGATGGACACGATCTGCCCCCCGTCCACCGTGTTCGCCGCCTATAACGAGATCACCGCGGGCAAGGACATATCGGTTCACCCGTTCACCGGCCATGCGGTGCCCGCGGCCCACGTCGAGCGCCAGATCCGCCACCTGAGGGATTTCCTGCGCTAAGCCGCGGGGCCACCCCGCATCCGAGGCCGCGCATGACGATAGCGACCGCGATACTAAGCCATCGGCCATCGGGACATTCATCAAATACCCACTAAGGTGACCGGTAGCGGCGCTACGGACACCTCAGGGGAGGTCCTTGGTGACTGAAGGGAATGGGCACGTAATCGATCCGGCCGGGGACGCTCGCCGTGCCCTGCATGCGGTCGTGGCCGAGCACGGGCCGGAGGCATTGTCGAACGCGGTCATCATGGACGGCATCTGCCAGGCTCGCCTGAGCGGCCTGCCCGGCGAGGCCATCCTCATCACCAGTGCGGCCCGGACCGATGTGCCGGCGCTGCTCCGGGACCTGATCCCCCGGCTGGGCAACTACGGCGCGATCCAGTCCGCAGCCGCCAGCCTGGCCGAGGCCCACGGTCTGGACATGGCGGCGTGTGTCTGGGTGGTCCGCGAGTTCGCTCGCGCCCTGGGCCTGATCGCGCCCGGCGGAACCCAGCCGACGGCCCGCATCGGATCCGTCGGCGTCACCGATCAGGGCCAGGCGCCTCCGCCCAGGCCAGCCGAGCCGCCTGCTTCCGCCGCGGCGGCCGGGGCTGCCATGGCGGGCGGCGGTGCCGGGGCGGGGCCTGCCGCGGGGGCGGGCGCCGCGGGGGCGGGCGCCGCGCACGGCGGTGCTGGCTCGCCGGGCGGACCTGGCGTTCCCCCGGGGAGGCCAGGGGACGGCGGGACCTCGCCACCGGGCCGGCCACCAGCCGGGTCACGGGTCCTCAACCGGAACACGCTCGGTGTCGCCGCGGCCATCGCGCTGGTCGCCGGTTATCTGGGTGTCGCGGCGGTGGCGCACCTGAGTCCGTTTCCCGCCAGGACGGTAGCGGCGACCTCATCCCAGCCCGCCAGCGCCAGCCCGGCAAATAGCACAAGCCCGAGCCCGGCTGGGTCACCGGATCCGTCCCCTGACCCGAGCCCGACGTCGGACTACCAGATCTTGCTGAGCAAGATTCCGAGTGGTGTTCAGGGCCAGAATAACTGCCACAACATCGGCACTTCGGTCGGCGCGATCGCGGTGAGCGAGTGCGCTGGCTTGCACGGCCTGGCCGCCGGGACCATCTTCTACTACCTGTTCTCCAACACGACCACGCTCGGCAGCGGGTTCAGCACCTTTCTGCGGAACGAGAAGTTCAAGAAAGGCTCGGAGTGCACGAGCAACAATAGCTTCGTCGACTTCATCGCCCAATGCGAGTCGGATTTCACCAGCACCTCGCCAAAGATGACGGGCAGCATCGCAGAGTACCCCAACACCACGAACAACCCCATCATCGTCAGCAGCGATAATCAGCAGCACGTCATGGCGGTCATAGTCGGTACGAACGACCGCGACCTGCTGGCGTACTGGAAGCAACTGCGGTGGGTCGTGACGTAAGGCAGCGGGCCGTGACCCAGAGCGGCCTTAGGTCTAGCCGGGTGGTTTCGTGCTGTTCCCGGTCACGGTGACGAGCCGCCACATGCCCCATGCGCCGGCGACGAGGCCGCCGATCACGACGATGGACAGGTGACCGGCGGCGCCGATAATCAGCAACACGATCCCGAGACCGAGCGCGATGCCACCGGCGAGCGGCCCCGGTTGCCGCTTCGCGGCCGACGCGGGCGGTGGTGGCGTGGGCCGTCCCGGCATGAGCGGTCCCGGCATGGGCGGCACGGGCCCCGGCCGCACCGGACCGGGCTGCACCGGACCGGGCTGCACCGGACCGGGCTGCGCCGGACCGGGCTGCGCCGGACCGGGCGGCGCCGGACCGGGCGGCGCCGGCCCGGGCGGCGCCGGCCCGGGCGGTGCCTGCCCGGGCGGTGCCTGCCTGGGCGGTGCCTGGGCGGAAGCTGACCCTGGTCCGGACCACCAGATGGTGGAGCCGGGGCGCACCATCGTCTGGCTCAGCTGCGGCATCGGTCCCGTGCCCGCTTGGCCGAGTGGCGCGGACAGCGGGGGCGGGGCCGGCAGCGCGGCCCTCGACGGCGCTGGCGCTGGTGACGCTGGCGTACGCGACGCTGAGCCCAAGGGCCTTGCCCCCGACGGTGCGGCCGCCGAGGGTGAGGCCGACGGCGCTCCCTGGGGCCGTGGCCGCGACGGCGGCCCGGCGGTGGCCACGGAACCGGCCTCGGCCGCGGAACCAGCGGCGGCCAGGGGCTTCTTCTCCCACCAGCGCTGATCGACCGGGATCGGCGACCGCGCCGGCGTCACCGCCCGCTGGTCAAGGACCATCTCCAGGCTCTTGTCCGGCACCCAGTCCGGATCGCAGCATTCCTGCAGCCGCCGGACGAGCTCGTCAACCTGCGGGTCCCCCATCGCGGCCAGCTGCTTCCAGGCCTCGGTCTTGAACGGGGGGAAGAAATCGTTCTTGGCGAACAGCAGGTTCTTGGAATTGTAAAGCGCCAGCCAGAGCCCGGGATCCTGGCCGAGGGCGACCAGCGACAGGTAAATGACCAGGGCGGAGAAGGTATCGAACCAGCGGCCCCAGACGTGTACGCCGGGATGCTGGTAATTCGGGTGGCCGAATTCGCTGGGCGGGGAGTGGCCCGCGAGCTGCGGAATCCAGACCCCGTCGAAATCGACCAGGCGAAGCCGCCCCTCCTGGTCGACCATGACGTTGCCGTGCTGCAGGTCGCCGTGCGCGAACTCACTGCGCTGCAGCAGCGCGATCAGCTCACGCCAGCGGACGGCCAGCGTGGTCAGGGCGACGGCGTTGGAGCCCGCCACCAGGAAGTCCACGTACTCGTTGAGCGTCCGGCCGTCGATCCAGTCCATGGTCAGCACCGGCCAGGTCGCGCGGTTGACCCTGATGGCCGAATCGAGCCAGGTGCTGCCCGACACGTACGGTCTCAGGTCGCGGCCGGCCAGGTAGGCGTCCAGCGCGCTGTACCGGTCCCGGCTGGAGGCGTCGTTCCTGATGTAGCAGCGCAGCGCCTGGGTCTTGCGCTCCACCGAGGCCTGGAACACCACGGCGCTACTGCCCCGGGCCAGCGTGGGTCCGAGGCTGTCCCAGACGAACTCGGCCGCCTGCAGCTTCGGCACGGTGAACGAGCGGGCCGGCGCCTGCACCGCCTTGTAGTAGTCACCGGCGGCCGGGAAGGCGGTCATCGGCAGGCCAGCAGGAAGGCGGGCTGGCCGGCCAGCATCCGCAGCCGCATGAGCGTCACGTCGTCGTTCTTCATCCTCTTAGCACTGTTCTGCTCTCGTCGTTGATCCTCGACCAGACGCGCGAAAACATCGGGGTGCGCCAGCGTGGTCAGGGTGTTCCAGACCTTGGCCTCGTCGCGCTCGATGGTCCGCAGGATCCATTGAGCCATCGCGTCGGTGGCCGCGAACAGGAAGTCGCCGGCCTCGAGAACGCCGCCGCCGACCAGGAGACGTTCGGTCATCCGGTCCAGGCTGGCGCGCGACGTGTGCACGCCGTCCGGCAGGGTGCCGAAATCATCGGGTCCCATCGGCGGGAACGCGGTGATCAGGCGGCCCGCCCGGACGTGGAAGAGCACCGTGTCGCCGAGCGCGACGGCTCGCCAGTAGGGTTCCGGGCCGTCAAGACCGGAAATCTCGAAGCCGAGCAGGGTCGCGAAGGAGCCGACCTCGGCGAACTTGCGCTCCTCGATGATGCTGTCGAAGGCGCGCACGTCCACGGCCCACTGATCCTGCATTTCGGCGAACCAGGCCCGCATGGCGGCGGGCTCCAGCCTGGGCCCTTCGTATTCCCCGGCCTGCGGCGCGAACGACCTCACCAGCTGATCCACCCAGCGCACCGGGTCATAGGCCCCGGTGGCGCCGTCGAGGACGACGAACCGGGCCCGTCCCGGGACCGCGGTCCCATCGCCGACGACGCCGCCGCAGGCGCCGTCCTGCCATTCGCCGGGCGCGTTGCCCTCCTTGGGCTCGCTGAAGGTGACCATCTGGATCTGCATTGGCGTGCCAGCTCAGTCCCGCACGTCGACCTTGGTACCGACTTCAAGGAACCTGACCAGCATCGTGGCGTCGGCGTTGAAGCCGAACCCGCGCGCCCCCGGTTCCACTATGGTGCCGGTGCTCTGCGCGTTGGCGATCATCGGCGGGGGCAGCGGGCTGCTGATGCGGAACAGCTGGGGACCCGGCTCGGGCAGGCCGTAATCCGTCGAAGGGAACAGCACGCCGTTGGACGCCATCGGGGACAGGAAGATGTTGAAGAACAGCGCGGGCCCGTCGCTGGTCTGGATGTTGACCAGCCGCTGGGCCCACTCATCGAGGCTGGCGCCCTCGTACGGGCTGTCGGTCACCATGCCGTCGGTGATGTTGATGATGATCGGCGGGAACGAGTCGGGATGCGCGCTCGCCCACTCGTAGACGTGCGCGCCAGCCACCGCGACCGCCTGGCACATCGGGGTCCGGTAGCCGTGCACCGGCTCGACCCAGACCGGCACCCGGCTCGGCGGCGCGCCGATGTCCACCGACGGCGTCTCCCGGACCGCGATCGGGTTGTCTCGCAGATCGGGCAGCGCGACCAGCGGCTGGCCGGCCAGCTTGCCGCCGAAGGCGGGCTCGACGCCTTCACCGCCGGCCATCGGGCGGATGCCGTAGCCGAAGATCCCGACGTCGAAATAGTGACGCGCCTTCCCCGGCTCGCCCTGCGACGTGAAGAGCAATTCAAGCAGGATCTCATTGAGCACCCGGGCCGCTCCCTCAGCCAGGGTTTCCCGGCTGTTCACCCACGATGACTTCATGGAATCGGAGCGATCGAGCAAGAAAACCACGCAGCCAGGATCTCTTCGGCTGATGTCTCTCTCATACATGAAATTGCCTCCGTTGCTAACCAGCGATAACTCGAAACACGGACCTGGACGAGTTCAGGGAGCAGGCGGGCGGGACTCCTTCCGCCCCCTGGGCATGACCCGGACCGGCGGCCACGGCGTGCCCGGCTGCCAGGTCCAGGTGTACTCGCAGGACTCGCAGCGGAAGTCCCAGCCGTTCCTGGCCCGCCGGATGTCGAGCCGGAACGCGCCGCAGCGTGGGCACTGCGCGATAAAGGTGGACGCCAGGTAGGTGGACAGGTCCGGAGCGGGCGCTCGCTTGGCGCCCGAGCTGGGCGGGGGCGGCGCCCCCTGGGCCGAGTCCCACCAGGGCGCGTCCGGCGGCGGCTGCGCGTTTCCCGGCTGCGGCGGAAGCGGCAGCAACTGGACCACGGTCTCGGTCCCGGCGGGCGGGCCGCCGCGGATCTGCCCGTGGGGTCCGGCCGGGATCGGGGCGGTCGGGTCGGGGCCGGGCGACGCGAACGAAGCGGGCGGGGCGGCCCGGGCGGCCTGGGGAGCGCGGAGGGACTGGGGGGACTGGGGGGACTGGGGGGACTGGGCCGCGGGCGAAGCCGGCCGGCGGCGCGGAGCGGGATACCGGCCGAAGTCCTCGTCCTCGGGCTCGCCGGCCCTCAGCTCAGGCGGCTGCGCGGGCGACCGGAACACGGCCAGGACCGCGATGCCGCCCGCGACCACGGAAACGATCACCGCGATGGTGAGCGAGGTGTGCACGAGGGTGGCCGCGGCCAGGCCTCCTATCAGCGCCGCGGCGATCACCAGCAGGGCCCAGCCAAATTGGGCCGGGCCGGACTGGCCTGGGCCGGCTCGCTCAGGGCCGTGGCTGCGTCGACCGGGTTTGCTCATTGGCCCACCTGAGGGAGCTGGAGGGTAAGGCGGAACGTCACCAGCTGGGGGCCCGTCCTGACATCGGCCGCATTGCAGATCCAGCCCGCCAGCGCGTGCGTGGTCCTGACCGTGCTGGCCCAGCCGATCGGCGGGTTGATGCACACCTGGTATTGCCCGGCGGGCACGTTCGCGGCGAACTCCAGGGCCGGGTTCAGGGTGCCCGACGCGACGCTGGTCAGCGTCCCGTTCTGCAGTACGGCCACCTGGCTGCCGGAAACGCTCAAGCCGGCGGTGCCCTCTTCCACCACCTTGACGGTGAGCTTGAGCCCGCGCCCGTTGGCGGCCGTGCTCGCGCTGGCGCTGGCGCTCGGCGTTGCCCCGTGCGCGGGCGCGGGCCCGGGCGTCGTCGAGGCGTGGCCGGTGAACCCGCCGATGACCAGCACAACGACGAACGCGGCGGCTTGCGCGAACAACGGCGCGGCCAGTTTCCTGCGGTCGAGCGTCACCACCTACTGCTCCCACCATGGCTTGGGGGCCGGCTTGCGCTGCACCACGGTGGGCGGGACCGCGGTGGGCTGGGTGGCGAGGTTCTGCGCTGCGGCGGCGTGCGGCGGTACGGTGGCGTGCGGCGGTGTTGCGATGTCGGGCGGGGCGGACGAGGCGTGGTGGGCCGGCTGAGGCGCGGGAGAGGGCCGGGCGCTCGCCGCGGGCGCCTGCCACCAGGCATCCCGTGACGCCGGCGGCGGGGCCGGGACCCCGGAACCCGCCGGGACCCCGGAACCCGCCGGGACCCCGGAACCCGCCGGACCTCCGTAGCCCGCCGGACCTCCGTAGCCTGCCGGGACCCCGGAACCCGCCGGGACCCCGGAACCGGCCGGACCCGGTTGACTGGCCGGGGGCAGGTGGCCCGGCTGGCCCGCGGCCCAGGGCGCGGGCGGCAGGGGGCCGTGGGCGGCGGGCATGGCGGCCGGGGACGGCGCGAGGCCGGGCTGAGCCTGCGGCTGGGGCAGCCAGGCTCCGGCCCGGGCGTAGCCCAAAAAGAAGAGCACGCTGATCAGCGTGATCAGCACCCAGGCGGGATGACTGTTGATCGGGTTCCAGTCGTTGAGGCCGTGCAAGATGGCCGCGATGGCGATCCCGACGAATCCGATCGAGTACTTCCGGTTCTGGCCGGTGATGGCCAGGCCGATGAAATACCCGGTGATGCCGGCCCACATGGCGTGGTCGATCGGGTCGGTGAGAAAGCGCCAGATGTACTGAATGGTCAGGTCCTGCAGCACCAGGCCGTTGACGTTTCCTGACAGCGAGCCGAGGACGTTGGTGAAATAGTGCACGACCTCGGCCGCGCCGAACACCAGCCCGCTCACGGCGCCGAGGAACAGGTAATCCCTGGGCGTCTGGGTGTGCCAGTGCCGCCGCCAGATCCAGGCCACCGCCACGATCGGGATGGCCTTGGCCAGCTCTTCCGGGACGCCGATGGTGAAGACGTCCAGCAGGCTCCCGGTGCTGCTGTGCAGCTGGGTCTCCAGGAAGATCGCGGTGGGCGCCTGGGTGACGATGCCGATCACGGCGACGGCGGCCAGCATGGACCTGGAGACATGCTGGGGGCGGACGATGACGCCGAGCAGCAGCAGCCAGGCCACCGCGAAGTAGACCGCGAAGATCCAGGCGGCGTCGTGGATCTTGGCTTCGGTCGGGTTGTTCAGCAGGACCAGCGCGATGGGCGGCACACACACCAGGGCGATCAGCAGCAGCACCGGCCAGCTGCGCAGCGCCGGGTCCCGGGCCCAGTGGCGGACCGGCACGAGCGAGGAGAAGGAATACGAGGGAAATTGCCTGCCGGGAGGCCGACCGGAATTAGGAAAGTAACCCCCACCCATCGATGCCCACCCTTCCGCGACCGTGACGGAATGGGCCGCTGGGCCAGCGTCCCGCCTCCCCTGGCTGCCGCCAATCCTAAACCTGCCGTGTCGGCTTGCACTAGAGATCGCTTTTACGAGCCATCAGTGCGCTTCAGTCGATAACCACCCGGTTGGTCAGCGTGCCGATGCTCTCGATCGTCACGGAAACCTCGTCCCCGTCGGTCAGCGGCCCCACGCCGGCCGGCGTACCGGTCAGCAGGACGTCCCCGGGCAGCAGCGTCATCACCTGGCTGACGTACGCGATCAGGTCGGGCACGTCCCACAGCAGCTCGGAGGTGCGGGCCTGCTGCCGGACCGCCCCGTTCACCGTCGTGACGAGCTCGAGGTCGGCGGGGTTCGTCCCGGTCTCCATCCACGGCCCGAGCGGGCAGAACGTGTCGAATCCCTTCGCCCTGGTCCACTGCCCGTCCCTGGCCTGCAGGTCCCGCGCGGTGACGTCATTGGCGCAGGTGTAGCCGAACACCACTTCCTCGGCGCGCTCCCTGGGCACCCCGCGGCACAGCCTGCCGATGATGACCGCGAGCTCGCCCTCGTAGTCGACCCGGTCGGTGAGCTTCACCGGGTACTTGATCGCGTCCCCCGGTCCGGTCACCGACGTGGACGGCTTGAGGAACAGCACGGGCTCGGCCGGCGGGTCGCCGTTCATCTCGCGCGCGTGCGACGCGTAGTTCCGGCCCGCCGCCACCACCTTGCTCGGCAGCACCGGCGCGAGGAGCCTGACCTCGCCCAGCGGGTACCGGTTCCCGGTCAGCCGGACCCCGCCCGGATCGACCCCGAACGGGTGCCCGTACAGTTCCGCGATCGTCAGTCCTGGCCGCGGGGCCCTCCCCGCCCCTGGACCGCTATCCGGCTCGCCCTCGACTACGCCGTACGCGACCCCGTCGCCCTTGGCGAATCTCGCGATACGCACGCCACTCCCTCGTGTTGACCTTGCGACCGTAGCTACTGCTGGTAGCCCTCGACCTCGCTGACCGGCCGCTGGACCGCGTCGTCCGGGTCCTCGCCGAACTCGCGGCGGGCCCGCCGCTGCCGCAGCAGGTCCCAGCACTGGTCGAGCGCTTGCTCGGCTGACCGCAGCCGCTCGCGCTCCTCCGCGGTGCCCAGCTCACCGGCCGCGAGTTGCTGACGGAGCTTGTGCTCGGTCTCGATCAGCTCGTCGATGTGAGCCATGATCTCCTTGTCGTCCATGCCCCTACCGTAAGTCTCTGGCCGTCCCGCTGCGGCCCTGGGTCGGTTAATTGGCCCGAACGGGCCGGGTTGACGCCCTCATTCCAACTATCACGTTACCGGGGCAAAACCGGATATTCCGGCCAGTGATCGGCAGGGTCCCTGCGGGTCCCGCGAAGTCGAGGAGAAGCTCGCCCTCGGCCGCGATGGCGTCCGTCTCCGCGGCGCTCAGCCGGATGAAGGGCCGGATCTCCAGGATGGTCTTGTCCTTCGCTCGGGTGATCTTCCAGTCGGCCTGCCAGAGCCCGTCGACGAGCAGCGTGCCCGTTGTGGCGCCGTTGCCCGGCGGCAGCGGGACCGGACGGGGGGTCAGCGCGCCCTGGCTGAGCAGGGCGGCCGCGATCGCCCGGAGCTCGGCCAGGTCGACTCCGGCCAGGTTCCGGCCGAAACTGCCAGCCAGCCCGCGTTCCATCAAGGGCTGGAACAGCGGGCGGAAGCTGACGAAATCCTCGGCGGTCAGCAGGTGGACGGTGTTGCGCATGAGGTGGGCACGCACTACGGCCCGTTCGGTCAAAAGATCTTTTAGCTGTTGATGACGGAAGCCGGCGAGCCTGGCCTGCAGGCCCACGTACGGGGCCAGCGTGGCCTGGGCCTGCAGGCCGGCCAGATGGCCGACCGCCGGCCGGGCCTCCATCGCGGCCCGGCGCAGCAGCAGCTGGCGCTCCAGCGTGGCCCGGTTCAGCGCCCGCAGGCCGAGGCGGTCAGCGGCCACGGTCAGCGGAGGTCGGGGGCGGGGTGAGGGCGGCCGCGGTCCTCTCGTCGGCGGGGTAGAACGACTCGATAGCCAGTTCCTCGACGGTGACGTCCATCGGGGTGCCGACCATGGCGGTGATGCTGAGGAAGGAGAGTTCGTTGTCGTCGCCTTGGCCGCTCCGGTAGCGGAGCGGCACCACGACGTCGGTCGCTTGTGGCGGCTTTTCGCTCTCGCCTCCTGGGTAGGCCGTGAGCTCGTCGTGCAGTTCGGTCAGCCGGGTGTCGCCGGTGGCTTCGGCCTGGCGGTGCAACCTGGTGAGCAGGTGGGCGCGCCACTCGGGGAGGTTCGCGATGCGCGGGGCCATGCCGTCGGGGTGCAGGCTCAGCCGCAGCACGTTGACCGGCGGCTCGAGGAGGTCTGGCTTTACGTGTTGGGTGAACAGGGCAATGCCCTGGTTGGCGTCGACGAGCTCCCACCAGCGGTTCACCACCACGGCCGGGTAGGGCTCGTGGCCGGCCAGCACCCGTTTCAGGGCGGTCTGGACGGCTTTCAGCTCCGGCTCTTGCAGGCGGCGTTCGGGGTAGGCGGGCGCGTAGCCGCCCGCCAGCAGCAGCGCGTTGCGGTCGCGCAGCGGCACGTCGAGATGCTCGGCCAGGTGCAGGATCATCTCACTGGTCGGCCGGGAGCGCCCGGTCTCGACGAAGCTCAGGTGCCGCGAGGAGACGTTCGCGGCGATGGCGAGGTCGAGCTGGCTGAGCCGGCGGCGCTGCCGCCACTCGCGCAGCAGGTCCCCGGCCTTTTGGGTCATGTTTCCTCAGCGTAGCTCGTTGCGATAGGCCTGGGCATTACCTCGGAGGTAATTGCCGCGCTTCCCTGGGGTGGGCAGGATCGAGGCAGTCGCTTCTGATTACGAAGGGAACCCTTATGCAGGAGATCATCGAGCGCTACATCGCCGCCTGGAACGAGACGGACCCGGGGCGCCGCCGGGGGCTCGTCAACTCGCTGTGGGCGGCCGACGGCCGCTACACCGACCCGCTGGCCGACGCTCACGGGCGGGACGAGATCGACGGGCTCATCGGCGCGGTGCAGCAGCAATTTCCCGGCCTGGTGTTCCGGCTGGCCGGGCCGGTCGACGCCAACCACAACCAGGCCCGCTTCACCTGGCACCTCGGGCCGTCTGATGGCGAGCCCCTCGTGATCGGGTTCGACGTCGCGGTCGTCAACTCCGGCGGCCAGATCCGCAGCGTGCACGGCTTCCTGGACAAGGTCCCGGCTGCCGCCTGAGGTTCGCCGGGGCCGCCGGGGCGGCCGGGGCGGCCGGCGCCGCCGGGGCGGCCGGGGCGGCCGGGGCGCGCGGGCTACGGCGCCGGGGCGCGCGGCGGGACTTCCCGCCTGAACCGCAGGGACTCATGGGTCATCTGTGACATCTGTTCAGGCCCCGACCGGGGGCGCCAATCATCGTGGGTGGTTACTGCCCTCATGGGGGCAGTAACCACCCACGATAACTCGGTTCTCAGGTGGCGAGACTCCCACGGATGGGACCGCTGGGGTTGGCGGGGCGCGTGGGGGTGCTACGCCAGGGGATTCTGGTTAGGTGGGCTCGCGGCCGGAGCGGAGGAGGGAGTAGGTGACCGCTTCTTCCAGGGCGTGCCAGGAGGCGGCGATGATGTTCTCGTCCACGCCGACCGTGCTCCAGGTGTCGCCGGTGCCGTCGTCGGACTCGATGAGCACCCGGGTCACCGCGCCGGTGCCGTGGGTGCCCGCCAGGATCCGCACCTTGTAGTCGGTCAGCTCCAGGCGGGCCAGCTCCGGGTAGATCTGCTCGAGGGCGGCGCGCAGGGCCTTGTCCAGCGCGTTCACCGGGCCGTTGCCCTCGCCCACCGCGACCAGCCGCTCCCCCTTGGCGGTCAGCCGGACGGTGGCCTCGCTCGTCATCCGGTGGTCCGGGTGACGCTCGACGATGACCCTCCAGGACTCCACCGCGAAGTACTCGCGCCGCTGGCCGAGCTCGTCGCGGAGCAGCAGCTCGAACGACGCGTCGGCGGCCTCGAAGGTGTAGCCGCGGGCCTCCAGGTCCTTGACCCGGTCGGTGACCCGCCCGATCGCCGCCTTGTCATCGGACAGGTCGTAACCGAGCTCGCGGCCCTTCAGCTCGACCGAGGCGCGGCCCGCCATGTCCGAGACCAGCATCCGCATGTCGTTGCCGACCAGGGCGGGGTCGATGTGCTGGTAGAGCATCGGGTCGACCTTGACCGCCGAGGCGTGCAGGCCGGCCTTGTGCGCGAAGGCGGACAGGCCCACGTACGGCTGGTGGGTGTCCGGTGCCACGTTGGTGACCTCGCTGATCGCGTGCGCGATCCGGCTCATCTCCCTGATGCCGTCGCCGGGCAGCACCGTGCGGCCCTTCTTCAGCTGCAGGCCGGCCACCACGCTGAACAGGTTGGCGTTGCCCGCCCGCTCGCCGTACCCGTTCGCCGTGCCCTGGACGTGGGTGACGCCCGCGTCCACCGCGACGAGGGTGTTGGCGACGCCGCAGGCGGTGTCGTCGTGGCAGTGGATGCCGAGCCGCGAGCGGGTGGCATCGGCGACGGCGCGGACCGCGTCGCCCAGTTCGTTCGGCATCATGCCGCCGTTGGTGTCGCACAGGGCGATCACGTCCGCGCCCGCCTGCGCGGCCGTGCGGACCACCTCGAGCGCGTACTTCGGGTTGGACCGGTATCCGTCGAAGAAGTGCTCGGCGTCGAGGAAGACCCGCTGGCCGTTTTCGCGAAGGTGGGTGATGGTATCCGCGATCATGGCCAGGTTCTCTTCCAGCGTGGTCCGCAACGCCAGGAGGACGTGCCGGTCGTGACTCTTGGCGACCAGAGTCACGACCGGAGCGCCCGATTCGCGCAGCGCGGCGACCTGGGGGTCGTCGGCCGCCTTGACACCGGGCCGGCGGGTCGCGCCGAACGCGGTGAGCTGCGCGTGCTTGAGGTCAAGTTCGGTGGCGGCGCGGCGGAAGAACTCGGTGTCCTTGGGGATCGCGCCGGGCCAGCCGCCCTCGATGAACCCGACGCCGAGTTCGTCTAGCTGCCGCGCGATGACGAGCTTGTCGGCCACGCTGAGGTTAAGGCCTTCCTGCTGGGCGCCGTCTCGCAGGGTCGTGTCGTAGACGTGAAAGGTGTCGTCGAGCATCGGATTCTCCCGAGATTGTCTTTTTCGTCAGGCAACGTGGCGCAAAACAAAAGACCCCTCGCGAGTACGCGAGAGGTCTGCGCGCCGACGTCCCGGGACCGTTGTGCCCGGGCACTAGGACTGATGCCCTAGGTGCCGACGCGCCTGCCGATAATGATGCGGCCGGACGTCACGCTGACAGTCTGCCACACTCGTTCGCGTGCTGGCGCCCGTATCTCACGATGCGAGACTCGATCGGCGAGTACATCCGGGAGCAGCGGGAGCAGGCGAAGAACGCGGCCCCAGCCGAGAGGGCTAGGGGCCAGGGCGTGCTGTCCGTCAGCCGACTTTGTGGACCTAGCCGGAGGGGTTGGGAGCAGGGCTACGGCCTTCAGGTGACTTTGTGGACCCAGCCGAACGGGTCGGGATTGAGCCCGTACTGGATGCCGATCAGCTCTTCCCGCAGGCGCCTGGTCACCGGGCCGGGCTCGCCGTCCGCGATCGTCCACTCCGCGGACTCGCCCTTGACCCGGCCCACCGAGGTGATCACGGCCGCGGTCCCGCAGGCGAACACCTCGGTCAGCTCGCCGGCCGCGCACTCCGCCTGCCACTGGTCGATGGTGATCCGTTCCTCGACCGCCTTGATGCCGAGTTCCGGCGCCAGCCGGAGCAGCGAGTCGCGGGTGATCCCGGGCAGCAGCGTCCCGGTCAGCGGGGGCGTCATGATCACCGGCGCCCCCCCGCCTGCCGAGCCGCGGACGAAGAACAGGTTCATCCCGCCCATTTCCTCGACCCAGCGGTGCTCCGCGGCGTCCAGCCAGACCACCTGGTCACAGCCCCGCTCCACGGCCTGCCGCTGAGCCACGAACGCGGCCGCGTAGTTGCCGCCCGCCTTGACCGCGCCGGTGCCGCCCGGGGCCGCCCTGGTGTAGTCCTCGGACAGCCACACGGTGACTGGCTTGACCCCGCCGCTGAAGTAGGAGGCGGCCGGCGAGGCGATGACGCAGAACAGGTACTCACTCGACGGGTGGTTCACGCCGAGCCCGCGCTGGGTCGCGATCATGAACGGCCGCAGGTAGAGGCTGTTCCCCTCGCCCGCGGGCACCCAGTCGCGGTCCTGGACGACCAGCAGCTCGAGCGCCCGGATGAACGTCTCCTCCGGCAGTTCCGGCATCGCCATCCGGCGCGCCGAGCGGTTGAACCTGGCCGCGTTGGCGTCCGGCCGGAACAAGGTGATGGAGCCGTTGTCCTGGCGGTACGCCTTCAGGCCCTCGAAGAACTCCTGGGAATAGTGAAACACCATGGTGGCCGGATCGAAGGTGAACGGCCCGTACGGCTCGAGGCGCCCGTCGTGCCAGCCGCGTTCGGCTGACCAGCGCAGCGTGATCATGTGGTCGGTGAAGAACTGACCAAACCCCGGCGACCGCAGCAGTGCCTCCCGCTCAGCGTCGGGGACCGGCTGGCCGGAAGGGCGGATATCAAAATCAATTATCATGCGAAGCTTCCTCCTCGCCCGCGGGCAGGACATTAACACTAGCCGGTGAAACCAGGGTCTCACCTGGCCCGGAACCCGGGGTAACCGGGAAAACCCGCTGAGCCTGCCGGGCGGAGGTCGTCCTGCCGGGGCGGCCCGGCAGGCGCATGCGTCGGCCGGTTAGCCGGATACTCGCTCGGCGATGTCGTCGCCTACCTCGACCGTGGTGCGCGCCGCCCAGGCGCCCTGCCGCTCGACCAGGTCCTCGGCGACCGCCTGCTCGATCCTCGCCGCCTCGGCGGACAGCCCCAGGTGCTCGCAGAGCATGGCGGCGGACAAGATGGCCGCCGTCGGGTCGGCCTTCTGCTGCCCGGCGATGTCCGGCGCGCTGCCGTGCACCGGCTCGAACATGCTGGGCGAGGCCCCCTCCGGGTTGATGTTGCCACTCGCGGCGAGCCCGATCCCGCCCGCCACCGCGGCGCCCAGGTCGGTGAGGATGTCCCCGAAGAGGTTGTCGGTGACGATGACGTCGAACCGCTCGGGCTGGGAGACGAAGAACATCGACGCGGCGTCGACGTGGCAGTAGTCCACCGACACGTCGGCGAACTCCTTGGCCAGCCCGTCCACCGTCCGCTGCCACAGGTCGCCGGCGTAGGTCAGGACGTTCGTCTTGTGCACGAGCGTCAGCTTCCGGCGCGGCCTGGCCATGGCGCGGTTGAACGCGTACCTCGCCACCCGCTGCACACCGAACGCCGTGTTGATGCTCTCCTGGGTGGCGATCTCAGCGGGCGTTCCCTTGCGCATCACGCCGCCGGCTCCGGTGTACGGGCCCTCGGTGCCCTCGCGGACCACCACCATGTCCACCGACTCGGGCCGGGCGCTGGCCAGCGGGGCGGCGACGCCCGGATACAGCCGCACCGGGCGCAGGTTGACGTAGTGGTCGAGTTCGAACCGCAGCCTGAGCAGCAGGCCGCGCTCGAGCACGCCGCTGGGCACGCTCGGATCGCCGACCGCGCCGAGCAGGATCGCGTCGTGGCCCCTGATCTCCTCGAGCACCGCGTCGGGGAGCGTCTCCCCGGTGCGATGCCAGCGCCGTGCGCCCAGGTCGTAGGTGGTCTCATCGATGGTGACCCCGGACACTGCCGCCCGCAGCACCTTGAGCGCCTCGGCGACCACCTCGGGACCGATTCCGTCGCCGCCGACGACGGCCAGCCTGATCGTTCGTGAACTCATGCCAGAACCTTACTGGCGGGTCCGGCTGGCCGTGGGCTGACCTGCCGCGGCCACCCCGTCTCCTCCGTTGTCCCGCCGGTCCAGCGCGATCTGCACGGCCTGGACAAGGGGGGCAAGGGGGGTCTGGGGGGATGGGCCAGGGGGGTCTGGGGGGATGGGTCCCCCCCAAGGGGGGTCTGGGGGGATGGGTCCCCCCAGGATCGGGGGGGTCTTGGGGGGTCGTCCCCCCCGGCTAGCAGAGTCCCAGGGGTACATGTCGTACACGAGAAATGCTCCTGATCGCGATTCAGACCGGACTTACGGCCAGCAGCTAACCCCCGCAGCGGGTTGCCGGCCTGCCCTGGATCAGGCCCCGCTGCGGCTGGCGAGGAATACGGAACGCCGCATAGTGCCTGCCACATTACCCGAAGGAAGCTGGTCGGAGACATCCCTCAAGACGCTTGTCTCAACATGCGAGACACTACTTTGAGGTCCTAGCGTATCCAGCGGCGGTACCGGGAGCGGGAGGCCCGCTTCCATACCTTGCGCGCCTTTGCTTGCAGCCGCTCGGCCTGGTGAAGCTCGTACTCGTACAGCAGGCCGTAGGTGAACGCGTTCTCGCCGGCCAGGTGCGCGCCGACGCCTAGCTCCCTGGCTGCCTGCCGGGCGAGGATCGTGTCCTGGTGGTCACCGAGCACCGACTGGACCTTCTTCATCTGCCTGGCGAACCTGCGCGCCTTCTTGCCGATGGCCGGGCTGGCCGCCTCGGCCGCGTAGCGAGTGCGCCTGGCCGACTTGCGGGCCTCGTGCAAGGCGACGTCCCTGGCCTGGCCGGGTGGCGCCTTCCTGGCGCGGCGCATCCGCTGGTCCGCCTGCCGGTATGCCCGTCGCACCGCCGCCGGGAGGACGTCGCGGGCCGGGTCCCCGGCCCGCGGGCCCGGCAGCGGTCCGGCCGCGAGCCGGTCGAGTTCGGCCAGCAGCCCGGCGTACCGCGGCGAGTCGAGCGCCTCGAGCAGCTGGGCACGCGCGGCGGCTCGCCTGGGCGCGAAGTGACCTTGCACCCGCGCCTGGACCGGCCCGATCAGGAGCTCGACCGGCGTGGACCGCAGGCTCGCCTGCAGGTGCCCGGGGAGCACCTCGCCGTCGCGTGCCTCGCCGAGCAGCGTGCCGAGCCACTTGAGCTCCCCGGCTGCGTGTTCGGTGTCCGAGCGCGGGATGACCCGGCCGAACGACCGGAAGGTGGCGCGCAGCCGACGGGTCGCCACCCGCATCTGGTGGACCGCGTCGAACTCGTCGGCACGCACCCCCGGCTCGAGCGACGCCAGCGTGTGCACGTGCTGGCGCAGGTAGGCCAGCACCACGTCGCCCGCCGAGGAGGAACGCCGCGGTTGCGTCCCCGCGACGGGGATCTGTCGCGGGGACGTCGCGACCGCGTTCTTCTGCCCGTTAGCTGTCGTTTCCGTCGTGTTCACTACCATCGTGACCCGCTACCCCGTCTGGAGCGTCCAAACGCCTCCCGGCAGGGTGCGCGGCCTATTCGTCCTCGGCGAGCCAGGACATCAGCGGCCGCAGCCGGGCGCCGACCTGCTCGATCTGCTCGGCGTGCTCGGCCTCGCGGCGCTTGAGGAAGTTGGGCTTGCCCGCGTCGAACTCCTCGACCAGCTCGCGGGTGAACGAGCCGTCCTGGATCTCGCCCAGGATGCGGCGCATCTCCTCGCGGGTCTGCTCGTTGATCAGCCGCGGACCGCGGGTGTAGCCGCCGTACTCGGCGGTGTCGGACACCGACCAGTACATCTTGGAGATGCCGCCCTCGTACATCAGGTCCACGATCAGCTTCATCTCGTGCAGGCACTCGAAGTAGGCGGACTCCGGCTGGTAACCGGCCTCGACCAGGGTGGCGAAGCCCGCCTTGATCAGTTCGGCGACGCCGCCGCAGAGCACCGTCTGCTCGCCGAACAGGTCGGTCTCGGTCTCCTCGGTGAACGTGCTCTTCAGCGCGCCCGCGCGGGTGCCGCCGATCGCCTTGGCGTAGGCCAGGGTCAGCGGCCAGGCATTGCCGGTCGCGTCCCGCTCGACGCAGACGAGTACGGGCACGCCGCGGCCCTGCGCGAACTGGCGCCGCACCAGGTGGCCGGGCGCCTTGGGCGCGACCATGCACACGTCGACGCCGGCTGGCGGGGTGATGAGGTCGTACCGGATGTTCAGGCCATGGGCGAAGAACAGCGCGTCGCCCTCCACCAGTGAGGGCGCGATCGCCTGGGCGTAGAGCTCCCGCTGCAGGTGGTCCGGAACCAGGACCATGACCAGGTCCGACTCCTCGCACGCCTCGGCGGGCGTGGTGACCCGCAGGCCGTCGTTGGCGGCCTTCTCCCGGCTCTTGGAACCCTCGGGCAGCCCGACGCGCACGTCGACGCCGGAATCGCGGAGCGAGAGCGCGTGCGCGTGCCCCTGGCTGCCGTAACCGAGGACGGCGACATGCCGGCGCTGGATGACGGAAAGGTCGGCGCTGTCGTCGTAGAAAATCTCTGCCACTGAATGGGCCCTTCTCTGTGTCGTCCTGAAAATCTGTGTTGTCCTGAAGTTGTGCTGAGACTCTAAGCGCTGCGCTCGACGGGCCGCAGCGCGCGGTCGGTGATCGAGCGGCCGCCGCGGCCGATGGCCACCATCCCCGACTGCACGAGCTCCTTGATCCCGAACGGCTCGAGCACCTTGATCAGCGCGTCGAGCTTCTCCCGGTTCCCGGTCGCCTCCACCGTGATCACGTCGAGCGCGACGTCCACCACCTTGGCGCGGAACAGGTTGACGGCCTCGAGCACCCGCGACCTGCTCTCCGCGTCGGCCCTGACCTTGATCAGCATCAGCTCGCGCTGCACCGTGGCGCCCGGCTCGAGCTCCACGATCTTAAGCACGTTGATCAGCTTATTCAGCTGCTTGGTGACCTGCTCGAGCGGGTGTTCCTCGCAGTTGACCACGATCGTAATGCGGGAGATCTCCTCGTGCTCGGTGGGCCCGACCGCGAGGGAATCGATGTTGAAGTTGCGGCGCGCGAACAGCCCCGCGATCCTGACCAGGACCCCCGGCTTGTTCTCCACCAGCACGGACAGCGTATGGCGGGTCATGCTCTGCCTCCTGCTCGCCTCCGGGGCGCCTTTGAGGCGCCGCCTTCCCTCGTCGCTCGTGCTCTGTCTCCCGCTCGCCTCCGGGGCGCCTTCAGGCGCCGCCTTCCCTCGTCGCTCGTTCCTCGCTCCTCAGTCCAGGCGCCGCCGCGCCCCTTTGGCTCGGTCATTCCTCGTGTCCTCCCCAGTCGGGCGCCAGGCCGCGCGCGAACTTGATGTCGTTGTTGCTGGTGCCGGCCGCGACCATGGGCCAGACCATCGCGTCCCGGTGCACGATGAAGTCCACCACGACCGGCCGGTCCTCGATGGCCATGGCCCGCTCGATCACCTTGTCCACGTCGGCGGCCTTCTCGCAGCGGATGCCCTCGCAGTCGTAGGCCTCGGCGAGCTTCACGAAGTCAGGGACGCGGGTGCCGGTCACCTTCCGTGCCTCCACCGACCCGTGCAGGTCGGTGTTGGAGTAGCGCTCGTTGTAGAACAGCGTCTGCCACTGCCTGACCATGCCGAGGCTGCCGTTGTTGATGATCGCAACCTTGATCGGGATGCCTTCCAGGGCGCAGGTGGCCAGCTCCTGGTTCGTCATCTGGAAGCAGCCGTCACCGTCGATCGCCCACACCGTGGCGTCCGGGCGGCCGATCTTGGCGCCCATCGCGGCCGGCACGGCGAAGCCCATAGTGCCGAGCCCGCCCGAGTTGATCCACGTTCCCGGGTGCTCGTAGTCGATGAACTGGGCGGCCCACATCTGGTGCTGGCCGACGCCGGCCACGTACACCGCCTCCGGGCCCGCGATCTTCCCGATCCGTTCGATCACGTACTGCGGCGCGAGCGTGCCGTCGTCCGGCTGGTCGTAGCCGAGCGGGTAGGTGGTCCGCAAGGTTTCCAGCTGGGCCTGCCAGGCCGCCAGGTCAGGGCGGTGGCCCTGCTCGTGTTCGGCCTTCACCGCGGCGACCAGGTCGGCGATCACCTCGCGGCAGTCGCCGACGATCGGCACGTCGGCGCGGCGGTTCTTGGAGATCTCGGCCGGGTCGATGTCCGCGTGCACGATCAGCGCCCCGGGAGCGAATGTGTCCAGCTTGCCCGTGACCCGGTCGTCGAACCTGGTGCCCAGCGCGACGAGCAGGTCGGCCTGCTGCAGCGCGCCGACCGCCGCCACGGTGCCGTGCATGCCGGGCATGCCCATGTGCTGCGGGTGCCGGTCGGGGAACGCGCCCCTGGCCATCAGCGTGGTGACCACCGGGATGCCGGTCAGCTCGGCCAGCTCGCGCAGCTGCCCGGCGGCGCGCGCCTTGATCACGCCGCCACCGACGTAGAGCACCGGCCGCCTGGATTCGGCGATCAGCCGCGCGGCCTCGCGCACCTGCCTGGCGTGCGGCCTGGTCACCGGGTGGTAGCCGGGCAGGTCGAGGGGGACCGGCCAGCTGAAGTCGGTGGTGGCCTGCAGCGCGTCCTTGGCGATGTCCACCAGCACGGGCCCCGGCCGCCCGGTCGAGGCCACGTGGAAGGCCTCGCCGATGGTGCGGGCGATGTCCTCGGGCTTGGTCACCAGGAAGTTGTGCTTGGTGATCGGGATCGTGATCCCGGATATGTCGGCTTCCTGGAAGCCGTCGGTGCCGATCAGGCTGCTCGGCACCTGCCCGGTGATGGCCACGATCGGGACCGAGTCCATGTAGGCGTCGGCGATCGGCGTGACCAGGTTCGTCGCGCCCGGCCCGCTGGTCGCCATGCACACGCCGATACGGCCGGTGGCCTGCGCGTACCCGGTGGCCGCGTGGCCCGCGCCCTGCTCGTGCCTGACCAGGATGTGCCTGATCGCCTTGGAGTCGAGCAGCGGGTCGTAGGCCGGCAGGACGGCACCGCCCGGAATGCCGAAGACCACGTCCGCGCCGACTCGCTCGAGCGCGTACACCAGTGCCTGCGCCCCGGTGGCCCGCACCTTGCCCGGGCTGGTGACCTGCGCGCGCGGCGGCTCGGCCTGCCCGGCGGCACCGTGCGCTGGGGTGCCCTGCGCGGGGGCGGCCTGCCCTGGCCCGGCCTGCGCGGGAGCGGCCCGCCCTGATACGGCCGGCGCCGTGGCGGGCGGCGGGGCTTGCGCCTCATGCGGCTGGTCGGTGGCGCGTGCGGGTTCGCGGTGCGGCGAGCGGGCGGCCAGGTCCCGCGGGCTGGGACCCAAAGGCCCCGGAGGACCCGAGGGTCCAGTCGCGGCCCCGGGGGGCCGCTCGGCGCCTGCGGGTCCCTTGCGGCCCGTCATCTGCTCGGTCATCGGTAAGTCTCCATTGGCTCGGAGTCGGCGGCATAAAAAATCCCCTCGTGCCAGACGGCAGTCGAGGGGAGCGCGCAGTGAGCTGCTTGGTCAGCTGCCTGCGCGCCGGCCAAGTACGAGGATCTGCGGGTACTTCACGGGTAACACCTTACTGCCATCTGGAATCAGAACGTCAACCGCTGACGCGGGTTGTCTCGCATTCCGAGACGGGCCGCTCATCCGGCCCGTCTCCCATGTGCCCCGCATCGACGGAAGTCCTGATCAGGGCTTCCACTCCGGGGGCGCCCATCGGCCTGGCCACGAGGAATCCCTGGCCGTAACCGCAGCCCATCTCGCGCAGGGCGATGAGCTGGCGCGGCTGCTCGATACCCTCGGCGATGACCCGCAGCCCCAGGTCGCGCCCGAGCTGTACCACGGTCCGGGTGAGCAGGGTGAGCGTGTCGTCGTGGCCGAGACCGGCCACGAACGAGGGATCGATCTTGATGATGTCCAGCGGGAGCTGGCGCAGGTAGGCCAGCGAGGCGTAGCCGGTGCCGAAGTCGTCGATGGCCATCCGGACGCCCAGCCGGTGCAGGTCCGCGAGCCGCTCGATGATCAGCCCGTCCTCCTCGACCAGGATCCGCTCGTTCACCTCGACGGTGAGCGCCTCGGCGGGCAGGCCGGTCTCGGTGAGGATCGCGGCCACCCGGGCGGTGAACATGGGCGCGGTGATCTGCCGGGCCGACAGGTTCACCGAGACCCCGATGTCCCAGGAAGACCGCCGCCAGGCGGCTCCCTGCGCGCAGGCCTCACGGAGCACCCACTCGCCGATCGGGACGATGAGGCCGGATTCCTCGGCGGCGCCGAGGAACTCCCGCGGCCCCAGCCACCTCCCCTCCCCCCTTCCCTGGCCCCCGCGCCACCAGCGGACCAGCGCCTCGGCCCCGGTGACGCGCGAGGTTCCCAGCTCCACGATCGGCTGGTACTGCAGCGTAAGCTCGCCGTTGCCGATGGCCCGCTGCAGGTCGCTGACGATCTCGAGCCTGCGGACCACGTCCGCGTGCATGTGCGCGGCGTAGACCTCCACCCGGTCGCCGCCGGTGTCCTTCGCCCGCGACATGGCCACGTCCGCGTTGCGCAGCACCAGACCGGGCGGGTTATCCGGGGTTCTCGGGTCCATGTCGGCCAGCGCGACCCCCACGCTCGCGGTGAGCGCGATCTGCTGGCCGGCCACCCGGAACGGCTCCGCGGCGACCGCGGCGGCCAGCCGCTCGGCGAGTTCGGCCACTTCCTGGACGTTCCCGGCGTTCTCGACCAGGACGGCGAACTCGTCGCTGCCCCAGCGGGCGACGGTGTCGTGAACCGGGACGACGGCGCGCAGCCGCCGGGCCGCCTGGGCCAGCACCAGGTCACCCGCGCCGTGGCCGACCGAGTCGTTGACCGCGGTGAAGCGGTCGAGGTCCAGGAAGATGACGCCGGTCCGGCTGACCACCGCGGTGTCGCCCAGTACGTCCCTGGCCCGCTCCTCGACGTAGGCCCGGTTCGGCAGCCCGGTCAGCCCGTCGTGGAAGGTCAGGTGCGTGACCTGCTGGCGCAGCGCGACCTGGTCGCTGACGTCGCGGGCGGTGACGAGCATCTGGATGGGCTCACTCGGCGCCTGGTAGCGCAGCACGGTGGACTCGATGTGCCGCCACGTCCCGTCGGCGGCCCGCACCCGAGCCGGAAACCGTCCCGAAAAGCCCGACGAGCCGGGCCCCTCGGCCGACTCGGATCCGGCCACCGCGGCGGACCCCGCGGGATCGGTGGGGTGATAGCCGCCGAGGGCGAGCCGGACGGACGCCAGCGCGGCGGACCGATCCTCCGGGTGGACGAAATCGAGCAGCCGCCGGCCGGCCAGCGCCCCCGGCGCGTAGCCGTAGTCCTCGACCGCCGGGCTCGCGGACCTGACCACGCCGTCCAGGTCGCAGACCAGGACCACGTCGCTGGTCCGGTTGGCGAGATCCCGCAGGCTCCGGCTGGACTCCCGCCATATCCCGAGGACGGCCCCGTTTTCCCGGACGAGCATGAAGACCCGCGCGGCCAGCACGAGCACCCCGGCCCCGCCCGCCACGACCAGCGCGACCCCGGACGCCGGCGCTCCGGCCAGGCCGTTGCCGATCACCACCAGGGTGGCGGCGGACGCGGCCAGCACGGCGATGACGGTGGCCGCCGCCGAGCTTGTCGTCCGGCGGGCCCAGCTGGCCTCGGTCACCCGCCACGGGGCCACGCCCAGCAGCAGCGCCGCGACCACCGGCATCAGCTGCGCGGCGACGCCCAGGTGCCCGCCCGACACCCGCTGGCCGACGGCCAGGGCGTCGCCTACGGCGACGGCGAGCAGGGAAAGGTAGGGCAGCGTCACCCGCCGCCAGGCCGTGGTGACCATGGGCAGCAACGCGCCGAGCACGGCCAGGTCCGCCAGCGGGTGGACCAGCGCGAGCAGGAAGGTGCCCGGGCGTTCACCCGACCGGTGGAACTCGGCGCTGAACAGCGTGATCCAGCCGATCACGAGCAGGGCGACCGCCATGACGTAGCCGTCCGCCAGTCCGGGCAGGACCGAACCCGCCGTCCCCTCGGCTCCTTCCGAGCCATCCGGCCGGGCCGGCCGGGCCAGCTGCGGGCGCTGGAGGCTGCCGCCGCCCTCTCGTTCCGCCGTGGTCAGCATCGCGGTACCGACCGCCGCGGCGGCCAGGGCCAGCAACGGCGGCAGGTCGGTGGACGACAGGCCCGGCGCGGGGTTCAGCGTCCCGCCGAGGACACCCTGGATGACCAACCCGGCGCAGTACAGCGCGGCACCTCCCGCGAGCCACCGGTAAGCCCGCCCGACGCTGTGCTGTCCAGGGGGGACGCCCCCCCTAGACCTTGTACTCAACGCACGCCGGGCAAAAGCGGATAGCTTAGTCACGCTTTCGTTACCTCGTCGTAACGAAAAGTCGCCGTCGTCGCGCAACTCCGTGCGCCGACAACCACCGAGAGTCCCAGCCCCAAGTGACGGTCTCGCAACCGGTCTGGCGCTTACTCTACGTACCCGAGGTCACGCTTTGATTGAGGAAGTGCGTATAGCGGGAGACAAACCAGGGGTCACCGCAGATGCTCGAACTCTCTGCCCATGTTCGTGGTATGCAGTGCCGGTATGTACCGATTGTCGCGTTCCGGCCGCTCGTAGCGAATAGAGGCGCCGGGACGCGGCGGCTGATACAGCATCCGCCCGGACCCGCCTCACCAGTGCCGGAAACGGCCGCAGCTGCGAGCCGCGATTCGTCCTGATCTAGACTCCTGCCCAGCCGCTAGTCCGGTCCCGAGGCATAGGAGAGGCCGCCGTGCGCAAGGTGCTGATCGCGAACCGCGGCGAGATCGCCGTGCGTGTGGTGCGGGCTTGCCGTGATGCCGGGCTGGGCAGCGTGGCCGTGTACGCCGAGCCCGACCTGGATGCGCTGCACGTCACGATGGCCGACGAGGCCTACGCGCTGGGCGGGACGACCAGCCAGGAGACCTACCTGGACATCGACAAGATCATCAAGGTGGCGGTCGAGTCCGGCGCGGACGCGGTCCACCCCGGCTACGGCTTCCTGGCCGAGAACGCCGACTTCGCCCGGGCCGTCACGATGGCGGGCCTGACCTGGATCGGCCCCCCGCCGCAGGCCATCGAGGCGCTCGGGGACAAGGTCCGGGCCCGGCACATCGCCCGCGAGGCCGGGGCGCCGCTCGCGCCGGGCACCCGGGACCCGGTGCGGGACGCCGCCGAGGTCCTGGTGTTCGCCCGGGAGTACGGCTACCCGGTGGCGATCAAGGCGGCGTTCGGCGGCGGCGGCCGCGGCCTGAAGGTGGCCTGGCGCGAGGAGGAGGTCACCGACCTGTTCGAGTCGGCGGTCCGGGAGGCCACCGCGGCGTTCGGCCGGGGCGAGTGCTTCGCCGAGCGGTACCTGGACCGGCCGCGGCACGTGGAAACGCAATGCCTGGCCGACGCCCACGGCCACGTGGTGGTCGTCTCGACCAGGGACTGCTCGCTGCAACGCAGGCATCAGAAGCTGGTCGAGGAGGCTCCGGCGCCGTTCCTCTCCGCGGCGCAGACCGAAGCCCTCTACCAGTCCTCCAAGGCCATCCTGCGGCTGGCCGGCTACGTCGGCGCGGGTACCTGCGAGTTCCTCGTCGGCCAGGACGGCACGGTCAACTTCCTGGAGGTCAACACCCGGCTGCAGGTCGAGCACCCGGTCAGCGAGGAGGTCACCGGCATCGATCTGGTCCGCGAGATGTTCCGCATCGCCGAGGGCGAGCCGCTCGGCTACGACGACCCGCCGGCCCGGGGGCACTCGATCGAATTCCGGATCAACGCCGAGGATCCGGGGCGTAACTTCCTGCCCGCCCCGGGCACTATCACCACCTGGAACCCGCCGTCGGGGCCGGGCGTTCGGCTTGACTCCGGGTACGCGGCCGGGATGACGGTCCCGCAGGTGTTCGACTCGCTGATCGCCAAGCTGATCGTGACCGGCGCGAGCCGGGCCGAGGCGCTGGCCCGGTCGGCCCGCGCGCTGGCCGAATTCGAGGTGGGCGGGATGCCCACGGTGCTGCCCTTCCACCGCGCCGTGGTCGCGGACCCCGCGTTCGCCGGCGAGCCGCTGCGGGTGCACACCCGCTGGATCGAGACCGAGTTCGACGCCCCGATGCCGGCCCAGGAGGCCGCTGGGGTGGCAGAGTCGGCCGAGCGGGAGAAGCTGACCGTCGAGGTCGGCGGGAAACGGCTCGAGGTGGTGGTCCCGGCTGATCTCGCCGTGACCCGCCGTACCAATGTCGCCTCTTCCGGGGCCGAACGGGCCCGCGGTACCAGCCACGGGCGCCGACGATCCGCCCCGGCCGGGAGCGGCGACACCCTGGTGAGCCCGATGCAGGGCACGATCATCAAGATCGCCGTCACCGAGGGGCAGCGGGTTTCGGCCGGAGATGTGATCGTGGTCCTGGAGGCGATGAAGATGGAGCAGCCGCTGACCGCGCACAAGGGCGGCACGGTCACCGGCCTATCGGTGGAGGTGGGCCAGACGGTCACCGCGGGCGCGGCCATCTGCGAGCTCACGGACTGATCGCGGTGAGCAGGCTCCCGGGGGACCCGGGTGCGGGGCGCCAGGCGCTGTTCGCGCTCGGCGTCCGGCTGCCGGAACGGAACCGGGAGTGGGTGCGGCACGAGCTGACCGACGCCGGCTGGCGCGGTCGGCTCGTGGTCCGTCACATCATCATCACGCTGCCGTTCTCCGCCGCGCTCGCGCTGCTCCCCGGCGCGCTCTGGATCCGCATCGCGGTGCCCGCGCTGTTCCTGATCTGCAGCGTGGGCATCGTCGCGCTGTACGCCGACGACATCCGGGTGTCCCGGCTGCGGCGGAACGGGCTCGAGCCCCCCGACGATCCCGACCTGGGGCGGCCGTCACATTGAGGACGGCACGCGCCATGGATCGTTCGGGCGCTGGCGGGGCGGCGCGCGTTCACCGGGGCGCGGACCAGGCTCGTTCGGGCGCTGGCGGAGCGGGCCGCGTTCACCGGGCACGGACCAGGCTCGTTCGGGCGCTGGCGGGGCGTTCCGCGTTCGCCGGGGCGTGGACCCGGCTCGTTCGGGGATAAAGCTTTTGATCTTTTTACGGGACGTCCGGGGTGAACTCCATCAGCTTGCGGGCCGCCTCGGTGACGCTGCCGGACAGGGACGGGTAGACGGCGAACGTATGCGCCAGCTGCTCGGCGGTGAGGCGCTGCTCCATGGCGACCGAGACGGCCAGGATCAGCTCGCTGGCCCGCGGGGCCACGATCACGCCGCCGAGCACGACGCCGGTGCCCGGGCTGGTGAACAGCTTGACGAAACCGTCATGGAAGCCGGCCATCTTGGCCCGCGGGTTCGTGGCCAGCGGCAGCTTCAGCACCCGGGCGGAGACCTCGCCCGCGCTGACCGCGCGCTGCGACACGCCGACGGTGGCGATCTCCGGGTCGGTGAAGATGGTCGCGGCGACGTGGCCCAGCCGCAGCGGCCCCACCGCCTCGCCGAGCGCGTGCCACATCGCGATCCGGCCCTGCATGGCGGCGACCGAGGCCAGCATCAGCACACCGGTGCAGTCCCCCGCCGCGTACACGCCGGGCACGGACGTCCGGGACACCCGGTCCACCTCGATGAAGCCGCGCGCGTCCACCTTCACCCCGGCCTCATCCAGGCCGCAGCCCTCGGTCCTCGGGATCATGCCCACGGTCAGCAGGCAGTGGCTCCCGGTCACGGTCCGGCCGTCGTCCAGGGTGACCGTGACCCCGTCCGGGTCCCGGCGGACGGCCTGGGCGCGTGACCGGCCGAGCACCGTCATGCCGCTGCGGCGGAACACGTCCTCGATCAGGCCGGCCGCGTCCGCGTCCTCCTGCGGCAGCACCCGGTCCCGGGAGGACACCAGGGTGACCCGTGAGCCGAGCGCCTGGTAGGCGCTGGCGAACTCGGCTCCGGTCACGCCGGAGCCGACCACGATCAGGTCCCGGGGAAGTTCGGTCAGGTCATAGAGCTGCCGCCAGTTCAGGATGCGCTCGCCGTCGGGCTCCGCGCCTGGGAACACGCGGGGCAGCGCCCCGGTGGCGATCAGGATCGCGTCGGCCTTGATCTCCTCATCGCCCGCTTTGACGGTTCCGGCACCGACCAGCCTGCCCTTCGCGGCGATCACCTTGACGTCTTCGGCCGCGAGCCGCGCGGCGATGTCGTGGGACTGGGCCCGGGCCAGGTCGGTGATCCGCTGGTACAGGCGCGCGGCGTTGACGGTGGCCAGGCCGCCGGTCGCGATGCCGAACCCGGCGCTCCGGTTGAGCAGCGTCATCGCGTTGGAGGTCTCGATCAGCGACTTGGAGGGCACGCAGTCGGTGAGCACGCAGGCGCCGCCGAGACCGTCGGAGTCCACGAGGGTGACATCGGCGCCGAGCTGGGCCGCGACGAGGGCGGCTTCGTAACCGCCGGGGCCGCCGCCGAGGATCGCGATTCTCTGACGTGGCAAGGTCACGATTAGTAATTCTTCCCGTCGAGTTGGTCGCAGTCAGGTATCGGGCGCGGGGTAATGCCCGGCGTCCGGCGGCGGGACACGTACGCTTGCCCCCGTGGCACTGTACGCGGCCTACGGCAGCAACATGGACCCAGCGCAGATGCTCCTGCGTTGCCCGCATTCACCACAGCGGGGAACCGGCTGGCTGGAAGGATGGCGGCTGACGTTCGGCGGTGAGGACATCGGCTGGGACGGCGCCATGGCCACGGTGGTCGAGGAGCCGGGCGCCCGGGTATTCGTCGTGCTCTACGACGTGTTCGAGACCGACGAGAAGGAACTCGACAACTGGGACGGTGTCACTCTCGGTTACTACCGCAAGGCCAAGGTCCGGGTGGAGACCCTCGACGGCGACGTGCTGGCCTGGCTATACGTGCTCAACTTCTACGAGGGCGGGCTGCCGTCGGCCAGGAGCATCGGCATCCTCGCCGACTCCGCGGAGAAGGCGGGCGCCCCGGCCGACTACGTCGCGGCGCTGCGGGCCCTGCCGGGCGGCAAGCTCGGCGACTCCAATGCCGGGGTTACCGGGTTCGAGCCCCCGCCGCAGACCGCGCCCGGCCCTTAGCGGCGCCCCGGGCGCTAGCGGTGCCCCGGCGCTAGCGGCGCCCGGGCCTGGCGATTCGGGCTGAGCGGTCAGACCAGGGAGACGATCAGCAGGATCAGCGCGGGGATGACCAGGGCGGCGATCGCCCGGCCGCTCCACGTGCTCCTCAGCGGCTGGAGCCAGCCGATGGCGTCGAGAGCCGCTGGGCTGGCTGCCTGCGTTCCCGTGGTGCACTCTGTTCTCGTGGTGCCTTGGGCCTCGGCGATCTCGACCGTGCCGCTGGCCCAGACCGCCTCGGCCTGGGCCGCGGTCGCGCGCTCGCTGAGCACCCGGGCGATCGTCTCCGCTTCCGCTTCGGCGGCGGAGGCGCCGGGGCCGGGGCCGGACGCCGTGGCGCCGTAGGGCAGGCCGCGGCCGGCGCCGCCGGACGGGAGGCCGAAGGAGCCGAAGGACGAGCGCCGCGGCCCAGACGCGCGCCGCGCCTTAACCTCGGCGGCGAACCGGCGCCGCCGGGAGTAGGGTACGGCCCAGGCGTGGATGACCTTGCTGTGTTGGCCCGGGGGGGCGACCCCCCGGGATCCCCCCGATCCTGGGGGGGAACCTTCCCCCCCAGACCCCCCTGGGGACCCCCCTTGGCAGTGCACGCGCAGCAGTTCGGCCAGGTCCACCTTGGTCACGGCCGCCCAGCCGATCTGGTGATCGCGCAGCGGGTTCCTGATCGTCAGCCCGGCGTCATCGGCGATGATCCGGGGCCGCTGCGCCGCGACGTAGACGGCACCGGTCGCCAGCAGCAAGATGGCCGCCGCGACCGCCGAGGCGTGGTCCCGGCCCTGAACAGCCAGGTCGATCCCGTTGCCGACGGCGAAAAGCAGCCACACGATCCAGACGACGACCGCGGTCGGCGAGCGGAACGTCTGCGTCTGGCCCACCGGTCTAGCCTAATGGCCCCGCTGCGCAGCAGGATGCACGGCTAAGCCCCGGTCACGCCGGGCAGCGGCTGCGCGACGATCGCGCCGTCGTCCCACAGGGCGGTGATCGCCGTGGCCGCCATCACGCGCACCCCGACGCCGATGGCACGCTCGTCGACGTCGAAGGTCGGCTGGTGAATGTCGTGCGACACGACCGAGCCGGGCACGCGGGTGCCGAGCCGGGCCAGCGCGCCCGGGATGGACTCCAGGTACCAGGCGAAGTCCTCGCCGCCGAGGCTCTGCGGCGTCTGCACGACCGAGCCCGCGCCGAGCACGCCGAGGGCCGCGGCGGAGATCATGGCCGCGCTGGCCTGGTCGTTGACGGTGGGCGGCACGTACCGCTGGTAGCTGAGCTCGGCGTGCACCCCATACGCCGAAGCCACCGAGTCGATGAGCTCCTTGAGCAGGTCAGGTGCGGTGTGCCAGGCAGCATCGTCGAGGCAGCGGACGGTCCCCTCGGCGATGCCGCCGTCCGGGATGGCGTTGGCCACGGTGCCCGCGCTGACCCGGCCCCAGACCAGGCTCAGGCTGGACCGGGGGTCGACCCGCCGGGACAGCGCCGCGGGAACCTCGGTGAGGATCTTGCCGAGCGCGTAGACCAGGTCCGCGGTCAGGTGCGGCCGGGCGGTGTGCCCGCCGGGCCCGGACACGCGCACCTCGATCCTGTCGCAGGCGGCGGTGATCGCGCCGGAGCGCACGCCGAGCTGGCCCGCGTCGAGCCGGGGGTCGCAGTGCAGCGTGAAGATGCGGCCGACCGAGGCGATCCCGCCCGCCGCGAGCACGTCGAGCGCGCCGCCGGCCGCCTCCTCGGCGGCCTGGAAGACGAGCCTGACCCGCCCGGGCAGCACGCCCGCGGCGGCCTGTTCGGCCAGGAACAGGCCGGCGCCCAGCAGCACCGTGGTGTGCACGTCATGACCGCAGGCGTGGCAGACGTTCGGCACGGTCGAGCGGTACGGGACGTCCTTTTCGTCCGCCATCGGCAGCGCGTCGAGGTCCGCGCGCAGGGCGACCACGGGCCGTTCGGTATAAGTAACCTGCTCCGACCAATTGGGCGAGGCGATGTCGACGAGCAGGCCGGTGCCCTTGGGCAAGATCACCGGCCGCAGGCCCGCCGCGGCCAGGCGCAGCGCGACCCGGCGGGTGGTGCGGTGCTCGTTGTAGGCCAGTTCGGGGTGGGCGTGCAGGTCGCGGCGGAACTCGATCAGCTCGGCTTCATGCTCCGCGAGGAACGTGTCCAGATCCGCGACCAGATCAGTGCCTTCCATGCCCACCATCCCCGTACGTGCAGAATCTGTCTTCGGCGAACTCGGTAACGAGAGCGTCTACCACGCTGACAAGATCCCCGGTCTGCGCGTAGACGGCCCGCTGCCGTTCGTAAGAGGCGCCATGCTCGAGCACTTCCGAGGCCACGGAGAGCTCGTCCAGGCAGCCTAGCCGCGAGGCCACCGGCTCGAGCTCGGCGAGCAGTTCGTAAAGCTCGTCGCGTAGCGGCGCGGTGGCGCCGGCCTCGTCAGTGATCACGATCGCGTCCAGCCCGTACCGCGTCGCGCGCCACTTGTTGTCCCTGACCACCCAGGATGACGGGCACGGCAGCGTGTAGCCGCGGTCCAGCTGAGCGTCGAAGAGCTGAACCAGGCACTGCGAGAGCGCCGCTACCATGCCGACCTCGCGGAGCGTCGGTACCCCGTCGGACATGCGAATCTCGACGGTACCGAAGTCCGGGTGCGGCCGGATGTCCCACCAGACCTCCTTGATGCTGCGGATCGTCCCCGCGCGCAGCAGCGTGTTCATGTAGTCCTCGAACTGTTTCCAGTCCGTGAGCCGATGCGGCGGACCCGCCGTCGGCAAGGCGCCGAATGTCACCGACCTGCTGGAGGCAAGCCCCGTGTCATACCCGCACCAGAACGGGCTCGACGCGGTAATGGCGAGAAAATGCGGAAGGTATGCGGCCAGGGCATTGACGATCGGAATCGCCTTGCTCCCGTCACGAATCCCCACGTGAACGTGCACGCCGAAGGTCTGAATCCGGCGAGCAAGCCACTGCATTTGCTCAACCAGCTCCGTATAGCGCTGGATAGGCGCCATCGTCGCGTCTCGCCAGTCACTCACCGGGTGAGTTCCGGCGCACGCCAATAGGATACCGTGCTCCGTCGCCATCCGCTGGACTTCGGTGATCGTTGCGGCCAGGTCGTCTTTTGCCTCGGACACCGTGCTGCAGATGCCGGTGACCAGCTCAAGCGTGGACTGCATCAGCTCGTGGCGGATGCGCGGATGCTCCCCCGTGTCGGTCACGGGCAGCTCGTCGAGCAGCTTGCCGGCTTCCTGGCGCAGCAGCCTGGTCTCGCTGTCGATTAGCTGGACCTCCCATTCGACGCCGAGCGTCGCACCACGGGAAGGATTCCACTCGATAGCCATGCCCGGCCTCCGTGCCCGAAATTGTTAAATTATCAAATTTCCCCGGGCTGATACTCGCCCCAGACATCCCGTAGCGCGTCGCAAACCTCACCAAGGGTGGCGTCGGCCCGCAGTGCGTCCCGGAGCGGGTAAAGGACGTTACCGGTGCCTTCCGCGGCTGATTTGAGTGCAGAAATCGCGTGGCCTGCGGCGGCGTTGTCCCGCTGCCCGCGCAGCTTGGCCAGCCGTTCGGCTTGCTGGGCCTCGATGGACGGGTCGCCACGCAGCGGCTGATAGGGCTCCTCGCCGTCCGCGGTGAACCTGTTCACCCCGACGATCACCCGCTCGCCCTCGTCTATTTCCCGCGCGACCAGGTAGGCCGCGCTCTCGATCTCGGATTTCTGGAAACCGCGCTCGATCGCCGCGGCCGCCCCGCCCATCTCCTCGATGCGGTCCATCAGCGTTGCGGCGGCCGATTCGACGTCATCGGTCATCGACTCGATCGCGTACGAGCCCGCGAACGGGTCCGCCGTCGCGGTCAGGTCGCTCTCGTAGGCGATCACCTGCTGGGTGCGCAGCGCCAGCCGGGCCGCCTTCGCGCTGGGCAGCGCGAGCGCCTCGTCGAAGGAGTTCGTGTGCAGCGACTGGGTCCCGCCGAGCACCGCCGCCAGGGCCTGCAGGCTCACCCGGATCAGGTTCACCTCCGGCTGCTGCGCGGTGAGCTGCACGCCGGCCGTCTGGGTGTGGAAGCGCAGCATCTGGGACCGGGGATCCTGCGCCTTGAACTCGTTTTTCATGATGCGGGCCCAGAGCCGCCGCGCCGCGCGGAACTTCGCGACCTCTTCGAGCAGTGTGGTCCGCGCGACGAAGAAGAAGGAGAGCCTTGGCGCGAACTCGTCGATTTCCAGCCCGGACGCGATAGCGGCCCTTACGTACTCCTTGGCGTTGGCCAGCGTGAACGCGATCTCCTGGACCGGGGTGGCGCCCGCCTCGGCCATGTGGTAACCGGAGATGGAGATCGTGTTCCACTTCGGCAGCTCTTGGCGGCAGTAGGCGAACGTGTCGGCGACCAGGCGCAGCGACGGCCGGGGCGGATAGATATAGGTGCCGCGGGCGATGTACTCCTTGAGCACGTCGTTCTGGATCGTCCCGGTCAGCTTTTCCGGACGTACGCCCTGTTCTTCGCCGACCGTCTGGTACATCAGCAGCAGGATCGCGGCGGGCGCGTTGATGGTCATCGACGTGGAGACGTCGCCGAGCGGAATCCGGTCGAAGAGCGTGCGCATGTCATCGACGGTGTCGATGGCTACGCCGACCTTGCCCACCTCGCCGTGCGCCACCGGGGCATCGGAGTCGTATCCCATCTGGGTGGGCAGGTCAAAGGCGACCGAAAGCCCGGTGGTGCCCGCCTCGATCAGCTCGTGATAGCGGCGGTTGGACTCTTTCGCGGTCGCGAAGCCGGCGTACTGCCGCATCGTCCACGGCCGGTCGACGTACATTCGCGGATACACTCCGCGAGTAAACGGATACTCGCCCGGCCTGCCAAGCTTTTCTTCGGGCCGGAAATCCGTAAGCTTGCTGTCGTCGTAGACGGGATCGATGGGAAGTCCTGACTCGGACATGCGCTCCATGTGCCCAGGTTACTTCGGGGCGGCCGGACGACCCACGGTGAGAGCTGGGAGACTCATGCTGGACCGGTTCGGCCTGTGGACCACGTTGGCCGTCGCGGGGACGGTGCTGACCGCCGCTCTCGCCGTTGTTCCGGCCGCAGCCGCTGCCTCGGTGTCCGCCTCCGCTGCTGCCCCGGTGTCCGCCTCCGCTGCTGCCCCGGTGTCCCCCGCGGCCATCGGCGGAGCGCAGTTGTCCGGCCGCGGCGTGATCGTCAACTACCCGCCCGGCTCGGTGCGACGACTGCCCGGCGTCAGGGCCTCGGCGTTCGTCATCGCCGACGCCGGCACCGGCCAGGTCCTCGCGGCCCGGGACCCGCACGGCTGGTACCGGCCGGCCAGCACGCTCAAGGTGCTCACCGCGATCGCGCTGATCCCGGTGCTCAACCCGGACGCCACGGTCGTGGCCACCAAGCAGGCCACGACGGTGGTGCCGAACGTGGTCGGCCTCATCCCCGGCCACGCCTACCAGATCGCCGGCCTGTTCACCGCGCTGCTGACGATCTCCGCCAACGACGCCGCAGTCGCGCTGACCCAGGCGACCGGCTCGTTCGGCCGGGGCATGGCGCTGATCAACGCGGAGGCGCGGCACCTGCGGGCCGACGACACCGTGGCGGTCCAGCCCAACGGCCTCGATGGCCCCGGCCAGCGCACCTCCGCCTATGACCTGGCCCTGATCGCCCGGCAGGCGCTGAAGATGCCGGCCTTCCTGAAGTACGACCAGGCGATCACCGCGAAGTTCCAGGTCAGCGCCAAGAAGCAGGTCACCCTGTACAACCAGAACGGACTGCTCACCAGCTACCCGGGCGCGGTCGGCGGCAAGATCGGCTGGACCAGCGCGGCCGGGGCTACCTACCTGGGGATCGCCAGGCGGAACGGCGTCACGCTGATCGTGACCCTGCTGCACTGCCCCGCGCTGACCGAGGTCGACTCGGCCAAGAGCCTGCTGAACTGGGGCTTCGCGGTCGACGGCAAGGTCAGGCCGGTCGGCACCCTGGTCAGCGCGCTATCGCCGTCCGCCCCCGCTCCGGCCCAGTCCGTTCGGGCCCAATCCGTTCCTCCCCGGTCGGTCGCCGCGGTCCAGTCGGCGGCCGGCCGATCGCATTCGGTGGCCTCCGGGCCGTCGGTGCTCGCCGCGGCCGGGTTCAGCTGCGTAGCCCTGCTCGCCGCGGGAATCGGCTTCGCCTACAGCCGCCGTCGGCGGCCCGCGGCCCGGTACCCGCGCCAGCGGGACTGACAGGGGGCTCCTGGGGTTTTTGGGACCAGGCCGGCGCTTCAGCCGGCTGGCTTGAGCAGGCCGATGTGGTCGCGGACGGCCGTCATGGTCCGGCCGGCGACCTGACGCGCACGCGCGGCGCCGTGCGCGAGCAGCCGGTCAAGCCCGGCCTCGTCAGCGAGTATCCGTTCCGTCCGCTCCCGGATCGGGGCGAAGCTGGCGACGATGAGTTCGGCCAGGTCCTTCTTGAACCCGCCGTAGCCCGCGCCCTGGTACCTGGCCTCCAGGGCGGCCACCGGCTCGCCGGACAGGGCGGAGTAGATCCGCAGCAGGTTGGTCACGCCCGGCTTGGCGTCCGGGTCGGCGCGGACCTCTGAGCCCGCGTCGGTGACCGCACGGGCGATCTTCCTGCGGATCACGGCCGGGTCGTCCAGCACGTCGATGATGCCCTGCGGGGAAGAGGATGACTTGCTCATCTTGGCCGTCGGGTCCTGCAGGTCGTAGATCTTGGCCACGTCGGCCAGGATGTACGGCTGCGGGGGCACGAACGTCTGGCCGTACCTGTGGTTGAACCGCTGGGCCAGCGTCCGGCTGAGCTCGAGGTGCTGCCGCTGGTCCTCGCCCACCGGCACCTGGTCGGCCTGATAGAGCAGGATGTCCGCGGCCTGCAGGATCGGGTAGGTGAACAGGCCGACCGAGGCCTGGTCCTGGCCTTCCTTCGCCGACTTGTCCTTGAACTGGATCATCCGGCTCGCCTCGCCGAACCCGGTGATGCAGCCGAGTATCCAGGCCAGTTCGGCGTGCTCGGGCACATGGCTCTGCACGAACAGCGTGCACCGGTCCGGGTCGAGCCCGGCCCCGAGCAGCTGAGCGGCGGCGATCCTGGTCCGCCGGGGCAGCAGGGCCGGGTCCTGCGGCACCGTGATGGCGTGCAGGTCGACCACGCAGTAGAAGGCGTCGTAGCTATCCTGCAGCGCCACCCACTGCCGCACCGCGCCGAGGTAGTTGCCGAGGTGGAAGGAGTCGGCGGTGGGCTGGATGCCGGAAAGCACGCGGAGCATGGGCAGGAGTCTAGCGGCGGCCGCCGGGCAGTCCGGAATCGGCGACGACCACCTCGACCCGCTGGAACTCCTTCAGGTCGGAGTAACCGGCCGTGGCCATCGTACGGCGGAGCGCGCCCATCAGGTTCATCGAGCCGTCGGGAACGGTCGACGGGCCGTGCAGGATCTGCTCCAGCGTGCCGATCGTCCCGACGCGGACCCGGGCGCCCCGGGGCAGTTCGGTGTGGTTGGCCTCGCTGCCCCAGTGGTAGCCCCGGCCAGGCGCTTCGGTGGCCCGGGCCAGCGGCGAGCCCACCATGACCGCGTCGGCGCCGATGGCCAGCGCCTTGGCGATGTCACCGCTGCTGGTCATGGACCCGTCGGCGATCACGTGGACGTAGCGGCCGCCGGACTCGTCCAGGTAGTCACGCCGCGCCGCGGCCACGTCGGCGATCGCGGTGGCCATCGGCACCGCGACGCCGAGCACGGTCACGGTGGTGTGGCCCGATCCGCCGCCGAAGCCGACCAGCACCCCGGCGGCCCCGGTGCGCATCAGGTGCAGCGCGGCGGTGTAGGTCGCGCAGCCGCCGACCACCACGGGGACGTCAAGCTCGTAGATGAACTGCTTGAGGTTGAGCGGCTCGGCCCGGCCGGAGACGTGCTCCGCCGACACCGTGGTGCCGCGGATCACGAAGATGTCCACGCCCGCGTCGACGACCGCCTTGGCGTACCGCGCGGTGCGCTGCGGCGACAGGCTGGCCGCGGTGGTCACCCCGGCGCGCGCGATCTCCTCGATCCTGCGCCCGATGAGGTCCTCGGAGATCGGCTCGGCGTACATGGCCTGCAGCCGCCGGGTGGCCGCCTGCTCGTCAAGCTCGGTCACCTCGGCGAGCAGCGGCTCGGGGTTCTCGTACCGGGTCCACAGCCCTTCCAGGTCGAGCACGGCCAGGCCGCCCAGCCGGCCGATCTGGATGGCGGTGGCCGGCGACACGACGCTGTCCATCGGGCAGGCCATCAGCGGCAGCTCGAACCGGTAGGCGTCGATCTGCCAGGCGATCGACACCTCCTCCGGGTCCCGCGTCCGGCGGGCGGGCACGATGCCGATCTCGCTGAGCGAGTATGCCCGGCGCCCGGTCTTGCCCCGGCCGATCTCCACGTCGCTCACCTGTCTCCCGCTCGCGGCCTGATCCCGGTTCTGGCTTCTTGGCAGGTCACTGCGGGGTCCCGTCCCGCCCTGGCCGGCCAGCGTAGTTCGGCGCCTCGACGGTCATCTTGACGTCGTGCGGGTGGCTCTCGGTCAGGCCGGCCGCGGTGATCTGGATGAACCGGGCGTCCTGCAGCTCGGCAATGGTCCGGGCGCCGCAGTAGCCCATGGCCGCGCGCAGCCCTCCGACCAGCTGCCCGGCGACGGCGGCCAGCGGACCGCGGTAGGGCACCTGCCCCTCGATGCCCTCCGGCACCAGCTTGTCCTCGCGCAGCACGTCATCCTGGAAGTACCGGTCCCTGGAGTAGGACCGGCCCCGCTCCCGGTTCCGCATGGCACCGAGCGAGCCCATGCCCCGGTAGAGCTTGTACTGCTTGCCGTTGATGAAGACCATCTCGCCCGGGCTCTCCTCGCAGCCGGCAAGCAGGCTGCCCAGCATGACGGTGTCGGCGCCCGCGGCGATGGCCTTGGCGATGTCGCCCGAGTACTGCAGGCCGCCGTCGCCGACCACGGGCACGCCGGCCGACCGGGCCGCCTGCGCCGCCTCGTAAATCGCCGTGACCTGCGGGACGCCCACGCCCGCCACCACCCGGGTCGTGCAGATGGATCCCGGCCCGACGCCCACCTTGATGCCGTCCGCGCCCGCCTCCACCAGGGCCTTCGCACCCGCCCTGGTGGCCACGTTGCCGCCGATCACCTCGCGGTCCGAGTTGGCCTTGATCTGCGCCACCATGTCCAGCACGGCCTGCGCGTGCCCGTGCGCGGTATCCACCACCAGGAAGTCCACGCCGGTCTCGATCAGCGCCTGCGCGCGGCGCTTGGCGTCCTCGCCGACCCCGATCGCGGCACCCACCACCAGCCGGCCGGCCGGGTCCTTGGTCGCGTAGGGGAACTTCTCGCTCTTGGTGAAGTCCTTCACGGTGATAAGCCCGCGTAGCCGGCCCGCGTCGTCGACCAACGGCAGCTTCTCCACCTTGTGCTGCCGCAGCAGGCGCAGTGCCTCCTCGGGCGCCACCCCGACTGGCGCGGTGACCAGGGGCATCGAGGTCATCACTTCGGCCACCCGGCGGCTGTGGTCGGTCTCGAACCTGATGTCGCGGTTGGTGACGATGCCGACCAGCACGCCGTCCGGGCCGGTCACCGGCACGCCGGAGATCCGGTAGCGGCTGCACAGGCCGTCAACGTCCGCGATGGTGGCGTCGGGCCCGCAGGTCACCGGGTCAGTGATCATGCCGGCCTCTGACCGCTTGACCATGTCCACCTGCTGCGCCTGCTCCTCCACGGACAGGTTGCGGTGCAGCACCCCGACGCCGCCCTGGCGGGCCATGGCGATCGCCATCCTGGCCTCGGTGACGGTGTCCATCGACGCGGACACCAGCGGGACGCGGAGCCGGTAACGGCGCGTGATCCGGGTGGTGGTGTCCGCCTCATTGGGCAGCACCGCGGAATGGGCGGGCAGCAAGAGCACATCATCAAAGGTCAGACCGACGGGCGCGAACTTGTCATCCGGGCCCGGACGTACTTGGTCAGTCATGGCACCTTCACCGGGAGTGGCAGCGGGGATGTACCCATCCTAGTGAGGCCCAGCCCCGCCCGCTCCGGAGTGCCCCTCGCTTGCCCCGTGTGGCCGTTAGCAAGCGTCCTCCGCGGGCTCGCGGGCGGCGAGCGCGCGGAGCCGGACCAGCGCCCGGTGCTGGGCGACGCGGACCGCGCCCGGTGACATGTCGAGCACGTACCCCGTGTCCTCGGCGGACAGCCCCGCCACCACCCGGAGCAGGAGCAGCCGCCGCTGTCCGTCGGGCAGGCTGGCCAGCAAGATCCGCACCTGCCTCGCGTCGACGCCCGCGACCGCGGTCTCCTCGGGTCCCAGGCACCGGTCCGGCAGGTCGGGCAGGACCGGCACGGGCAGCGGCGAGCGCGCGGCGCGGCGGGCCGCGTCCGCCACCTTGTGTGCGGCGATGGCGAACACGAAGGCGCCGAACGGCCGCTCCATGTCCCGGTAGGACGGCAGCGCGGATAGCAGCGCGAGGCAGACTTCCTGCGCGACGTCATCCTCGTCATGGCTGCCGGTCCGGGCCAGGCGAGCCCGGCAGTACCTGACGATGGCCGGCCTGAGCTGGCGCAGCAGCGCCTCGATCGCATCCGGCCGGCCCGTCTCCGGTCTCAGCCAGGCCGGGACCGCTGTGTCGTCCGTGCCTGCCGTGTACTCCGCTTCCGCGCCGGTGAACGCGAGGTGTCCCCATGTAGTCACTCAGAGTCAATGCCCGCCTGGCGGTCAGGTGTCCCCGCGAAACGCCGAACGCGGGGGCCACATTCTTGTGGCCCCCGCGTTACTCCACTGTTGCCCGCCGTCAGATGCGACGGCTGAGGCTTAGTGCGAGTGGCTGTGCCCGTGGCCATTGGCCCCGGGGGTCTCCTTCTCCTCCGGCTTCTCGACCACCAGGGTCTCCGTGGTCAGCAGCATGCCGGCGATCGACGCGGCGTTCTGCACGGCGGACCTGGTTACCTTCACCGGGTCGATGACGCCCTGAGCCACCAGGTCGCCGTACTCGCCGGTGGCCGCGTTGAAGCCGTGCCCGGCGGGCAGGGTGGCGATCTTGGCGACCACGACGGAACCCTCCTGGCCCGCGTTCAGCGCGATCCAGCGGGCCGGCTCGCTCAGGGCGCGCTTGACGACGCGCACACCGGTCGCCTCGTCACCCTTGCGGCCGAGGTCGTCGAGGTCGGTGGCCAGGTGCACTAGGGCACTGCCGCCACCGGCGATGATGCCTTCCTCGATGGCCGCCCGGGTGGCGGAGATGGCGTCCTCAAGGCGGTGCTTCTTCTCCTTGAGCTCCACCTCGGTCGCGGCGCCGACGCGCAGGACGCAGACGCCGCCGGACAGCTTGGCCAGCCGCTCCTGCAGCTTCTCCTTGTCCCAGTCGGAGTCGGTGTTCTCGATCTCGGTGCGGATCTGCCTGATCCTGTCCTCGATCTCCGACTTGTCGCCCGCCCCGTCCACGATCGTGGTGTCGTCCTTGGTGACGACGATCCGGCGGGCGCGGCCCAGGCTCTCAAGCCCGACGGACTCCAGCTTGGTGCCGAGTTCGTCGGTGACCACGGTGCCGCCGGTCAGGGCCGCGATGTCGGCCAGCATGGCCTTGCGGCGGTCACCGAAACCGGGCGCCTTCACGGCTACCACGTTCAGCAGGCCGCGGATCTTGTTCACCACGAGGGTGGCCAGCGCCTCGCCCTCGACGTCCTCGGCGACCACCAGCAGCGGCCGCTTCACCTGCGCGATCTTCTCGAGCAGCGGCAGGAAGTCGGACATCGAGGAGATCTTGGCCTGGTGGATGAGGACGTACGCGTCTTCCAGTACCGCCTCGAGGCGCTCGGGATCGGTGATGAAGTACGGCGAAATGTAGCCCTTGTCGAACTGGAGGCCCTCGGTGAACTCCAGCTCGAGTCCCATCGTCGGCGATTCCTCGACGGTGATGACACCGTCCTTGCCGACCTTGCTGAACGCCTCGGCGATCAATTCGCCGATCTTCTCGTCCTGCGCGGAGATCGTCGCGACGTGCGCGATCTCGGTCTGCTCCTCCACGTCACGCGCGGACTCGAGCAGCCGCTTGGAGACCTCGGCGGCGGCGGCGTCGACGCCGCGCTTGAGGTCCATCGGGTTGGCGCCGGCCGCGACCGAACGCAGTCCGTGATGCACCATCGCCTGGGCCAGGACGGTCGCCGTCGTGGTGCCGTCCCCGGCGATGTCGTTGGTCTTGGTGGCGACTTCCTTGGCGAGCTGGGCCCCCAGGTTCTCGTACGGGTCCTCCAGCTCCACCTCCTTGGCGACGGTCACGCCGTCGTTGGTGATGGTGGGGGCGCCCCATTTTTTATCGATTACGACGTTGCGGCCCAGAGGGCCTAGCGTCACCTTCACGGCGTCGGCGAGCTTGTTGACGCCGCGCTCCAGCGAGCGGCGGGCGTCCTCGTCGAACTCCAGGATCTTGGGCATTTACTACCTCAACCTACGGTTGGATCGAGTTCTCAGTCAGCATGCGATTAGCGCATGCTCACGGGCCCCGGCGGCAAGACCCCGGCGATTCGCCGACCGTCCTGCCTCCGGAGCCCGCGAACTACTACTACTTGTCGATGATGGCGAGTACGTCGCGGGCGGAGAGCACCAGGTACTCCTCGCCCCCGTACTTCACCTCGGTGCCGCCGTACTTGCTGTACAGCACCACGTCGCCGACCTTTACGTCGATCGGCACGCGCTTGGTTCCCGCGTCGTCGTAGCGTCCAGGACCCACCGCAAGGACTTCGCCCTCCTGGGGCTTCTCCTTGGCGGTGTCCGGGATCACCAGTCCGGACGCGGTGGTCTGCTCTGCCTCAAGCGGGCGGACCACAATCCGGTCTTCGAGCGGCTTGATAACTACCTTGGTGGCGGTCGTCACGATCGGACCTCCCCCTCCGGAAAGGCTAATGGTGAGTTGCTAGAGAGGGCGAACATGGCCGCCTGCCGTCGCGGGGGTCAGACTGCCTCGTCGCGTTAGCACTCTACACTAGCGAGTGCTAATCCCGAACAGTAGCGGTACCAGGCGGACTCGTCAAACGAGCGAGTTGGGCAGCAATCAGCCTCTTTCGCTCTCCGCACACAACTGATTACGAAGAGCTACTAGAGTTGTCCGGTCCCCGGTCCCCGGTCCCCGGTCCCCGGTCCCGGTCCCAGCGGGGACCGACCTGAACGACCACCGGGATGAGCAACCCCCGGGATGAGCAACCCCTTCTGAAGGAGCATCATGGACCAGCCGGGCAACCACGTCCTGCTTCGCGGAAACCAGCCGGGTGCCGCCGATCGCATGCGCGAGCTGCTCGCCCGCACGGTACAGGACCACGTCGCCGACCAGCGGTCGAACGCCGGCGTGCTGGAAGACATCCGCCAGCGAATGGAAGGGCTCGAGTGGCTGGTGAAGGAGGTGCGCGAGCGGGAGGTTCCCGCCATGACGGCCCGGCTGGACGGCCTGGCCCAGCACCTTGACGAGACCACGCAACGGCCGCCCCAGTGGGCCGAGTCGCTCGCCGAGCACATCAAACTGCTCCGGGCCCAGGTCGCCCCGGTGGCCGAGCTGCACTCGCTGTGGGCCGACGTGGGCACCGTCTCGGAGAACGTCGAGCAGGCCCTGCCGCAGCTGCAGGCGGTGTGCGACACCATCGGCCAGGCCACGGAGGCGCTGCGGGCGCAGGACGAGCGGCTGACCAAGCTGCAGCAGAGCATGAGCAAGCTGCAGCAGAGCATGGAATCGGCGGCGGGCCGTTTCGGCCGCCTGGACAAGGCCGTCGCCGAGCTCGCGCAGCGGACCGGCCAGCTCGATAAGGAGATCTCGGCGGTCAAGGGGCGGGCCGAGGTGGGCTTCGGCACGCTGGCGGCCAAGGTGGAGCAGAGCGCGGAGGCCTCCTCACGCCAGGTCACCCAGGCCATGGAGACAATGGCGGCCACCGTCGACGGCCTGGCGGAGAACGTGGCGGGCGTCGGCGGCCAGGTCGACCTGCTCGGCGGCCAGGTACAGGTGGTGCACGGGCGGATCGAGCGGCTCGACGAACGGCTGGCGGACACCGACGGCAAGCTCGGCGCCCTCGACACCAAGCTGGACGCCACCGACGGCAAGCTCGGCGCGCTGGGCGCCAAGCTGACGGCGACCGACGGCAAGATCGGCTCGACCGACGCCAGGGTCGCCGCCCTCGACACCAGGCTGGAACGCCTGGACGAGCGCCTCGACGACCAGTACGACCGGGTGAGCGCCATCGGCAACACGCTCGGCGCCACCGACACCAAGCTCGGCGCGATCGGCAACACCCTGGCCGCCACCGACACCAGGATCGGCGTGGCCGAGGCCGCGCTGGTCGCCGTCGACACCAAGCTTGGCGCGATGGACACCAGGATGGAGCGGTTTGACGACCGGCTGGGCGAGCACGGCAAGGGGCTCACCTCGGTGGACGGCAAGCTCAGCACGGTGGCGGGCAGGCTCGGCCCGGTCGACAGCAAGCTCAGCGCGCTGGACAGCAGGCTCGGCGCAGTCGACGGCAAGGTCGGCACGCTCGGCGGACGGCTCGACGGTCTCGACGGCAGGCTAGAAGGCGTCGGCGCGAGAATCGACGGCCTCGGCGACAAGTTCGGAGTGCTGGACGGCAGGTTCGGCGTGCTGGACGGCAGGCTCGAGACCGCGAACGGCCGCTTCACCGATGTCAGCGGCAAGCTCGAGGCGCTGGGCCAGGAGCTGGCCGCGGTGGGCGGCAGGCTCAACTCGGTGGGCGAGCACCTGACCAGCCAGCTCGAGCCGCTCGCCGACGAGCTGCGCTCTCGCCCGGGTCATCTCGAGGTCACCGAGGCGCTGGCGAAGATCGTCGACGCCGCCCAGACCGACGTGACCGCCCACCTCGGCTCGCTGGAGGAGACCGTGCTCACCCTGGCCGAAGCCCTGCTGCGGCCGCAAGGACGTCAGATTCCCGCGCCCAGGGAAGGTAACCGCATCTAGCTCCGCGCCACCCTCCTTCCGCGAGGCAACGGCGCGGTGGCCAGGGAGTTAAGGTGTGCGGTATGTCCCAGGTGTTCTTGGAGCGGGCGTACGCCGAGGAACTGGACGCGGCGGATCCGCTGGCCGGGTTCCGCGAGCGGTTCGCCCTTGACGACCCTTCCCTGATCTACCTGAACGGAAATTCGCTCGGCGCCCTCCCGCGGGCCACGCTGCGGCGGATGGAGGCGATGCTCCGCGAGGAGTGGGGCGCCGCGCTGGCCAGGTCGTGGGACCACTGGGTGGACCTGCCCGGACGTGCCGGCGACCTGGTCGGCGAGCTGACCGGTGCCGCGCCCGGCCAGGTACTGGTCGCCGACAACACCACGGTCAACCTGTACAAGCTCGCCTCGGCGGCGCTTGACGCCCGGCCCGGCCGGCACGTGATCGTCACCGACCAGGACAACTTCCCCAGCGACCGCTACGTGGTCGAGGGAATCGCAGCCCAGCGGGACGCCGAGCTGCGCATGCTGACCACCGACATCAACCAGGGCCTGGACCCGGACGAGGTGCGCGCCGCGGTGAACGAGGACACCGCGCTGGTCAGCCTGTCCCACGTGGCTTACCGCAGCGGCGCCCTCGCCGACATGGCGGCCATCACCCAGATCGCGCACCAGGCCGGCGCGCTCATGCTCTGGGATCTGTGCCACTCGGTCGGCGCGGTGCCCGTCGAGCTTGACGGCTGCGACGTGGACCTCGCGGTCGGCTGCACCTACAAGTACCTCAACGCGGGTCCCGGCGCTCCCGCGTTCCTCTACGTCTCGGCCCGGCTGCGGGAAGTGCTGCGACAGCCGATATGGGGCTGGTTCTCCCAGCGCGACCAGTTCGCCATGGGGCCCAGGTACGACCCGGCGGCCGGCATCGCCAAGTTCATGACGGGCACCCCGTCTATCCTGGGCACCGCCGCGGTGGAAGAGGGCGCGCGGCTGCTGCTCGAGGCTGGCCCCGGCCCGATGCGCGCCAAGAGCCTGCGGCTGACCAGCTACCTCATCGACCTGGGGGACGCCTGGCTCGAGCCGCTTGGCTGCATGCTGGCTACGCCGCGGGACAGCGGCCGCCGCGGCGGCCACGTCACCTACTGCCATCCGCAGGCCGAGCAGATCGTCGGGCAGCTCGCCGCCGCGAACATCGTCACGGACTACCGCACCCCGGAGCGGTTCCGGTTCGGCCTGTCCCCGCTCACCACGCGCTTCACCGACGTCTGGACCGCCGCCGGCGCCGCCCGCGACATCATCGAGCAGAAACGCTACGAGAACCATGGCTGAACCCGTCACCTACTCCGGATACCTGCGGCTTGATCAGCTGCTGTCGGCGCAGCAGCCCAGGTCAAGCGAGCACGACGAGATGCTGTTCATCGTCATTCACCAGATCTACGAGCTGTGGTTCAAGCAGTTGCTGCACGAGCTCGCCAAACTGCAGGCCGAACTCGAATCCGGCGGCACCACGCACGCCATGCGCACGCTCCGGCGGACGCTGGCCATCTTGAAGATCGTGGTGGCGCAGCTTGACGTGCTCGAGACCATGTCGCCAACCCAGTTCACCAGGTTCCGCGACTGGCTCGGCACCTCGAGCGGGTTCGAGTCGGCGCAGTTCCGCGAGCTGGAAGCGGTCCTGGGCCGGCGGGACCGGATGATGGTCGCGCAGTACGCCCAGGGCAGTGCGGAGCGGGAACGCATCTCGGCGGCGATGTCGCGGCCGTCCCTGTTCGACTCCTTCGTCTGCTACCTGGCCGGCCAGGGATACGACGTGCCCGCCGACACCATGCACCGCGACGTCAGCCAGCCCATCGAGGCCTCTGCCGGGATGCAGCAGGTGCTGAAGAAGGTCTACGACGACGACACCGACGCGGCCGCCGTGTGCGAGCTCCTCGTGGACCTCGACGAAGGCATGCAGGAATGGCGCTATCACCACATCAAGATGGTGGAGCGGACGATCGGCGGCAGGCCAGGCACAGGCGGCTCAGCAGGCGCCACCTACCTCAGGGCCACGCTGGGAACGCCCACCTTCCCCGACCTCTGGGCCATGCGCAGCCTCGGCTAGCGGGCCGTGACCAGGATCGTGGGCTGTTACTGCCCTCATAGGGGCAGCAGATGCCCACGATGATTCGTCAGCCCGCCCGCGGGGCCGGGAACGGGGGCGGGACGGGGCCGTGGCGCCGGCCGGGCAGGGCTGGGAGAGGGGCCGGGGCGCGGACGGGGCGGGTTACCGCAGGGTGGGCGGGAAGGGGTGCCGGGGCGGGAACGGGGCCCGTTCGGTAGAAGTCTTTTACTCCCATTCGATGGTGGCGGGGGGCTTGCTGGTGACGTCGAGGACCACGCGGTTGACTTCGGGTACCTCGTTGGTGACGCGGGTGGAGATCCGGGCCAGCACGTCGTCCGGCAACCGGGCCCAGTCCGCGGTCATCGCGTCCTCGCTGGTCACCGGGCGGAGCACGACCGGGTGGCCGTAGCTGCGGCCGTCGCCTTGCACGCCCACCGAACGCACGTCGGCCAGCAGCACCACCGGGCACTGCCAGACCAGGGTGTCGAGCCCGGCGGCGGACATCTCCTCCCGGACGATGGCGTCGGCCTCGCGCAGGACCGCGAGCCGTTCGGCGGTCACCTCGCCGATGATCCTGATCGCCAGCCCGGGGCCGGGGAACGGCTGGCGGCGGACGATCGCCTGCGGCAGGCCGAGTTCCTCCCCCACCCGCCGCACCTCGTCCTTGAAGAGCCAGCGCAGCGGCTCGACCAGGCGGAACTTCAGGTCGTCGGGCAGGCCGCCGACGTTGTGGTGCGACTTGATGTTCGCGGTGCCGGCGCCGCCGCCCGACTCGACCACGTCCGGGTACAGCGTGCCCTGGACCAGGAACTCGCACACCTCGCCGTGCTCGCCGGCCTCGGCGGTGATCTCCCGGGCGGCGCGCTCGAACGCGCGGATGAACTCCCGGCCGATGATCTTCCGCTTCTGCTCGGGATCGGCCACCCCGGCCAGGGCGGAAAGGAACGCCTCGGCTTCGGTCGCCACCATGAGCCGGACCCCGGTCGCGGCCACGAAGTCTTGCTCGACCTGTTCGGCTTCGCCCTTGCGCAGCAGGCCATGATCGACGAACACGCAGGTGAGACGGTCGCCGATGGCGCGCTGCACGAGCGCGGCGGCGACCGCGGAGTCCACGCCGCCGGACAGGCCGCAGATCGCCCGGCCGCCGCCGACCTGCTCGCGGATCAGCGCCACCTGCTCCTCGACGATGTTCAGCATGGTCCAGGACGGACGGCATCCGGCCAGCTCGAGGAAGCGGCCGAGGATACGGGTGCCCTGCTCGGTGTGCATGACCTCGGGGTGGAACTGGACGCCGAACATGCGGCTCTGGACGTTCTCCACCGCCGCCACCGGCGTCACGCCGGTCCGCGCGGTCACCGTGAAGCCCGGCGGGGCCGCCGTGCAGGTGTCGCCGTGCGACATCCACACCCGCTGGCGCGCGGGGGTCCCGGAAAGCAGGGCGCCGCCGGAGCTCTCGAGCGCCGTGGCACCGTATTCGGCCGCACCGGTCCGCTCGACCGTCCCGCCCAACCCGGCCACCATCAGCTGGAATCCGTAGCAGATGCCGAGGACGGGCACCCCGGCCTGGAAAAGGCCGGCCGGCGCGGGCGGCGCGCCCTCGGCGTAGACGGACGAAGGGCCGCCGGACAAGATGATCGCCTTCGGCCGCTTGGCCAGCATCTCGTCCACCGGCATGGTGGACGGAACGATCTCGGAGTAGACGTGACACTCGCGTACCCGGCGGGCGATCAGCTGCGCGTACTGCGCGCCGAAGTCGACGACGAGAACGGTGTCAAAGCCGCCGGGCACGCTGACCGCCTTTCACCCAGGGCCGCCTTCGGGGGCCTCTGAGTCTAGCCGGACCTGATCCCGGTGACCTGCCGAAACCGCGGGGTTGGCGGGGCTAGAGGGGCTGGCCGGGGTGGTGGGGCTGGCCGGGGTGGTGGGGGTGGTAGGGCTAGAGGGGTTGGCGGGGGTAGCGGGGCTGGCAGGAGCGGCTGGGGTGGCAGGAGCGGCTGGGGTGGCCGGGCTGGGGGCGTTGGAGGTGACGCGGAGGCGGGCGATGCGGCGGCCGTCTAGTTCGGTCACGGTGATCGTGCGGCCGGCCACCTGAACGCTGTCGCCTTCGGACGGCAGGTCGCCGAGGGCGGCCAGGACGTAGCCCGCGGCGGTCTCGTAGGGGCCTTCCGGCAGCTCGACTCCGGTCTGCTCAGCGAACTCGTCCAGGTTGAGCAGGCCGTCGACCTCGATCTCGCCGGCCTGCAGCGTGGTGGCCTGGTCCTGCTCCAGGTCGTATTCGTCCCAGATGTCGCCGATCAGCTCCTCGACCAGGTCCTCCAGGGTGACGATGCCGGCCGTGCCGCCGTAGTCGTCGACGACGATGGCCAGGTGAGCGCGCTCGCGCCGCATCTCGGACAGCGAGGAGAGCACGGTCTTGCTGATCGGCAGGAACTTCACCGGCCGGCTGATCCGGGCGACCGGCACCGGGCCCTTGGCCACGCCGGGCCCGAGCAGGTCCCGGACGTGCACGAAGCCGATCACGTTGTCGTAGGTGTCCTGGTAGACCGGCAGCCGCGAATGCGGCACGCCCGCGGCGATGGCGGCGGCCGTGGCGACCGGCGTTTCCGCGTCCAGGAACACCACCTCGGTGCGGGGCACCAGGACCTCGCGGATCTGGCGCTTGCCGGCGTCGAAGACCTCGCCGACGATGTGCCGCTCGTCCTGGCTCAGCGCCTGGGCACCGGTCACGAGATCGCGCAGTTCCTGCTCGGTCATGGCCTGGCGGCCGACGCGGGGATCGCCGCCGAGGACGGCGACCACCAGGTTGGTCGTCGCCGTCAGCAGCCACACGACCGGCCTGGCCAGGGTGGCGATCCGGTCAAGCAGCGGCGCGGCCAGCAGCGCCAGCCGCGGCGCCCGCTGCAGTGCGATCCGCTTGGGCGCGAGCTCACCGAGGATCAGGCTGAAGAACGTGATGCAGACGGTCACCACGATGAACGAGACCGGGCCCGCCCAGCCCGCCGACATGTGCTGCCTGACCAGCCATGACCGCAGGACGCCCGCGAGCGTCGCGGCACCGTAGGCGCCGGAGACCAGCGTGGCCAGCGTCACGCCGATCTGCACGGCGGAGAAGAACCTGTTCGGGTCCTGCGCGAGCCTGGCGGCCCGCTGGCCCCGCCTGCCGCGCTTGGCCAGTGCCCTGATCTGGCCTTCGCGCAGCGAGACGAGCGCCATCTCGGCGGAAGCGAAGAACCCCCCGATGCAAATGATGACGAGGACGACAATAATGTCCAGGACGACCTTGCTCACGCTCTGTCTCCTGCTCGCCTCCGGGGCGCTTTGAGGCGCCGCCTTCCCTGGTCGCTCGTCCCTCGCTCCTCAGTCCAGGCGGCGCCGCGCCCCTTCGGCTCGAGCGAGCGCCGACTTCCTCCGTTCAAGCACCGTTGCGGCGGATCCCAGGGCCCCCGAAGATTCTCCGCCGCCGGTCGCATGATGTGTCTGGCCAGTCTAGACCGGATAACGTAAGTGTCCCGTGGGCACGCAATCAATCTGGAAGTCCAGCACCCGGCTGGCAGATGGGCGCGAGATCGTTTACTTCGACGAGGCGCCCGGCCTCGGCCGCGACCTGGCCCGTGACACCAGGAACCTGCCGCCGCTGCCGCCGGGGCCCGCGCTGCCCACCGGATCGCCGGAATCCGGGATCCGCTGGGACCAGCTGGCCGGGGAATGGGTGGTGATCGCCGCCGCCCGCCAGGACCGGACCTTCCTGCCGCCGGCCGGCCAGTGCCCGCTCGACCCGTCGGCGCCGGGGCGGCCCACCGAGATACCGGCGGACAGCTACGACGTGGTGGTGTTCGAGAACAGGTTCCCATCGCTGCGCGAACCGCTCGGCCGTTGCGAGGTGGTCTGCTTCACCTCCGATCACGACTCCTCGTTCGCCCAGCTCACCCCGCAGCGGGCGCGCACCGTGTTCGAGGCCTGGGTGGACCGGACCGAGGCGCTGAGCGCGCTGCCCGAGACCAGGCAGGTGTACTGCTTCGAGAACCGGGGCGAGGAGATCGGCGTCACGCTGCATCACCCGCACGGGCAGATCTACGCGTTCCCCTTCGTGGCGCCGCGCCTGGAGCGGATGGCGGCGCAGGCCCGCGACTACGCTTTCCACCACGCCGGCGGCAACCTGTTCGACGACCTGGTCGCAGCCGAACTGCAGGCCAGGACGCGGATCGTGGCCCGCAACGAGCACTGGATCGTGTTCGTGCCCGAGGCGGCGCGCTGGCCTTACGAGGTGCGGATCTTCCCTGTCGTCCGGGTACCCGACCTGACGGACGTCGGCCGGACGGCGCGGGACGCGTTCGGGCCGCTGTACCTGGACGTCCTGCGCCGGTTCGACGCGCTGTTCGGGAAGCCCGCGCCCTACATCGCCGCCTGGCACCAGGCCCCGGTCAGGGACGAGATCGCGCGCCGCCAGTTCGCCGCGCACCTTCAGGTACTGTCGGTCCGGCGGGCGACCGGCAAGCTGAAGTACCTGGCCGGAACCGAATCGGGCATGGGCGTGTGGATCAACGACATCGTTCCTGAAGAGGCAGCGCAACGGCTCAGGGAGGCCTGATGAGAGTGCTCGTCACCGGCGGTGCCGGTTATATCGGCAGCGTCGTCGCCGCGCAGCTGGTCGCGGCCGGGCACGAGGTCACCGTGCTTGACGACCTGTCCACCGGGTTCGCCGGCGCGGTTCCGCCCGGCGCCACGTTCGTCAAGGGCACGCTGCGCGACTGCGCGGCCGAGGTGCTGTCCGACGGCATCGAGGCGGTGCTGCACTTCGCCGCCAAGTCGCTGGTCGGCGAGTCGGTGGCGGACCCGGCCAAGTACTGGTCGAACAACCTGGGCGGCACGCTCGCGCTGCTCGATGCGATGCGCGAGATGCGGATCCGCACGATCATCTTCTCCTCGACCGCCGCCGTCTACGGCGAGCCCGAGCGCACGCCCGTCGAGGAGACCGATCCCACCCGTCCGACCAGCCCCTACGGCGCGTCCAAGCTCGCCGTCGACACCGCTTTGACCGAGTTCTGCCGGCTGTACGGCTTCGGCGCGGTCAGCCTGCGTTATTTCAACGTGGCCGGCGCGCAGCAGGCCGCCGACGGCACGTGGCTCGGCGAGCGGCACAACCCGGAAACCCACCTCATCCCCAACGTGCTGGCCGCCGTGACCGAAGGCCGCCGGGTGCAGATCTTCGGCGACGACTACCCCACCCCCGACGGGACCTGCATCCGCGACTACATCCACGTCACCGACCTGGCCGACGCGCACCTGCGCGCGCTCGGCGCCTGCCGGCCCGGCCAGCACAGCGTCTACAACCTCGGCAACGGGGCCGGCTTCTCGGTCCGCGAGGTGATCGAGGTGTGCCGGGAGGTCACCGGCCGCGACATCGCCACCGACGTGACCGGGCGCCGGGCCGGCGACCCGGCCGTGCTGGTCGCCTCGTCCGCGAAGATCCAGTCCGATCTCGGCTGGCGGGCGTCCAGGGACCTGCGCGCCATGGCCGCCGACGCCTGGCAGTTCACCCAGGCCCGCGGCCATTCCCTCGCGGGGGGGTCTGGGGGGTCGTCCCCCCGGGGCATGCCCTCGCGGGGGGGTCTGGGGGGGTCGTCCCCCCGGGCCAGCAGTGAACGAGCCGGCCAGCAGCGGTGACGACGACCAGGAGGAGGAGGGGGCTAGCCGGGATCGGTGAACTTTTCCGCGCGCGGTTCGGCGGCGCGCCCGACGGGGTGTGGCTAGCACCCGGCCGAGCCAACCTGATGGGGGAGCACACCGACTACAACGACGGGTACGTGCTGCCGTTCGCGCTCGGCCAGAACATCGCGGCCGCCGCGGCCCGCCGTACCGGGCGGCGGCTGGCGCTATGCTCTCGCCAGCAGCCGACGGCCGCGGTGGAGATCGCGCTCGACGGCCTGGCGCCCGGTCAGGTGACCGGCTGGGCCGCCTACCCGGCCGGCGTCGCCTGGGAGCTCGAGCAGGCCGGCTACCAGGTGCCGGGCGCCCGCATCGCCATCGACTCCGACGTGCCCGCGGGCGCGGGCCTGTCCTCCTCGGCCGCGCTCGAGTGCGCGACCGCGCTGGCCCTGACCGAACTGGCCGGGCTCGATGTCCCGCGCCCCGAGCTCGCCGCGATCGCACGCCGGGCCGAGAACGAGTTCGTCGGGGTGCCCTCGGGCATCATGGACCAGTCCGCGTCCCTGCTCTGCCAGCCCGGCCACGCGCTGCTGCTCGACTGCCGCTCGCTGGAGAGCTCGCAGGTGCCGTTCGACCCCGCCGCGGCGGGAGCGGGCCTGCTGCTGATCAACACCCGGGCCAAGCATGACCTCAGCGACGGGGAGTACGGGCGGCGGCGGGCCGAGTGCGAAGAGGCCGCGCGCCGTCTCGGCATCCCTTCTCTTCGATCCCTAACGAACCTAGCTGACGTCGACCGGCTTACCGATCCCGTCCTGCGGCGTCGCGCCCGCCATGTCGTCGCCGACAACCAGCGGGTCCTCGACGTGGTCGGGCTGCTGAGCTCCCCGTCCGCGGCCGTGGCGGACACCTACCACGACATCGGGCGGCTGCTGACGCAAGCTCACCTGTCGCTGCGTGATGACTTCGAGGTCTCCTGGCCGGAAGCCGACGCGACGGTGGAGGCGGCGCTGGCCGCGGGAGCGTTCGGGGCGCGGATGATCGGCGGCGGCTTCGGCGGCTCGGTGCTCGCGCTGGTGCCCGCGGCGTTCGGCGGCCCGGTCCGCGACGCGGTCACCGGGGCGTTCGCGCAGCGATCCTGGACCGCGCCCGAGTTCCTCGACGCCGCCCCGTCGGCCAGCGCCCACCGGGTGGCATTACAGTTGGTTCGGCTACGGCCCACAGGAGGATCAAGTGCCGGTGCGTGATGAGGCCGCTAAGCTGGCGGGCGAGCTCGCTGAGCTGCGGCATTCGATCCACCGCGAGCCCGAGATCGGCCTGGACCTGCCGAAGACGCAGCGCAAGGTGCTCGACGCCCTGGACGGGCTGCCGGTCGAGATCAGCACCGGCCGGGGGCTCAGTTCGGTGACCGCCGTCCTGCGCGGCGGCCGGTCTCGCGGTCCGGGCCTTCGGGGTCTTCGGGGTATTCGGGATCCGGTCGTGCTGCTGCGGGGCGACATGGACGCGCTTCCCGTCACCGAGGAGACGGGGCTGCCGTACGCGTCGACGGTTCCCGGCGCGATGCACGCCTGCGGTCACGACCTGCACACGGCCATGCTGGCCGGCGCCGCGCGGCTGCTCTCGGCCCGGCAGGCCGACCTGCCCGGCACCGTGATCTTCATGTTCCAGCCGGGTGAGGAGGGCTACGCCGGGGCCCGGCACATGATCACCGAGGGCGTCCTCGACGCGGCCGGCGAGCGCCCGGTCGCGGCCTACGGGCTGCACGTGACCTCGAACCGGCTGCCCTGCGGGGTGTTCTCCACCCGGCCGGGCCCGATGCTGGCCGCCGCCGACCAGATCACGGTCACCGTGCACGGGCGCGGCGGGCACGCGTCGGCGCCGCACCGGGCCGCGGACCCGATCCCGGCCGCCTGCGAGATGGTGCTCGCGCTGCAGACGCTGGTCACCAGGAAGTTCGACGTGTTCGATCCGGTCGTCATCACCGTCGGCAGCTTCCAGGCCGGCACCACTGACAACGTGATCCCGGACCAGGCCAGGTTCCTGGCCACCGCCCGCTCCTACAGCGCCTCGGCCAGGACCGCGCTGGCGGACCTCGTGCCTCGGCTGATCAGGGACATCGCCAGCGCGCACGGGCTGACCGCCGACGCCGAATACGCGACGGGGTACCCGGTCACCGTCAACGACGCGGCGGAGGCGGCGTTCGCGGTGCAGACGATCGCCGAGGTGTTCGGGCCCGGCCGCGGCGAGACGGCCGAGTTCCCGATCACTGGTGCCGAGGATTTCTCCTTCGTGCTGGAGGAGGTACCCGGCGCGTTCGTCATGCTCGGCGCCTGCCCGCCGGACCGCGACCCGGAGGCGGCGCCCACCAACCATTCGGCGGTGGCCGTCTTCGACGACGCGGCGCTGGCCGAGGGCACCGCGCTGTACGCCGAGCTGGCCCTGAGGCGCCTCGCTTCTGTCTAGCCGGGAGCCGCTACAGGCTGGCTACGTCGGCTTGCTTGGCGCGGACGGCCTCGGCGGCGGTGCGCAGGCCGATCAGCTCCTCCTCGGTCAGGTCGCGCTCGACCACCCGGCGGACGCCGGTCGCGCCGATCTCGGCCTCCACGCCCAGGTAGACGCCGGAGATCCCGTACTGGCCGTCCACCCACGCGCACACCGGCATGACCGCGCCCGAATCCTCCGCCACCGCGCGGGCCATCCGGGCCGCGGCCGCCGAGGGGGCGTAGTACGCGGAGCCCGTCTTCAGCAGCGCCACGATCTCGCCGCCGCCGTTCCTGGTCCGGGTGACCAGCTGCTCGATCTCGTCGGCGGACAGCAGGCCGGACAGCGGCTGGCCGTTCACCGTGCAGGCCGAGGGCACCGGCACCATCGTGTCGCCGTGCGAGCCGAGCGTCAGCGTCTTGACCGAGCCGACCGGCACGCCCAGCTTTTCGGCCACGAAGTAGGTGAACCTGGCGGTGTCGAGCATGCCCGCCTGGCCGAGCACCCGGTGCGACGGGAACCCGGACACCTTGGCGGCCAGCGCGGTCATCTCATCCAGCGGGTTGGACACCACGATCAGCACCGCGTCCGGCGCGTACTTGGCGACGTTCTCCACCACGTTCCTGACGATCTTGGCGTTGACCTCGATCAGGTCCATCCGGCTCATGCCGGGCTTGCGCGGCAGCCCGGCGGTGACGATCACGATGCCCGAGCCGGCGAGCGCCTCGTAGCCCTCGCCCGCCTGGCCGGTCGTCTGGCCGGTCACCCTGGTCTCGAACCCCTCGACCGGCCGCGACTGGTTCATGTCCAGGGCCAGCCCCTCCGGCTTGCCCTCGATGATGTCGGTGAGCACGACCTCGTCGAAGATGTCGTACTCGGCCAGCCGCTGCGCGGTGGTGGAGCCGTAAAACCCGGCGCCGACGACGGTTACCTTGCCCCGGCGGGGAGCTAGGGGGGGCTGACCCCCCTGGCTAGCAGTGCGTGCCATTGTGGCGAACTCCTTCGTCCGTGAATTCAAGTCAGCGGGCCGGGGCAAGCACCGCGGCTCGTTCGGGATAAATTGCTTTTGATTTTAAGAACCCATTGCCTTGCGCAGATTATTATCGAGTGCGCCGAGGAATTCCTCGGTGGTCAGGAACGGCGTGTCCTTACCGACGAGCATGGCGAGGTCCTTGGTCATCTCGCCGCCCTCGATGGTCCGCACGCAGACGTCCTCGAGCGTGCGGGCGAACCCGGTGACCTCGGGCGTGCCGTCGAGCTTGCCACGGTGGGCCAGCCCCCGGGTCCAGGCGAAGATCGACGCGACCGGGTTGGTGGACGTGGGCTTGCCCTGCTGGTGCAGCCGGTAATGCCTGGTCACGGTGCCGTGCGCGGCCTCGGCCTCGACCGTGCGGCCGTCCGGCGTCATCAGCACGCTGGTCATCAGGCCGAGCGAGCCGAAGCCCTGGGCGACCACGTCGGACTGCACGTCGCCGTCGTAGTTCTTGGTGGCCCAGACGAGGCCGCCCTCCCACTTGAGCACCTGCGCGACCATGTCGTCGATCAGCCGGTGCTCATAGGTGATCCCGGCCGCCTCGAATTCCGCCTTGAATTCGGACTCGAAGACCTCGGCGAAGATGTCCTTGAACCGCCCGTCGTAGGCCTTGAGGATCGTGTTCTTGGTGGACAGGTAGAGCGGGAATTTGCGGTCAAGCGCGTAGCGCATCGTGGCCCGGGCGAAATCGCGGATCGAGTCGTCGAAGTTATACATGGCCATCGCGACGCCGCCGCCGGTGAACCGGGCGACTTCCATCTCGATGGGCTGGTTGGCCTCGCCCTCGGGAACGTAGGAGATCGTCACCGTGCCCGGGCCGGGCACCACGAAATCACTGGCCTTGTACTGGTCGGCGTGCGCGTGCCTGCCGATGATGATGGGCTTGGTCCAGCTCGGCACCAGCCGGGGAATGTTGGAGATCACGATCGGCTCGCGGAAGATGACGCCGCCCAGGATGTTCCGGATGGTGCCGTTCGGCGAGCGCCACATCTTCTTCAGCCCGAACTCGGCGACCCGCGCCTCGTCCGGCGTGATCGTCGCGCACTTCACGCCGACGCCGTGCCGCTGGATGGCGTGCGCCGCGTCGATCGTCACCTGGTCATCGGTCTCGTCGCGGTGCTGCACGGACAGGTCGTAATACTCGAGCTCGACATCCAGGTAGGGCAGTATCAGCTGGTCCTTGATGTCCTGCCAGATGATGCGCGTCATCTCGTCGCCGTCGAGTTCCACGACGGGGTTCGCTACCTTGATCTTGGACATGATTTTCTCAGGTTCCCTTCATCGGTTTGCTGCTTATGGCAGCATCAGCGCGACCGCGAGCACCCCGGCGCCGAACACCGTGAACGCCAGCACGTCGGAGGCTTTTCGCCGGGTCGACAGCAGGCCCGCGTAGCGCGGCGGCAGGATCAGCCGGGCCAGCCCCGCGGCGAGCAGCGAACAGCCGACCAGGCCGGTTCCCCGGCCCGCGTACTGCGATCCGCGCCAGGCGATGAACATCCCGGCGGCGACGCCCGCCAGCACGATCAGGTAGGGCACCCAGGCCAGCGCGCTGACCCCGGGATCTGCGCGATCCCTGGGCGGCCGGGATTCCACGGATTCCCTGGGTTCCCTCGGGCGGGCGGCCCGGTGGCCGACCGCGGCGCGAGGGGCGCCTGGGCGGGGGGCGCCTGGGCGGGGGGCGCCGGCGCGGGGCGCCCCTGGGCGGGGCACGCCGACCTGGGGGGCGCCGGGGAGGGCGGCACCGGCGCGGGGCAGGCCGGCGCGGGGGGCAGCGGCGCGGGGGGCGAGGTCATGGTGGACGGGCGGCGGTGGCGCGGCGGCACCCAGCGGTGGCGCAGCGTTACCCAGCGGCGCCAGTTCCCTGCTAGAGCCAGCATTCGCCGGCCTATTCGCCTGCATGTGCCTCCCGGCTTTCCGCTCGGAAGTTTACCGGGGCCGAGCCACGCCGTTGCCACTGTGTACCCCGTATCGGCATGTAATCTCACGGTAGGACCAGTGACACTGGGGGTAACCAGATGGTGAGATACCACTAACGGCTCCGATAGAAAGGAGGGCCGCGGTGGACACACCGTTCCTCCGGGTTGAGGAAAGCGGCGAAGTCTTTCCACTGCGCGACGTGGTGACGACAGTTGGCCGCGGCCAGGGCGTTGATATCCGCCTGGAGGATCCGAGCGTTTCCCGGCTGCACGCCGAGCTCATCCGGCGCGGCCCCTATGTCTACGTCGTCGACCTGGGTTTATCACGGAACGGAACCAGGGTTAACGGGCGGCCTATCGCCCGCAGGGTTCTCGACGAGGGCGATGTGCTGAGCTTCGGAGCGGCCCGCTGCCGGATCGGCGGGATCCCGCAGGAAGAGATCACCGCCGAGGCCGAGCTACGCCGTTCGGCCGTTCCCGAGCTCACCCGCCGCGAACTGGACGTGCTGACCTCGCTGTGCCGACCCGCGCTATCCGACGAGGCCTTCGCCACGCCTGCCACGGCGCACGAGATCGCCGCCGACCTGGTCGTGACCGAGGCGGCGGTCAAGCAGCACCTGCTCAGGCTCTACCAGAAGTTCCGGATCCCCGAAGGCCCGAACCGGCGCACCAGGCTGGCCAACGAGGTCGTCGCGCTCGGCCTGGTCAAGCCGATGCCGCCGGCCGACCTCGGCGAGCAGTTAAAGGTGCGTGTACTTCAGCAGCCAGTTCGACGCGGACGTGATCAGTCCGTGCAGGCCGGGTAGGTGCCCGGGAATGTGCACAGCCATCGCGGGCCAGTAATACGGGGTCTGCGACGAGGCGAACATGACGGCAGCGACCGCCAGCGCCCACACCGCGAGAGCCGTCGCCGCCGCGGACACCCGGGTCCGCGCCACGACGCCGGCCATCCGGTTCAGCTGCCGCCGCGGCCGGCCTGAGCCTGGCCCGAGGCCATACCAGGCCACGACGGCCGCGGCCGCGTAGGCGCCTGCCCGCGGCATGTTCATGCTGTGCGTGAACACGACCGTGAGGCCGTAGGCGGCCGCGCCGACGAGGAGCGCGAGCGGGGCCATCAGGACCTCGGTGAGCAGCGCCCTGGCCACCGTCAGCGGGGCGGTGACCAGCACGACAAGCAGGTCGCTAGCCCGCGGCCCGCGCACGGACCTGCGCACCGCCAGCTTGCTCTGCGCCCGGTCCGCGGCCCGGAGCAGGGTGATCACGACCAGCGAGGCGATCAGGCCGGCCACCGGAAGCATCACGGTCAGCGCGACGGCGGCCACCATGATGGCGAGGCCGGCCATGGTGTTCGGGCGTGACTGGGGGCGCGAGCCGGGGGCTGCGGGCTTGGGGCCTCTGGGGCCCCAGGGGGGTTCGGGACTTCTGGAGTTATTGGGGTTTTTGGGGTTTTTGGGGTTTTTGGGGTCAAGGCCTGCTGGGCCGGCCTGGTCCCTGTCCCTGGACGGCGCCGGCCAGGCCGTGGGCACCTGGGCTTTCCCTGGTTTCCGGACCGGAGCGTAGAGAACCGGCGGCAGGAGATCAGCGACGTCCCTGGCCGCCTGCTTGGGCGCCTTGGGCACGTTGGGCGCGGCATACGGGACGGCCAGCACCGGTGCCGCGGGCATCGGCGCCGCGGGCGCGCGGGAATCACCGGGGACGCGGGAATAATCGCCGGGCGCCCCGGACTCCGGGAACGGCGGGCCGGTGTACACGGCCGTCGGCGCCGGGCCCGCCTCCGACATGTCCAGGGCGATCGCCTGGGTGCTGAGCCAGCTGGCCGACGGGCGGTGCGAGGGGTCCCTGGCCAGCGCCGCGGCTATCAGCGGCACGAGCGGCGCGGGGACTCCGGTCAGGTCGGCGCGGCCCGAGACAATGCGGTAGAAGATCGTCTCGTAGGTTCCGCCGCCGAACGGCAGGTGGCCGGTGGCCGCGAACGCCATCGTCGAGCCCCAGGAGTGCACATCCGACGCGGGGCTGCTCGGCTGGCCCTCGATCACCTCGGGAGCGAGATAACCGGGCGTTCCCATCACCAGCCCGGTCTGGGTCAGCCGGGTCGCGTCGCCGACCTGGGCGATGCCGAAGTCGATCACGATGGGCCGGTCGTCGGTGAGCATCACGTTGCCCGGCTTCAGGTCGCGGTGCACCACGCCCGCCGCGTGGATCGCGGTCAGGGCCTCGGCCATGCCGTAGGCGAGCCGGCGCAGTCCCTGGCCGGACAGCGGGCCACGGCCGCGCACCATCTCATCCAGGGTGGGCCCGGACACGAACCGGGTGACGATGTAGGGATACTCGCCGGTCACGTCGGCGTCGAGGACCTCGGCGACGAACGGGCTGCGGACCCGGCGCATGGTCTCGACCTCGCGGGCCAGCCGGCGGCGCGCGTTGACGCCCTCGATGCCGAGCGGATGGAGCACCTTGACCGCCACCGGGCGGCCTTCCGGATCGCGGGCGAGATGCACCACCCCCATGCCGCCTTCCCCAAGGCGGTCCTGAAGGCGATACGGGCCGAGAGTCCTCGGCAGGCGTTCCGTCGCAGGCATCGCGCATCCAGAGTACGAAACAGATCGCCAGTTGTGGAGCGAACGAGATGTTGCCTATGTGTAACGGTCCTGGCGGGTGCGGGCCTGATCCTGGCGCGTGGGCCTGCCGGGGCCAGGACCAGAGCTAGGGAATGGGCGGGGGCGGGGCATGGCTGGGCACACTAGAATCAACGAGCATCTACCTGTGGGGCTGACCGATGACTGAGCATGATGACGCGCTCTCGCTGGACATGGTGACCGCCGCGCTGCGCGCCGACAGCACCGACGTGGCGATCTACGCTCGGGTGCTGGCCCAGTCGCTGGGTGAGGCGCTGCCCAGCGAATTCGTGTCGGTGGAGCGGGACCGGACCATGTCCGACCGGATGCGCGGGCGCCCCGGCGAGATTTCGAAGATCGTGGCCCGGCTCGGCGAACTGCAGATGACGCTGGCCGTGCGGAACGGCCAGCCTGTGGCGGAGATCTGCCGCGCGGTGCGCGGCGTGGTGCTGTCCAGGCAGACCGTGCCGATCGGGGAATGGGCCGCGGCGCTGGCGAGCGCGCTCGTCAGTTACGCCCAGCAGAACGCCCAGGCCGCCCAGGCCCTGCGCAAGCTCGTCGCCGGAAGCTGAATTCATTTTCGTGTCTATCTACCCCCGGATAACGGGGGTTAGATACACACGATAACTTCGGTCGCGGGCGAGGCGCGGGCGCGGGCGCGGAGGCGGGCGGGGCGCGGGCGCGGGCGCGGGCGCGGGGTTAGCGGCCGGTGAAGGTGGCTTTGCCTGGGCCGTTTT
>WNFC01000141.1_pt1 | contig 66035 bp, 55 predicted proteins | sample 5400541 | NCBI WGS metagenome assembly WNFC01 (sample SAMN13153342, study PRJNA577476) | soil metagenome | isolation source: 120 cm saprolite under Douglas fir tree site 2 hole 2 replicate 1 | place: USA:California | collected 2015-04-18
GCGCGTCGCGCATTGAACTTCTTCGCGGCGGATTACAGGTCGGCGAAGTCACCGCCGTCTCCATGCCGGACCAGCCGATGGACGCCGTGGTGATTCAGACTCCCAGGCCCGGCGCGGGAGCGTCCTCGCCGCGCGTGGATGTTCTCGTCTCACAAGGTTCCCGCGAAACCGCTTACGTGATGCCGCACTTGATCGGCTTGAATGAAACTGACGCGCAGCACCGCCTCGACGTCGCCCAATTGCGCCGCAAAGTAAACTACGTCACCGCCCCGCAATGGCCCCACGCTGCCGTGATCGACCAGTCCCCCCACGGCGGCACCCGCATCCCCGCCTCCTCCCTTATCGAATTGACTGTCGCAAATTGATGCAGGAATCATGACGGCTTCTGGCTCGGGTCAGGCTCAGGGAAAGGAGATGGGGAAAACGAGGTTGGACCCGAAAGTTGGCAGAGAGATAGAAGGACCGGAGGTCAGCGAGAGTCCGCCCAACCCTTTCCGCAAACTTCACTCCGTTAACGACCCGCCCTCAAAGCGTAGGCCGCGACGTCCCTATTTTTACTCGTGCCTGAGCGCGGCCATCGGATCAATCCGGCTAGCTCTCCGTGCCGGAATCCAGCAGGCCAGCGTCGCGACACCCAACAGAATCGCCGGTACACCGATGAAAACCGGAAGGTTGATCACGCCCTTCGTAATCGCGCGAACGGAAATCACGAGCGCAAGCGCCCATCCAATCGCCGTGCCCCAGGTGATTGCACCCAAGTTCTCGCGAATAATCTGCAGGACGACCCTCCCGCTGGTGGCCCCAAACGCCAGCCGCACGCCGATCTCTCTCGTTCGCCTGGCCACGGCGTACGAAACCACGGCGTAGATTCCGATCGCCGCGAGGCCGAGCAGGAGTGGCCCGAGCACGACGAACATCCGCGCGGGAATCCGGCGAAGATAGAGGTTTCGTTCGATGTGCTGAGAGAATGTTCGCACGTCGTAAAGAGGGAGCATCGGATCGAGATCGCGCAGAACGGCACGCGCTTCCGACGTGAGTGCGGTCTCATTGCCGCCGCGCGTCCTCAGGTGAATCTCGCCTTGGATCGCTGGAAGATCCCGGTACGAGAAATAGACCGCTGGCTGCGCAGGCTCGCCGAATGCGTTGTAGACCGCATTGCGCGCCACGCCGATGATCGCGAAGCTCCCCTCGCTCGTCTGTAGGCGGCGGCCAATCGCATCCGCGCCATTCAGGTAAAGGCGGACAAACTCCTCATTGACGATGGCCTGTGCGGGCGCCGCCCTATCCCCCATCTCGGCAAAGTCGTTTCCCTCAAGGAGCGGGATGGCCATCACCTTGAAGTATCCGGGCGTGACCGTGTTGGAAATGGTTATATCCTGCCCCGCCTCCGTGCGCACGCGGCCTTGCACAGTGAAAGACCGCGCCGGAATTCCATGCAAGTCCAGCGGAACGTTCGTTGCGATGGCGGCTGCCTCGACGTCCGGCAAGGATCGGAGCCGTTCCAGCAGGCGCGCAGCAAATTCGCGCTCGGACGCCTCGTCGGGATTCCGTCCGCTTAAGTCATAGGCGGCCAGCAAAACGCCCTCGGGCCGGAATCTCGGATCCGTTTGGCGGGCCGAGCGAAAACTCTGCAAAAAGAGCGCCGCCGCGATCAGGACGACCATCGCAAGTCCGACTTCCACCCCCATCAGAACTTTGCGCGCACGGCTGCGAGGCGGCGTGTTGGAACTGGAGCGAAGCCCGTCCTGTGGATCCAGCCGTGCCAGATGGACCGCCGGCGCCGCGCTGAAAATCAAACCGCACGCAGCACCGAGCAATATCGCGAGGGAGAGGGTGAGTTCATCCACTCTTGTCTGAAACCGGATCGGAAATGCGCCAATCATTGGCGCCACGCGCAATGCCATGGTGCCCCAAACTGCAATGGCTGCTCCGAGGCTTGTTCCCAGGAGAGCGAGTAGCATATTTTCCGAGAGCACCAAGCTGACAATGCGCCAGCGTCCGGCGCCTAGCGCCACGCGCACGGCCATCTCGCGCTGCCGGGTGCTTCCACGAGCCAGCATGAGGTTTGCCGTGTTCCCGCAGACCGCCAACAGCAGGAGTAGCATAACGCCTTGCAAGATGGCTAGCCCGCTGATCAGCATCCGCTGCGGACCGCGCGGCGCGCTCCAGAATGGAAGAATCTCACCGCCAATTCCGGCGCTGGCCTCGGGATAGTCGCGCGCAAGCTGCGCCATCGCCGTACTCAACTCAGCCTGTGCTTCCTCGCGTGTCGCGCCAGCCCTTAACATTCCGATCAACGAAAAAGCGCGGATGCTGCGATCTTCGAGGTCGCGTGTTCCGCCGAGTAACGCGGGCGCCAGCGTGGCCGGCGCCCACAGTTCGAACTTCAAGGGGAGCATTGTTCCCTGGAATTCCCTGGGCGCCACGCCGATGACAATAAGGTCGCGCTCGTTGACGCGCAATTTTTGTCCCACAACCCCCGGCGCGCCGCCAAACCGTGTTTGCCAGAAATCATACGAAATCACAATGACAGGCTCAGTTCCGGGCCGCTCCGCCTCCTCCGGTCGAATAAATCGTCCGATAGCAGGCTTCAGCCCCAGAGCAGAAAAATAATTGCCTGAGACGAGTTGCCCGAACGTCCGCTCAGTCTGGCCTGTCTCTCCCACGTTGAACGGCACCACCTGAAATGCCACGATGTCCCGCAGCGCCGGCACTTGCGTCCGCAAGGCGCGATATTCCAGCCATGAAGCGCCTGGATACCCGCCCGTCTCCGTGCGAGGCTCGACCAGCAGAAAGTTCGATGCACCACTCACACCGGGCAACGGTTGGAACAGGATCATCTGAATCCATGAAAAGATCGTTGTATTCACGCCAATTCCGATGGCAAGCGAAACGATGATCACGGCCGCAAGCCCCGGCATGCGCCGAATCGTTCGCCCTGCATTTCGCAAATCCCCCAGCAGATTCTCGATAAATAGCAGTCCTCGCTCGGCTCGATAGTCTTGTTTCATCGCCTCCACCCCGCCAAACTTCAGCATGGCTTGGCGCCGTGCCTCGACGGGTGATAAACCGGTGCGAAGATTTTCCGTGGCTTGCAGAGCGATGTGCTCCTCAATCTCTTCCCTCAATCGTTCGTCCTGTTCTCGCCTTCTTGCCAGGTTGATCACACGGTTGAGGAACCGTCTCAGAGCTCTCATGGCAAATCCTCCGTTTTCACTTCGAAGAACCGAGCGATAATCGCTGCCGTTTGCTCCCAGTCTTGGGTCTCCACCTGCAGCTGCTTACGTCCTTCCCTTGTCAGCCGATAGAAGCGCGCCCTGCGATTATTCTCTGAGGCGCCCCACTCGGATGCGATCGCGCCTTCTTGCTCCAGCTTCAACAGCACGGGATACAGGGTCCCTTGATTCACGGCAAGCAGGTCTCCGCTGATCTGCTCGATGCGCCGCGCGATTCCATACCCGTGCAGCGGCCCCAGAACATCGAGAGTTTTGAGGACCATCAATGCCAACGTTCCTTGTAGGACGTCCGCCTTTTGTTTCATAACAATGCCTGTTTCATAGCACCGCCGTGTTGGTTTCCAACACGAAGGGTGCCATACTTCCTTTGGGAAAACAACAGGTAAGTCGTCGAGCAAGCACCTGTTATGCGCCGCTCCTATAGATTCATGAAGATGCTATCGCCAAGTAACCGGGGGCGAGACTATGGGCGAATCGGCAGCGCGGAAGTATCGCAGAAGTGAGACCGTGGGCTTTCACACGAGCGCCGTTACGTGGAGTGCCAGTTGCCCGAGCAACATCGATTTGCGATGATCACGACTCTCTTCACCAACTCTATCTTTTGGGTGGCTCGCCAAATGAAAAGGTACTTCGTCGCACTTTTGCTGTCTTTGGTACCGATGTTCCCCCCGTCAGGCATGTTTGGCCAACAAACGTCCTTCAAAGTTCTGGCTTTTTACTCCACGAAAGTGGAACCAGACCACGTCCTGTTTGCTGAGGGTGCGCTAAAGTTCTTTTCCGACCTCTCGGCAAAAAATAACTTTACGTTTGATTCGACGAGCAACTGGGACGGCATGAATGATTTCAATCTTGGAAAATACCAAGTGGTTGTCTGGCTAAATGATCAGCCTTCAAAAGCTGAGCAAAGGCTTGCCTTTCAAAAATACATTGAAAACGGGGGCGCGTGGTTAGGCTTTCATGTGGCCGCGTACAACGATAAAGATTCCAACTGGCCGTGGTTTGTGGATTTCCTCGGTGGCGGCGTCTTCCACATCAACAGCTGGCCTCCATTGCCTGCGAAGCTCACCGTCGATGATCATTCACATCCGGTAACAAAACACCTTCCAGGCAGTTTCAGATCGCCTGACAACGAGTGGTACATCTGGAGACCAAGCCCTCGCCTGAACAAAGGTGTTCGCGTCTTGGTCACGTTGGACCCTTCCAATTATCCAATTGGATTTAAGGATGTCCTCACGAGTGGAGACCTGCCGGCAGTTTGGACAAACACGAAATACAAAATGCTCTATATGAACATGGGACATGGCGACAAGATATTCGCGAGTCCCATTCAGAATAAGCTGATCGAAGATGCGACACTGTGGCTCGGCACGAGAGGAGGTAAAAAGAGTTCTGCAAACAATGGCATTTCGACTCAGGCAGAGATGCCTGCGGCGACCGGTACTGAAATCAGTCCTCATGCAATCGCGGTGAACCCGAAAACTAACAAAGTCTACGCAGTGAATTCTAACGACGGCACTGTCACGGTGATGGATGGATCGGCCAATTCCACCACAACGGTGAGAGTCGGATCGGAACCTATGGCGATCGCTGTAAATCCGGTGACTAACAAAATCTACGTGGGAAACTCAGGGAGCGGCACGGTATCTGTCATCGATGGGGGCACCGACGTGGTGACCGCGACCGTAAAGGTAGGAGCTCTTCCCTATGTAGTTGCGGCAAATCCCGCAACCAACAAGATCTATGTCTCGAAAACCTTCAGCAACACCATGACAGTGATAGACGGCGCAACCAATGCCACCAGCAATCTCAAGGCAGGAATTCAGGCCGACGCAATTGCGGTAAACCCGGTAACGAACAAGCTTTATTTGACTAACTACGAAAGCCAATATGTAACGGTGCTGGATGGCACGACGAATGACACCACGCCAGTGGTCGCGGGAGTACATCTCTGGGCTATCGCGCCGAATCTGGTGACGGACAAGATCTATGTTGCGAACGCAGGTTCCTCCCATCTAACGGTGATCGACGGCGCGAGCAACGGCACCACCACTGTGAGCACGGGCGATATTCCTTGTGCGATTGCCGTAGATTCAGTGGCGAACCGGATATACGCAGTGAACTATGCGAGCGACAGCGTGACAGTAATCGATGGAGCAAATAGTTCTGTGATTGCAACAGTATTCGTGGGAGAGGGTCCTCAGGCAATTGGGAGCAACTCAGTGACTCACACGATTTACGTGGCGAACACGCACGGCAACAACGTAACGATGATCGACGGCACAAACAATTTGGTGATCGCAACGATCGCGACTGGAAATGGTCCCTATGCGATTGCGGTAGATACGGCAGCCAATAAGGCATACGTGTCTAATATGGGAAAAAACAGTCTAACGGTGATTGATGGCCGACAAGCAACTGCCGGAGGTGGCCCGGCAAAACGTCTGAGGCAATAGAGGTTTAACGTTTAAATGGGCCGACTATTGGCCTCACTCTGATGGCGCGGACTGAAAATACTTGGAAGCAGGCGGACGCAGCAGGACATAGCCGACTATGATCAACAACACGACATGCGCTATGGATTCCGACAGCGAGTGAAATGCGCTCACGACAACGTGAAAGGCGAGCCAAGCGAGCATCAGCCAGCGTGCCCAGTTGTGACCGATGAGCAAGAAGACTCCGCCGACGACAGCGATTATCCGAACGATGGAGATAAGGACGATCCAACGATCGAGCGGACTTTCCGAAAGGTGATAGACGAAGCCCACTAGACCCACAACGATGAACAGACAACCTAGGATCGTGACGAGCAAGGGACGTTTCATGGCATTGGGATCTTAGTAGAAGCGTTCAAGTCTGAGACTTGCAACGATCATTGTACGCCGCATGCGAGGCTACACTCCATGGGTGTGCCCGCCTGATGATGCATCAGAAATTGTGGAATCAGAGGTAGAATCCCTTTTCCTGCCTCTATTGCACCTCAAGCCAATCGGGCGCTGTTTCGGTGGGATACGTTTCCCAAGATTTCTCTTGACAACAACTACTGTGTACCACATAGTGTGTGTGGCACAAGATACGCCACACGGTAGGTGGCCCTAGATGGTAGACCTTGCCAAACTCACGGACTCCGACCTTTTCGAAAACCTGCGGATGGAACTCCGCCGCGGGTCGCTGATCATTGCGGTGTTGGCGCAGCTTCGCGAAGAGCATTACGGCTATGCGCTGCGCAAGGCGCTGGCGGACCAGGGCATGGAGATCGAAGAGAGCACCCTGTATCCGCTGCTGCGTCGGCTGGAAACCCAGGGCTTGCTGGAAAGCGAATGGCGCGAGGAAGACAAGCGCAACAAACGGTTTTATCGCCTTTCGAAGGACGGGGCGCGCATCCTCAAGCAACTGCTCGAGGAATGGAACGGCTTGAATTCGTCGTTGAAGAGGATTGTTTAGGTGAGTGGTGCGAATATGAAAAACCTCCTGGCCGTTTTGGTTTTTGGCTCGACCGTCGCCGCGGTGACGATGCTTGCCAAAAGCAATCTCGTCCTCCCGCTGCTGAGCGCGGCTCTTCTGTTTGCTGCTACGGTGCTCCCCTTCTTCGCCGGGGTCACCATCAAGTTTGTTGTTTAGGAGCATGGTATGGAACTTCTCGAGCGTTACTTGCAAGCGGTTCGGACGTACCTGCCGATGTCGCAGCAGGAGGACATCCTCAAAGAGCTTCGGGAAAATCTGCGCGGGCAGATCGAAGACCGGGAGTCCGCGCTCGGCCGCGCGCTGAACGAAGACGAACTGGCGGAAATCCTGAAGAAACACGGGCATCCGCTGCTGGTAGCCACGCGCTACCGCCAGTCGCGCCACTTGATCGGCGCCACACTCTTCCCCTTCTATTGGCTGCTGATGAAAATCATTCTTGCCATAGTGGGATTTGGATACGCGGTTTCCGTGCTGGTGCTGATCGCGCAGGGAAAACCGTTTTTTGAAGTCCTGGGCGCGCTGCTGAGCTACGTCGGCGCGGTGCTGCCCATGTTCGCCATCGTGACCATCGTTTTCGCCGTTCTGGACATCGGCAACTCGAAATTCCGGCTTCTCGAAAGAGCGACCAAGGCAACGAACGAGAACTTCAACCCGCGTACTCTGCCGAAGCTGCGGCCAGCCTCGGATTTTCCCGATGGCAAACCGATTTCGCGTTTCAAGACCGCCTTTGAACTCTTCTTCAGTGCGGCGTTCCTGCTCTGGTGGATGCGCGTGAGTATGGTTCGCAAATTGGCGCTGTTCGTGGTGCTCGGGCCAGTGGGACTCACGGATAAAATTCCGTTTCAACTGGGGCCGGTGTGGAACATCATCTATTGGCCGGTGATTTTTCTTTCGCTCGTGGCCATCGTGCAGCAGATCGTAACGTTCATCTATCCGGATCGCCTCAAGTTTTATTCCGAAATGAAACTGATTACGAACGGTGGTAGCGTGGTCATCCTTTACCTGGTAACGCGCGTAAATGACATCCTGGTGATCGCGCCCGGAGTCTCCGATCCCTGGGGATTCGCGGAAACGCTGCGCATCATCAATATGAGTTTGCACTACACCATGATTTTCGCTGCCCTCATGGCGCTGGTGGAATGCTTTAAGCAATTCCGCTGGCTGGCGCGCGTCCGCAGCAGTGCGGCGACGGCGGCCAGCACAATGATTTGAGTGCCCGCGATGGCGGTGCGGAGGATTACTTCGCGGCGGCCTTTTTGTGCAGCGTGGTGCACATGGTCAAGGCGGTGTTGGGATCGACGGCGCTGTCGCCTTCGTCAATCAACTGGATAACGCCCTGTTTGTCGATGACGATGTTGGCGCGCAGAGCCCACTCGTACGTTTCATCCTGGACGTTGTAGCCCTTGAGGATGCCGTAGGTCTTGAGCATCTTGCGATTCATGTCGCTTAGGAGCGGGAAGGTGACGCCAATTTGTTTGGCGAACGCGGCGTTGGCAGCGGGACTATCTAAACTGACTCCGAAAACTTCCGTGTCCGCGGTGTCGATTTTACCGGAGGCGATTCCAGCCTGGACCGCCTGAAGTTGTTTCGTTCAACCGCCGGTGAAAGCCAGGACGTACACGGCGAGAAAGACATTTTTCTTGCCGCGGTAGTCGCTGAGCTTCACGGTTTTCCACCCGTCGCTGAGAAGGGTGAAATCGGGAGCAGTGTCACCGACCTTGAGGGACATTTTTGCCACTTGGGACTTTTCGGCTTGGGGCAAAACCGGAGCTGCCGCGAGCGCGGCTGTAACCAGAAGTCCGAGAGCCAAGGTGTGCTTCATGAAGAACCTCCTTTGCCTTTTTGGATGCAGGAACAGCACGAGCTTACACCCCGTCCTTCATCCAAGACCAGCGGGGTGACAGAAATATTCCCTGACTCATCCTGGCGGAATGGGAATAGAAGGAACTTAAACGCTGTATACCGCGTATCACTAAGCACGAGGGAGGTCTTGTGAACAAAAAAAACGTGTGGAATCAGAAGAGGCACGGAACGCGACGCGGAGTGAATGTTTTCGCCAGGTTTAGGCGCTTTGGAATTTTTTGCGGTGTGCTTGGTGGGCTGGCCTTGCTGGTGGCGAGTGCGGCAAGTGCGGACGCCAGCGGAGGAGCACAGGACAAGGACGGAGCGGGGGTGACGTTCAGTAAGCAGGCAACCTCCAAAGAAGTGGGACTGCCTGTCTACACTGGAGCGAAGCCGCACAAGGACGAAAAGGAAGATTCCCCCTCGGTTCAGATGGGGATTTGGGGCAGTTCGTTTGGGTTCAAGCTGGCGGTGATGAAATTGGAATCGAACGACGCGCCGGATAAGATTGCGGAATTCTACAAGAAGGCGCTGGCGAAATACGGTACGGTATTGAATTGCTCGGAGCCATCGCAAAAGCCGAGTGCGAAAGATTCGAACAAGCTCGAGTGCGGAGATGACAAGCCGGAGAAGGGCGGGCTGCTGTTTAAGGCCGGGACGAAGGAGAAGCAGCACCTCGTGGCAATCCAAGCAAATGGGCAAGGAAGCCTCTTCCAACTGGTGTACGTGGAAGCGCGGGGGGACGATAAAGACAAAAAGGCGCTTTGAGACGCACTTTCTAAGCCCAAGTGAGAGAGCGAAGGCAACCTTTCGTGGAGTGAGGTGGCATCACAGAGAGGGGTGACCGCGCGGGGACCTGTCCGGAGGGCAAAGTTGTTGTTCGGGCTGGCCTTTCGTTCAGGGTATACTTGGATGTTCCAGGCGGCGGGGAGTCAGGAAGCGTCCCGAGCTTCGGCAGACCGCGGCGAGGAACCCCAGATTCGAGAGAGAGGTGAAGTTTGCGCCGTACTCTGCTTGTGTTAATGACCGGAGCATTCCTGGTGAGCGCGCTGCAGTGCGACGCTCAAATTTTCCGCAAAAAGAAAAAGGTCAACAAGTCCACCAGCGCGGAGAATACCGCGGAGCCGGACAAGATTCTTTACGATAAAGCGATTGAGGACATCCGGCGCGGACGGCATGAGGTCGGCCGGCTGAACCTGCAGACGCTGATCAACACGTATCCGGACAGCGAATACCTGGCTAAGGCGAAGCTTTCGATTGCCGACTCGTTCTTCAAAGAGAGCGGCAAGGCGAACATGACGCAGGCGATTCAAGCGTACAAGGATTTCGTGATTTTCTTTCCGTTCATGAAGGAAGCAGCGTACGCGCAGCTGCAAGTGGCGATGGCGCATTACAAACAAATGGAAAAGCCGGACCGCGACCGGACCGAAGCGCGCGCAGCCGAAGACGAGTTTCAGACCTATTTGCAGAAATATCCCAATGATCCGCTGGAAGGAAAGGCGGAGCAGCATTTGCGCGAAGTGCAGGAAGTGCTGGCGGAAGGAGACTTCCGCGTGGGCTACTACTACTACCTAAAGGGCGACAAGAAAGCCGCGGAGTTCAGGTTGAAAAGCGTGGCGCGGCGGTATCCACTCTACAGCAAGGCCGACCGGGCGCTGTGGATGCTGGGCCAAATTTGGGAAGGCACGGAGAGGAAGGAATTTGCGTCGAACTATTACGCGCAGATTATGCGCAACTACCCGCTGTCACCTCTCGTGCCGGATGCGAAGGGGCGATTGAAGGCGCTGGGAGCGCCGGTGCCGCAGCCGGATCCGAAGGCGGTGGCGTGGATGACCGCGGAACAGAATGCGCCGCGCCCGCGCACCAGCCTGATCAAGAAACCGCTGGGATTCTTCAAGACCGGGCCAGGGCAGGAACTGCAAGTTGCTTCACGCGTTGGAAAACCGACGTTGGAGCCAGAATCCGATACCTCAGCGGGAGTGGACATTTTAGCGGGCGGGGACCAAACCAGGAAAACTGGAACGGGAACCGGGATCGTCGCAACGGTAACGCCGGGAGGGAACAGCGGAACGGCGGGCGCGGCGGAAAACGTGGCGGCGCCGACGGACGGGAGCGCGCCAAGTTCCGAGGCGCCAGCGGATCCCAATGCTCCGCCAGCGGCAGCCGATTCTGCGAATGGCGGAGGCACGGAAGCCACTGGATCAGTAGGCGGTGCACCCAAGACGGATGCGGCGGCAGGTACTGCGCAGCCTAGCGACGCGGCCAAAGCGGATGCAGCGCCCGCGCAAGACAGCGCGCAGAATGGAACAAAAGACGATAAGAAGAAGGAATCCACCAGCAAGAAAAAGAAAGGGCTGCGGAAAATCGTTCCCTGGTAGGAACCGGCCAAGAAGAATATCGCAAAGTGAAATGGGGGTGCGAGGACAATGCGCACCCCTTTTGTATTGGGGAAGGAGAGCGGCTCCGGGAGCTCAGGCACCGTGTTCATTTCCGACACACGCGTAACCCGTTGGCGTTGACGCCTGCCTGGGAGGATGCTCCAATACATTGGAGAAGGCGATTCGGTGTGGCCGCGCAGCGGTCGGCGTGGCATGCATGGGTGTGGAATCGTCGGAGGATGTTTGGTGGCCAGGATTCTGGTTGCGGACGACAACAGCAACATCCAGAGAATGGTGGGGCTTGCCCTGAAGGATCAGGGTATTGACGTCGTTGCCGTGGGCAACGGCGAGGCCGCCGTACGAAAAATTTCCGACATCATCCCCGATTTGGTGCTGGCCGATGTTTTCATGCCGGTTCGAAACGGATATGAAGTTTGCCAGTACGTGAAGACGGATCCCAAGCTGGCGCACATTCCCGTGATCCTGCTGGTTGGCGCGTTTGATCCACTGGACGAGCAGGAAGCGCAGCGAGTCGGGGCTGACGGCGTTTTGAAAAAGCCATTTGTTCCGCCCGATCCGCTGATTTCGATGGTGAAGTCGGCGCTGGCGCGAGCAGGAATTGCTGCTGGGGAAAGCAGTGTCGCCAAAGCTCCGGAACCGCCGCCCCTGAGGGGAACGGATTTGTTGTCTGCACCTGCCCCACACGGACCAGTTCCAGTGGTTCAGCCCGAAGAGCCAATTACGGCAGTAACGAACGAAAGTTTTGTGGAGGAAGTTGCGGCGCTTCCCAAACCCGTAAGGATTGATGCCGGATCGCAACCCGTGGCATTCGGAAGTCTGCTGGAAACCCCGACGGAGGAGAAGGAAACAGACCTTGACTATCTGCCGCCGGTGAATCCGGCGCTGGGGTTGGAGCGGGATTGGCGCGACGCGGCCGGGGGCGAGGAATCCGAAGAAGAGGAAGAAGAGAAGCCAGCGTCTTCCTGGCGGCACGAGGAAACGGAGCCGCACGCCGACGCGGAAGCAAGCTCTTCGAACTGGCGCTCGGGGGGATTCGAAGCGATTCAGTCGCGAAGAACGGCAGTAGATGCGTGGGAACCGGCGGAAGAAAAACCTGAGCCGCAGGGAGTGAACGCTCATGCGCAGGACGCGCCTGCGGGCAGCACGGCTGTGCCGGAAGTGAAGCGAGAGATTCCTGTTGCGCCCTTTGCGGCGGATGCGTGGGCTGCGGTGACGGCGTCCGTGCAAAAGCCGTCGGCAGAAGAAACGGTTACGGCGCTTGAAGAAGTGGTGAATACGGAACAACCCGCTACGGAAAGTGCGGCAGCGAGTTCGCACGACACGGCGCAAGAGGAGCCGGAAAAGAAATCCTCCGATAGCCCGTGGTTTTCTTCCTCGTCAAGCCCATGGGATTCGGAAATTCAGAAGGCCAACCGGTTGGCGTCGGCATGGGATTCGGGAGTGAAAGCACCTGGTGGTGTGGAGGCGACGAACGGAGCAGGAAAAACCGCCGAGTTGCCCGCCGCCAGCGAACCAGTCCAAGCGGCTATCGAAGAAGCGGCCTTGCCTGCGGCCGCGGTCGAAGCCATTCGAGAGGAAGCAGCGCAGGTTGCCGAAGATGTTGTGCAAGCACCAGAGCAGCCGGCCCCTGACGGACCGACCGTCTATGTGCACGAAGAGCTAGTTCCGGCACCTACGCCGAGCATGGATGACTTAGTGGCAAGAGTCCTGGCGAATATGAGTCCGGAAGTCTTGCAGGCGGTCACACGGGAGATATTGAGGCCCGTGGTTGAAGCGATGGTCAAGGAAGAGCTCAAGTCAAAGAAGTCGTAATTCCTACCCTGCTATCTTTCCATAATTCGAATTGAAGTTTCGAGCAACAGAGAGGCAAGAGCTTACCTGTTTGTGCCAGAGCCGAATTTGACGCGGCTGGTTTGCGCCTCGTATAGTCGAAGATTACTCTGAACGTTCGAAACGTATTGAGAAGAGGCGGGTCAAGGCCCGCCGCTCCACTGGAGAACTGCACCGGATGGCTCGCGAGATCGCAAAGGCGTACGAACCGCAGCAGATCGAGCCGCGCTGGGCCGAGTATTGGGTGAAGGAGGCGCTTTTCAAAGCGGATCCGAGCGCTCCGGGACCCGTGTTTTCGATCGTTATTCCACCGCCGAACGTGACCGGGTCGCTGCACATCGGCCACATGCTGGACCACACGCAGATTGACATCCTGACACGCTGGCACCGGATGCGCGGGTACAACACGCTGTACCTGCCGGGAATGGACCATGCGGGAATTTCGACGCAGCGCGTGGTGGTGCGAAAACTGGCGGAGGAAGGAATTGATTACCGGAACCTGGGGCGCGAGGAATTCGAACGGCGCGTGTGGAAATGGAAGGAAGAGAGCGGGGGAAAAATCACAGAGCAGATGCGGCAGATTGGGGAGAGCTGCGACTGGTCGCGAGAGAAATTCACGCTTTCGCCGGAAATGTCGCGGGTGGTGCGCGAAGTGTTTGTGCGGTTATATGAAGAAAAATTGATCTACCGCGAGACGCGGCTGGTGAACTGGTGCCCGGTCTGTCTTACGGTGCTGAGCGATTTGGAAGTGCTGCACGAAGAACGGCAAGGACATTTGTGGCACATCAAGTATCCGGTTGTGGGGACGGATCAATTTGTGGTGGTGGCGACGACGCGGCCGGAGACGATGCTCGGGGACACCGCGGTGGCGGTGCATCCCGAGGATGAGCGGTACAAAGCGCTGATCGGCAAGAAGGTGTTGCTCCCGCTGATGAAGCGCGAGATTCCGGTCATCGCCGATGAGATGGTGGACCGGGAGTTTGGCACCGGCGCGGTCAAAATTACGCCAGCGCACGATCCGAACGATTTCGAGGCGGGGCGGCGGCATAAACTGTCCGAGATCGACGTGATGACCGATGACGGGCACATGAATGCCAATGCCGGGGCGTACGCGAGGTTGGACCGATTTGAGACGCGGAAAAAGATTGTTGAAGATTTGAAGGCACAGAGCCTGCTGGAAAAGATCACAGAACACACCACGGCGATCGGGATTTGCGAACGGAGCCGGACGATTGTCGAGCCGCGCATATCTACGCAGTGGTTTTGCAAAATGAAGCCACTGGCGGAGCCGGCGATTGCGGCGGTGGAACGCGGGGAAATCCGCATGGTGCCGGAAAACCGGCGGGAAGAATATTTCAACTGGATGAGGAACATCCGCGACTGGACGTTGTCGCGGCAACTGTGGTGGGGACACCGCATTCCGGCGTGGTATTGCGAGGAACACCGACACATCACGGTGGCGCGCGAGGCGCCGGCGAAGTGCGGGACGTGCGGCTCGATAAAATTGGCGCAGGATCCGGACGTTTTGGATACGTGGTTCAGCTCGGGGCTTTGGCCGTTTTCAACGCTTGGGTGGCCGGAGAGCACGGCGGACTTCCAGAAGTACTATCCGACGAGCCTGCTGATCACGGGCTACGACATCCTGTTTTTCTGGGTGGCGCGGATGATCATGCTGGGGATTCACTTTACGGGCAAGGTTCCCTTCCGCGCCGTGTACTTGCATACGTTGGTGCGCACGGGAAGCGGCGAGAAAATGTCCAAGTCTGCGGGGACGGGACTGGATCCGGTGGCGCTGAATCAGCAGTACGGCACGGATGCGATGCGGTTTTGCCTGGCGTCAATGGCGGCGCCGGGAACGGACATTGTTTTGTCCGACGACCGCCTTGCTGGTGCGCGGAATTTTGCGAACAAGATTTGGAACGCGGCGCGATTCTTGTTTGTCAACCTGGGCAAATTTGAAGAAGGCGGAACCAAGCTGGAGGAGCTGGCGGCGCCGGAAGTGCGTGCGAAGGCGCCCTATGCAATTGGCGGGAAAGTTCCGCTGGTGGACGCGTGGCTCTTTGCGCGGCTCGCGGAAACGATTGAGTTGGTAAATGGTGCGTTGAGCGACTACCGGTTCCATGAAGCGGCCCAAGGCGTGTACCAATTTTTTTGGGGCGACTTCTGCGACTGGTACATCGAGTGGGTGAAGCCGGAACTGCAGAATGCGGACCGTGATCGGGCGATTGTCGCGTGGAAGAATCTGTTTGCGGCGTTCGACGCGGCGCTGCGGCTGCTGCATCCGTTCATGCCCTTTTTGACGGAAGAGTTGTGGCACCAATTGCCGCAGGTGGCGGGTGCGAAATCGATTGCACTGGATCGATTTCCGGAGGCACGCGTGGATTGGAAAAACGCGGGCGCCGTGAACCAAGTTGCCCTGATTCAAGAATTGGTGACAGCGCTTCGGACGATCCGGGCGGAATTGAAGCTGGACCCAAAGAAAAAGGTGGCGGCGGAGTTTTCGACGGTGGACGCGTCGTCGCGCGATTTGGTTCAGGCGAACCGCACAGCGATAGAACGGTTCGCAGTGCTGTCGGAACTTCGCATCGCGCCGCGCGAGCAGTTTGACGCGAAGACCGGCGCGGTGCGATCGACGGCGGCGTTTGATGTGCGCTTGGCCTTTTCGGAAACTGTGGATGCAACGGCGGAAAAGACGCGATTGAAGAAGGAAATCGAAGGGCTGCAAAGAGCCATCACTTCGAAAGAACGGCAGCTCGGAGATGAAACGTTTCGCAGCCGGGCACCGGGGGACATTATCAAGAAACTGCAAGCAACGCTTGCGGAACAGCGCATTGAGCTGGGGAAGTTGCAGAACCGATTGGATCAACTTGAATAGAGTTGCTAATGAGTCCGCTTGTGGACGGCGGCGAGGAAACGTAAGCTAGGGCAGCGCGAGGACGCGCTTCATCGCCATGGCTCAGGACATACTTCCCGGAACAACGGACCGGCGGCTGGCGGGGCTGGTCACGCTGCTGGCGGAAAATTCCACGATCGTGATCAGCGGGGCGCGGATCGCGAGGGAGATTGGCGTTTCCCGCTCGACGGTATGGCGACTGGTGGGGCGGCTGCGCGAGTTGGGCGTCAAGGCGAAGGGCCGTCCGGCGACGGGATATTTTCTCGAGCAGGTGCCGGACATCCTGATGCCGGACATGCTGAAGCAACGGCTGAAGGGCGGCCTCTTCGGCAAGCGCGTCCATCACTTTTTCAAGACAGATTCGACCAACCGCGTGGCGCTGGAGTTGGGTCATGCGGGCGAGCCGGAAGGCGCGGTGGTGCTCGCGGAGGAGCAGACCGCGGGACGCGGGCGTGCAGGACGCGCGTGGGTTTCGGATCGGGCGGCGGGAATCTACGTGACGCTGCTGCTGCGGCCGAAGCTGGCGCCAGTGCAAGCGCCGCTGCTGACAATGATGGCGGGGCTTTCCGCGCGCACGGCGATCGAAGCGGTGACGGGCCTGAACGTGGATTTGAAATGGCCAAATGATTTGCTGATTCGCGGGAAAAAGGTTGGCGGAATCCTGACGGAGATGCATGCGGAGCCGAGCCAGATCCGGTTTGTGATCGTGGGGATCGGGCTAAATGTGAATCAGGAGAAATTTCCGGGGGAGCTTTCGCATGCGGCCACTTCCCTGCGCGTGGAGTCGGGTAAAGCTCAATCGCGCATGGAACTGCTGGTGCGGTTGCTTCGGGAATTCGAGGCCGATTACGGCAAGTTCCTGCGGGACGGCGTGGCGAGCGTAGTGGCGCGATTCGAATCGGCGTCGAGTTACGCGAAAGGCAAGCGCGTGCGCGTGAGCAACGGCGTGGAAAGTTACACGGGCACGACGGCGGGGCTCGGGCCGGAGGGATTGCTGCAAGTGGAGCGCGAAGACGGGCGATTGACGACGGTGATTGCCGGCGACGTGGCGGAGGCGCGTTGATGCTACTGACGATCGATGTGGGGAACACCAACACGGTGCTGGGAGTTTTTCGCGGCGAAGAGCTGATTGCCAATTGGCGATTGACGACGGCGCGCGAGCAGACCGTGGATGAATACGGCGTGCTGACGCGGAATCTTTTTACGCTGGGGGGGCTGGACCGCGATGCGATTACCGGGGTGATTATCAGCTCGGTGGTGCCGCCGGTGAATTGGACGCTGGGGGAAATGTCGCGCGTATATTTTGGGCAGAAGGCGATGTTCGTCGAGTTGGGGGTGAAAACGGGGATGGCGGTGCTGGTGGATAATCCCTCGGAGGTGGGCGCTGACCGCATCGTGAACGGCGTGGCAGCGTTTCACAAGTACGGCGGGCCGTGCATCGTGGTGGATTTTGGGACGGCGATTACGTTCGATGCGATTTCCGCCAAAGGCGAATATCTCGGCGGGGTGATTGCGCCGGGGCTGGGGATTTCGTCGGAAGCGCTGTTCGCGCGCGCGGCGCGGCTTCCGCGGGTGGAAATCAAAGACCCTGGAAAAGTGATCGGGACGAATACCGTTACGCACATGCAAGCGGGATTGTATTACGGCGCGGTGGACATGGTGGACGGAATGCTTGCGCGGATGAAAAAGGAAATTGGCGAGGACGTGAAAGTGGTGGCGACGGGCGGGCAGGCGAAGCTGATATCGAAAGGTTCAAAACACATTCAGCACACGGATGAATTCTTGACGCTGATCGGGCTGCGATTGATTTGGGAGAAAAATCAGGGAGCGGAGCACGGGAAAAGTGCGGCGGCGCCGGGACGAAAAGCGGAGAAGTAAAACGCGAAGCGAGATTGAAGTTCGAGTGACGGGAAAGTCTGCGGCGTGTTGACCATCGGAATGGACAGCTGGAACTACTTTAATTACTTCACAGAAATTGAAGAATATTTCTGGAAGAAGCGCGGGGCGCACCTGCTGGTGTCGCCGCTGGATTGGGCAATCATGGAGGCGTGGCAGAAGGCGGGCGTGCCGCTGGAAGCGGTGCTGAAAGGGATCGACAAGGCGTTCGAAAGCTATCAGCGTTCGAGGCGCGGGGCGGGCAAGGCGCTGAAGAGCCTGGCGTATTGCACGGATGCAGTGTTGGAGGCAGCGGAGGAGCAACGGGAATCGGCTGCAGGGAGCGGGCCGAAGAGTGGAAGCGCGGCGGCGGCCGAAACATTCTCGAGGGAAGAACTGAAAGGATACTTCGCAAAAAATGTAGAAAAGCTGGCGCAAGCGGCGGCGACGAATGTTGCCGGACATGCGGAGATGGCGGCACGGTTGACGGACATTGCGAATTCGCTGGAGGCAAACGTTACGCTATTGGACGTGCCAGGGAAATTGGATTTAGAGGATTTGGAACGGCGGCTGACGATCCTGGACGACAAAATGCACGCAGCGCTGACGAGTCATGCGCCGGAGGAAATGATGCTGAAGATCCGACGCGAAGTGGATGGGCAATTGGGGGCGTACCGGCGCAAGATGAAGGCTGACCAGCTTGCGTTGATTGAGAAGCAGTATGTGCAGAAGCGGTTGCTGGAGGAATTTGGCCTGCCGCGACTGAGTCTTTTTTATTTAGCGTGAGCGCGTGCGGACACTCTTCGCGTAACTTCCGGCAAAGAGAGGGCACTGCGAGACTTCCTTGGCGGTTGCTCAGGGCAATCAGGACAAACGAGCTGAGGCTTTCCCCTATCCAGGAATCAAACAAAGATAGGATACATTTATATGGCTGATGAGTTAAGATTATCAATCGAGAAGCTTGTTTATGGCGGTGATGGCTTGGCGCACGCCGATGGAAATACCGTGTTCGTTCCGTACGTGCTACCGGGGGAAGAGGTGCGCGCGGCTGTCAAATCAAAGAAAAAGAAATTGATCTGGGCCGAGTTGCTGGAAGTCACATCGGCTGTGAAGGATCGCGGGAAGGCGAAGTGCGCGCATTTTCAAAAGTGCGGAGGCTGCCATTACCAGCACATTTTGCCGGAGGAGCAGGTTCGGCTGAAGAAGGACATTTTGCGCGAGACGCTTTCGCGGCTGGGAGGGATCGCGTGGGACGGGCCAATTATCGAGCACTCGGCGGAACCGTACGGATACCGAAATCGCGCACAGTGGGCAGTGCGCAGCGGGATGCCGCGGGCGATCGGGTATTTCCTGCCGGAGAGCTCGGTCATTATTCCGATTGATGAATGCCCGGTGCTTTCCCCGCGGCTGACGTATGCGTTTTTGCAACTTCAGGAGATGGCGCGAGCGGGCACGCTTCCGGCAGGGATTCAGGAAATTGAGGCGTTCACGGATTCAGCAGATGAAAAGATTGCGTTGAACGTGGCGTTTGAAAAGTTCACGAAGCCGGCGGCAGAGTTGGCGGCCACGTTTCAAGCAGCATTGCCGGAGCTTGCGAGCCTGCTGTTGCTGGACCAAAAGAAAGACCGGTTTGAGCTGACGGGGCCAGGATACCTGGTTCATGAGGCGGGCGGGTACAAGTACCGCGTGAGCCATCTTTCGTTTTTCCAGGTCAACCGGTTCTTGATTGAAGACTTGCTGAAAACCGTGACGGGCAACGCGCGGGGGACTTTAGCTTTGGACTTGTTCTCAGGCGTGGGATTCTTCACGCTGCCGCTGGCGAAAGCGTTTCAGAAGGTCGTGAGCGTGGACGCGAATCTCGCGGCGACGCGCGATCTCTATGCCAATGCGGAGGCTGCGGGCGCGGCCATCACGTCGCACAACGAACATGCTGAAGAATTTCTGAAGAAGACGGAAGAGCGGCCGGATTTCGTGATTCTGGATCCTCCGCGCGCGGGATTGGGCGCAGCAGCAGCGGAAAAACTGGCGGAGCTGGGAGCCGCGGAGATTGTGTATCTTTCCTGCGATCCTTCCACGCTGGCTCGCGATTTGGCGGTGCTGACGGCGTCGGCTCGGAAGCCAAAAGAGATTGCCGGCCCGGACATTCACTACGAAATCACAGAAATGCATTTGTTCGATCTGTTTCCGCAAACTTTTCATATTGAAACGCTTGTGCGGTTGCGAAGAGTGCCATGAAGTTGCCGGCCGTGGCGATCGCCGCTGCCTTCGCGAGCGGCATCGCACTCGGCCTGCATCCCGTGGTGGCGCGTCATGCGTCGTCGCTCGCTTTCCTCTCACTTTCGTTCTTGGCCGTGGCTTTGCTTGTCACGACAGGCATGGTGTTCTTGAAGTTCGGGCGTCTGTTCCTCGCTGCTGCGGCTTCCCTTCTCTCCTGGATATTTCTCGGATGCCTTTGTGCTTGCGTCGCTGAGCAACCGCGCCCTGCAAACCACATTCTTTCACTCGTGGGGCAAGGGCGCATTCGTTTGGGAACGCCTTTGCGCTGGCATGGCCATCTGCGCGATGAACCGGAGCGATTGCCTTGGGGTTACGGGTGCGAAATCGAACTTTCGGGAGTCGAGTTCGAAGGGGAACTCCAGCCGACGAAAGGCGGGCTGCGGTTGAGCTTCACGATGTATCCGGACCAGGCCCTGCCTCCGGAATTGCATGCGGGAGATGAAATTGCAGTCCTGACGGAAGCGAAACGGCCGCAAGTTTTCATGGATGAAGGCGCGTTTGACCGGCGCGCGTACCTCGAGCAACAGGATATCCACCTGGTAGCAACACTGCGCGCCCCGCAACTGATCGAGCGCGTTTCCTCGCCACACCCTACTGCTGGAACACGACTGGCGGGCGTACGGCGGCAATTGCGCGATGAAGTAGACGGGTTGTTCGCGGGCAAGCCGCAAGTTGCGGGTGTGTTGCGGGCGATGCTTCTTGGGGATCGAAGCTTTGTGGATCGCACCGAATCCACAAACTTTCAGAAAACGGGCGTATTTCACGTGCTGGTGATCGCGGGCTTGCACGTGGGGGCGCTTGCGTTTGCATTGTATTGGATTTGCCGCAAGCTTCGCTTCACGCCGGTCTGGAGGGCGGTCTTCACGCTGACGCTGCTGTTCTCCTACGTCGCGGTAGTCGAACAAAGAGCACCCGTGCTGCGCGCGACGCTCATAGCGGCGATCGTGGTGCTCGGCGGATTTTTCTTCCGGCGGCTTGATTTGCTGAATTCCACGGGGCTGGCGGCGCCGTGGCTGGAGAAAACAGTACAGCCTTACGTGCGAGCGCTGCGCGGCTGGAGGGAAGTCACCCGCAATGCGGCGCACGAACCGCGCGCGGCGCAGTTTCGCATTGATCTTCGTTCTGTGGCGCGATGGATTGGTTCTCGAGTGCCGCAACAGCTGAGCAAGACGGCAGAGGACTCGCTCGCGGGCGGGCTCTCGCTCACGCTTCGCGTGTGGGAGCTGCTTGCAATCACACTGGCGCTGCAGTTTGGAATGCTTCCGTTGATGGCGCGCGATTTTCACAGAATCACGTTGTCCGGGCCACTAGTTAACCTTGCAGCAGTTCCGTTGACGGGCGTAGTTGTTCCTTTGGGATTTCTCGCACTCGCTACCGGGCTGGGCTGGCAGCCCCTCGGAAAGATTCTTGCGGTCCCGCTCGCGTGGTTGACGGAACTACTTCTGCACATCGTGCAATGGTTCGCGCATTTTCCACGGGGGAGCTACCGGATTCCCGGGCCGCCGTGGTGGCTGATCGTGGCGTTTTTCGGCGTGGCTGTCCTACTTGCGGCAATGACGCGCTCGAAGCAGTCACCGGGGCACAAATTGAGGCGGAGCCTATACGCAGCCTGGGCAACGTGCGCGCTGGCAGTGGCAGTATTCCCGCTTGGATCGCAATGGTCCAAAGGGAAATTGGAAGTGACAATTCTAGATGTAGGCCAGGGCGACGCGCTTTTTGCCGTATCGCCGGGCGGCAAAACCTTGCTGATCGACGGTGGCGGGGCGTTCGGAGGATTTCCCGGTCACGAAGAGCAACAGGGCGTTGATCCCGGCGAGGAGGCAGTGTCGCCGTACTTGTGGTAGCGAGGATTTCAGAAGTTGGACGTGGTGGCGTTGACTCACGCGCATCAGGATCACCTTGGCGGGCTTACCGCCGTGTTCGAGAACTTCCGCGTTGGCAGGCTTTGGATTGGCCGAGAAGTGTCAACGGCGGCACTCGCACAATTGGAGGGCTTGGCACGCGAAAAGAAGATTCCCATCGAGCATGAACTCCGTGGCAAATCGTTTTCCTGGGACGGCGCGGAAGGTGAATTCCTGTGGCCGGAACTTTCTCCGGAAGAGATTGCGTCTTCCGCAAAGAACAATGATTCGCTGGTGCTGCGCTTACGCTACGGCGAGCAAGGCCTGCTGCTACCGGGGGACGCGGAAAGGAGTCCGAGCGCGCCATTCTTGCAGAATGATGCGAACGAGCTGCGCGCGAACGTTTTGAAAATCGGGCACCACGGCAGCAAAAACTCGACCATGCCGGAATTTCTCGCAGCCGTGCAACCGCGAATCGGGATCATCTCCTCCGGAGTAGGTAATCCTTACGGGCATCCCAGCCCGGAGTTGCTGGAACGGCTGGAGAAAGCGGGCGTTCGGATTTGCAGAACGGATTTTGACGGGGCGGTGCATGTTCTGACGGATGGAACGCGGCTCACAATTTCCTGCTTCGTGGAATGTTCGGAAGTAAGAAACGATACAGGTACCTCAACGGGTGCGGAGATACCAAATCAGAAGCAAGACGGCGAGAAGAAATAGGTAGCCGACTGCGGCTTGCCACTCGTGGTTTTTCTTGTACTGCTCGAGAGTGAACGAACCCACGGATGCTTGAGCAACTTTAGCGTGGGTCAGTCGCGGGATGAAAGGCGGGACAGCTCGCGCGTACGCTTCGAAGGCAGCCCCATGACGGAGATGAAGCTCCTTCTCTTCCCGCCGCATGACGACGGAGTAGAACAGCGCGAAATAAACGAATAAAGCCAGAACGGAAATCCAGGAGCGCACGGCGATGCCGGCGCCGATAGTAAGAATGGCGCTGCCGAGATAGAGCGGATTCCGTGTGTAGGCGTAAGGGCCGGTGACCGTGAGGACTTCCTGCTTGTGAAGATATCCAGCGGCAAAGGCGCGCAGCCACAAGCCAATCGCTCCCGTGAGCGCGCCAGCCAAAATGCTGCGCGGCGTGGGGCGGGCAAAAAACAGAACGACAATTACGAGCGGATAGCCAAGGCGGACGCGCCAACGCGCGAAGAACGCAGCGATGGAGCTCATGCGCGGGCCTCGACCTTGCGGCGCACAGCTTCGAAGACTGCATCCACTTCTAGTTCCAGCATGGAAGGATCGGCTTGACGGCCTCGCTTGTAGGTAGTGACCGCCCGCGGACTGCGAAGAACGATGTCGCAGCGAGCGACGGCACCGGAATCGACAACACGGTACGGGCCATTGCGCGCAGGATCGGTGGGACCAAATAGGGCGACCGACGGCGTTCCAAGGGCGACGGCAAGATGCAGCGGACCGGTATCTCCCCCAACAATGCAAAGCGCGTTTCGCAAAAGAGCCATCAAGGAACCAAGGTCGCCATTATAGAGGAGCGGATCGGCGCTGCCGCTAGCATCGCGGATTGCGGCTGCAAGTTGTTCTTCACCAGGGCCGTAGTTGACGATGCAGCGTAGGCCCAGAGCTTCGCGCATTTTGTTGCAGAGCACACCGAATCGCTCAGGCGGCCAGCACTTGGAGCGCCAACCTCCTCCGGGACTGAGAGCAACGTAGTGCTCGATGCTGTGACCTTGCAGGTAGTGGCGCACTGCCGTTGCGTCTGATTGCGAAACATTCAGGGAGAAGGCGGCACCTCCACGCCGTGCGCCCGCGCGGAGCGAAAGCTCGCCGTTCTGGTCTGCGATGTGGGTCCGCGTGCATCGGACGCGGTCGGTATAGAGCCTGGGAACACCATACTCGCGAACCGTTTCTGAAGAAAAACCGATCCTGCGTGGAATGCCGCCGAATAGCGGGAGTGCCGCCGACTTCCACAAACCTTGATAGTCAATCGCGACGCTGAACTTCCTTTCACGAATGCGGCTCAGAATTCCCCGAAGCGACGATAGTGAGCGCGTCTCGGCAACCCAGACCTGTGTGGCGAGGGCGCTGCTTTCCACAAGAAGTTTCCAGCGCGGATGGGTCAGCCAGACAATCTCTGTATTTGGGAAAGATTCACGCAGCGCCGCGATGGCGGGAAACGTATGCACAATGTCGCCGAGAGAGCTGAGCCGTACGACGAGAAATCGCCGCTCAGGCATGCGGCGCCTTGCGGATGGATTCGAGAAGTTCGCGCGTTGAGTGATCTTTGGGGTCGCCAACAATGGCGACGCGAATACCAAGACGCGCGGCGATTGCGCGTTCCGGTACGCTCTCTGCCGTGTAATCCGTGCCTTTGGCGTGGACGTCGGGCCGCAACTCCTCCAAGAGCGCTTCGACGTTGGGCTCGGCGAAGAGCACGACGTAGTCTACGCTGCGGAGCGCCGCAACGAGCTGCGAGCGCGCGTTTTCATCGAGAACCGGCCGGCCGGGCCCCTTCAAGTTGCACGTGCTGGAATCAGTGTTCACGCCAACGACCAGAATATCGCCTTCGCGGCGCGCGCCTTCGAGATAGCGGATGTGCCCGACGTGCAGCGTATCGAAGCAGCCGTTCGCGAAGACGATGCGCCGGCCATGGCGCTTGTGTTCCGTGAGTTCTTGACGGAGCACATCTCGCGACACGATTTTGGAAGCGGCTGCTCGCATGACTCAGCGGGCGGTTCCGGAGGCTTCACCGCGAATGGCATCGAGAAGTTCTTCGCGCGAGACGGTAGCCGTGCCGCGTTTCATCACCACGAGGCCCCCGGCGATGTTGGCGATGTGTGCAGCTTCGAGAGGAGAGGCGGCACAAGCGAGTGCAAGAGTGTAGGCGGCAAGAACCGTGTCGCCTGCACCTGTGACATCAACGGCTTGATCGCTGCCGTGCACGGGAATTTGGGTGAGTTGATCGTCCGCTTCAAAAAGAGCCACGCCGTGGCGCCCGCGAGTGACGAGAAGCGATTGCAGCTTCATGGTTGCGAGTGTTGCGCGGCCCGCTCGAGCGAGTTGTTCAATGTCCTGGCCTATCGTCGTGTGATGCTGTTCCTCGATCTCGGCTTCGTTTGGAGTAGCCGCAGAGATGCCAGCTTTCGTATAAGAGCGAAGTTGATAGCGAGCGTCGAGCGTGATGGGCAGATCATTCTTGCGTTTCCTGGTGGCCTGCTGGACGAGCTCGGGGGTGGCCACGCCAAATCCGTAATCCGAAATGGCCAGCGCGTGAGCCTTACGGAGGTTGGCGGAAAGCTGCTGAAGGAGTTTCTTTCGAACGGGGTCCGGCAAGGGTGATTGCGGTTCGTAGTCCACGCGAAGAACCTGTTGCGCGGTGGTGTGCGCCCACCCGGCGAGGAAGCGCGATTTTGTTGGGGTGGTCCAGCCCTTCACTCGGATGATTCCCGAAACGTTGACGCGCTTGCGGCGGAAATGGGCGATCAGCGCATCGCCGGTCGGATCATTACCCACGGCGCTGACGGGCAAGACACGCGCGCCAAGCGATGCCAGATTGTTAGCAGCGTTGGCCCCGCCGCCTGGGACAAGTTGCGTTTCGCGGTGCTTGAGGATCAGCACGGGGGCTTCGCGCGAGACGCGGGAGATTTCGCCAAAGCGAAATTCATCGGCAACAAAATCGCCGAGAAGTGCGACGGTCTTCGAACTGAATTGCTCGACACATTCGGCGAGAGAAACGAGGTCGACGGATCGAGATGCTGAATTTTGCGCTGGGAGACGCTTCATCGTGATTGCCTCAGGATCCAGTCTGCCGCTTTCGAAAGATCTTCCGCGACAAAATCGGGTTGCATTGACCATTTCGCGGAATGCCAAGCCAATTCCCCTTCGCCATATCCGGTGCGCACGAGGATGCCCCGGGCGCGAACAGTGCGAGCGAGTTCGATGTCGCCGTAGCGGTCACCTACGACGAACGACCGCGCTGGATCGAGCGAGTGTTCGAGTGCAGCACGTTGCAGAAGGCCGGGCCTGGGCTTGCGGCAATCGCAACGGTCTTCCGATGTGTGAGGACAATAGTAAACGGCATCAATGCGCGCTCCCACTGCGGCGAGTTCTTCTTTCATCATTTCATTGACCGAGCGCACTAGCGATTCTGGAAAGTAGCCGCGGCCGACGCCGGACTGATTGGTCACCACGACAACGGGAAATCCCGCTTCGTTCAAACAGCGAATCGCGGCTGCGACGAAGGGAAACATACGAAAACGGCTGGCATGATTCAAGTAGCCGACTTCCTCAGCGATGGTTCCGTCACGATCCAGAAAAACGGCGGGGCGCGGGGCGCTGGAATCAGGCACGCTGCACCCCGATCGTGAAAAGCCAGGGCCGGACCGCAGCTTCCACCATGTCTGGCGTGACTTTCGTCATGCAACGATGATCCGTTGGGCAGCGCCGGAGAAAGCAGGGGCTGCAGTACGGTTTTTCCTGGACGATCGTGCAGCGCGGCGTCACCGGAGCTGTGCCAAGCGGATCCGTGGGCCCGAATATGGCGACGACGGGAAGTCCGACCGCGGCAGCGACGTGCATCGCGCCGGAATCGTTGCCGATGAAGAGATGGCATTGCGACAGCAGGGCGGGAAGATCGGCGATCGCAGTTTTTCCGGTGAGATCGATGGGTGGCTGCCGCATCTCGGCGGCGATCGCGTTTGAGACGGCCTCTTCGGCAGCCGTTCCGAACAGGATCACGTCGGCATCATTTTGCGCTTGAAGACGACTTGCGAGCTCGGCGAATCGGGGAGGTGGCCAGCATTTCGCGGAGCCGTAGGAGGCTCCGGCGCCGATGGCCACGCGGAGTGCATGCGGACGGGCGCCGGATTCCACCAGGAATTCCGCGGCGCGGCGGCGCTTCACTTCGGGAACGGTCATAGCAATGAAAGATTCATCGGGAAGCGAGTCCATCCATCCCGCCCGGCGAATAAGCTCCAAATAGTAAAACTTCTCGTGTGTCGAAATTTCGCCAGGTGCGGGGATAGGTACAGGCTTGGTAAGGAGAAGACTGCGGCCATCGCACGCGTAGCCGATGCGTTCGGGAATATTCGCCCGCCAGGCGAGCCAGGCGGCGTCAAACGCGTTTTGGAGCAGAAGGGCGACATCGAATTTCTGCCCGCGAAGTTCGTGCGCCAGCCGCTCGCGTCCTGAAAAGCCGGCGTGAATGCCGTTCGGGCCGTAGTTGATGAGTTGGTTGCAGATTTGCTGGTCGCTGTAGATGTCCGCAACGTAGGGCCGGGCGACAATCGCGATCTGCGCATCGGAAAACCGAGTGCGCACGGCACGCAGCGCGGGCAGCGCCATAATCGCATCGCCGACCCAGTTCGTGGCGCGTATTAAAATTTTCACGCCGCCGCCCCTGTGCCCTGTCGCAACGTTTGAGCGAGAGCGTTCTTGAAGTCGGATTCCGGACTCACCACGAGATCGATCACGGAGACATACACAGGCGGGTGTTCGAATCTCATTCCACTGAGATTCTGCTCGTCCTTTTCCGTGGTCACAAATGCATTTGCGCCGGCGCGTTTTGCTTCCAGCTGGATCTGCAAAACATCCTCTTCTGTATAGCGGTGATGATCGGGAAACGATATTTGCGCGCAAACGGCGACCCCCCAGTTTCTGAGGTCACGAAAGAAAGCATCCGGATTGCCGAGCCCGCAGAATGCGAAGAAAGGCCCCGCTCCAATTTCAGATGAAGAAAACAAAGTGATTTCACCGCCGAGGCGGCGGAATCCAACGAGTTGAGTGGCCGCAGCGAAAACCGGATATTGATTCAGCTTCTGAATCGCATCGACGGTCCCGGGCATGTTTTCGGTGCGTGTAAACACGAGAATATTCGCACGGCCCATGCCGGAAAGCGGCTCCCGTAAACGACCGGCTGGCAGCAGCAACTCGCCTGCGAGTCCTCGAGACGCGTCCATCAGGAGGATGTCCAGATCGCGGGCAAGTTGTAAATGTTGAAAGCCATCGTCGAGAAGAAATACGTCGACGGGTTGCTGCGACTCGATGCGTTGGCCTTCCGTGAAGCGATCCTTGCCGACTCCAAAGGCGGCGCGGCCCTGGAGGCGGAACTTCATCAGCTCGATTTCGTCGCTGGTGCCGTTCGTGCCGCGGTAGCCGCGGCTGAGGATGGCGACGCGCTTCCCTTCCGCAAGAAATCGTTCGGCAAGCCAAATCACCATCGGCGTTTTGCCGGTGCCGCCAACCGTTAGATTTCCGACGCTCACGACCGGGGCCTTCAAGCGTTTCTGCTTCAGCAAACCTTTAGCATAGAGCCAGACGCGCAGCCGAACGATCGCGCCATAGAGCAGCGACAGTGGCCAGAGCAGCATCCGCACCAGCGGCGAGACGTTCATCGCGCCGCACCGTTCAGGAGTTTTGCGATTTCCGCGAGCGCGCGATCGGTGGCGCCGCGGCTAGTTTCGACTAGACTACGCGCGGAGGCGCTCATTTTCTTGGCTCGCTCGGGATCACGGAAAAATTCAATCCAGGCGACGCCAACATCTTCGGGGCTCTCGACTTGCACGGCGGCCCCTGCGGAGACGAAGCGCGAAGCAATCTCCGAGAAATTCTCCATCGAAGGGCCAAACACGGGAATTTTCCCGAAGGCCGCGGGCTCGAGAATATTGTGCCCGCCGGAAGGAACCAGCGAGCCGCCTACGAACACGCCATCGGCAACACGATAGAGAGAGGCGAGTTCGCCGATGCTATCTACCAGAATGACCGTAATATCTTCCGAAATCGCGCCGTTCTCGGAGCCTCCAGCCGAATGCGATGGGCCTGGGACCGGGAGCTTCGAGCGCCGGATGAATTTGCGATGCGATTCGTCAATGAACTCGGCGGTCGCTTCGAAGCGTTCCGGCTTTCGCGGAGCGAGAACCAGGAGCGCTTTGGGATATTCGCCTTGCAATGTTCCAAACGCGATGAGGGCGAGTGGTTCTTCCGTGGCAACAACGCTGCCAGCGACGATGATTGGGGAACGGCCGCTACGCCGGGCTTCTACCTCAAGCCAATTCGAGAGCGGTGTGGGCGCGGGAAGCTCGAGATCGTATTTCAAGTTACCGCTGACAAAAACGCGATCCGCCGGCGCTCCGAGAACGCGGATGCGCTCGGCATCCTTTTCGCCCTGCATGAGGAAGCCCCTGGCGTTCGAAAGAGCATCTTTCAAGAAGGGCCGCAGGAAAAAACCGAACGCGCTGAGATAACTCTGGTACCGTGCAAACGATCGATCGGAAATACGTCCGCTCACAAAAAGTACGGGAACCTCTCGGCGGCGCCCTTCGCGCAGAAAGTTCGGCCAGATTTCGGTCTCGAGAATCAAAACGAGAGAGGGCCGCACCGCGTTCATGGCGCGCCGAACGCAAAAGGCCCAGTCGAGTGGAAAATAGATGACGGCGTCAGCAAATGGCATCCGCTCGCGTGCGAGCGCCTGACCTGTGATGGTCGTCGTAGAAACAATGAGCGGCCGATCCGGATAGGCTTCTTTCAGACGCCGGGCAAGTGTCACGCCGGAAAGCGCCTCACCTACGGAAACTGCGTGAAGCCAGATGGCTCCGGGCCGGTCCGCAGGCAGGTTCGCGAGCGAAGGAAATGAAAAACCGAGGCGCTGCCCGAGATTGGAAAGGTATTTGCCGTGGCGCAGTCCCTGTACCAGCCAGTAGGGCAGCAAGAGGGCCGCGAAGCCCATCAAAAGGCTGTAAATGAAATACACTAAGCGTGGCTCCGGTCTGCTCTCCGCCCCGCGACAAACAAACGGCGCGGCGCAGGGCAACCCTGCGCGTCCCCCAGGAATCGAAGGCGTCGAGATGAGAAAAGTCTATTATAACCGGATGCTGAGACTAACCATCTCAATTCCCATCTTTGCGCTGCTGCTGGCGGCGATGCCCGGCGCGCCGCAACAGCCGGCCTCGCAGCGAACCGCGTCGCTGCAATCCCACGAGGCGATGACCATCACGGCGCTTCCCTGGACGGATCCTTCACTCTACAAGGAGAAGTTCCCGAAGAAATCGCCGTTTGCAGCAGGTGTCCTAGCAGTGATGGTTGCGTTTCGGAACGATTCCGACGAGAGCATAAAGCTGAATCTCGACCGCATCCGCCTGACGGTGCGGATCGATGAGGACAACCGGCAGCAACTGGTGCCGCTCACTTCAGACCAGGTCGCCTACGAAACGCTTTCGCCAGGCGCAAAGGATCCCACCAAGTCCAGAAAGAAGTTCCCTTTTCCCACCGGAGCGCCCAAGACCACGCCCGACAAGAACTGGTTTGAAGTGCAGAAGCAAGCGGAAAACGCGGCTGTCCCTTCGAGCATCGTGGCGCCGCACAGCACCGTGCAAGGACTTCTCTACTTTGACTTGCAGGGGCAATTTGATTTGCTGAACACCGCGCACCTCTACGTGCCCGATCTCATAGTGCTGGAAAAGAACCGTTCCTTGACCTATTTCGAAATTGATCTGAGCCGTCCGGGCAGCAACTAGCAACGAAAGAAGAAGGCAGGTTTGCGCGGGTCGTCACGGTCGGCTACCATGACGTGTGCAAACTTTCTTCGATCATCGCGGGCCAATGCTCACTCTTCTCGACGAATTGAATCTGGAACAACGACTTGCAGTAGAAACCATCGAAGGCCCCGTGCTAATCCTGGCAGGCGCGGGAACGGGCAAGACGCGGGCGATCACCTATCGAATGGCCAGCTTGATCGCCAGTGGGGTGCCCGCCGAGGCAATTCTGGCGGTAACTTTCACCAACAAAGCAGCGGAGGAGATGCGCAATCGCGTCTCAAGCCTTTTGCTCCGCGCGGGAATTCCGCCGGCGCAACCGTGGCTTTCCACGTTTCATTCGCTTTGCGCGCGGCTCCTGCGGCGCGAGGCGGCCGCCGCCGGACTGCCCCGGGATTTTGCCATTTACGATGACGATGATCAGCTTGCTGCCGTCAAACTGGCGATGAATAAATTGCAAATCGAAGATGATTCCCTGGCGCCGCGAATCGTTTTGAGCCGCATCAGCTACGCGAAAAACCACGGCCAGACCGCGGAACTACTTAGAGCCGAGGCGTTCGATCAGGATGGGCGGCGTACCGCGGATATTTTCGCGGCGTACGAAAAACTTCTTCATGACAGCAAGGCGTTGGACTTCGATGATCTATTGCTACGGTCTGCCCGCTTGCTCCGGGAATCGACGCCCACGCGGTTAAAGTGGCAGGCGCGCTTCCAATACATCCACGTGGATGAATATCAGGATACGAACCGCGTGCAATACGAGCTGATGCGACTGCTCACCGGGCCACAGCAAAATGTCTGCGTGGTCGGCGACGAAGACCAATCCATCTACCGCTGGCGCGGCGCGGATGTCTCCATTTTGTTGAGCTTCTCGAAAGATTTTCCGGCGGCCCGCATCGTCCGGCTGGAGCGCAACTATCGCTCGACACAGAATATCCTCAACGCCGCGGGGGCGGTGGTCGCAAACAATCCGGAGCGGCTGGGAAAATCGCTCAACGCGGAAAAGGGAGAAGGCCCAAATCTCCGGTATTTCGAAGCGCGTGATGCCCAGGCCGAGGCCGAATTCGTCGCCGGTGAACTGGAGCGTATCCTGAATGACGACCCCGACCAGACCTGCGCAGTGGAATACAGGACAAATTTTCAGTCGCGCGCGTTCGAAGAAGTCTTCCGCCGCCGTGGTTTGCGATACAAACTAGTTGGCGGATTCAGTTTTTACAACCGCGCGGAGGTAAAGGATGCGCTGGCTTACGTCCGGCTGGCGATGCATCCGGAAGATGACATTTCCCTCTTGCGCGTGCTGAACCTCCCGCCGCGCGGCATCGGTAAGACGACTGTGGACTCGTTGCGCGAAACAGCGCAACTGGATGGCACGCCTCTCTGGGCGGCCATCGAAAAATTCATCTCAGGTGCATCCGCGGGGAGAGCCGTCACACCGCTGCGAACGTTCCGGGAAATCATCGGCAAACTGCAGACTGCGCTGGCAGAAAAAGAACCACCAGAATTCTTGCGAACTGTTCTCGAAGAGTCCGGCTACATGGACATGCTGAGGGACCGCAACACCGCGGAGGACGTTGCGCGGATGGAAAACCTCGAGGAACTCACGCGCGCCGTCGCGGAAAGCATGGAGGCCGGCGAAACGTTTACCGATTTTCTGGACGCCGCGGCTCTGGTCAGCGACGCCGATCAATTTGAAGGCAAGCCCGGAGTGACGTTGATCACGCTGCACAGCACAAAGGGGCTGGAGTTCGACCATGTGTTCTTGACGGGCATGGAAGAAGGCATTTGCCCGCACGGCCGCTCCATCACGGAAGACAAGGGCATCGAAGAGGAACGACGACTGGTGTATGTGGGAATGACACGCGCGCGCCAGTCACTCACGATGACGCGTGCTGTCTACCGGCGCATTTTCGGAAACGAGCAGCAACTCCGCGCTTCCCTGCCCTCGCGTTTTCTAGCGGAGATCCCGAGCGAACTGGTGGACACCGTCCGAGGGTCGATGGCCGAAATCGGCGAGACCCGGCGATACGAGCCGGACCCGGAGTACTCGTATTCGGCGGAAGAATTCACGCGGCGCGTGCGCGGGGGACAGAAATCGGCAGCCGCGTCAGCTCCAAGGAGGCCGGCGATGCAGAGTTCCTTTGGCCGCCCCGCAGCGAAGCGCGGCGGAGATGCAAATCCCATGTTAGGACGAAAAGTACGGCATCCCAGCTTTGGCGTCGGCACGATTGTGGGCGTTGAAGGCGAGGACGAAGACCGGCGGGTGTCAGTCAGTTTTCCGGGGCGCGGTACGAAGAAATTTATCGAGCGTTACGCGCAACTTGAGCAGGCATGACCTGAAAACACTTGGCCTGGAGAGAAATGTGCCCGAAAGTTGCGTGACAGGTCATCTCAGGGTACATTGAGGCGCGCATTGATTCCCCAAAGGCCTATCGGGTAGCTTCAGGCTTCGGGTTTGCCCGAATGCGATCGGAGAGCATGGGTGGGATCACAACTCTTCCGCTGCAAGAGCATCGACCAACTGCTGTCAGATTGCGAAAACGCTGAAGTCCGGTTAAAGAAGTCTCTCGGATGGCTGAGCCTGACGTCGCTCGGCATCGGTGCGGTCATCGGCTCCGGAATTTTTACAATCATCGGTACGGCGATCGCCGGACAGAAGTTTCAGGCTTCTTCGATTCTGAACGCCCCTCTGCTTGAGTATCTGATCCACCATTCCGCTTCGTTTGGACGCCCTGGCGCCGGACCGGCCATTGCGCTTTCGTTCATTTTGGTGGCGATCGTCTGTGGGTTCGCATCGGTTTGCTACGCGGAGCTTGCCGCGATGATCCCCATCGCGGGCAGCGCGTACACCTACACGTACGCAACGATGGGAGAACTCATCGCCTGGATCATCGGCTGGGATCTCATCCTTGAGTACGCGGTCAGCAACATGGCTGTCAGCGTGGGTTTTTCGGCGCATATGGTGGGCTTGCTCGATTGGTTCGGCTTGCATCCGGACCCTCGTTGGATTTCTCCCGCCTATCTTCCCGGCGGATTGAATGATCTGCAGGGAACCATGCTCTATGCGCCCGGCTGGCATTTTGGCTTTAACTGGCCCGCATTCATCATCGTCATGCTGCTGACAGTGATCTTGGTGCGAGGCATCAAAGAGTCTGCACGAACCAATAACATCATGGTGCTGCTGAAAATCATCGCCATTCTGGTGTTCGTGGGTTTCGCGGCCAAGTTCATCCATCCCGCGAACTATCATCCTTTCGCGCCCAATGGCTGGCCTGGAATCCTGACAGGCGGGTCCATCGTTTTTTTCACCTACATCGGATTCGATTCGGTCTCCACGGCCGCTGAGGAGTGCCAGAGCCCGCAACGCGACCTGCCGATCGGCATCATCGCGACGCTGGTCATCTGCACGATTTTGTACATCGCCGTTGTGGTCGTGCTCACGGGTTTGGTCCGGTGGGAAACGCTGGTGGACGATGCAGCGCCGGTGGTCAACACCCTGAAGAAACTCCATTTCTCGGGAGTTCGCCTGGTCGTGCTTATCGGCGCACTCATGGGAATGATCTCTTCCCTGCTGGTTTTCCAGCTGGGCCAGGCGCGTGTGTGGTTTGCGATGTCGCGCGATGGCCTCTTTCCCAAAATTTTTGGGCGCGTGCATCCGCGCTTTCGGACACCTGATTTTTCCACATGGATAGCGGGATTTGTGGTGGGTATTCCAGCGGGCCTGCTCGACATCGGGACACTGGCCGATCTTTCCAACATTGGCACCCTGTTCGCGTTCGCTCTGGTCGCAGGAGGCGTGCTCATCCTTCGATATCGAGAGCCGGATCGGCACCGTGCTTTCCGGGCCCCTGGCGGACCGCTGGCCCCCATCATCACGATATTCACGTGTCTTCTGCTGATGGCGGGCCTGCCGATCATGAACTGGATTCGATTCTTCGTTTGGATGATCCTCGGGCTCGTGCTTTATTATTTCTATGGCCGAAAGCACAGCACATTGAGGGCCGCGAATCATATGTCCGAGGGATCATAGAATGCAGCGATGGTCCATTTGCCGTCCACGGAAACAAACAGGGATTGTTCTCGCTTTTCTTCTAGTGTTCCTTTTGTGTCCGCTGGAGGGCCGCGCCTGGGGCCGAAGCGGGCACAGACTCGTCGTCAATAAAGCGATCGACACCCTGCCGCCAGAGATCCGTTGGTATTTTGAATCGAATCGCCCCTTGCTCTTGCAGCATGTGACCGATCCTCTCGATGAGATCAACAAACTCCCTGCCGAACGGCGCAATCATTTCATTGCTCTCGACAAATACGGCCGGTTTCCGTTCGCGGCGCTCCCGCGTGTGTACAAAGCGGCCGTAACAAAGTTTACGAAACCCAAATTGGACGCAAACGGCCTCCTACCCTGGCAGATTGGCGTGTACAGCGAGAAACTTACCGAGGCTATGAAGACCGGAAAGTGGGAAGAAGCGAAACTGTACGCCGCGATTCTGGCGAACTACGTCGCCGAGGCCCACGACCCATTCAATACCACGGATAATTTCGATGGGCGCCTCAGCGGCCAGCCCGGAATCAACGAGCGCTTTGGATCGGCGCTGATTGACCGCTACTCTTCCTTCTTCCCCATGCGGCCCAACGATGCCATCTTTATTGATGACCCCACGGATCGGGCTTTTGATGCTTGCCTGAGTTCGCATAGCTGGCTGGAAACGATTCTTTTGGCCGACCGCAACGCGCGCCGCGGCACGAATTCCTTCACCGACGAGTATTACGACCGCTTCTACAATCAAGCCGCTGCCATTCTGATCCGGCAGCTCTCGGACGCGGCCACCGACGTCGGCTCGTTCTGGCTTACGGCGTGGATCAACGCCGGGCGGCCGCAACTCCCGCGCTGATTTTTCCGGATGACTTCATCCTTGCTCTCCTCTCGCATTGCTTCCCTGCCGAAGGCGGAACTGCATCTCCATCTCGAAGGTTCCATCCAGCCCGCGACGGTTTGCGCGTTAACTGCTCAGCATGGTGTCGTGATGACCGAAGAGGAGGTCCGCCAGCGGTACGCCTATCGCGACTTCCCCGGGTTTATCGAAGCGTTCAAGTGGGTGACTTCTTTTCTGCGCGAGCCGGAGGACTACGCCCTCATTGCGCGCGATCTTGGTGAACACCTGCTGACGCAGAATGTTGTCTACGCCGAGGTGACGCTCTCCATCGGCGTGATGCTCCTGCGAAAGCAGCAGCCGGAAGCCAATTTCGAAGCGATTCTCCGTGCAACAAAACCCTTCGAAAGCCGCGGCCTGCGCTTCCGCTGGATCTTCGATGCGGCGCGTCAATTCGGAGCCGACGCTGCACTGGAAGTGGTCGAGTCCGCCCGAAGGTGCGACTCAAAGGAAATCTTGGCATTCGGCATGGGCGGTGATGAGCTGAGCATTCCGACCGAAGCGTTTCGTCCGGCTTACGAGAAGGCCGCGGAACTCGGGCTGCACCGCCTCACGCACGCTGGCGAAGTTGGCGGCCCGGAGAAAATTCGCGAAGCCATTCATCTGCTTGGCGCCGAACGCATCGGACACGGCATTGCTGCGATCCACGATCCAGCTTTGATGGAGTTGCTCGCCGAACGCCGGATTCCGCTGGAAGTCTGTCCCGGCAGCAATCTGAAAACGGGCGCCCTCGCTCTACAGCTCCAGGAGGAAGCCGTTCGAATCGAGAAACACCCTTTGCCGAAGCTCTTACGCCACGGAATACCCATTGTCCTCTCCACCGACGACCCCGCGATGTTCCATACAACCTTGCATGCGGAATACGAAAACGCCGCCCGCATGGGACTTCTAGAAGCCGAACTTGCCCGCATTGTCGAGATGGGTTTCCAGTACGCGTTTTCGCCCGCCGCCGAAACGCGCCGCTCCTGAACCAGCCAAAGCCAATGTTATACTGAACGCATGAAAGCACACGTTTGGGTCATGCCAAAACGCTCTGTACTCGATCCGCAGGGACAAACCATACAGCACGCGCTTTCCGGCCTCGGCTACGCCGAGGTGAAAGACGTTCGCCAGGGAAAATTCTTTGTCTTGAATCTCGAAGGTTGGAATCGCGAGGAAGCACAGAAGCAGCTCGAGCGCATTTCAAAAGAAGTGCTTACAAACCCCGTCATCGAGGAATATCGCTTCGAGATCGTCGAATGAGCCGCCAACCCATGCCACCGGTGTTGCGGTCTTAAATTCGCAGTCAGGAGAACCCGCTCATGTGCGGAATTGTCGGCTACATCGGCCCCAAGAAAGTGGTGCCCGTAGTCATCGAAGGTCTGCGCAAGCTCGAATACCGCGGCTACGACTCCGCGGGCATAGCCGTCGTGACGCAAGACGGCAAATTGGAGATTCGGCGCGCTCCCGGAAAGCTCCGGAATCTCGAAGAAGTCATTGCAAAATCTCCCATCGAAGGCACCTATGGAATCGGGCACACGCGCTGGGCGACTCACGGCCGTCCCACTGAGGAGAACGCGCATCCTCACCGGGACTGCACCGGCCAGATCGTCGTGGTGCACAACGGCATTATCGAGAATTACCTCGAGCTGAAAGAAAAACTGCAGAAGGAAGGCCACAAGTTCGTCACGGAAACTGACACGGAGATTGTGGCGCACCTGGTGGAAAAGAATTCGCAGGGCGGCGTCCCGCTCGAAGAGGCCGTGCGCCGCTCGCTCAAGGAATTGCGCGGCATCTACGCTCTGGTTTTTCTCTCCGCGAAGGATCCGCAGAAAATCGTGGCCGCCCGTCTCGGCCCGCCTTCCGTGATCGGTCTCGGCGAGGGAGAGTACTTCGTCGCCAGCGACATTCCCGCTTTGCTCCAGCACACGCGTGAGATTTTTTTTCTTGCGGACGGCGACATCGCTGTCCTAACCGCGAAGGGTGTGCGCGTGACGGACCACGACGGCCGTCCTGTCGAACGTCCCGCCCACCACGTAGCCTGGGATCCGATCATGGCGGAAAAGGGTGGCTACAAGCATTTCATGCAGAAAGAAATCTTCGAACAACCGCGCGCCGTTCGCGACACTCTGCTCGGCCGCATCTCGCAGGACACCGGAAAAGTCTTCCTCGATGAAATGCAGATCACCGAGAAGCAATTTCGTGGGTTTCAAAGTGTGCGCATCGTCGCCTGCGGCACGAGCTGGCATGCCGCGCTGGCCGCAAAATTCATGATCGAGCGCCTCGCGCGCTTGCCCGTCGAAGTGGATTACGGCAGTGAGTTCCGCTACCGCGACCCAATCATCGATTCGAATACCCTTACCGTGTGCATTAGCCAGTCCGGCGAAACGGCGGACACGCTCGCGGCGCAGCGCGAGGCAAAAACCAAAGGCTCACCAACCCTTGCCATCTGCAACGTATTCGGCTCGATGATCACCCGTGAGGCCGCGGGCACGATTCCCACCCATGCTGGCCCGGAGATCGGCGTAGCCTCGACCAAGGCCTTCACTTCACAATTGACCGCATTGCTTCTGCTGGCTTCCTATCTTGGCCAGGTGCGCGGCAAGATGACGGAGGAAGCGGCCAGAACTTTGATGCAGGAATTCACGCGCATTCCGCACAAGATCGAAACCGTCCTGCAGGCGGATGAAACTGGCTTCTACGAAAACCTGGCGCGGCAATTCTTCCGCTTTACCGATTTTCTCTATCTGGGCCGAGGCATCCATTACCCCATCGCCCTCGAAGGCGCGCTGAAGCTCAAGGAAATTTCTTACATTCACGCCGAAGGCTACCCCGCCGGCGAAATGAAACACGGCCCCAATGCATTGATCGACGAGAATCTTCCCGTTGTCGTGCTCGCCACCCGCGACGAATCCGACGCTGAAGCCATGACTCGCTATGAAAAGAGCGTTTCGAACATTAAGGAAGTCAAGGCGCGCGACGGCATCGTCATTTCCATCGTCACCAACGGAGATCATCTCGCGCGCGAAGCTTCCGACCACATCATCGAGCTCCCGCCCGCGCCGGAATTGCTCGTGCCACTGCTCGAAATCATTCCTCTGCAATTGCTCGCGTATCACATCGCCGTGCGCCGTGGTTGCGACGTCGACCAGCCGCGCAACCTCGCGAAATCCGTCACGGTTGAGTAGCCGGGGACGTTTTCCGCTAAAATGAATGCATGTCTCGCGTCTTTCGTGCGCGCCTCGGCGCTTTTTTGGTGCTAACCCTATCGGCGGCCCGACCCGCTTCCGGCCAATCGCCGGCAGCAGGCGGCGCACCGCTCCGGGAAGTGCACGCCGAGGGCGCCAAGATTCTCACCGAAGCGCAAATCGTCTCTCTGGCCGGACTCCAGCCCGGCTCGCAAGTTGGCAAGGATGACTTGCAGGCTGCGGCAGACCGGCTTATTCAGAGCGGGCTATTCGCAAAAGTAAACTTCAATTTTCAGACACGCGGAGGCGGCGTGTTTGTGACTTACCACCTCGAGGAATCCCCTCGTCTTCCGGTCTACTTTGACAACATACCGTGGTTCGCGGATTCGGAATTGGCCGACGCCATCCGCAAGACATTTCCCTATTTTGACGGGACGCTGCCGGAAGCTGGCGCCGCCGTGGATCGCGCCGGTGATGCTGTAAAGGAGTTGCTCTCTTCGCACGGCTTGCAAGCGGCCGTCGAACACGCCGTCATCCCCAATCCTGTGGGTGAAGGCAATGTTCAGGAATTTCGCATCGAAGGCGCCCCTCCGCAGATTGCCACCGTCGAATTCAGCGATCCATCCCTCCTCGCATCCAAAGCGGTCCAGCAGCATCTCTCCGAAATTCGTGGAAAAGCGTATTCGCGAATGGCCATCGATCTTTTTCTGACGGAGGCGATACGGCCGGTTTATCTGCAACAGGGATACCTGCGGGTGAAGCTCGGGCCGCCGGAGGTGCGCTTGACGGGCAATCCCAATCAAAAATTTCCCGAGAAAATTCCGGTTTATGTGCCGGTAGTGCCGGGCGCTGTGTTTCGTTGGAAGGAAGTCCACTGGACCGGCAACACCGTGCTATCGGAATTTACTCTAGGCGGTTTGCTGGGCGCGAAATCAGGCGATATCGCCAATGGCATGCAGATGGAGGAAGGCTTGGACCGCATTCGCGAGGAATACGGCCATCACGGTTATCTGGAAGCCAAGCTCGATCCGGTCGCAACCTACGACGATCAGGCCCACACTGTCTCCTATGCCGTGGGCGTCCAAGAGGGTATTCAATACAATTTCGGCAGGATCGTCCTCACGGGACTCTCCCTCGCGGCGGAACGCAAGCTCTACGCCGCGTGGCCTATCGCTTCCAGCAATCTCTTCGACAAGATCAAATTTGAAGAACTTCTCGTCAAACTGCAATCCCATCGTGAACAGGTCTTCGGCGAATTGCCCGTGCATTACGAAACCGTAGGACACTTTCTCCAGACGGATCCGAGCAAGCGCACCGTTGACGTGCTTTTGGATTTCAAGTGAGACCATCGGTGGCGCGTTTGCAACTGCAACTCAAGATGCACTCTGCGCTATACTCACCGCTGAGATGAAAGAACTCGTTCGCATTCGCACTTCCGAAAAAGTCTCTCTTTCGGCCCAGGAAAAAGAGAGTGTTCTACTTTCGCGGCTGTCCGAACTTCCTTCCCTCCTCGTCGCGCTATCCGGTGGCGCGGACTCCGCGTACCTGGCTTGGGCCGCGCATCGCGCGCTGGGAGGTCGCGCCCTGTCTGTCACGGCCCTCTCGCCAAGTTATTCCGCGCACGATCGCGCAGTTGTCGAAGAGTTCGTCGGCAAATACGGTGTGCGCCATGAATTCATCGAAACGCATGAGATGGATAATCCCGCGTATCGCGCCAACGCCTCAGACCGCTGTTACTTCTGCAAGGATGAACTGTTTTCCGTGCTGGATGAATTGGCGCGGCTGCAAGGCGTTACCGCTGTGGCTTACGGCGTAAACTCCGATGACACACTCGATTTCCGCCCCGGCCATCGCGCCGCCACCGAACACCAGGTTCTCGCGCCTCTGCTCGACGCCGGCCTGCGCAAAGCGGAGATTCGGCTTCTCTCGCGGCGCGCCGAACTGCCGACCTGGGACCGGCCCGCCTCTGCGTGTCTCGCTTCCCGCCTGCCTTACGGCACCGAAGTGACTACCGAGCGACTCGCGCTGGTGGAACGTGGCGAAGCCGCTCTCCGCGAACTCGGCTTCCGCCAATTCCGTGTCCGGCTCCATGACAATCTGGCGCGTGTCGAAATCGCGCCCGACGAAATGCCCCGTGCCTTCCAACCGCAAATGTCGGCCACCATTGCTGACCGTTTGAAGGCCGCTGGTTTCACCTATGTTTCTCTGGATCTGGAAGGTTACCGGCAGGGCTCTCTCAACGAGACCATCATGCCGCCCCGCAGCGGCTCCGCAAAGGCCGCCTCGGGAACTTAAGGGCCCGCTTTTGCGTAACTAGAGATACTGGGCCATGGAGAGAAGTTCATGGACGTAGCGGAGGACGAATGTTGCGCCAGCGCCAATTCTTGATCACGCTGATTCTTACGATGGCCGCAGTTTCCCTCGTCGCTTGCAACGTCGGTCCAGCGGCCAGCGGCAGCTTTGACCGCAGTTACACCGTGACAGGCCCCGTTCGACTGGAGATCACCAACGCCTCCGGCGACGTGGACATCGCAGGGAGCGCAGACGGCAAAGTGCACGTGCATGGTATCGTGCGCGCTTCGGGAATGGGTTTCGGCGACCCGCAGAAGCGCTTGGATGAGACTCTCGCGAATCCTCCCATCGAGCAAAAAGGCGATACCATTCGAATTGGAAAGGAAATGTCTGGTCTGCGTCACCTTTCCATCGCCTACACCATTCAAGTTCCTCATGACACGGAAGTCAGCGCTACCGTGGCTTCTGGTGCGCAGGCGGTTCGTGGAGTGCGCGGCCCCGTAAAAGTGCAAGCCGCTTCCGGCTCCATCCGCGTTGAAAAAATCGATCGCGATGCGCAGCTCACCACGGCCAGCGGTTCCGTCTCTGCAAATGACGTCGGCGACGACGTCCGCATCTCCACTGCTTCAGGCAGCGTAAATGTTTCGGACACCAAGGGCGACGTACGCATCAACGCGCTCGCCGGAACAATTCAAGTCCTTCGGCCGGGCGGCCGCGTCGAAGCAGACACGGCGAGCGGCGCCGTTGACATTCAGGGCGCTTCGAAGGACGTAAAAGCGCATGCCGCTTCCGGCCGCGTGTCCGTTCAGGGAAATCCTGGACCCAATGGCTATTGGGAGCTGAAGACCGTGTCAGGTTCCGTACTCTTGAAAGTTCCGGTCTCTGCCAATTTCCATCTATCCGCGCAAGCCGTCTCTGGCGAGATTCGAACCGATATTCCGATCATGATCGAAGAGCAAGGCAAGCGGGTCCTCCGCGCCCGCATGGGCAGCGGGGGCGCGCGCGTCGATGTGCAAACCGTCTCCGGCGAAATCCGCGTGAGCGGTTCGAACTAGGCGCGCCCTGCTGACATTCTTCCTGTGAGAAGACGGCTAAGAACTAGCGACAATTTCCCTTGTTACGCTTAGAATTCCCTCGTATGGCTACTTTGAATTCCCGGGCATCAGCAGGCTTTTTGCTTTTTCTCTATGCCGCCGCGGCGCCAATCCTCGGACAGGCCGGCACACAAGCTGAAAGTACGCAAAGCGCTCCGCAGAAACCGGCAAGCCCGTCCCTCTCCAAACAGCCCGCGGCCATCAAGCAACCCACCGCGGAAGAAGAATTGCAGCTGGCCGTCTCCACCGCGGGAAATGACCGAGCCATGCTGGTGCGCAATCTGGAAGCCTTTTTAAGCAAGCATCCGGAGACTGAGAACCGCTCGCAGATCTATCGTGCCCTCGTGGAAGCCAGCCTCCAGTTGCGGGACGACGCGCGCGCCTCCGATTACGCCGAACGCATTGTCGCTCTAAACCCCAACGATATCCCCATCACCATGCTCACTATTCAGCTTCTCGAGCGCAAAGACGACGAAGCTGCGCTCCGCCGCGCGGTCAGCTACGCAACTCGCGTCCTTGACTTCGTGAACCGCACCTCTGCCTCCGGCCGGTCTCCGCGCGTCTCCGAAGAACAGTGGCAGCGCGAGAAGAAAACCGACCAGGCGTCCGCGCTTTTCATTCGCGGCAATCTATATATGAAATTGAAGGATTATCGCTCCGCGCAACAAGACTTCGAGACCAGCTACCAAATCGCTCCGACTGCCGGCGCTGCCGAACGACTCGGGGAAACTGCGGAACTCAAAAAAGATTGGAATTCCGCCATCACGGAGTATTCTCTCGCCTTCGCCATCGCCGAAGGACAAAATGGCAATGTCAGCCGCAAGGAAATCCGCCAAAAACTCGGCAATGTCTGGCGTATGGCCCACGGTTCCGACGAGGGTCTGGGTGCGTATATGCTTCGTACTTTTGATGATGTCTCGCAAATCTCCAGCAGCGTGAAATCCCGGAAAAACGCGGATGCCCGCGAGCCTTTCGAATTTATGCTGCGCAAGACGCCCGAGGGCACGCCGTTTTCCTTACGAAAATCGAAAGGTCAGATTCTCGTCCTTGATTTCTGGACCACGTGGTGCGGTCCCTGCCGCGCGCTTGATCTGCTCTTCGGGCGTGTGGCCATGGAATTCAACGGCGTGCCGGATGTGACTTTTCTGGCTGCGAATTGTGACGAAGACGAAACGCTCGTGCCGGCCTACCTGGTGGAATCCAAACCGCACACCTCGGTTGTCTTTGCCGATGGCCTCGACCGGCTGTTCGGCGTCAACTCATTCCCCACAGTCGTCGTGATTGATCGCGATGGCAAAATAGCCTATCGCGCAAATGGATTCAGCCCGGACACGTTTGAACAGGAGCTTACTGCTGCCCTCCGTCGCATCCTGGAAGTTCAGAACAAGAATCCTTAGGGAATGCGGAGACTATCAGCTTCGCGCGACAGACGCGGAGGGAAATGCGAGCGCGACATCGCGGGCAGCGAGAATGGTATTCACGTGAATGCGCACGGTATCTTCCACGCGCCGCGCGTACCCGCCCGCAAGAACCGTGGCCACTGGAATCTTGCGCTGCCGCGCTTCCTCGAAAACGCTACGGTCGCGCTGTTTCAATCCTTCCTTCGTGAGCGATAGTCCGCCCAGTTGATCCTCGCAGTAGGGATCCGCGCCTCCGACATAGAAAAGAATCTCCGGCTGAAATTCATCCATGGCTTTTTGCACAGCTGGAATCAGCGCCCCGAAATACTCATCGTCTTCGACGCGGTCCGCCATATTCAGATCGATATTCGACGGCGGCTTGTGCGCCGGATAGTTGTTTTCCTGATGAATGGAAATCGTAAAGACCGTTGGATCATTTCGGAAGATGGCCGCCGTTCCGTTGCCGTGATGCACGTCCGTATCAACGACCATGGCTTTTTTTACCGCGCCATCCGCCTGTAGCCTTCGAATCGCCACCGCCACGTCGTGAATTGCGCAAAATCCTTCCCCGTGCCCCGGATACGCATGATGAAATCCGCCACCCAGATTCGAACCAAATCCGTCGCCCAGCGCCGACTGTGCCGCGAGAATCGACCCGCCCGCCGCAAGCCACACCGCTTGCACCAGTTCGGCTGAATATGGCACTTCGAGTTTCATCACGTCGCTGGCCGTGAGCGTGCCGGTTTTCAATTTGCGCACCCAGTCCGCGGTATGAACGCGCAAAATGTCTTCGTCGCTCGCAACTTCCGGACGCAGAAAATCTTGCGCCGCAGCTATGTTTTCGCGGAGCAGCATTTCGTGGATCAAGCGGAATTTCTGTGAAGGAAAAACGTGCGCGCCGAGATTCAGGTCATAGCGTTCGTGATAGACCAGTTTGAACGGCAGCATGGAATCGCGTGGCTAGTTTTCGCGCTCGAGGATAAAGTCCGGCAGCGTGGCGAGCGCGCGATGATACTCGGAATCGGGACCGCCATTCAAGCACGCCTTGGCGCGCCGCGCATAGTCTTGCGCCAGATTCCGTGTGCGATCCAGCGCTCCGGACTCGTGCACCAGCGAAACCAGCGTTTCCGGACGGACCGAGACAAACTCTTTTTCTTCCAGAACCCGCGCCACCATTTCGCGCGCGTCGCGATGACCGTTTTCCATTGCATAAATCAGCGGCAGCGTGACTTTGCCTTCTTTCAAGTCGCTCAGCACAGGTTTTCCCAGCTGTTGCGCCGACGCCGTAAAATCAAGAAGATCATCCACGAGTTGAAATGCGAGTCCCGCATAGCGCCCGTAATCGGCAAGCGCCTGCTCTTCTTTGCCTTCGAGGCCGCCCAGCACGGCGCCGAGTCGCGCACAGCCGCTGAAGAGACATGCGGTCTTATACGTGGCCAGCCGCAAGGCGTCTTCTTCGGTCACGTCGATGCGGCCAATTTTTGCCAGTTGGATCAGCTCCCCTTCCACCATTTTTTGTGTCAGGTCGATGAGGATATCAAGGATGCGGAAATTGCGTTCCTCGAGCGCCATTTGAAAAGACTGCATGTACAGCCAGTCGCCGGTGAGCACGCTGCGATGATTCCCCCATCGTGAGTTGGCGGAGGGGCGGCCGCGGCGCGTGTCGGCGCTGTCGATAACGTCGTCGTGGATCAGCGTGGCGCTGTGCAGGAGTTCTACGACGGCAGCCAGACGGATGGCGCTGCGATCAGTGCGTCCGGCATGGCGCGCGGAGAGAAGCAGGAGCGCGGGCCGCAGCCGCTTTCCGCCACCGCCGAGCAAGTACGCAGTGATTTCAGAAACCGGCGGAAAGGCAGCTTCGCTTTGCCGCGCGAGTTCTTCCTCGACCAGCGCGAGATCGTCGCGGACCAGATCAAAAATCTCTTTGACCGTCAGCAGCGCGATGGTGTATCCCCCAAATTATTCATCTGCCTTGAGACCTGACGCCGCGAGGCTCGCCGGCCGGGCAAGGCCAAAAAAGCGCCGGAAATTTTCCGTCGTGGCCGCGGCGATTTCTTCTGTGGTCAAGTCTCTCACAGTCGCAAGCGTGCGCGCCACTTCCGCCACGTAAGCCGGCTCGTTGCGCTTGCCGCGATACGGCTGCGGCGCGAGGTACGGAGCGTCCGTCTCGATCAGAATGTTCTTGAGCGGCAAAGCTTTTGCAACGTCGCGAAGGTTTTGCGTTTTCGGATAGGTTGAATTTCCCGCAAAAGAAATCAGAAAACCCATGTCGATTCCGCGCCGCGCATCTTCGAGCGTGCTGGTGAAGCAATGCAAAATCCCGCCGAGGCCGGTCGGCCGCCAATGTTCTTCAAGCATGTTCAGGCAATCGGTCCAGGCGTCGCGGCAATGAATGATGATGGGCTTCTTCGCCCGGCGCGCCAAATCCATCTGGTCCCGGAAAACACGCGTTTGCGCTTCGCGCGGCGAATGATCGTAGTAATAGTCGAGTCCGACTTCGCCCCAAGCAATGACCTTCGGATGCTGAGCCAGCCGTGCCAGTTCTTCCAAGTGCTGCGGTGTGACTTCCTTCGCCTCGTGGGGATGAATGCCGACGGTGGCGTAAATCCAGTCATGTTGCTCGGCAAAGGGCAGCGCGGAATCGAGCTTCTCGGGTCCTGGGCCGGTGCCGATGGCGAGGAGCGTGGTCACGCCCGCGACGCGCGCGCGTTCGAGCACGGCGTCGCGATCTTCCGCGAATTGCGGAAAATCGATGTGCGCGTGTGAATCGATAAGCTCCATCACATGAGAGTCCCGCTCGCAGCAACCGTACGGGCACGATATATCGCGCCCTACTTCAATCTGGCGCCGATTTCGACGTCTTCGTCGGGGAAACCGGCGAGAACGGGGCGGCCTTCGGGGCCGACGGAGGCGGCGATGATCATGCCGTTGGATTCGACGCCGCGGAGTTTGCGCGGCGCGAGATTCACGACGACCGCGACCTTGCGGCCGATCAGTTTTTCCGGTTCGTAGAATTGCGCGATGCCGGCGCAGATCTGGCGGATCTCCGTGCCGATGTCCACGGTGAGCTTCAACAATTTGTCCGCGCCGACGATGCGCTCGGCGGTCTTGATCTGCCCGACACGCATCTCGACTTTGGCAAAATCCTCGATGCCAATTTTTTCCGCGGGAGCGGGTGCGGCGGCAGCGGCAGCGCCACCCGCAACGGGCGCGCTTGCAGGCGCGGGCGCCGTGACCGGCGAGGGTTGCTTTTGCGCTTCGTTTTCCATGGCTTCCATCCTCTCAATGGCTTCCGCTTTTTCAATGCGCGGAAAAAGTGACTGTGATTTGCCCAGCGGAGTGCCCGGCTTGAGCTGGCCCCAGCGGAGTGCGTCCAATTCCTGAGAACTAACGTGGCCCGTCTGTCCCAGCAGGGCCCAAACCTTCGCGGTGCTTTCCGGCAAGACGGGATGCGCCAGCGCGGTCGCAACGCGAAGCACTTCGGCAGCGGTCCAGAGAATTGTGCCGCGCCGCTGATTGTCCGCATCGGAGCTGCTTAGCGTCCACGGCTGCTCGGAAGCGAGATACTTGTCAGCGGCGGCGATGAGCGACCAGATCAGTTCGAGCGCTCGTGAAAATCCAAGCTTGTCGTAAAGTTCCAGAACTTCGCCGATCGCGGCCTGCGCTTGCTTCGCGAGCGCTTCGTCCTGCGGCTGCAACGCCCCTGGTTGAGGAACCTTCCCGCCACAATTCTTCTCGACCATCGCCGCGGTGCGGCTTGCGAGGTTGCCGAGGCCGTTGGCGAGGTCGCTGTTGTAACGCTGGACGAGGGCGTCGTAACTGAAATTGCCATCCTGGCCGAAAACCGTCTCCCGCAGAAGATAGTAACGAAGCGCGTCCATACCGAGGACGTGCACGATCGGACGCGGGCGAACGACATTACCCACGGACTTGCTCATTTTGGCGCTGTCCATGAGAAGCCAGCCGTGCGCCCAAATCTGCTTCGGCAGCGGCAGACCCGCGGCCATCAAAAATGCCGGCCAGTACACAGCGTGAAAGCGAATAATCTCCTTGCCGACGAGATGGATATCGGCGGGCCAGAAGCCCTGTTTTTCATAATTCGGGCCGCCAACCGCGCTCAGATACGCCGTAAGCGCGTCAAACCAAACGTAGAGAACGTGCGGCTCTTCGCCGGGAACGGGAATGCCCCAGCGAATCGTGGTGCGCGTGATGCTGAGATCCCGGAGGCCGCCTTCCACAAAACTGAGCACTTCATTGCGCCGCGATTCCGGCTGAATGAAGTCGGGATGCTTGGCGTACCAGTCCAGCAGCGGTTTTTGAAAAGCAGAAAGTTTGAAGAAATAATTTGGTTCGGTGACGGTTTCCGTGGGCCGGCCGCAATCGGGACAGTTTTCGCCGGCCTTCACGTCCACGTAGGCATTGTCGTAGATGCAGTATTGCCCAGTGTAGTGCCCTGGGTAGACGAAACCATTTTCGCGGCATAGTTTGAAGAGCCATTGCACCGTGTGCGCATGTTTCAGGTCGGTGGTGCGAATAAACTCGTCCCCCTGAATGCCCAGCTCAGCCCAGAGGGCCTTCCACTCCGCTGCCATCTTGGCTACAAATTCGGCTTCGGACACGCCGGCCTTTTTTGCGGAGCGCTCGACGTTGACGCCGTGCTCGTCCGTGCCGGTGGTCATGATCACGTCGTAGCCTCGCATGCGTTTGTAGCGGCGGATGGTGTCGCACACGATTGTGGAGTACGTGTGGCCAATGTGGGGCAAGCCGTTCGTGTAGTAGATCGGCGTGGTCAGATAGAACTTGGGCTTGTTGGCTGGCATAACTAGTGTGTTTTCCCGCCCGCTTCATAAGCGCGAAGGGCCTCGCTGATTACACACTGCAGAGGTATATTCTTCTCGACGGCCAGTTTGCGACAGTCGTCGTATTCGGGCGCAACATGCAGGACGCGGCCGTTGACGCGGGAAATCTTGATGCGCACGTCGCCGAAGGCCGTGGCGACACTCAGAAATTCGCGCGGCAAAGTGCGGCGCTGCGCGCGATAGGTGCGCGCCCCAAATGTCGTCGTCTCGGCAAAGATCAATGACATCAGCGTATTGGTGTCCGACGGCTTGCACAAAACCGTGAGCAGCGTGCCGGGACGGTTCTTTTTCATTTGCACAGGCGTGGTATAGACGTCCAGCGCGCCGGCGGACAATGCTTTTTCCAGGAAGTAGCCGTAAATCTGCGGATTCATGTCGTCCAGATTCGCTTCGATGACGGCGATCTCCTCGTCGAAACCGGCGACGGTCTTTTCCGCCGTTTCTCCGATCATGATACGCACGACATTCGGCTGGCCTTCCAGGTCCGCGGTGCCTGCGCCGTAGCCGATGGAAGAGACGGTCATCGGCGGCTGCGGCCCGAAGGAATCACAAAGCGTCGCGACGATCGCCGCACCGGTCGGCGTGACGAGTTCTTTCTGGACGCCGTTGGAATAGGTCGGCTTCCCTTGCAACAAGTTTGCCGCTGCCGGTGCCGGCACAGGCAAAACGCCGTGCGCCATTTTCGCGGTGCCGCCGCCAACGTTCAGCGCCGAGCACGCAAACTTTTCAATGCCCAGGGCGTGGAACCCGATGCAAGCACCGACGATGTCCACGATGGCGTCCACGGCGCCTACTTCGTGAAAGTGAATTTTTTCGAGCGGCACGTCGTGGACACGGGCTTCGGCTTCGCCGAGCTTCGTGAAAATGGCGGCGGCGCGCTCACGTACCTGCGCGGCGAGTTGCGATTTCTGAAGGATTTCGAGGATGGCGCCCAGCGATCGATGCTTGGATTGCTCTTCGGTCTTCACCTTGACATAGGTGGCGGCCATGCCGTTCTTCCATACTTTTTCGGCGGAGAGTTCCCAGCCCGGCACTTGCAGGCCGCGCAATTCGGCGCGCAGGTGGTCCACGGCGCAGCCGGCGTCAACCAGCGCGCCGAGCGTCATGTCACCGCTAATGCCCGAAAAACAATCAAAATAAGCGAGTTTCATGGGATACCGCCACCGGACGGTATGACTGCAAAGTGGAAATGTCTCTCCGCCGGATGCGAATTGATACTATCGGCGGAGGGTGAGGGTGTCAAACGGGGGAGGTGACTGGTGATTGGTGACCCGTGATTGGAATTGGGCGGCGAGAAGCCCGGTGGAGCCGCGAGGTAGTCCCATTTTGGGAAGAGTTGGGCCACACCCCGGTTGTTTTCGTAAGAGTGGCAAGCAAAGGACTTACAGGATACGGAAAATGAAAGAGTGGGCAAAGCTCTGAATTGAAAAGGTTTGGGCAGCGCACATTTTTCAGAAAGTTTGAGGACTGAGAAAATTGAAAGGCCCAGGCTGCTCTCGTTGGCGATTTTGGCCCCGAATTTCAACGACACCCGGCAGTTTTCGTAAAAGCGGATTCTTCGCGCAGAAAACGCGCGAAGGCGCAGAGGTCTAAAGGGGTTACGAGCATCACGGTTTGTAAGTGTGGAAGCTAAAGGACTTGCAGTGAGGGGATTTCCGTCACGGTGACGGAAGCCGAGGGAGCGGATGCTACGTCGAGGATAGGATCGAAGGTTCACCCTTGATGGTAGCACGAATCTGTTATCTTGTCAATGATGATAACGATATGGTACTAGAACTGAGTTGGGCGGTTCCCCCATTCCTTTGACCCTTGTTGCCAGCATCTCCTATACTGATTTGATTGCATTTATGAGATTTACGTTCACTGAGGGCACGTGTATCAGACACTGACAAACCGGTTGCGCGAGGGGCTGGCTCGGCACATTCGCGAAAAATACGGCGTGGAGCTGACGATTGTACTGGAACGGCCGCCAAAGATTGAAATGGGCGAGGCGGCCTCTCCGGCTTGCTTTGAATTGGCGAAGCGGCTGAAGCGCGCGCCGCGGCAGATTGCGCAGGAGATTGCGAACGGGCTTGGCAACATTAAAGGCATCGCCAGAGTGGAAGTGGCGGGCGGCGGATATCTCAACGCGTTCTTCGACCGTGCCGCGTTCTGGGCGGGCGCGAGAACGGAAGCAAGCGGTAAGTCGCCGGTGGTAGGCGGCCAGCAAGAAAAAAACATCGTCGAGCACACCAGCATTAATCCGAACAAGGCAGCGCACATCGGGCACGTAAGGAATTCGGTGCTAGGCGACACGATGGTACGAGTCCTGCGCCAAGCCGGAAACCGCGTGCAGATTCAAAACTACATTGACAACACTGGCGTGCAGGTGGCGGACGTGGTGATCGGTTTGCTGCGAATGGAAAAGGTCACGCCGGTTTGGGTCAAGAACCGTGCGATGGAACCGAAGTTCGATTATTACTGCTGGGATCTGTACGCGAAGGCGACGACTTTTTTTGCGGAGGACAAAGCGCGCGCGGAGAAGTTGCGCGGCGCAACGCTCAGGGCGATCGAGGAAGGCCAGGGTGAGGACGCGGAAGTGGCGCAAGTGGTGGCGGACGCGATTGTGACCTGTCACTTGCGCACGATGGCGCGGCTGGAGATCTATTACGACCTCCTGGCGCGGGAGAGCGAAATTCTGCACCTGCATTTTTGGGATGCGGCGTTCGAAATGTTGAAGAAGTCCGGCGCGATTCAATTGGCGACGACAGGGAAAATGGCGGGCTGCTGGATCATGCCTTGGAAACAGGAGGTACACGAGGGAAAGGAAGTAAAGGAGGCTGAGGAAAAGAACGAAGCGGAAGACGACGAGAACATACAGGACAAGATTATTGTGCGTTCGAACGGAACAGTGACGTACGTCGGAAAAGATATCGCGTACCAGCTTTGGAAATTCGGGCTGCTGAGGAAAGATTTTCATTACCGGAAGTGGCTGAATGCGCCGCAGGGGCACACAGTCTGGGCAACGACGAGCGACAAAGGCGATCCAGAAGCTCCGCACTTCGGCGAGCCGGCGGCAACGGTTTACAACGTGATTGACGCGCGGCAGGCGTATTTGCAGAAAGTGGTCGCGATGGGATTGCAGGCTCTTGGCCACAGCAAGGAGGCGGAGCGGTCGATTCACTTGTCGTACGAAATTGTGGCGCTTACGCCGCGTTGCGCCGCGGAAATGGGCTACGAACTTTCACCGGAGGAGGCGAAGAAGCCCTACGTGGAAGTGAGCGGGCGCAAGGGATTTGGCGTGAAGGCGGACGACTTGCTCGACAAGCTCGAAGAGGCGACGCTGTCCGAAGTGCGGCAGCGGCATGCGGAAATGAGCGCGGACGAGCAGAAGCGAACGGCGCACGCGATTGCGGTGGGAGCGCTGCGTTTTTTTCTGCTGAAGTTTACGCGCAGCTCGATCATTGCGTTTGATTTCAAAGATGCATTGAGTTTTGAAGGCGAGACCGGGCCTTATTGCCAATACGCGGTGGTGCGTATCCGCGGAATTCGCCGGAAAGGCGCGGAAGCAGGAGCGACGAACGTTGAAGTGACCGCGGAGAATGTTGGTCGGTTCCTTGCGGGAACCGAAGGAAACGGACTTTGGCAATTGCTGGCGGCAGCGGGATCGCTCGACTACGCAGTGGACGCTGCGATCGCGACACAGGAACCCGCATTCGTGGCAAAGTATGCGTTTCAACTGGCACAGGAATTCAACAATTTCTACCACAAACACCACATCTTGACGGAAGCGGATGAGCAGAAGCGGGCATTTTTGCTGCGTCTCACGGAGTTAGTGGAAGCGCAACTGGTGGGAGCGCTTTCGTTGATGGGAATCGAAGCGCCCGAGAAGATGTAACGGTAGGACAGGCATTCTTGGCTGTCCGCTTTCTGGCGGAGTACAAGAGCTGAGGACAGACAGGAATGTCTGTCCCGCCTCATCTTACTTTCCCGCCCTGCTAAAACGACAACACGAGGTGAACTAGCGTGCGCAGGGCCACACCGGTGGGGCCTTTGGCGAGCCAAGGCTTGGCGTCGTCATTCCAGGCCGTGCCGGCGATGTCCAGATGGATCCACGGTGAGTCGCCTGCGAATTCCCGAATGAACCAAGCGCCGGTGATGGAGCCGCCGCCTTTGCCGCTGCTGATGTTCTGAATGTCGGCGAAGCTGCCCTTGATGAATTCGCGATACTCGTCGTCCATCGGCAACTGCCACATTTTTTCGCCGACGGCTTTGGCGCTGGCAAGGAGCTTGTCCGTCCAGGCCTGGTCAGAGCCGAAGACACCGACGTTGATGTTGGCGAGCGCGACGACAATGGCGCCGGTGAGTGTTGCGGCATCGACGAGATGCGTGGCGCCGAGCTGCTTCGCATAGTGGACACCGTCGGCGAGAATCAGGCGGCCTTCCGCATCGGTGTTGAGAACTTCGATGGTCTTGCCGGACATGGCGGTTTGAATGTCGCCGGGCTTTTGCGCCGTGCCACCGGGCATGTTTTCCGTGGATGGAACGACGCAGATTACTTTCACATTGGGTTTTAGGGCAGCGAGCGCGCGCATGACGCCGAGCATGGTCGCACCACCGGCCATGTCGTACTTCATTTTTTCCATGCCGTCAGACGGTTTAATCGAGATGCCGCCGGTATCAAACGTGACGGCTTTGCCGATGAGGCCGATGACCGGCGTTCCCGGCTTCGCATTCGGCGGATTGTAGGTGACGACAATCATGCGTGGCGGCTCGGGACCGCCCTGAGCGACGCTGAGCAACGCGCCCATCTTGAGATCGGCGATTTTCTTTTCATCCAGAATTTCGACGGAAAGGCCGGCTTCCTTGGCCATGGCTTCCGCTTTTTGGGCGAGGATTCGCGGCGTGAGTTTGTTCGAAGGCTCATTGACGAGGTCCCGCGTAAAATTTTGCGCGTCGGCGATGACGCGGCCTTTCGAAAGCCCCTTCTCCCCTGCCGCGCGTTCCGTGTCGGAGTAGCCCGCGATCGAAACCGCTTCGATGTTCTTGTCGTTCTTCTTATCGGTCTTGTATTTGTCCGTTTCGAAATTGGCTGCGAGGGCCCCTTCGACAATTGCCTGGGCATTTTCGCCGGTAGCATCACTCTCGCGGACGAGAAATGCAAAATTTTTAACGGAGCGCCCCTTCAGATACCGCAACGCAGCGCCGGCGATCTTCCGAAGCGTGGTGCCATTGAACTGTTCGCGCTTCCCTGCCCCGACGAGAAGCAGCCGCGCGGCTTTTAATCCCGCTGGCGCGTGAATCAATGTGAACTCGAGTGTCTTGCCGGTCAATTCTCCGCTCTTTGCGAGCTTGCGCAGCAGGCCTGCGGCGGCCTGATCAAGTTCCGCAATGCGGCCCTGAACGGGGTCGGTCTCTTCAAATACATACGAAACCAGAGCATCAGGTTCGATTGCGGCGAACGGCTTGGTCTCGAGCGTGATCTGCATGATTCGTTATCGCCTCCGATTGCGATACATGGATTCTTCCACTTCTCTGCGAGCTTCTTTAGTGCGTTCGTCCTGACGGCGGTCCCAAGACTTTTTGCCTTGTGCGAGGGCGATTTCGATCTTGGCAATGCCGTTGCGAAAATAGATCTTCAGGGGGATGACGGTCAAACCCTTGGACTCGGTGCGGCCAGAGAGTTTCAAGATTTCACGCTTGTGGAGAAGAAGTTTGCGCGAGCCCAGCGGCTCATGGTTCCAAGGTCCACCCGCTAAGTACTGCGCAATGTGCGCGTTAACAAGCCACGCGCCATTGGGCCTGAAGTCCACATAGGCATCGCGAATATTGGCCTTGCCTTCCCGAAGAGCTTTTACCTCCGTGCCGTGGAGCACCAGCCCGGCCTCATGTTTCTCAAGAATATGATAGTTATAGGACGCGGCGCGGTTCTGCGCGACGATTTGCTCGCCGGATTTCGCGGATTTCTCTGACTTCTCAGTATTCTTCGCAGGCTTGGTCACAACTCCCCATCATAACCGCCGCGTCAAATCTTAACCAGCCCGCATTAGCCGATGCAAGACAGCCAACCTTAGTATCCTTGCCGGGCCTCTAAGCCGAATGTTAGACTGTTTCGGCTTCGTGTCGAGGCCTCGGAGAGTGCATGCGCCCGTGGGGAAGCCTAATTCTAAGTGTCGGTTTCGGACTGCTCGCCGCGGGCTGCCCGAAAGGAAACTCGGATTTTAACCAGGGCAGGAAGGCGGAAACCCTCCAGGACTACGATGCTGCCCTCGGCTACTACCAGAAAGCCCTCAAAGCCGACCCGTACAACGCCAACTACAAAATTAAGCTGAACCAGACTCGCTTCGAAGCGGGTCAAGCTCACATCAAGCAGGGTGTGGAACTAAGGAAAAAGGGCGATTTGCAAGGCGCGGCCGGCGAGTTCCAGCGGGCGCAGGCCATCGATCCTTCCAGCCCCGTGGCAGAACAAGAACTGCGGAAAACGGTCGAGCTGATCGCGGAGAAGAATCGCGAGACGGATGCCGCCGCCGAGCCACCAGCTGATTCAGGCCAGCCTCCTCTAGCCATTCTGCCGCCGGAAATCAAGCCGCTCTCGCGGGCCCCCATCAACCTGAAGATGTCGAATGATTCGAAGATCGTTTTTGACACGGTCGGAAAACTGGCGGGTCTGACGGTAATTTACGACCCAGACTTCCCCGCGCGGCGTATCGCGGTGGAGCTCACCAACGTAACGCTAGAACAGGCGTTGGAAATTGTTTCGCTGCAAAGTAAATCGTTCTGGAGGCCGGTGACGGAAAATATCATCTTCGTGATTCCCGATCAGCCGCAGAAGCGCCGCGACTACGAAGAACAGGTGATCAAGACTTTTTATCTTTCCAACACCGTCCAGCCGCAGGACTTGACCGAAATTGTGACTGGTTTGCGGCAACTGCTGGACCTGAAGCGCATTCAACAGCTCAACTCGCAGAACGCCATCATCGTGCGGGATACGCCGGACAAGCTACAGCTCGCCAAGAAGATGATCGACGATATTGACAAAGCCAAGCCGGAAGTGGTCGTGCAAGTGGAAGTGTTGCAGGCTCGCACGGACCGTTTGCGGGACCTTGGTGTGCTCCCTGGGCAGCAGGCCACCGTTGCGTTCACGCCGGGCGGCACAACAACTACTTCGGGAAGCACAACCACCACCACTCCTCTCACGCTGAACAACTTGAAGCATCTCAGCACGAAGGACTACAGCGTGACGCTGCCGGGTGCAACGGCGAACGCTGTCTTGACCGATACCTACACCAAGATTATCCAGAACCCGGAAATCCGTTCTGTGGACGGGCAGCCGGCAAAGCTTCGCGTGGGCGACCGCGTGCCCGTGGCCACCGGCAGCTTCCAGGCGGGCGTGGGCGTCGGTTCGACAGGTGGAGCGGGCTTCGTGAACCCCCTCGTCAACACACAATTTACGTATTTGGATGTGGGCGTAAACGTGGACATCACGCCTCGCGTTCACCCAAATCATGAAGTCAGCCTAAAAATAAAAGTTGAGGTTTCCTCGGTAACCGGCACGTCCACGATCGGCGGCATTCAGCAACCGATTATCAGTCAGCGCACACTGGATCATGAGATTCGCCTGAAAGAAGGCGAGGTGAATGTCCTTGGCGGGCTGTTCGAGCGAACGGACACGAAGACACTGAATGGCTGGCCGGGCTTAGCGAAGATTCCTTTCCTGCGTTATCTCTTCTCCGATGAAAAGACAGATCATCAGGAAAACGAAGTCCTGATCGTGCTGATTCCGCGGATTGTGCGGATGCCGGAGTGGACCAAGGCGAATTTGCGGTCCATGTATTCGGGATCCGAAACCAACGTGCAGGTGAAGCGCGAGAGCGACATCCGCGCTCCCTCCGCCGCGCCTCCAACGCCCCCACCGACCCCTGCGCAGCAGCCGCAGATGAATCAGAACCCGACAGCAACGTCTCCAGACGTGTCCGCCGCGGCCCCGCAGACTACAGCGGCAAAGATCCGCTTCGAACCGCAATCGCTGTCCCTAAAGGCCGGGCAGACTGCAACTATTGGAGTCGTGGTCGAAAACGTGAACGACCTTTTCTCGATTCCCCTGCTGCTGCAATACAATCCCGCGGTGATCAGCGTCGAAGAAGTGCAGCACGGGGGATTTCTCTCTGGCGGCACGCAGGAAATTGCCATCGTGCAGCGCGTGGACAAAGAGCATGGACAGGCCATCATCTCAGCCACGCGCCAGCCAAACACTCCGGGAGTGAACGGCAGCGGCACGTTGATCGGCATTGTCATCAAGGCGCTCGCACCGGGCTCCTCCAACTTGTCGATCGTGCAGGTGAACGCCAAAGATTCACAGCAGAAGCTCATCCCGCTGGTGACCAGCGAGGCCACGCTGCAAGTCCAGCCGTAGGCGAATGGATTGTCGATGTCACGCAACACTCGAATGAACGGTTCACCTCAGGGGCGCTCCCGCTCCGACGCAGGCATGACCCTGCTCGAATTGATCATTGCGTGCTCTATACTGTTGATCTTGTCTAGCGCCGCGCTGCCGATTGCGAAGTACACGGTTATTCGACAGAAGGAAACGGAGCTCCGCCGTGATCTTCGCGAGATGAAGGATGCCATCGACAGGTACAAGGATGCGGCGGACCGCAACCAGATCCGCGTGGAAATCGGCAGCGAAGGCTACCCGCCGGACCTCGAGACGCTGGTGAAGGGCGTACAGCTTGGCGCCAGCAGTGACCGGAAGATCCGCTTCCTGCGAAAGATTCCCGTGGATCCCATGACTGGGCGGGCGGAATGGGGCCTGCGTGCCGTTCAAGATGACCCCGATTCGACGAGCTGGGGCGGAAAAAATGTTTTTGACGTCTATTCGAAATCAACCGGCACGGCGTTGGATGGAACGAAATATTCGGATTGGTAGTCGGAATCAGGATTCGCCATGAAAATACTTTCGCAGAGTCAGATTGAAAGACAATTGCTGAAGAGCCGCAGTCGCCAGCCGTTTGCAGCGGGATTCACGCTCATCGAGTTGATGATCGTGATTTCGATCATTATGATCTTGATTGGCATCGCGGCAGTGCAATACCAAAGATCGGTGCAGCGGGCGCGGGAAGCGACGCTGAAACAGGATCTTCAGGCCATGCGTCAGTGCATCGACAACTACACGCTCGACAAGCAGGCCGCGCCGCAATCCCTCGACGATTTGGCCCAGGCTGGCTACCTCCGGACGGTTCCCAAGGATCCGATAACCGGCGCAGCAGACTGGGACTTGCAATTCGACAGCGTGGTGCTGAGTCCGGAGCAGTCCGGCACGGGACTTGTGGACGTCCATTCCCATTCCGGCGCGACTTCGTTTGAAGGAACGCCGTACAATCAGTGGTAGTTCTCGCTCATCGAATCTGAAAAAAGCAATCTACGACCTTGCCCGGCTTGCGCCGGTTTGACGGAATCGGGCCCGTCCGATATAGTAACTGTGCGGGGTGGAGCAGCCTGGTAGCTCGTCGGGCTCATAACCCGAAGGTCGTCAGTTCAAATCTGACCCCCGCAACCAAATCTTACTGATTCACAAGGGCTTGCTGGGTTCCACCAGTAAGCCCTTCTTCTTTTTGGGAAAGATTTGGGAAAGAAATCACTTTTCCCTTATCAATCTCAGGCCATCCAGTGCCGAAGAGTTGACCCAGTTTCTCCGCTGCGTCTCGTTCATCTTGCGTGAACGTGTGCGTGTAATTTTCTGTCACGCTGTTCCCGCTGTGACCAAGACGTTGCTTGCGAATCTGCTGTGGGATGCTCAGAGAGTCCATTGCCGTAGCGTTTGTGTGGCGTAGGCTGTGAAGCCCCAGAGAGGCCGCACGCTTCTCGCTCCGCGTTGCATGTTCAATGGTTCTGTCTTTCCCAACAATCTTCGCAAGTAGCTTTGGGTCAATCTTCGGAATCTCCAGACGTTCAAGCAGCGCGTTCAGCTTCCGCTCAAGCACGTTGCTTGCGTCCCACGGATTGCCAGAAGAAGTGTGAAATAAATAGCCTTCAGTCCTTCCGGCTAAGTATTCCTTTAGTTGCGAGCAAAGCTGGGCCGAAATGCAAATGCTTCTAAACCCAGCTTCGGTCTTCGGATTGTGTTCGGTTCGTCTCCAAATGGCCTTGCTGACTTCAACCGAGAGTTTTTCAACGTCTACGTCACTAGCACGCAGGGCGACAATCTCTCCGACCCGCATTCCTGTTTCGGCGGCGAGCCAAAAGAAAAGCTGCTCCCCGCCTTTCGTGTTGGCGAGAATTCGCTTCACTTCCTGCACGGTGTAGCATCGCACTCGAAGCTTCCGTGATCTGGGAAGTTCCACGCGCAATTCGCCAGTGACGTATTTCCACGCAACGGCTGAGTTCCACATGATGCGCAGCGTTGTCCAAACGTTCTTCACCGTCTTTGGGCTTGCCTTGCCCACAAGCCGATTCAGAAACGATTGCACCCGCTCCGAATCAATATCGCCCACGGCCAGCTTTCCAAACGCCGGGATGAGCGAATTATTGATGTGACCCTTCACCGTCGCAGCGGTGGACGCCTTCTTGTGGACAAGGATTTCTTCTTGCCAACGAGCAGCGAATACAGCGAAAGGCGTGGCAGCCTTGCCCATCGTCTGTGATTTCACGGTCATCGGCTGATAGTCGTTAGCCCTGTCCACGTGTTCCCGCAGTGCCCTCTTCGCTAGAGACTTTGTGTATAGCCGTGCCTCGCCGACGCGGACGTTGCGTTGGACACGCACGGGGCCACGTTCGGTTTCCACAGTTTCAACAAAGCGTCCCCACCAGGCATCGGGGAGATTCTTACTCTTGCGTAGGTACACTGTGCCTTCCTGCCATCTCCTTCTTGCCACGGACCACGCTCCTTCCGTGGCCCGTTGATTCTGTGCGGGGGCAACTCTATCAGGAGACACCTGAGGAGGGGAAGCAGGCGATACTTGCGTCAAGACATCGAGACGAAACCCATCCGCACAAGCTGCGCGAAGTTCGCAATCTCCCGGCGAAAATTGAGGGTGGGTTTCGCTCATTTCAGTCAAGCAGGATGAATATTCCGGGGAAGGTATCGTCGTTCAGCATCGCGTCCCATTCGGCGTCAGATATCGCGTCGAGATCAGACGCATCGAGGATCAAATGCCCCTTTAGAATCCAGAGTGACTTGCAGAAGAGACATCGATATTTCTCAGGGCAAGACTCCTCAGATCGGAGCCGTTCGACACGGCGCTCGCAATGAGTGCAGCCCCGCCCTTCGGATCGGAATGGCTCAGAACAGTTTTCGATTTTGCGGTACGGTCTGTCCAGATTCATCACTCACCTTTTGAATGTTTCGAGTACGGCGCTTTCGGTTCGGCCTGGTACTTTTCCCGATTCTCTTGTAAAAAAAACTTTCGACTTCCGCTGATGGGGCAATGACGCTGTGGGTGGCGACTCCTGCCGACCTGGAACTGAGAGAGTCATCCCAGCGTCTCTGTCCATTGGGCAAAGAGGTCAGATGGTGGAGGTTCCGGCCTGAGAGCAGACCGCCGAATTGTATTTCTCCGAGTTGCTTCGCTGCATATTTCGCGGCGTAGAAGGCGGCAGCCTTTGAGGGTCGAACGGTCTGATTTCTGAGCGTCCGAACCTTCGAAATGCCTCGCTCCACCAGAATTGTCTCCGCTCTTTCCCTACGCCCGTAACCAACATGTGACAGTGGTAGCGCCCACCAATGCGGCCAAACTCTTCGGCAAGAATCCAGCCAATTTGCTTTCCTCCGACCCCTGCCTGGATATCCGCAAGCCACTCTTCGATGAGAGCAATTGCAAGGTCGCGTGGCAGAATGTCCCGAAACGTGATCGTGACAAACCAATCCCAATCCGCGAGCTTTGACAAGAACTCTCCATAAGCGTCTGGGAGCATCGCTCGCTGTTGCTTCCGCTTCGCCCAAGCTTCTTGTCGCATTCGATGATCTGCAAGTGCCATGAACTTTTGCCTTTCTGTTTCCCGTTTTCCGTTTCCCTTTTCCCGCTACTCCGAACACACTCGTTGCTACAAGGATGGGTGAGGCCCCACAACAAAACCGTTCCGACCCCTCCACGCGCAAACCCCGCGCGAGGAGTGATCGGGGATTTACTTCCGCTCCGACTGCATGCGGCGCTCCGCGCCTACTACCCGACTGCCGCTTCGTGATGCAGGCCGAGGAGCTGCACCAGTCGTATGCGTCGCGAGTCGGTTCCCACCGTTGCTCGCTCTGTTCGCCGCCGCAGTATCCTCGGCCATCCCGTTAGAGTTCCAATTTGCGCTGTTGACGGAGGAAGCAAAGAACTCGGAATTCCGCCATTTGAGCGCCTCAAGCATGAACATCGTCTGATTCCTCAAACTTCATAAGCTCGTCTCCGAATGCCCGGAATTCCGCCGTGCCTACCCGGAATTCCAAGCGGTTCGCGCAATCCAGGCATAAGTGACCGAGAACTTTTCGACTGACGCCTCTTTTTTGATCCTTGCGCCGTGTTCCCTCGCCCAGGAGGGCCGCAAGCGCCGTCACGGTGTAGAAAGGGCCAGCGTGAGTTGCACCTAGATCACAGGTGCCTGTATCGCGTGCTGGGCCTGACTTGCGTTGACGGTGCTCTGACACGGGCACAATTCTAGGAGCGAGTCTCAAATTAGTCAGGGACACGAAAATCTGTTTCATGTCCTTGACAACAGGGTTTGGACTAAGACCTTGTTTCTCAAGGAGTTGTGCTAGCCTGTCGGGTGTGTCAAAGATCAAAAGGCACGACTCTTGGAAGGCGAGGGTACACCCAGCCTTTTTGGAAATTGCAAAGCTGTGGAGTGATTTGCAGAAAAGCGTTCTGCCGTCTGGAGCAAGCGGGGCAACGAGGAATGCCCAGCAACTCCGTGCTGACGTCCTTCGAACCAGAGACGAGCTTCTGAAGCGGTATCCCGAGCTTAGACCGGGATCGCCCTCAAATCACGTCCGGGCCGCATCTACACGTTTTCCGTCTGACCGGGACGCAGCGCTTGGCTTTTTGGAATGGCTTTGTTGGCGACGTACTGGACAATCGCTCACCGCGTTGCTGGCAGAAGAGAAGGTGGGGAGCCTTGAGGCACACGATAAAGTCCAGCGAGTTAGGGATGACTTTTGGCGAGCAGTGCACGCGAGGCAATCCGTCGAACCGTTCAAGGGAAACCCGGATCATTGCGAACTGCTGGAACTCGGTTTGAATCTCGGACTGAAAGCACTGACAGCCGAAGAGTTGGCAGACTGTCTCGATGAAGTTTGCCCATGTGGAGAGTCCCACGATGCTGATGCACTAAAGAAACTGCGCACACGGATATGTGAACGACTCGATGCTGCCCACGTGGGAAATCTGCGTACAATTCCCCGCCGCCAAAGATTCGCGATCTATGGTGCCCATGGGCTTACAGCCAAATCCTACAATTGGGAGGCAAAGGGAATCCGCCACGTAGAAATATCCCGGGATGGCGAGCGCCCGGAATGTCTAATCGATCCCAACGGTAACGTTATCGCTGCAGACATCTCGCGGTTCTACCAGCCCGGGGGATTGGATCGTCTGCTAGAGGCATTTGGAGTTGAAACCCCTGAACAACTGTTCTCGATGTTCTTCCCCTAGGGGCGTTTTGCTTCAGGGAGGCTGGGGCGAAGATTGCCCACGCGCGTGCGTGAGTGGCCGTTCCTGAGTGGCTTTGTGCTTGAGTGAAAAGGAACACGGCGCTTTTTACTCGCACGTGCGGCCCAGACCTTTGCGTCAGGGAGGAAGAGGAATAAATGTTCAAGGTGAAGAATTGCGCACGCGCGCGCGCGTGTGCGAGCATCTGAGTGGCCTGCTTGCGCTTGGAGTTGGAAGGGGACACAGCGCTTCGGTCCCGCACGTGCGTCCTCCCAAGGAGCTCTTCAAATCAACAGGCGGTTCTTAGCGTGTTGGAGCAACTGATCGAATGTAAGGATTTTTACATCTGAGTATGCCGTCATGAGCCGTCTCATTTGCCTGTCGTCAGCGAGTCGAGGGTCTGTACCGATCACACCTATTAAACGAGGTCGATAGCACTTGATGCCATATAACTGTTCCACACGGCGCGACAACTTCTCGTTATCGAAGTACGCCGCGTATTCTCTCAACTGAGCAGCCAACTCATGTACCGCTGCAGCAAGCGTTTTTCGGTCGCGAATTCCCACTACCGTTCGCATCCTAGGTAGCTTTATATCAACGATGTCGCACCATTCATCGCTAGTCGGCTGGACAATAAAATCGGGTCGCAAAAACGTGCCGTCGTCCCGCTGCAAGACAACCTGGGGGTAAACATGACGGTAGCCGAGCGCTTCAAGTAACGCAGGACTTCGTTCCAAATACTTCTGAATCTCGGCTTCCCGAACTCTCCTGTTTCTCAAAAGGAATTCCAACTCGCAGATTTGAGGTGCCAAGAGAGTGGCAGTCTTTTCTGCGATTACCGCAGGGCGACCGAGGACAACCTGATTTTTTACTTCAATCGAATGAATCGCGTGCGAATGGTACGGGGTGAGCAACATCTCGCCACCGCCGAACTGAATCGCATACTCAACGAGCAACGAGTTCACGGCGTGCTTGCGAACCACGGAGCGCAGAGCCTTTAGTGAGGCCATAGCGCTGACGGTATAGATGTCTTCCGCGTAGTCCCGATCACATTCAAAATCCGCCTCTTTATAGGCTTCCGCTGAATCATCTTCGAATTCGTCGGACAGTGCTCTCGGCACTTGATCGGGGATTGGCTCGAACTCCAGGTTTACAGAACGGTCGAGGTAATACGAACTTATCGCCAAAGTTTCGATATCATAGTGAGCCTGTACAAATCGAGCCGCAAATTCGCGTTCGTCAAGGCTACTGAAGTCGCGGAATTTTTGTGCCGCTTTCTCGAAATATGGGTTTGCGAATGGCAGGCCAGGGTCGTCTAGTAGTGCAGCAGCGACTGAAAAGTACCTCAATGCTGTCTGCTGGTTTCGTACACTCAGTAATCTTAAGCCACTTAGATTGCGCTGGTGAGCATATGCTTCTAGGCGGTCCCTGAGCGATTCATGACAAACTAGAGGTATTTGTGCACTGCAAAGCTGGAGCATTGTCCTTGCGGTCTCTTGGTCTAATTTGTGAATATGTCGGCAATCGCACAAGAGGGTGTAATGGTCGGCAAAACCATACGCTAGCAAATCACGAAGAGTTGTGGGTCGTTCGATACTCTTCGAGAGCCTCTTCTCAAACCACGGAAGATCAAACCCCGCCATCAAGTCAGGGGTGAACTTAACTGCAATAAATCTGTCTTCAGCCGCGATGCGAATTGTTTCCACAAAGGTTGCTGGTAAGGCCAGCCGCTCCCCGTTAAAGAAATTATACTGAGGAAACCGATATCTAGGATTATTGCTTTTTTGGCGGCCCCGGGATGGGCGTCAAGTGCCCGGTAAGTCGGGCGGTCTCAATGGGTCGACGCAACACTAGGCCGAAATCCACCCGCAGGGGCCTCAATAGCTAAGAGTCGTTCACGACGAGCGTTGATTCTAACGGAACACCATCCGGGCTAGACTAGGAGCCTGTCCGAGAATTCATCTCAAGTTTTGTTGAATTCACTTGAAACCAAAAGAAGTGTGTGCAAGTTTGTGAGTCATGGCCAAGACTTACAAAACCTACCTTCCTGAACAAGATCTGCTGTTACCGCCAAGCCTTCGTGACTGGTTGCCGGAAGATCACTTGGTTTACTGTGTGTCGGATGTGGTGGACCAGTTGGACCTTTCGGCGATCGAGTCGGTGTACGAAGAGGAAGATGGAGGTCAACCACCGTATCACCCGCGCATGATGACCAAGATTCTGGTGTATGGGTATTGCGTGGGAGTGTTTTCCTCTCGCCGGATTCAGAAGCGTCTGGCGGAAGACGTGGCTTTCCGTGTCTTGGCGGCCGGCAATCAGCCGGATTTCCGGACCATATCGGATTTTCGAAAACTTCATTTGAAAGCGCTGGAAGAACTGTTCCAGCAGGTGTTACGGCTGGTGTTAGAGATGGGAGCGCTGAAGTTGGGACGAGTGGCTTTGGATGGGAGCAAAGTAAAAGCCAACGCGAGCAAGCACAAGGCCATGAGTTATGGACGGATGGAGGAGACCAAGAAGCGGCTGCGAGAGGAAGTGCAAGAGTTGTTGAAGCAAGCAGAGGCCGCGGATGAAGAAGAGGATAAACGTTATGGTCGGGATCGCCGGGGGGACGAACTGCCGGAAGAGTTACAGCGGCGGGAAACGCGGATAGCGCGGATTCAGGAAGCCAAGAAGGCGTTGGAAGAGCGAGCGCGGGAGAAGGCCGAGAGCGAGGGTAAAGATCGCAAGGAAGCGCAGCCGGAGCCGAAGGCCCAGTACAACTTTACGGATCCGGAGTCGCGCATCATGAAAGGGTCGGATGGATTCGTACAAGGTTACAACACGCAGGTTGCGGTGGAGCCGCTTTTCCAATTGATTGTGGGGCAGACCGTAACACAAGCCACCAACGATAAACAACAAGTGGTACCGCTGATCGAGGCGATCCAAGAACAATCGGGACAGAGACCGGAAGAAGTTCTGACGGACAACGGGTATTGCTCGGAGGAAAATCTGAAGTACCTGGCGAAGAGAAGGATGGAAGGGTTCGTGGCAACAGAAAAGCAGAAACACAGTGAGCGAAGCGAGCCCTGCAAACGGGGACCCTTACCGGAAGATGCCAGTCGCGTGGAGCGCATGAAGCGAAAGCTGAAGACCAAGGTGGGAGCGGCCGTTTACGCGAGACGAAAATGTATGGTTGAGCCGGTGTTCGGGCAGATCAAGCAGGCCCGCGGATTCCGGCAGTTTCTCTTGCGAGGGCTGGAGAAAGTACGAGGCGAGTGGGCACTGATCTGTATGACTCACAATGTTCTGAAGTTTCACAAGATATGCTACGAGTAAAGCGAGGAAGAGAGACTAAAGAAACTGGAGCGCGGGAAAAGGATGCTCCGGAGTATGCCAATCATAGGAGCGGTCCCATAGTTAGCGGACGCGCACTGTACCGGATAGCCCCATATCGGCGCTTCGCGCGAAGGATCAATCTTCAAAAAGTCAATTTTCGGACGGGCTCCTAGCCCCGCTGCTCCCACAGACTAGACATTTGTTTGGCAGTCCTCCTCTCACCCGATGCCGCAGAGGGACCTTATGGCGCGAATCACTTAGCATTGTGTTTCCAATCCGGGGTGGCCCCTTTAGCTTAGAATCTTTTGATTTTCCAAACTGTACAATTATGCGCACTTCCGCCGCGCGGCCAGCGCCGCATGCCTGATTAACGCTGCCGGACAAGTTGTGGCCATCGCGCAGAGCTAGGATCGATCCGAACAGTCCCAGGACTGTCCTCATCGCCCTAGCCGTGGAACAGTCCTAGAACTGTCTCCATCAAGGCAAATATTCAAAAGTCAGAAAGCTGAGTACTGGGACCCAAATGTCCGGTAATCCGACTATCAGGAGTTAGCCCCAATCGCTTGTTTTCAATGAGCGATCAGGACGAGGCTATAACGGGTCAATCTGATTTTTTCCGCAAACCTTTCCCTTTGAGCAATATTCGAACTGTTCCAAATGGAGCAGACTCCGTTTTCTTACCGGCATATGGTGAGCGGGAATCCGACTACACGTCCAAGTGGAGATAGTTGGGGCCATCGCAACTTCCCAGAACAGGACTGCCGGCCCGTTTCGCGGGAGTTGTCCTGGCGGATTCGGTCTCTGGACCAGTTTTCCGGGGGACCTCAGTGGACGACAGTCTCTCTCATGCTCATCTCAAGTAAATGGGCAAATTGTGCGGCGCCCAGGGGCCGGCTGAAGAGGTAGCCTTGTCCTTCCGTGCAACGCTGGGTCTGAAGGTAGGCTCTCTGTTCTTGCGTTTCGATGCCCTCGGCAACCACGAGGTGCTTGAGGCTCTTTCCCATGTGAATTATGGCCCTCACGATGGAAGAGTCATCGGGATCGGCAGTGATCTGGTGGACAAACGACTGATCAATTTTCAAGACATCAATGGGAAACTGCCGAAGATAGCTGAGGCTGGAATAGCCGGTGCCGAAGTCATCCACCGCAAGCTGTACCCCCATCATCTTGAGCTCTTGAAGTGCGGA
>WNFC01000872.1_pt1 | contig 65552 bp, 63 predicted proteins | sample 5400541 | NCBI WGS metagenome assembly WNFC01 (sample SAMN13153342, study PRJNA577476) | soil metagenome | isolation source: 120 cm saprolite under Douglas fir tree site 2 hole 2 replicate 1 | place: USA:California | collected 2015-04-18
TCGAGCGCGGAGATCGGTACTTCAAGCTGGAGAAGTATCGCGAGGCCACCCTCGAGTACCGCAACGCCCTTCGCATCGAGGAGAACAACACTCACGCCGTTCGCCAGCTCGGCCTCGCCCACTATCAGACCGGCGAGATGGGTCAAGCCTACCGGTACTTGCTCCGGGCCCAGCAGCTCACTCCGGACGACCTCGAGGTACGACAGAAGCTCGGCACGATCTATCTGCTCGGCGCCAAGCCCAACGAGGCGCGGGAGCAGGCCGAGGCCATTCTGCAGAGAGATCCCAAGAACCTCGAGGCGCTCCTCCTCCTGGCGGGCGCGGCACGAACCCCGCAGGAGATCGACGGCGTCGTCGCCCGCCTGGAAAAGGTGCGCCAGGATCTGCCGGGTCAGGCCAAGCCCCTGGTCATTCTCGCATCGCTCTATCTGCGGAAGAACGATGCCGTCACCGCCGAGCGGTACCTGCGCGGAGCGGTGGGCTACGAACCCAAGTCCGTCGAGGCACATGGCGCGCTGGCCAACCTGTATCTCGCCAAGCGCGACAACGCGCAGGCCGAGAGCGAGCTGAAGATCGCGGCCGACCTGGCCCCGGTTGGGTCGCCCGCGCGGACGAGGCTTGCGGATTTCTACCTCCTGCTCGGCCGCCGGGACGAGGCCAAGAAGGTCCTGAACGACATTACCGCCAAGGCCCCGGACTATGTGCCGGCCTGGCGCCTGTTGTCCCAGATCGCCTTCGCGGAGGGCAAGCTCGATGACAGCGCCAAGGCGGTCGAGATGGTGCTGAAGAGCCGCTCGGGTGACGTGGAAGGTCGCCTCATGCGCGGGCGGATCCATCTGGCCCGGCGCGAGACCACGCCGGCGATTCAGGAGTTCCAGGCCGTGCTGAAGTCGGAGCCGCGGTTGGCGCCTGCGCACTACCAGCTGGCCCTGGCCCAGATGCAGGCCGGCAATATTCAGCAGGCGAAGGCAGAGCTGAAGGAGACGGTCACGGCCGCGCCGAACTACGCGGAGGCCGTGATCATGCTGGCCGAGATCAACCTCCAGACCGGCGCTCCTCAGGTTGCGATCGAGGATCTGGAGCGATTCGTCAAGGCCCAGCCCCGGGCCTTGCCGGCGTACGTCGTGCTGGGCGGCGCGTACCTGGCCGCCAGGCGGCCGGCCGACGCCGTGCAGGTCGGGCGCAACCTCGCAGCCGCCGCTCCCCGGGATCCGCGGGGCCCCTACCTCATTGCCCTCGGCCTGGGCGCGCAGGGGAAGCGGCCGGAGGCGCGGCAGCAGCTCGAGACTTCCTTGAGCCTGGCCCCACAGGCCATCGAGCCCCTGGCGCAGCTCGTGGCCCTGACCTTCGCCGAACGGCAGCCCGCACAGGCCATCGAGCGAGTCAAGAAGCAGATCGCGCTGGTGCCGACGTCGGCGCCACACCAGGCGCTGCTCGGCGAGACCTATGCGGCGACGGGGGACGGGAAGGCGGCCGAGGCGGCATTTCTGCAGGCCATCGCGCTCGATCCCAATCCCATGGGCCCCTACGTCAGGCTTGGCGGGCTCTACGCCGCGGCCGGCCGGTACGACGAGGCTCTCGTCAAGGCCAATGACGCGGCCAAGAAAAACCCCGGCGACGTGGGGCCGATCATGCTGACCGGCGTCATCTACGAGCAGAAGGGCGACATCACCAAGGCGCGCGAGTCCTACGAGAAAGCCCTCACGATCAATCCACGCCTCGCGCCCGCGGCCAATAACCTCGCCTGGATCTATTCCGAGCACGGCGGCGACAAGGACAAGGCCCTCCAGCTGGCCCAGACCGCCAAGGAGGTGGCTCCGGACGATCCGCGCGTCTCGGACACGCTGGGCTGGATCCTCTACAAGCGCGGTGTCTATCAGCGCGCCCTCGCCCTGCTGAAAGAGAGCGCCGAGAAGCTTCCGACGAATCCGCAAGTGCAGTACCACCTGGGGATGGCCTATGCGCAGGCGGGCGACAAGGACAACGCCCGGAAGGCGCTGACCGCGGCCATCGGCACGGCCGCAGATTTCTCAGGGAAGGACGACGCCCGGAAGGCTCTCGCCGCGCTGAAGTAGGAGCCATCCGTGCGCTTCCCACCCCCACTTCGAGGAATAGCTCGTGAGCTACGACATCGAATCGTATTGCTCCCGGGTGGCCGGCGGCACCGCGACCTCACCAGGTCCTAGAGACGCTACCCTCGCTGGGGTGAGGTGGCGTCAAGGACCCCGCTCAAATGACGCCACGCCGGTTGGCGGACCAGCCAGATAGTAGAACTCCCGACGTTCCTGCACGCAGGAGAGGAATTCTCTGGCCGTGAATGGCCGCCGCCCGCGGAGCCAGCGCCGCATCAGCGTGACCGCCAGCCCGCAGTCATCCAGGAGAGCGGCGACGGCCTCCGGAGTTGTGCCGTAGTAGTCCGCCGCTCCGAGACCGTGCTCGAAGACGACGATCGGCTGCCAGCGGCGCAGCGTGCGGACGGCGCCGCGCAGGACGCCCAACTCTCCGCCTTCGACGTCAATCTTGATAAAGCTGATACGCACGTCGTCCGGCAGAACATCGTCCAGGCGGTCCGTGCGCACGGTCCGAGGCTCGATCGTCTCAGTCCTCGAATAGCTGCGGCGTCTGAGGCCACTATAGGCGGGATTGCTCACCACATGCTGGAACGTCGCGGTACCGGCAGTCTCGGCAAGGGCGGTCTCGTGGACGGTGACGGCCGGGAACTCGGCCCGAAGACGTGCTGCGAAGGTCGGCAGCGGCTCGAACGCCCAGTGTGGCCCGGCTGGGGCTATACGAACGATCTCCCGCAAGATGCTTCCCGCATGGGCGCCCACGTCGACCGCGTGCCCGCCGGTCCGAAGAACACGGGCGATGACGGCCGCGGTCTCGATATCGTACCGCTCATTCCGTTCAAGATCAGTGAGTGGACACAGACGGTGGGCAAGCCAACGGGCGGGTTCCCCGAAGCGGGTTCTCAACATCCACGTTTTCGCCGTTTCGAGCACGGGACGTACCCCCAGAATGCGACCGGCCCTCTATCTCCCTGATGGGTCCTCCGGCTGAAGCGTCAACCATCGGAAGAACCGCACCGGCCGGCGATCGGAGGTTGTCCCCAGGGCGGCCGGCTAAAAAGGGTGCGAGGCGGGGGGAGTCTAGCACGAACCGAGGCGGTCTTCATTTGGCCCGCGTGCGGGCGACCCGAGATGTTCTCGGTCGTCGTCCGAGCGGAATCACCTTCGAGAGAGGCGACGAGCCCTGGCCGACACGCATTCGACGGCTCGCTGAGTTGCTTTGCTACCGTTCACGGACGAACTCAGAGCCGTTCGTACATGTGGACGGTCTTCTCGACGTCGCCCTCCACCGTGAAGTTGCGTCGAACGCGCTCGATCCCGGACTCTCCCATTTCCCGCCGGAGCCGGCCGTCCCAAGCGAGGCGCTCGATGGGATCCGCGAAGGCCACCGCGTCGTCCGGTGGGCTGAGGAGGCCCGTCCGCTTCTCCTCCACCACCTCGGGAATCGACCCGCTCCGGCTTCCGACGATCGGGACGCCGCAGGCCATTGCCTCTGCTAGTACCAGGCCGAAGGCCTCCCCTACCGATGCCAGGAGAAAGACGTCCGAGGCTTGCAGAAGCGTCCGGGGCTCCGCGACGTTCGCGAGCCAGCAGATCCGGTCCGCGACGCCCAGCTACTCGCCAAGTGCCTTCAGATCGCCAAGCATCTCTCCGTCACCGCGACGAACAGACGTGCGGGGATGCCGCGAGCTCGCGGCAAGCCCGGACGAGCAGCTGCGGATTCTTGAACGGCCGCAAGTACGACACCGTCGACAGGATGAGCGCATCGGGCCGGACGGAGAACCGGGCTGCCCACTCGCGGCGCGCCTCTGGATATGGCCGGAATCGCCCCGTACTCACACCTAGGTACCTGACGACGATCTTCGGCTCGGCGACGCCCCCGTTGACTAGCTGCTGTTTCACGAACTCGGAGATCGCGACGACGCGGGTTACGGGGTTCGTCATCAGCCACGTACGCAGACGCAGAAGTGCCTTCTTCCATGATCGAGCACGCAGCTCACCGCTGTTTTGCATCTCATAGATGACGTGGCGAATTCCGCTCAGCCGAGCGATCCACGGAAGCGCACTGAAGTAGTCGAAGAACACGATGTGAGCGGTGGCAATGGAGAACGCTTTCACGACTTTCCTGAGCTCTCGATAGTAGTGCGGTATGCCCTTCCCGTAGTTGATGACGCGGATGGCGGCGCCACTGGCCTGGAGTCTCGCGTGGATGTGCGGCCCCAGCGGCTCGGCAAAGACGAGAACGGGTTGCACCCCCCGACGCAGCAGGACCTGACTCAGGCGAAAGTGCCGATCCTCCTGGCTCGTCCACGTGAGCGGAGCGGAGTCGAGCAAGAGGACGACGTTTCCATTGCTCATCGAGATGTGTCCTCGCCCCGGCAAGGCGCACAGCGTGAGACACGGCTGATGGAACAAAAAAGCCCGCCCGTCGGCCATCTCAACGTCGTACTCGACGTCCTTGGCCCTGATGATGATGAGATCGCAGGCGCAGCACACCTTGCCGGAAGTCGGGAGAGTGCCGGCCAAGACCCTGGCCCGGATGAACGCGGCGAGGTTGCCATGGTCTGACTGGACCATTCTTGTCCGCGCCTCCAGGTCGGAGGCAGAGAGTGCACTTGCTGGTTAACCGCTGTCAACCGCAATCTTCGCCGCGCGTACTATGACGATCCCGGAAGTCGGAAGGTTGCATGGCTCGGAGCCGTCAGCCTAGAAATTGCGGAAACTGTCTGTAGGCGATGTTGGGCGGGGCGCAATCACCCTCGTATGGGGGCGGGCCGGCCCTCCTACCCCACGGTACGCGTCGGGCGGTGCTATAGTCGGACGCACGACGGAGGCATTCGCGATGACGCAGCTCTTGATTCGCCCTAGCCCAGGGCCCGTTCATCGTGGACGGCGAGCTACTGGGTTGATGTGACTTGTCAGTGAGCTTGGCGGATCGTCCGCTCGTAAGCGTGGTTGTCACGTTCTACAACCAGGCCGAGTTCGTCGCTTCGGCACTCGACAGCGTCCTCGCCCAGACCTACCACGCCTTCGAGGTTATCGTGGTTGATGACGGCTCCACCGATGGCACGTCGCACGCCTGCTCCGCGTACGGCGATCGCATCACCGTGATTCGTCAGGAGAACGCCGGTCCATCCGACGCCCGCAATTCAGGTCTCCGGCGGACCCGCGGGTCCTTGGTGACCTTCCTCGACGGCGACGACATCTGGGCTCCCGAGAAACTGGAGGTCCAGGTCGAGCTCGCCCGCAGCCATCCACAGTCGGGCCTCGTGGCCGTCGACGGCGAGGCCTTCTCTTCCGCGGGGATCACCGCGGACACGCTGTACGGGGCCAACGTTGTCCGGCTGTTGCAGACATCGAATGGTCGCTTCTTCACCGCCCGCTGCTACGACATGCTGCTCGACGGCAAATACAGCATCATCTCGACTCCCTCGCAGGTGATGATTCCCGCCGCAGTGTTCCGTGAAGTCGGGGCCTGGGACCCCCGATTTCGGGTGAGCGCCGACTACGAGCTCTACCTGCGCATTGCCCCGCGTTGGCCATTCACCTTCTCCAAGGAGAACCTGGTGCGCTATCGGATCAATCCCGCGGGTTTGTCGGGCCCCGAACCCGCCCGCTCCTTCAGCTGGGTGGAGGAGAAACCTGCGATCTTCCGCTCCATCGCCAGCCGCGACCGGCGGCGGGCTGCCCGCCTCATCAGCGAGTTGGCCCGAGAGACCGCGAGGAACGCCTACCATGTGGGCACGCACGGCCACCGTCGGTTCGCCAACCGCCTCCTCATGCGCTATGCGTTCCGGAGTGGTCGTCCCCACGTCGTGCTCCCGTATCTCGCGGCCCTCTGGTGCCCCTCCGGCCCTCGCACCTGGCTCCTTGGAGCGCTTCGGCGGTTGAACAAACCGAGAATGTGATGGCAGGGCAGCGAGCCACAGGGTTGCCCGGACGTTTCGGCGCACGGCCCGCTACGTCGCGCAGAACCCTCGAGGGCCATCGAGGATTCACGGCGCGGTGAACCCCGCGGGGCTCGCACACCGTTTCAAGCCCGACGTTGTCGCCACAATCATCCTCGCGGCGATGATCATCGCCATCTGGGCTCCGCGGGCAGTCGGCCCTCTGGATTTCCGCTGGGATGGCGGAGTCTACTACGTGCTCGGCACCGCCATCGCAGAGGGGAAGGGATACCGACTCCTGAACGAGCCTGGGGACATCGAGGCGAATCAATACCCGCCACTTCTGCCTTTCATCGTCGCGGCTCATCAGCGGCTCGTCGGATCCAGCGATCCCGTCCTCGTCGGTCGATGGATGCGACTCTCGTACTTCCTGATCTTCACGACGTATATCTTCGTGGCGTATGCGGTGCTGAGGCGACATCTGTCCCTCCCCTGGGCGCTTCTGGCCGCCGGCGTCGTGCTCCTCCACCCGCAGACGACCTTTCTCTCGGATCTCTGCTTCGCCGAGCTCCCGTTCGGGCTCGTCTCGACGCTCTTCGTGCTCGTTGCGGGCCGGCCGGCCGGCCCGATCCGTTCGATGGCGGCAGGCACCTGCGCGGTGGCCGCGTACCTGTTGCGGACCCTGGGCATCGCCCTGCTGGCGGCCTGGGTGCTGGACGCGCTGTTCGGCAGACGGTTCCGGACCGCGGCCATCCGCGCGGTGGTCGCCCTCGTGCCGTTCCTCGGATGGCACGCTTATATTGTCCACGTCGAGCGGAGCCCCGACTACGTGCGGCCCGCGTATGCCTACCAGCGCGCCGACTACCTCTTCTACAACGTGAGTTACGCCCGGAACCTGTCGCTGCGCGATCCGTTCAAGCCGGAGCGGGGCAGAGCCTCCGCCCTCGAGGTCGCCCACCGCTCGCTGGTGAACCTCGCGCACATGCCGAAGAGCCTTGGCGAGGCGCTAACCGCGACTGCTCGCTCCTGGGAACGGATCAAGGACATCCCGGTCCTCGGACGAGTCATTCCCTGGCGGGTCGTCCTGTATCTGCCGATCGTGATCGGGCTGGTCGTCCTGGTCGGAGTCGCGAGCCTGCTTACCCTCGAGGCTCGGCTGATCGGGCTGTATATCGTGTTGACCGCCGCGGCCATTTGCCTCACTCCTTGGCCATGGCGGGAACAGTGGGCGCGATACTGGGCGCCGGTGACGCCGTTCCTGGCGTTAGCACTGGCCCGCGGCTTGATGACGCTCGCGACCTGGAGCGAACGCTTGCCGAAACCGGTACGCCGGATCAGCCATGGCGGACGGATCGCCCTCGTGATCTCGGTCCTCGTGGTGGAAGCAGTCGTGATGACCCGGATGTACGTGCAGTATCACTCCCCGGCGACGCTTCGGGATGGTGGCGGGCACGTGGTCGCGCAACACCTGTTCTTCTACGATCGGCCCCACCAGGCGCTCCGCGCCGGGCTGGACTGGCTCGGCAGCCGGGCTCGACCCGACGACGTCGTCGCCGCGTCGATGCCCCAATGGGTGTACCTGCTCACCGGATTGAAGGCGGTGATGCCCCCGTTCGAGACAGACCCGGTTCGCGCCCAGGCCCTCCTCGACTCGGTCCCGGTCCGCTTCGTCGTCGTGGATGGCGCGCGGCCGCCCATCACCCGGGACTACGCCTTGCCCCTCCTCGAGAGCTCTCCCGAGCGGTGGCTGCTGGTGTACTCCGATCCCTCCGGGAGGCTCGAGATCTACCAGCGACGCCCGGAGCCATCCCGAAGCCGCCCATGAAGCTCCTGATCGTCATTCCCGCGCTGAACGAGGAACAGAGCATCGAGAGCATCATCCGGCGATCGCTGGAGGCCCGCGCGCAGATCATCGAGGGCTCGCCCGTGACCGCCGTGGACATCACCGTGGTGAGCGACGGCTCGACGGACCGCACCGTCGAGCGCGCCCGCCGCTACGCCGACTCCGTCAAGCTCATCGTGTTCGAGAAGAACCGAGGATATGGCGCCGCCATCAAGGAGGCCTGGCGGCAGTCCGACGCGGATCTGCTCGGGTTCCTCGACGCCGATGGCACCTGCGATCCGAACTTCTTTGCCGACCTTTGCCGGACTCTCGTGAGCGAGCAGGCCGATGTGGTGCTGGGCTCTCGGCTGAATCAAGCCAGCAAGATGCCGCTCGTCCGCCGGGTTGGCAACCGCGGGTTCGCCACCTTGCTTCGCGCCCTTTCTTCGTCCCGCGTGCGCGACACTGCGAGCGGCATGCGGGTCGTTCGGCGCGCACGTCTGGGGCGACTTCTGCCCCTTCCCGACGGCCTCAGCTTCACGCCGGCGATGACGGCGCGTGCCGTGCTCGGGGCGACCGCGAAGATCGTCGAGGTCGACATGCCGTACCACGAGCGGGCGGGAGAATCGAAGCTCCGACTGGGCCGGGACACCGCGCTCTTCCTGAGGGTCATCTTCGAGGCGGCCTTCCTGTACCGCCCCTCGCGGCCGCTCGCGATCATCGGCCTGGTCGCCTTCGCGGTGGCCAGTGCCTGGATGCTGCACCCCATCCTCTACTACGTGGAGCACCGTCGGGTGCAGGAGTGGATGATCTACCGTTTCCTGGTCAGCCAGGTTCTCGGGACGATCGCCGCGCTCATGCTGGGCGCCAGCTATCTCACCGCGAAGATCGTCAAGATCACGAGGCCGGTCGGCGAGGCCCGGAGTCGGCTCCTGACGAGCCGACTGTTCTGGCTCATCCCCGGGGTGTGTTTCCTCGCGGGGGGGGCCCTCGTCCTCGCGAGCTTTCTCGAGCTGCTCCGGACCGGGGAAACCTACGAGCACTGGTCCCGCTTCGTCGCCATGTCCTTCTTCTGGTCGATCGGATCCATCTTCGCGGTGACCCGGATCATGGACTACGTGCTCGACTTGCTGGCCGCCCAGCTGGCCTATGACCGGCAGACCGGTCGGCGGCGCCGGGACGATCCGCCGGCGGTCTGACGCGCGTCGCTCATCAGCCATCGGCCTCCGGCCCGCTTCAACGCGACCGCCCCCAGACGAAGCGCTCGCCCGATCGAGGCTGAAAGGCGCTGAGCCGGGCGGCCTCTTGTCGACTCTCGTCGATCAGCCGCGCGTGGACCCGCAACCATGACTCTTCCGGGGCCGGCTCGCCGACCTCGTGAATCCTGACGACGATGACCTTGGCGCGGCCTTCAGTGAGTGCCTCCGCATCGGCCGGCACGCGCCGCTGGCCGAGCTGTCCGACCCATGAAGCCACCATCGTGGCTCCATTCGCGTAGCGGGCGATCCCAAGCACCCCCGACGGGATCGAATGCACCAGAACGAGATCCTCGGTGGTGACGGTTGCGTTCAGGCTCGCGGCCACTGCCCGATAGGGCTCGAGCTGACGGGAAGGGAGGCGGAGAATCGCGCGGACTCCCGAGCTCCACGCGAGCAGAATCACCAGAAGCACCACGACGCCGACCGCGAGCCGAAGCCGGCTCAAGCCGATCGCCGCAAGGACGAGGATGCCGGGAAGGCCAGCCAGAGCATAGCGCGGAATTGCGGCCGTATTCGTCCCCCTCATGAGGTCGAACACGACCGGCCCCGTGCATGCGGCAGCGACCCAGAGCCATACGAGTCCACGCTCGCCGGAGAAGAGCCGGCGCCGGAACACCAGCCCGAACGCCACCGCCACTGCCCCGAACGCGAAAGCGGCGAGCCACTCGGACCGGGTCGAGCTGCCCCAGAACCCCTGACCCGACAGGAAGCTCCACGACAGCCGGAAGGGGGCGAAGAGCGCCTGGGGGAGGCTGACCGGGGCGTAGAGCCAGTACCAGGTCACACGCCATCGGCCGCTCGACTCCGGCAGCACCATGTACCAGGGCAGCACGAGAAGGACGGTCATGACGACACCGCCGGCGATCCAGGTCCATCGAATCCGCCTGGAAGTCATCGCCAACCAGCCGAGGCAGGCAATCCAAACGAAGCAGGAGAAGTAGTGGGTCAGGAGCGCGGCCGCGCTCACCGCACTCCAGGGCACGACCAGCCAGGGCTTCACGTCTCCGGTCCCCAGGACGAGGGTCAGCGCGACCATGCTCACCACGAGGAACAGAACGAGGGAGTACATGCGGCCCTCGACGGAATAGTAAAGTCCCAGGGGGGAGACGGCGAAGAGCGCGACCGCCGGGAGCGCGGCCGCCTCGCCGCCGATTCTTCGTGCGATCAGCCACAGAACCGGCATCGACGCCAGAGCACATAGGACGGAGAAGAGCCGGAGGGCGGAGTCGCTCACCCCTGCCCAGCGAGTCCAGCCGTTCAGCAGCAAGTAGTAGAGCGGTGGGCTCGTGTCCGAGAGACGAACGGCCCGGATCACGCGAGAAAATCCAGCCGGGGGGTCCTCGTGCTCCAGGTAACGCCTGAAGGCGGACGCCGGCAACGGCGTGGGCGCTTCCACATAGTCGCCCTGGCTCGGGTCTGCTTCCCCGGCGGGGTGCTCGAGGCTATGTCCGGTGGCGATCGCAAGTGAGAAGATCTCGTCGGCCCAGAGACCCTGTCGGTCGAGGAGCGCCACGCGCAGCCCGGTGGCCAGGGCGATCACCGCCAGCAGGGCCACGACGCGGCCACCGCGCCTGCCAATCGCCAACCGGATGGCCGTCATGGTTGCGTGATCGCGCCCGGGAAGAACGGGGCCATGATGACGACGATCATCACCGAGCGGACGCGCGTCGAGCAACCACGTACATCTCGCCGATGGGGAGGCGTACGGTGAGGCGCCGAAGGACCCCGGATGCAGAAAGGCGCCCGGCGACCGTCCTTGCCGCTCCCGGGTACTGAGCAAGACGGCCCATAATGTTGGCGAGGGAGCGAGAAACGAGCTTCGGACGCACGTTGGCAAGGACGAAGCCGCTCCGCGACAGCAGGGCCGCAATCGTGGCCGGCGAGAAATACCATAGGTGCTCGCGCAGGAGCAGGACCCAGTGCTTGCCCATCAGCCGGGCGATGCGGCTGTCGGCGTTCGGCAGGCTCAGAAAGAGCCAGCCGTCGAGGGCGAGCCAGCTCCGGATTCTCTCGAGAGTCTCGACGGGCCTCGGCACGTGTTCCAGGACATTCCACAGCGTGACCACGTCGAAGCTTCCGGCTGGGAAGTCGATCTCCGGGAGTAGACCGGCCCGGAAGCGTGCCCGCGGGCACCGTTGCCCCCCGCTCGCCACCGCCCAGGCAGAGGCGTCGACGCCGGTGGCCTCCCAGCCCCCCTTCTGGGCCGCGCAGACGAAGAGCCCGGTGCCGCAACCCACGTCGAGCAGGCTCCCCGGGAGCCGTCGGTAGCTCCCCACCAGCGCGAGCTCGTCCGCCAGGTTTCGGCTTCGAGCCTTGTCTTCCTGCTCGCCGGAGCGGTCCGTCAGCTCCGAATAGATGCGGCCGAGCGTCACGTCGTCGTCCCGAGGGCTGGTCATCATGAGCCCACACCGGGCGCACCGCACGATGGGGAGATAGCCGGCCACGCGCCGGGACGACGAGAAGTAGGCGGCCGGGTCGCGCGGCTCGGCGGGAGGGATCGTGCCGGGGTATATGGGATCCACGGTCCCCCCGCCGCACATGGCGCAGACGGCCGTCACCAGGGTCACGCCACGCCTGGGCTCAAGAAGGGGCCACCATGGGGCGGGCGTCGAAATCGGCCATGATCATGGCCGCCGCGGTACGACCCTGGCGGATCGCCTGGCTGATGGTGCGGTCCTCCGGGTAGTACTGAGTGGAGTCCGTGACGTAGAGACCCCGGATCGGAGTCCGGTGGTTGGGCATGAGATCCACGAAGTTGATGGTGAAGACGGGCTGGGCATGCGGCGTGCGAAAGACATGATACTCCTTGACCCAGCTCTCGGAGAAGTCGGGATTCATGAGCTTCAGCATGGCGGTGTACTCGGTGAAGAGGTCCTGGTCGGCGGCGCGGTAGCGAGGCTCGGTGGTCGGCAGGTAGAAGGGAACATAGACGACATTGAGGCCGGCCCGGTGCAGATTCTCGTTCAGGGTGCTCTGCTCGATGATGCCGTTGAAGCTGATGCGCGGATCGTTGATGTTCGTCCAGAAGTTACGACTGAAGGGTCGCCTCAGGCTCAGGAGCATGCAGACGAGGCCGATGTACTTCACCTGCCGCACCCGCTGGAAGTAGGGATCGGACTGGTTCGGAACGACGCGGTCCAGGATGGGCAGCGCCACCGTGGAAATCACCGCCTCGCACGGGATGCGCGCGTCGCCGGCGTGGACCTCCGTCACGCGCCCGTCGTGGACCTCGATGGGGTGGACGCGCACTCCGGTCCGCAACTCGACGTTCGGCCGCGCCCGCAGCCACGCGACGAGCGGATCGACGAGGGTTGCGGTGCCGGACTCGAGGCAACCGAACATCTCCCGCTCGAACATGCTGCGGCGCGAGGAGGCGACGCGCCAGATGCGATGCCAGATCCAGGCGGCGGATATCTGGTCGTGATAGTCACCGAACTTCACCTTCAGCAGGGGGTGCCAGATCACCTGGTACGCCTGCTCCCCGATGCACTCGATCAGCCACGGCTTGGCGGGGATCTGGTCCAGCCAGCGCCATTGCGAGCGGTAACGGGAGTGGGCGACGTGCAGACCGAACCTGACGCGCTGCCACCACGGCACCGCCGAGAACCTGAGCAGGTCGAGGGGCGACCCGAACGGGTAGTGCTGGCCGTTGTAATAGAAGGCGGTGTGCGTTTGCCGCCAGTGGAGCTTCCGGCCGAGACCGAGCTCGTCGACGAGAGTCAGGAGATCGTGATCGGAGCGGCAGATGAAGTGGTAGAAGCGTTCGATCGGGTGGCCCTCGAGTCGGAAGGAGCTGGCCAAGCCGCCGAAGTCCGGGGCCGCCTCGAGGAGGGCGACATGGTGACCGGCCCGCGCCAGATCGTAGCTGGCGGCCAGGCCGGACAGCCCGCCCCCGATGACAACGACGCGCTTAAATTCCATAGCCACTCGCCTCTGATCTGGTCGGTTCACGACCGGGCGGTACCTGCACCGCCCGCTTCCGTTGCCTCCTGTCGGAGGCTGATCGAACGCCGAGATCAGTGTAGCGGGTCGCGCGAGCGGGTGCCCCTGGTCAAGCGATCCCGTGGCAGATTGTTTCCTTCGACTCCGACTCCGCGTGAAACAGATAGAGATCGGGTGGTCCGAAGGCGGGCTTGCGGCCGGATCCCGATCTCCACGCGCTTTAGTCCCTCCAGCGCCGCTCCGCCCTCTGACCCACCTGAATCAGCCGTCCCAACACCTCGATCCCCAGCCCGGACGGTGTCGTCACCACGGCCGCCGGGATGATGTTCATCGCCGGCGTGCCAATGAAGGTCGCGACCGTCACATCCGCCGGCCGCCGGAGATCACCCGCGGCGCAATCTGGAGCGCCCGCCCCTCATCCATCACCGCCACCCGCGTAGACATGGTCATGGCCTCGACCTGGTCGTGGGTGACGTAGATGATCGTGGCGGAGATCTCACGGTGTAGGCGGAGAATCTCGGTGCGCATCTCCACCCGGAGGCGGGCGTCCAGGGCGGAGAGAGGCTCGTCCATCAGCAGCACCTTCGGCTCCTTGATGATGGCGCGGCCGGTGGCCACGCGCTGCTGCTGGCCACCGGAGAGCTGGCCGGGCTTCATGGCGAGCTTGTCGCTGAGGCCCAGGGTCGCGGCCACCTTCTCCACCTTCTCCTCGATGCGGCCTCGGGGGAGGCCGGCGATGCGCAGCGGGTAGCCGATGTCCTAGCGTACCGTCATGTAGGGGAAGAGCGCGATGTGAAGACCATGGCGATGTCGCGCTGCTGCGGGGGCAGCGCGGTGACGTCGGTGTCGCCGAACCATATGCGGCCGGCGGTGGGGGTCTCGAGGCCGGCGATCATCCGCAAGGTCGTCGTCTTGCCGCAGGCGGAGGGGCCGACGAAGGTGAAGAACTCGCGCTCGCCGATCTCGAGCGACAGGTCGCGCACCGCGTGCACCTCCCGGGCGCCGCGGCCGAAGCGCGCGCGGTATCAATTGTCCTTCTTGCAAAAGCCCCCGGGGGCTGATACTGGCTCGTGCCACCTGAAGTTGTCCTTCGCATCGCGAGTCCAGTACCCTGCCTCCTCGGCGCTCGTATGGTGTTCACGAATCGCCTTCGATCAGCCACCGGACAGGATGAGTAGCGTCGCCGCCACGTGCTCGGTCCATCGCTGGCCTGGTAGATTCAGCTGTCTTGGACAAGTCTAATCTGATCTGTGCCCTATGCGAGAAGTTCCTTCCAGGAATACCGCGCTACCGATGGATTGACCAGCGTCCATGTGGAGTGTGAGGAGAGGGAGAAGAAACCACCTCAATCCACCTCGCGCTGATACGGTCGCTACGGCGCCTGCGCCGCTGCCAATGGCGTTACCACCCCTTCGAAAGAGCACAACACCGTCAGGCCGATAGTCGGTCCGACTGGCAACGACCGGCACACCGAGATTGAGGGCCTCCTGGACCGCGAGTGAGTCCGCATCCGCAAAGGTTGACCGGACCACAACATCCGCGGCTCGAATCAGGGACAAACACCGCTCGTGGGGCACTTCAGCTCGATCGGCGTGGCGGGCTCGTCCCGCCACCGGTGGCGCTGGATGTCACAATCAATGGCGTCCCGGGCGGAGCTGATGAGCCCGACGCGGCGGTGTGAGCACACATCATGGGCGGGGGACGCGGCACGACGGCCGCCACGCACAACTGCGAGAGGCACTCGGCGAAACAAACCCAATCTGTCTCAAGGAGTCGGCCCTTGCGGATAGCCCGGCTCAGCGGTCTTAAGCTCGTCACCACGCTGCTCGGTGCGACCCTGGCCACTGCAGCCGGATCACGTACGGCTGGCCGAACGCGACCTCGGTTCCTGGACGGTCGGCGCGTTCGAGATCACCGGACGCCGCGGGGCAACGCGTATCTGACGGTAACGCTCCGGCGCCGAGACGCACCGTGACGGCGCCGGCCGGCCGGGCTCTCCTCATCTCGTTGGCGGATCGTGCGGCTGCAGGGTCAACGTCCCGGCCGCCGGATCGACGGTCATCGTGAAGCGTCCGATGAAGTCGACGCCCAGGAAGCCATCCACGGTGATGGGAGGGTTCGTATTGACAATGACGGGGAGCTCGTAGACCGCCACGTTGAGGTTGTCGATCCTCGCCGAGCCCACCCGGATCGACGTCATTCGAACCATCGACACCTCGACCTCCTGTCCACTCGCGATCCGAGCTCGCCCCAGTGTCGTGCGGGAGGATGTATCGAGGCCCAACCGGCGCGCTAGATCCGGGGTGATCACGCTAGTGCTGGCGCCCGTATCCAGCAGGAATGTTGCCGTCTGACCCTCGTTCAGCACGACCGGCACGAGAAATTTCCGATTGATCGTCTGGATCGGCACGGATGCGACACGCGAAGGCGCTGCGGTCGAGCACGCCTGAAACACGCCGAGGCCGCTTAGCAGCGCCAAGGCTATTCCTGCTCGGACCGCACTCATGCGCCGCAAGTTAGGGACAACATCCGCGCGCGGTGAATCTCGGCGAGGGCTGCCCCACATGGATATGGGCTCCTGAGGTCGCGCCCGGGATCGCTCCCCATGCCGCGATGAACGGGATCCCCGCCTGCCGCAGATGCTCCATCAACGCGCGCCCTTCGGGACTGGCCGGGTGCACCGCGATGTCGAGGGCATTGCGATGGTCGAAACCCATGCGGTCGTGGAGTGGGCTCTGGCCGAGCGCGCTGATCGGCAGCGGCCTGCCGAACCGTGCGAGAAAGAACTGCTGAAGCGGCGCTACGTCCTGGGTCAGCGACCACGCTGCGGGGCCGTTGTACCGCACGAGGCCCGGCGTCTCCTCGTAGGCGCCGCGGGCCAGCGGGGTCAGGCGCGCGAGGGACTCGACCATCCGCGCCTCGCCGAGCATGCGGTCGGCGTCGGCCATCGCCCGGCGGGTGTCCTCCACGTTCCTTCGGGCCTCGTTCTGGGCCTGCTGGCCCTCCTCGAACTCGCGCTTCGAGAGCACCCCACGCTCGTAGAGGTCCTGCCGTAGCTCGGCCAGCTCGGTCCGCCGGGCCAGCTCGCGCTCGTGTATGGCGAGCACTCGCTCGAGGGCGGCCCGATAGCTTACCGTGGCCGCGATCACGTCCGACGTGGCCTTCTCGAGCTTCGTGGGTGTCCGCGAGGCCTGGGTGGCGGCGGCCTTGGGAGCCTGTCCCTCGGCTGTCGCCGGCGAGGGGCTGTGGAGGCCTGCTGACACCGCCAGGAGGGCTATCAGCTTGAAATATCGGAGATTGGCCACCTCTACGCCGCCACTGCTAACCGCGCCGGTACAGTTTTCGTCATTCCGCCTACAGTTTGGTGGCGTAACCCTCGTGGCTGCAGTTCATATCTAGCTGATATACCTCATTCAATCGAAGTGGCCTTCGCTTTGCTTTGCTCATCGAAGCGAGGATTCCACAATGCCAGAGCCCGAGCCAAAGCACCACTTGAACGGCCAACCCGCCAAGCGCTGGATCGTTGTCGTCGCCCGCGGCCAGGCCGATCTCTATAGCCACCTCGTGCAGGCGTTCTCCCGCGACGCCAAGGTGCGCGTCGTTCTCGACCGGCGCAGGGATGATTCCCGAAACTCGCCCCAGGTGACCCATCGGCTCCGCACCCACGGCGCCGTGATCATCCGGCAGGCGCCATAGGAAGAATTACCGGCATTCGGCCCCGGATGCGTACCATGATCGGGGGTAGGAACGCCACCGTGCTCACTGGGCAGGATCGCCGTCGGTTCCCGCGGATGCGGACCGCCTGGCCCGTCATCCTCGAGGCCACCGACGGCCGTGTGGGCGTGGGTCAGGTGATCGACGTCAGCCTCACCGGGCTGCGGATCAGCACCGAACTCGAAATCGAGCCGGACACCCCTCTCATGCTGCGCGTGACCCTGCCCAAGGACACCGGCCGCCTCGAGGTCCTCGTCAAGGTCGCCCGTCGAGACCCCCGCGGATTCGGGGTTTCCTTCCTGACGCTCGGCGAGGGCGAGGCGGAGCGCATCGCGCCCTTCGTGGCCCCCGGCGACATCCGACGCTGGGCGCGGCGGGTGGCGGTCAGCCTGCCCATCCGCATCGAGACCGGAGCGGAGGAGGCGGACACCATCCACGGCCGCACGATCGATCTGAGCACTTCCGGTGGCCGCCTGACCGTCGACGGACAGCTCACCGTCGGCGACGTCGTGGTGGTCGAGCTCCCCGGTCCGGATGTCGGCGGCACCCTGCGCCTCCCGTCGCTGGTCTGGGAGGCCTACACCGGCGGAGCCGTGGTCGTCTTTGCCAACCTGGCCCGCGCCGAATACCTGAAGCTCCGGGACTACCTCGACCACTTCGCCTAGCAAGCGCCCTGCACGGTCAGGGCAAATCTGGGTGACACCAAGGGGGTCTCCGCCTGACAATTCTTGCACTGCAGCCGCAAGTACTCCCGCCTAAGTAATTGATTTCATACCTACCCACCCTGTGGCATCGCAGTTGCTCATCCGGTGACGATGCTCAAATCTGCCCCGGGCCGTGTCTTGCGGGTGGGCAGAACGGTCGTCACGGCTTTGCGATGGAGGGCGGACCGTCCGGGCGCTAGAATGATTCCCCCGGGTCACGGTGAGCCCTCGACAGGTGTGATAGGAGGAAATGCATCAATGGACAACTCGGCCGATCCCATCGTCAGGACCGAGACGCGGCATTCGCTGACCAAGTGGGTCGACGAGATGCACGACGTGCTCCGGACCGTCACCTCCCTCATGGAGGACAACGATCGCCTCCAGTCCGTGGCGGAATCCGCTCAGCGGGAGCAGGGTGAGCTTCGCGAGGAGCTCGGCCGCCTGCGCGCCGAGGCGCAGCAGCAGCGAGGCCTCGCCGAGAGCGCCCAGCGTGAGGTCGAGCACCTGCGGGCGGAGGTGGCGACGCTCCAGTCCGAGAGCGATCGCCTCAAGACCGAGCAGGTCGAGGCCGGTGAATCGGCCGCCAAGCTCCTGGGCGAGATGAAAGACCTGGTCAACCAGGTCGCCCACAAGTTCCAGGGGCCCTCCAAGTCGAGCCCGTTCGCGCGCGAACCACGCGCTCCGCAATCCTGAGAGCGCAAGACGGCGGCTAGCTCATGACGTCGAACGGCGATCAGCGCACGGCCCTGGAGCGTGGGGGCGGCTCGAGCATGAGCGAGGTGCGCGCGCTCCTGGATGGGCTGGTCGCCTCGCATTTCCAGGTCGTACAGCAGGAGCGCCTTCGGGCGTTCCGGGAGATGGCCGGCGAGGTCGCACACGACTTCAACAACACGCTGTCCGGCATTCTCGCCCGCGCCCAGCTCCTTCTCGCCGACGTGCAGGACCCCGATGTCCGGCGCTCGCTGCGCATGATCGAGCAGGTCGCTCTCGAGGGCGCGTGGGTGGTCCGGCGCTTCCAGGATTTCAGCCGCACCCGCCCGGCTCGCCCCTTCCAGCCGGTCGACCTCAACCAGCTCGTCGAGGAGATCGCTGCGTCCGCCCGCTCGCGCTGGACACAGCAGCTCGCGGCCCGCGGCATCTCCGGCGAGGTCCAATCCGAGCTGGGGCCGGTTCCGCTCGCGCCGGGAGACATGGCCGAGCTGCGCCAGGTCCTCACCGCGATCGCCCTCAATGCGCTCGACGCGATGCCGGAGGGCGGCAACCTCACGTTCCGGACCGGAGCCGAGGGTGGCCGGGTGTACTGCGAGATCGCCGACACCGGCATCGGCATGACCGAGCAGGTCCGCCTGCACATCTTCGACCCGTTCTTCACCACCAAGCGCGAGAAGGGCAAGGGCTTCGGCCTGAGCGGCGCCTACGCGATCGTGGACCGGCACGGCGGCGAGATGAAGGTCGAGAGCGAGCCCGGCAAGGGCACCGTCTTCACGGTCTGGCTCCCGACCGGTGCCGAGACGAAGACCGCGAGGCCGCCCGCGACCCGTCCGGCGACCACCCCCCCGGCCCCCGAGCCGCCCGCCCCGGCCAAGTCCGCTCCGAGCGCCAAGATCCTCGTGGTGGATGACTCCGAGGAAGTCCGCGAGGTCCTCCGCGAGCTGCTGAGCCGACACGGCTACACCGTGGTGACCGCCCCCGACGGGGAGTCCGGCCTGGTCGAGCTCGAGACTCGCGCCTTCGATATGGCCATGGTGGACCTGGGGTTGCCCGGCATTTCGGGGCTCGAGGTCGCACAGCGTCTCAAGCAGCGCTGGCCGGCCACGCGGATCGCCCTGATGACCGGTTACGGCGACCGGATGGGCCCGGACGACGCCCAGACTCGCGGCGTGGACTTCGTGCTGGCCAAGCCCTTCTCGCTCGACCAGCTCCGCTCGGTCGTGGATCACGCGCTGTCGCAGGGAACCTCGTCGCGCCCCTCGTAGTTCCCTCCCTGACTTCCGACTCCCCCTTGCCGTAGCGCCCGGGCCGTGTATTATGGGGCCCCTCATGCCCCCGGAGTGTTGGCCGTGAGCAGAGCAGACACGTTGCCGCTCGTCTCCGTCGTCGTCCCCACCCGCAATCGAGCCGATCTTCTCGAGGGCGCCCTGAACTCGGTCCTGGCCCAGGAAGGCATCGGCACCGACTTCGACATCGAGATCCTCGTCATCGACGATGGCTCGACGGATCGCACCCCGGATCTCGTGCAGGCCTACCCCGAGGTGCAGTACTACCGCGGCGAGGAGTCACGCGGCCCGTCGGCCGCGCGCAATCGCGGCGTCACCGAGGCCCGCGGCCGGTACGTCGCGTTCCTGGACGACGACGACACGTGGCTGCCGTGGAAGCTCCGGCGTCAGGTCGCGGTCCTCGAGCGCGATGAGCAGATCGGCCTCGTGTATGGTCAGGAGATCAAGCGGGGCAACGAGTCGATCACGGTCTGGCCGGACATCCGCGACGGCCGCACCGGCTGGATGCACCGCTCGCTCCTGACCAGCTGCCCGGTGAACACCTCGAGCGCCGTCGTCCGGAGGGTGGTCTTCGACCGAGCCGGACTCTTCGACGAGAGCCTCCCGTCCTGGGAGGACTACGACATGTGGCTCCGTATCGCGTGCCACTGGCGGTTCGCGTTCGTGCCGGGCCCGGCCGTCGTCTACCGCGTCGCCTACTCCGGGCGCTTCCTGAGCTGCGTCGCCACCGGCGAATCCGAGCGCGCGCTGCGCGCCGTGATCGACTCGGCCCTCGAGCGTCTCCAGGCCCGCGAATCCATCCCCGAGAACTTCCGGCGGAGGGTCGAGGCAGCGGTCGTCACTCGCATCGCCGGGCAACTCTCGATGCTGGGGCTGGCCGACGCGCAGCGGACCTTTCTGCTTGAGTCGATACGCCGGGCGCCATGGCTGGTCCTGGTCCGCGATCTCCGCTGGATGCTCTCGGTCTCCGCCGCCGCTGGCTCGGGGACCGGCGAGGATCTCGGCCGCGTGGCCGACTTCTGCACCGGGATCAAGAAGGCGGCCGGCAGCGACCCGCGGCTCTGGTTGGGCGCGCGTCGCATCGAGGCCGAGGCATGGAAGCGGATCGCGGTTGCACTCGCGGGCAAGGCCGAGCGGCCCAGCGCCGCCGCCCGGCGCGCCGCGGTGCACTCTCTCTCGCAGCATCCCGGCGCCGCGGGCAAGACCCTGCTGCGGATCCTTGCGGGCGTCGGGCCGCTGGTCTCGTAGCGGCTTCCTTCCGCGACACCGCGAAGGGCGCCCGCCCGCCGGCACCGCGCATTACGCGAGACACAGGCTCGGCTTCGTCCGACCGCGGAACCCGATGAATCGGACGCGAGTGAAACGCCTCGCACTCCTGTTGACGGCCGCGCTGGCCCTAACTGCGTCCGCGCCGCGCGAGGATCGCTGGCGGATCATCGGACCCGGTGGAGGCGGCGCACTATTCCATCCCACCGTCAGTCCTCACGACGCGCGCACCGCGCTCGTGTCGTGCGACATGACCGGCAACTACATAACCACTGATGCCGGCAACCGATGGCGCAGCTTCAACCTGGACGGACCCGTTCAGTTTTTTCTCTTTGACCCGATCGACCCACGCGTGATCTACGCCAAGGCCGGTGCCCTCTTCCGTAGCTCCGACGGCGGCACGACCTGGGTCCGATTCGTTCCCCGAACCGTCGCCGAGATCAGGATGGGTGACGATCACGCTTCCCCCACATACCACGTCGCGAGCGGCCCGCGCGGCGACGTCGACGCGATGGCCATTGATCCCGGTGATTCCCGCATCCTGTACCTCGCGATCGACAGCACGCTGTGGACTTCTCTCGACCGCGGTGCCACGTGGCACGAGTCCGGCACGTTGCCCGGCCGGGCGCGGCGGATATGGCTCGACCCGCGCTCGAGCCGGGACGACCGCACCCTGTTCGTCGCCGGCCGCGACGCCATCTACCGTCGAGAGGCGGGCAGCTGGCGAATCGGAGCCTCCCCCGGGGTCTTCAGCGACGTCACGGGATCCCCACCGCGATTCTATGCAACCGCGGCCGGCAACATCTTCGTGTCCGGGGACGGAGGCATGACGTGGCGCTCTTCTCCGCTCCCAGGCTTCCGGGGCCGCGCTACCGCTATCGCGGCCAGTCGCGAGCAACCCGACGTCGCGTACGTCTCCTTTTCGGACCTACGCGCGCCGCTCCGGGCCACGAGGGGCGTTGCCAAGACGGTCGACGGCGGCCGTCACTGGGCACCCGTCTGGCACAATGTTCGTGACGCATGGCTAACCGAGCGCTTCAATGCCGAGTGGGTCGGCAATCCGCTCGGGCTGGCGGTCGCGCCCGGCACATCGGACGTGGTGTACGCCACCGACTATGGGCGTGCGATGCGCACCCTTGACGGCGGCGCGTCCTGGCAAGCGGTCTATTCCACTCGCGCTCCCGACGGGACGTGGACGACGAGCGGTCTAGACGTCACCACCAGCTATGGCGTCCACTTCGACCCGTTCGATCCACGGCATATGTTCATCGGCTACACGGACATCGGCCTCTTTGCCAGCGACAACCGCGGCGCCAGCTGGTACAGCGCCACCCGCACCGGCGTGCCGGAGTCTTGGGTGAACACCACGTACTGGATGGAATTCGACCCGAACGTACGCGGCCGGATGTGGGCGGTCATGAGCGGGGTGCATGACCTCCCGCGGCCGAAGATGTGGCGGAGTCGCTCGCCGGAGACCTACGCCGGCGGTGTCGTGCGCAGCGACAATGGCGGACGCTCATGGCGGGTGCAGAACACCGGCATGCCGGAGACGGCCGCCACCCATATCCTTCGCGACCCCCGCGGCACGCTCTATGTCACCGGCTTTGGGCGGGGCGTGTTCAGGTCTACCGATGGGGGAGACCACTGGACCCTCAAGAACACCGGCATCGAGGGCGCGCAGCCGCTTGCGTGGCGCTTGGCGCAGGACGCCAAGGGGACGCTCTATCTGGTGCTGGCCCGTCGGAGCGACGACGGCAGCTTCGGCAATGCCGGGGATGGCGCTCTCTACCGCTCCACCGACGGCGCCGAGAGGTGGGCCCGCGTCCCCCTCCCCCGCGCGGTCAACGGTCCTAGCGGCGTCGCGATCGACCCACGGGACCCCGCCCGACTGTACCTTTCCGCCTGGGGGCGGAGCACTGCGCAAGGCGCGGAGGACGGGGGCATCTATCTATCCGCCGATGCCGGCGCGACTTGGCGCCGCGTCCTCGCGCTGGACCAGCACGTGTACGACGTCACGATCGACCCCCACGATCCCCGCAGGCTCTACGCGGCCGGCTTCGAATCCTCTGCCTGGAGGTCCTCTGACCGCGGGCTCACGTGGAGACGCATCCCTGGATTCGACTTCAAGTGGGCCCACCGGGTGATCGTGCATCCGCGCGATCCGACGAAGATCTTCATCACGACGTTCGGTGGCAGCGTCTGGTACGGAAACGCCGACTAGTTGATCGACGCGGCCGATGGGTCAAGCGCGCCAACCAGGCCGCTGCCGGCGCCCGTCAGAGAATGAAGTGGTGGACGATACTGGACTTGAACCAGTGACCCCCGGCATGTGAGGCCGGTGCTCTGCCAACTGAGCTAATCGTCCGTGCCCGGGATTCTAACTACTTGCGGCCCGCCTGTCCAGCGCGATCCGGCAGTGTGTCCCCGAATTGTACCCCCGCCGGCTTCGCCGCGGCCTCGCGGAGGTCCTGGTCGTTGACGATGGCGTTAGCGCCGGTAGACGGCCTCCGTCCGGTGGCGCGTGGATGGCGGCGATCATGCCGGTAGCCCTTCCGGCCGGCATCCACTTTTCATCGCTCGTATCCCTTTTTTCCCCGGGTCTATGGCCTCCTCGGTCGCTTGAACCATTTGGCGGCCACGGACCGACCGTACGTGTAGACAGCACGACCTATCCGCCGTCTCGCGACCAGCGAACGGAGGTGCTGATAGGCCGCACGACCCTCCGCGAGTTGCCGCTCGGCGGCCGTGAGAAGATCCGGCCTCAGGCCCTCCGCCGCGGCCCATAGTCGTCGGACGGCCGCGTCAATCTGATCCGGCAGGTCGGGACCGTCCAGAATCACCACCTCACACCCGCAGCCGAACTGCTTAGCCAATCCGAGGAACTTATCGACGTAGTATGTGGACCTCGCGAGACCCACCACCGGGATTCCACAGGCGAGGGCAAACACCCCAGCATGATAGCTGCCGGCCACGACTACGCGGCACTGCTTGATCTGCGCAACGACGTCCCGCGGGTTGTCGACGCTGAAGCCCTCCTCCAGGACCGCGTCGTATCCTTGCACGAGCTGGCGAATCGTGACCGCGTCCTCTTCACCCGGCGCACGTGAGATCGGAACCGCGACGAGCGGCGCGTGTACCCGTGCCCCGGCGCGCTGCACCCCGAGTCGAACAGACGCGACGACGTCATCGTCGACTCCGGAATAGTCGGACGCGCGTAGGTTCAGGCCGAGCCCCCAGCCGGAAGCGCCGCCCCCCTGTCCCAGCGCGAGCTCGATGGCATCATCGCCAGTCGTACACAGATGGGCGCTCGGTACACCCAGCGCCTGCAGCAGCGGCAGCCCGGCCCGGACTTCCCGAAGCGCGATCCACTCAACCCTCGGGAGGACCTCTGCCGCCCGCGCGCGTAGTGCGGGATCGACGAGTGGCCCAATACCCTGGCCCATCATCGCCGTAGGCACGCCATGCCGGATCGCCAGCTCAAGCGTGCGCAGGACACCGAGGGCATACTCGGGAAAGGCATCGGTGATGCCTCCCATACCCGCGACGGCAACCAAGCGCGCGCACGCGACCGCGTCGACGAACTTGCGTGCTTCGGCATGCGACACATCGTCGCGCAGCCAGGCGCGGCGCCCGGCCGTGTCCAGCGGCACGACGTTCGGGCGATACCGTGGTAGCAGATCGGGGGTGTCACTGAACACGAGAATCGGTGCTTCTGGAAACAGGTCGGCAAGACGCGTCACGCCGACTTCGAGCATGGCCACGTCGCCGGCGTTGCGCAGCACAACGTCGCTCGGCTCCACGAGCACGGGCCCGGAGCGCGACATCCGCGACCATAACACTTGCTAACCCGGGAAGGTCACCGACGTCACCGTGCTGACTGCTCGGAAGTGATAGGCCGGGCCGAAGGCCTCGCGGCCGGGGCCTCGGAGAGTGTGCGCTTGAGGGACTCGCTCATCCGAGCAGCTCCGTTGCTTTCACCGTCAGGGCTTTCGGCCCCTTCTCCAACGTCTCGAGCGTCGGTCCTGGCGAGCGGCTTCGAAGGCGTTCTAGTCGCATCGCGGTTCCATGGATGGGGGAGAGCCTACCGTAGTCGAAGTATCCAGGCTAGATGAAGCTATCCCGTCTGCAGCAAGCGCGGATGCACGCCGCGTGATGCCGGCTGGCTGGCCCGCGGGCCATTATCGGGGCGCCCGACATGGAGGTCGGATTCAAGATGTGGCGACGCGTCCGTGTAGGCAGTGCGCACGGTCGGCGGAGCAGCGATTCGATGCCGTCGGTCACCTTGCGAAGTTCTGCGAGGCGCTGTATATGTCGACAGCATGTGCGGCCAGCGCGTCGCGCCACCGGGCTAACCCTCCTTGCCAGCCAACTCCCACGTTCATCCCAGCTACGAGTACGTGATCGTGGGCGGCGGCCCGGCCGCCTGCGTGCTCGCCAACCGGCTGAGCCGCGACCCGGCGACCCGCGTGCTGCTGCTCGAGGCCGGGACCGGCAACTCCTCGATGACCCGGCGGCTCCTCGCCCGGTTCACGAACTGGTTCGACCCCGAGCTGCGGTGGCAGTACGAGACCGTGCCGCAGCCCGGCATGAACGGCCGGCGAGTCTACCTGCCCCAGGGCCGCACCCTCGGCGGCGGCAGCGCGATCAACGCGATGACGTACGTGCGCGGGCAGCCCGCCGACTACGAGGCCTGGGTCCGTCTCGGCAACGAGGGGTGGGACTACCCGACCGTGCTCGAGGCCTACAAGCGCCTCGAGAAGAACGCGGTGCTGCGGGACGACTACCACCGCCAGGACGGACACCTGAGCGTGATCGATCAGGTGCATCCGCATCAGCTCACGCGGGTCTTCGTGGAGGCCGGCCAGCAGGTCGGCCTGCCCTACAACCGCGACTTCAACGGGCCCTCCCAGCTGGGCGTGGGCACCTACCAGGTGACCCAGATCAACGGCAAGCGCAGCAGCGCGGCCGACGCGTTCCTCCGGCCCGTGCGGCACCGGCCGAACCTGCGCGTCCGCACGCATGCGACGGTGACGCGCGTCTGCCTCGAGGGCCACCGGGCTATCGGGGTCGAGTTTCTCGTCGCGGGCCGCCCGCACCGCGCCCGGGCCGAGCGCGAGGTGATCGTCAGCGGCGGGGCGATCAACTCCCCCAAGCTGCTCCTGCTGTCCGGGATCGGGCCCGCCGACGAGCTGAAGCGCCTCGGCGTGACGGTCGCCCACGACCTGCCCGGCGTGGGCAAGAATCTCCACGATCAGCTCAACGTGCAGGTGATCACCCGCGCCAGCCGGCCGATCACCTATGACGGCTGGGATCGGCCCCTGCCCTTCCTCCGGTACGCCCTGCAGTTCGCGCTCTTCAACTCGGGCGTCGCGACGTCGAACATCTGCGAGGGTGCGGCCTTCCTCCCGAGCGAGCCCGGGCGCGCCGCGCCGGACGTCCAGCTCCACTTCATGCCCCTGCTCTGGCTCGACTACGGGCGCGCGCACATCCCCGGCCACGGGATGACGCTCGAGGCCGCCTTCCTCCAGCCCCTTGGCCGCGGCCGCGTGACCCTCGCCTCGGCGGACCCCGCGGTCGCCCCCCTCATCGATCCGGCCTACGGCGCCCGCCCGGAGGACATCCACGGGCTCGTGCGGGCGATCCGCCGCGCCCGCGAGATCATGCAGGCGCCCGCCTTCCGGCCGTTCACCGACGGCGAGCTCTACCCCGGCCCGGACAAGCAATCGGACGCGGCGCTGGCCGACTACGCGCGACAGAGCGCGATCACCACGTACCACCCGGTGGGCACCTGCCGCATGGGGATCGACGACCTCGCGGTGGTCGATCCGCGACTTCGGGTGCGCGGGCTCGAGGGGCTCCGCGTCGTGGACTCCTCGATCATGCCGCGCATCGTGAGCGGCAGCACTCAGGCCCCGTCGGGGATGATCGGTGAGATGGGGGCCACCATGATCCTCGGCCCCGCCGCGGCCTGAGCCGGATCCCGCTCAGCCCAGGCAGCCGATCCGCTGGGTGCTCACCACGAAGTTGTCGAAGTAGCGCTCCTGGGCCTGCACCGCGCCGTCGTTCCAGTAGTTCTCGAGATAGATCGCATTGATGCCGAACTCGCGAAAAGATCCGATCCAGTCGAGGCCGCTGACCCTGGCCTCGGGCCGGTCGGCGATCCATAGCTCGAAGACCCCATTGCTGCGACCCGGATCGTTGAGACGCGCGTGGGCCTCGATGCAGTGCCACTTGCCGGTGTGCTCGCGGTCGAAGAGCGTGGTGCGCGTCTGGACGACGGCGGCGAGGCCGCGAAGATGCGGGAAGTCGTTGTACTCCTCGGTCAGCACCTTGCCGCGCCAGCCCACGCCCGTCCACGGCTCGAGCGCCAGCCGATTGATGTCGATGTGATCGCCGGGCCGGCTCCCCGACCAGACGTGGGCGATCATGGCCTGCGCGAACGTGGTGGCGGCCAGGCTCTGGGCGCGCGACATCTTGTTCGCGCCGCCGCCCACCCAGTTCGGAGCGTACCGGACGTAGACCCGCCAGTACACGTCGCGGTGCACCGCGGTCCCGCCGTCGACCGCACGGAAGAACGCGGATGGGGTCTTGCCGATCGCCAGGTGCAGGTTGCCCGCGTCGACCTGGCCCGCACGGTCGAAGCGCACCCGCATCCCGCTCGATCCCGCGTAGCCGACGCCCGCGGCGCGCACGAAGCGGCCTTCGGCCGACCCGTACTCGAAGTACTGGTCGAGGCGATCCTGCTCGAAATCGTCGCACCAGAGCCAGCCCGGTTTGGGCGTGTCGCACTCCGCCACCGGGCCGGCGGCCGGGAGAACCGTGATCGACGCGGTCGCCGTCTTCCCTTCGCTGGTGACCTGGATCTGGGCGGCCCCCGGGGCCACCGCGGTCGCGATGCCGTCCGGTGACAAGCTCACGATCCCGGGCGCCTGGCTCGCCGCGGAGACCGGCCGGCCCTTCAGCACCCGGCCCCGGGCGTCCCGAGGGTCGGCGTAGAGCTGGATGGCCTCGCCGACCCGCAGGGTATCCGCGGTCGGTGTCACCCTGACGTCCGCCACCGGCGCGGTCGACTCGATGGGTCCCTCGGAGGCGCACCCGGCCATGATCCAGACCGCCGGGACCAGGATCGCGCCGGCCCGCAACTGGCCCTTCCCCAAGCTCAGAAGCCCGCTACCCAACATGGAGACTTCCTTTCTCTGCACGATTTGGTGGCCATTTCCGTCGCCCTGTGTAACTCCCTGCGAACCTTGCCGAGTCGACGCCCCTCCCGCCACCCGGCGGCGGCACGGAATATGCCGCTTTCACTGATACATGTCGCTCGCCCGGCCTCGGCTGTCCATCGTCGTACCCGTCTACAACGATGCCCGCAACCTCGCGGACTGCCTCGCCGCGCTCCGGGCGGCCGAGATCCCGGGCTGCGAGCTCATCGTGGTCGACGACGCCTCGCCGGACGATTCGGCCGCCGTGGCCCGGCGCGCGGGCGCCTCGGTCATCACCCTCTCGCAGAACTCGGGCCCCGCGGCGGCGCGAAACCGCGGCGCGACGGCGGCGTCCGGCGAGATCCTGTTCTTCGTCGACGCCGACGTCGCGGTCGCCCCGGATGCGGTCCGGCGCGTGGCGGACGCCTTCACGGCCGACCCGGCCCTCGGGGCCGTCTTCGGATCGTATGACGACGCCCCGCGGGCCCCCGCGATGGTCTCCCAGTATCGAAACCTGCTCCACCACTGGGTCCACCAGCAGGGCAATCCGGAGGCGTCGACCTTCTGGGCCGGCTGCGGCGCGGTCCGCCGAGCGTGCTTCCTGGAGGTCGGCGGCTTCGACGCGAGCCTCTTCCGGCGCCCGGCCATCGAGGACATCGAGCTGGGCTACCGGCTGCGCCGGCGCGGCTACCGCATTCGCCTCGACAAGGAGCTCCAGGGCAAGCACTTCAAGGGCTGGACGCTGTACTCGGTGATCAAGACCGACATCCTGTCCCGCGCGGTGCCGTGGTCGCGGCTCGTGCTCGAGGGCGGCGGGGCGCCCAACGATCTCAACCTCAAGCGCGGCCAGCGCCTCTCCGGGCTCCTGGTGTTGCTCGCCCTGGCCGCTCTCGTCCTTTCCCCGCTCCGTCCGGTCCTGCTCGGCCTGACGGCGACGGCGCTTGGCGCGGTTGTGGTCCTGAACTGGCCGCTCTATCGCTTCCTCCTCGCCCGGCGCGGGCCGTGGTTTCTCGCCCGCGCGCTGCCGCTGCACTGGCTCTACTACCTCTACAGCAGCCTGACCTACCTGGCGATATGGATTCAGGTGCACGCCCGGCGCGGCGCCCGCCCCATGCCCGCCGCCGACACCCCTGCGCCGGGACGCGAGCGGGCATGATCCGGCTGGCCTTCGTCGGCTGCGGTGCGGTGACCGAGGAGGAGCATCTCCCGGCGCTCCGCGGTCTACCCGGCGTCCAGGTCGTGGCGGCGGTCGATCCGCGGCCCGAGCGGCTCGCTCTCGTGTGCGACCGCTTCGCGATCCCCCGCCGCTACGCGCACGTGGACGCGCTCATCGCCGATCCCGAGGTCGACGCGGTGGGCGTCTGCATCCCCGCGGGCTGCCATCGTCTCGCCGTGCCCACGCTCCTGACCGCGGGCAAGCACGTGCTGGTCGAGAAGCCGCCGGGGCTCGCCCTCGAGGACGTCGACGAGATGATCGCCGCCGCCCGCCGGAGCGGCGCCAAGGTCATGGTCGGCTACCACATGCGCTGGCACCGCATGGTCCGCCAGGCCCGCGCGTTCCTGGACCGCCGGGTGCTGGGCCCGCTCGAGAGCATCCGGATGGTGTGGTACGGCCCGCGCGACGACCGCGACCTGCCGGAGTGGCGCGCGCGCCGCGAGCTGGGCGGCGGCGCCCTCATCGAGACCGGCGTGGACCACTTCGACCTCTGGCGGTTCCTGGTCGGGGCCGACGTCGACGAGATCTTCGCCCGCAGCCGCTCGGGCCGGCGCGACGACGAGGCCGCGGTGGTGAGCGCGGTCTTCGACAACGGGGTGCTCGGCTCGGCCGTCTTCTCCGAGCGCACCACCGAGGACATCGAGTTCGAGGTCTGCGGCGCGGCCGGAAGGCTCCGCGTCTCCTGCAACCGCGTCGAGGGTCTCGCCTTCCATCCGGCGGGCTCCGACCCCGCGAGTCCGCGCGCCCGGCTCCGTCGCATCCCGGAGGTCTTGCGCCTCGTGCCCACCGCGCTGCGGAACCTGCGACAGGGCGGCGACTTCAAGACCTCCTACCGTACCCAGTGGGAGCACTTCCTCGCGGCGATCCGCACCGGCGGTCCGGTGGGCTGCACCCTCCAGGACGGCCGCGCCGCGCTCCAGACCGCCCTGGCCGCGGTGCAGTCGGCGACGAGCGGCCGCCCCGTGCGGCTGAGCGCGGCGCCGGGGCGCCTGGCATGACCGACATGGCCACCCCCGCCCTCCATCTCGTACCGCGTCTCGACCCCGGCGCCGTGGTCTTCGACCCCGGCAATTTCACGCCCTACTACGTCGACGCGCTCTGCGCAGGTTTCGGCCGGCTCGGCGTGCGCGCGCAGGTCATCTCCTCGCCGCCGCTCTTCGAGACGGTCGACCAGGCGGGACGCTATCAGCTCGAGCGCTGCTTCTTCCCATCGCTGGCCGGCCCTCTCGGCCGCCTCCTCCGTCGTCGCACCCGGCTGCGCCAGGTGGTGAAGGCACTCGGGTATCCCCTGGGCATCTGGCGCACGTGGCGGCTGCTCCGCAAGGATCCGGCCGGCGTGCTCCACGTGCAGTGGGCGCTGCTCCCGCTCCTGGACGGCCTGCTCGCCCGGGCCCTGCGGGCTCGCGGCTGGCGGGTCGTCTTCCTATCCCGAGCTGGCCGGCCGCGTACGCGTGATCCCGCACGGCGGCGTGTCCGAGCCCTTGCCCACCGAGGCGGACCGCGCCAGCGCGCGGCTGCGCCTGGGCCTGGCGCCGAGCGGGCCGCTGCTGCTGCTCTTCGGGATGCTCAAGCCCTACAAGGGCCTCGAGGACCTCCTGATGGCGATGCCGGCCGTCCTCGCGCGATTCCCTCGCTGCCGGTTGCTGGTGGCGGGCGAGCCCCTGATGCCGATGCCGCCCATCGAGCAGCAGATCGAGCGCCTGGGGCTCCAGCGCGCGGTGACCCTGCGGCCGGCCTTCGTGCCCCAGGAGCAGGTGGCCGCCTACTTCACCGCGGCCGACCTCGTCCTGGCGCCCTATCGCGAGATCGCGGCCAGCGGAGTGGTCGTCACCGCCCAGGGCCACGCGCGCGCCGTCGTGGTGACCCGGGTGGGCGGCCTCCCCGAGTTCGTCGAGCCGGACGCCTGCGGGCTCGTGGTCCCGCCCCGCGATCCCGGCGCGCTCGCGGAGGCGATCTGCCGCGCCCTGGCCGACCCGGAGGAGCTGACCCGCATGGGCCAGCGCGCCCGCCGGCGCATCGCGGCCGACCACGACTGGACCGACGTGGCCCGCAAGACGCTCGCCCTCTACCAGGCCCTGCCGCTCACCGTGACCCCGAGCGCCCCCACATGCCAATCGAACGCACGCTGATGTTCGTGGGCGCGCACCCCGACGATGAGTCGTTCGGCCCCGGCGGCACCCTCGCCAAGTACGCGGTCGACGGCGTGCGGGTGGTCTACGCCTGCGCCACGCGCGGCGAGGCGGGGGGCGACGAGACGGGCGATGCGGCCGCGCAGGCCCAGCTCGGCGAGCGCCGCTGGACCGAGCTGCGCTGCGCGGCCGCCGCGCTCGGCCTGGCCGACGTCCTCCACCTGGGCTATCGCGACTCCGGCATGCCCGGGTCGCCCGACAACCGGCATCCCCGGGCCCTCGTGACCGCGCCGATCGACGAGGTCGCGCGGGACGTGGTCGCGGTGATCCGGCAGGTGCGGCCCCAGGTGGTGATCACCTTCGATCCGATCGGCGGCTACTACCACCCGGACCACATCGCGATGCACCAGGCGACCGCGCTCGCCTTCCACCAGGCCGGCCGGCCGGACCACTTCCCGGCCCTCGGCGCGCCCTGGAGCCCGTCCAAGCTCTACTACTGGGTCCCGTCCCGCACTTTGCTGCGCCTGGCCGTCCGCGCCCTCCGCCTCCTCGGGCGCGATCCGAGCCGGAGCGGCCGTAATCACGACGTCGACCTCGCGAGCATCGCGACGGTGGATTTCCCGGTTCACACCCGCATTCGCCTGTCCCGCCGCATCCTCGTCCGCAAGCACGCGGCGGGCGCCTGTCATCGGAGCCAGCTGCCGCCCGGATCCCTGCCGCGCCGAGCGGCTCGGGTGCTGTCGCGTTACCTCGGCTCGACCGAGCTATTCACCCTCGCTCACCCCCGGCCCTGGAACGGGCTGGCGGAGATCGATCTCTTCGACGGTGTGGCGACCGCAAAGGAACCATCATGAGGAATGTCGTGATCATCGGCGGCGGGCCCGCGGGCCTCACCGCCGCCCGCGAGCTGACCAAGTTCGGCGACCGCCCCACGGTGCTGGAGAAGAACCCGCACGTGGGCGGCCTCTCCTGCACGCTCGAGTACAAGGGCTATCACTTCGACATGGGCGGCCACCGCTTCTTCACCAAGGTGGACGAGGTCAACAAGATCTGGCAGGAGGTGCTCGGCGGCGAGTTCCTGCGCCGACCCCGCATGTCGCGGATCTTCTACAACAACCGGTTCTTCCACTACCCGCTCAAGCCGCTCAACGCCCTCATGGGCCTCGGCATCTTCCAGGCCGTCCTGGTGGTGCTGAGCTATCTGCGCTGGCAGATCTGGCCGCACAAGCAAGAGGACACCTTCGAGCAGTGGGTGACCAACCGCTTCGGGCACCGCCTCTTCTCGATCTTCTTCAAGACCTACACCGAGAAGGTCTGGGGCATCCCTTGCTCCGAGCTGCGCGCGGAGTGGGCCGCCCAGCGGATCAAGGGCCTCTCGCTCAAGACCGTGCTCCTGACCATGTTCCTCAAGCCCCAGAAGACCATCAAGACCCTGATCGAGGAGTTCGACTACCCGCGCCTCGGGCCCGGCATGATGTGGCAGGCGGTGGCCGGCGAGGTCGAGGAGAAGGGCGGGCGCGTGCGCCTGGGCGAGGACGTGGTGCGTATCTGCCGCACCGGCTCCCGCATCGACTCGGTGGTGGTCGCCCGCGACGGGCGCGAGGAGACGCTGCCCGCCACCGATTTCATCTCGAGCATGCCGGTGTCGGAGCTGATCCTGAAGCTCTCGCCGCCGCCCCCGGAGCCGGTGCTGGAAGCGGCCCGCCGCCTCACCTATCGCGACTTCCTCACCGTGTGCCTGATCGTGGGCAAGCGCGATCTCTTCCCCGACAACTGGATCTACGTGCACTCGACCCAGGTGCGGGTCGGCCGCATCCAGAACTTCGCGAACTGGAGCCCCGACATGGTGCCCGACCCCTCGAAGAGCAGCCTGGGCCTCGAGTACTTCTGCACCGAGGGCGACGCGCTCTGGAACACTCCGGACGCGCGCCTCCTCGAGCTGGCCGCCCGGGAGCTCGAGACGATCGGCCTCGCGACCCGGGCCGACGTCCAGGACGGTTGCGTCTTCCGGGTGCCGAAGGCCTACCCGGTCTACGACGCCTCCTACGCGGAGTACATGGTCACGGTGCGGGAGTTCGTCGACGGCCTGGAGAACCTCCAGACCATCGGGCGGAACGGTCTGCATCGCTACAACAACCAGGATCACGCGATGCTGACCGGCCTCCTCGCGGTGCGCAACCTGGTCCTCGGCGAGCACAACGATCTCTGGAGCGTGAACACCGAGGCCGAGTACCACGAGGAGATCACCGAGAAGGCCCTCACCCCCGCCCTGGAGGAGTACTTCCCGCGCATCGACCGCCTGGCCCTCGCGGGGGCCACCGGCGCCGCGGGCGGCCTGGCCCTCTTCCTGGCCACGATCCTGCTCGTGCTCAAGGGTGGCGCGGTCGTGGGCCCGACCCTCGGATTGCTCGGCCAGTACTTCCCCGGCTACACTGTGAGTCCGTCGGGCGCGGTCCTCGGCCTGCTGTACGGGTTCGTGGCCGGCGGCGCGCTCGGCTGGACGTTCGGGCTCCTGCGCAACACGGTGCTGCTGCTCTACGTGGCGATCATCCGGCGGCGCGTCGAGCTGGGCCTGCTGCGGCGCTTCCTCGAGTTCGTGTGAGACCGCCGCCAATGGAGATCGGAATGGACGACCCGCGCGCCCTCGAGCACCTGCTGGTCTCCCGGATGGTGCGCTTCAACGCGACCGTCCAGGGCGTCGTCACCGGCCTGGTGCTGGGCCTGATCGTCTTCGTGGCCACCATCTGGCTCGTGATCAAGGGGGGCCCGGTGGTCGGCCCGCACCTCTCCCTGCTCGGCCAGTACTTCATCGGCTACCGGGTGACCGTGCTGGGCAGCCTGGTCGGCTTCGCCTGGGGGTTCGTCGTGGGCTTCGGGCTCGGCTTCTTCGTGACCGCCACCTACAACTGGCTGACGGACCTGCGGCATCGCTCCACGCCCCGCGCCTGATCCCGCTCCGGGCGCGCCGGCGCGGACGACCACCGAGCCGCGGCGCGTCCGAGGGGCGATGCCGGCCCTCATCGTCGCGGTCCTGATGGCGGGGGTGGCGCTGCGCTTCGTCCACCTCGACGCCGATCCGGACTACTACGCCTGGGTCGGCTACGTCACCGACGAGGGGCGCTGGATCGCCCACGCGCGCGAGATGGTGCTCTTCGGCCATCTCGTGAACACGGAGTGGCTCGTCCACCTCCTGCTGGCGCCGCTCTTCCAGGCCGCGAGCTTCGTGATCTTCAGCCTGCTCGGGGTGAGCATCTGGACCAGTCGCCTGCTCACCGCCCTCTCCGGCAGCGCCCTCCTGGTGCTCTTCTGGATGGCGCTCCGCCGCGTGGTCGCGCCCGCCGCGATGCTCGTCGCCCTGGCGCTGCTCGCCTTCGAGGTCGATCTGCTCATGCTCGGCCGCGTGGCGGTGCCCGAGGTGCCCGCCATGCTCCTGCAGCTCGCGGTCTTCCTGCTCGTGGCCACCGGCCCGCCGACCACCCGGCGACTGCTCGGCGCCGGGCTCGTGCTCCTGGCGATGATGGGCACCAAGGCCACGACCGTGTTCCTGGTGCCGATCTTCTCGGTGCTCGTGCTCCTGCAGCCGATCCGCGAGGGTGCGCGCCGGCGCTGGTCGAGCCTGCTTCTCTTCTGGGCCGCGTCCCTCGTCTCCGGGGCGCTCCTGGTGGCCGCGGTGGCCCTCGCCGGTCGGGCGCGCCCGGCCCTCGCCGCGAACGTCGGGATCCTGCGCGGCTTCCTCGGGCTGAACACCCCGTACACGGTCCTGGCCGTGCCGTTCGAGTCCGACTTCGGGCCGGTCTACAACATGTGGGCCCTCGGCCTCTGCCTGGTCGCGGTGGCCTGGCTCGCCCGGCGCAACCTGCCGGTGGAGCCCGCGCTCTGGCGAGTGTTCGTCACCGCCTGCACCTGGGTCGCGCTCTACAGTGTCCTGATGGTGTCGCTCGAGTACTTCCCGGACCGCTATCGCGTCCACGTGCTGATCCCGATGGCGGTGGTGCTGGCGACCGGGATCACGATCGTCTCGCAGGTGCCGCTCGAGGCAATCGCCACGACGCTGCGCGGGCGGGGCCCCCGGGCGGTGGCTGCGCTCGTGCTCCTGAGCCTGCCGACCGCGGCCTTGCTGGCGCCGCTGCCGGCCGGCCTCGGGAGTCTGGTCGGCGTCGACCCCACCCGGCTGCGCCTGAAGCTCCTCTGCCTGGCCCTCGTGCTCGGCGCGACCGCGTGGCTCGTCCGCCGCGCCGCGCCCTCCCGGCCGGCGCTCGTGCGAGCCCTCGTCGCCTACCCGATCGTGGGCGTCCTCGTCTGGCTCGCGGGCCAGCGCAGCGGCCTGTTCGACCCGAGCTTCTGGGCGGCGCCCGGCGCGGGTCCCCGCTCCTGGTGGGTGACCGGGCCGTGGATCGCCGCACTCCTCACCGCGGTCCTCGCGGGAGCGGGCCGCGCGTGGCGACCCGAGCGGTGGGCGGCGCTGGTGCCGGCCGCGGCGCTCTGCTACGGCGGCCTGGTGGTGGCCCGGGTGGCGCCTTCGTACCTGCACCCGCACTACACGATGAAGGAGACCTCGGCCGCCCTCGGCGCCACGCTGGCCCCCGGCCCGGACCTGCTCGTCGCCTCGCGCGCGGAGGGCCTGTTCACCGGCAACCGGCTGCCCTACCGTTCCACGCTCGGCCGCACCTGGCCCGCCCGGATGCCCGAGCGCATCGTCATGGTCTTCCGCTTCGACGATCCCGAGGATCGGCTGCGGAAGGAGTACACCCTGACCGCGACCTACCGCCTCTTCGTGTCACCGGAGTACGAGGACGAGCACTCCCCGACCCTCGATACCGTGAACCACCAGGAGTTCGTCAAGGTGTACGTGCGGCGCGCCGGCTGAGGCCGAGCGCGCGCCACGTCGCCGCCATCTCCTCGCGCGTGATCACCCGGGTCAGAACCAGCGCGGCCACGTAGACGACGCAGGCCCCGAGCCAGAGCGCCGCGTTCGTCCCCGCACCGCCCCGCAGCCAGGTGAGCCCCATGAGCGGCAGGCCGAGCGCCACCGTCACGAGCCACGCGCGCAGCGCGCCGGGCATCTCCCCGCGCACCCGCCAGCCCAGGTACGCGGCCTGCAGCGCCGTCGCGATCAGCACCGCGGCGCACGCGCCGAGGCTGCCTCGCGACCAGATCAGCAGCGGGCCGAGGGTCCAGAAGAGCCCGAGCCGCAGCGCGCTGCCGCCGAGCACCACGCGGCCCCGGTCGTGGGCGAGCAGGAGCACCCCGGCCCCGCTCACGAGGGACTGGACGACCAGGGTCAGGGTCATCGGGACGAGGTTGGCCGCCACCGGCCCGTAGGCGCGTCCCACCACCGCGGGGATCAGGTCCGGCGCCACCAGCAGCGCCGCGAGCGCGACCGCCATGCTCCCCGCGGTCAGCCCGGTCACCAGCCGCCGGGCCGCGTCGTCGCTCTGCGCCCCCTTGCCCTCCTGCCGCAGCATCACCAGCGCGGCGACGAAGGCCAGGCTGAGCTGCTGGATGGCGGCCACCCCGGTGAGGAACGCCCCGTTGGCGACGCCGAAGTAGCTCACCTCCGCGTAGTCGCCGCTGATGCCCCGCACGAGGGCCTCGCCGCTCCCCTGGAAGGCGATGCCGAGCAGGTTCGAGCCGAAGAACGCGAGGCCGAAGCGCAGGTAGGGCGCGAGATAGGCGCGATCGGGTCGGCGCAGCGCGACGAACGCGCGGGCCCACCAGAGGCCGGCCGCCAGCACGATGATCTGGCTCGCCAGGAGCCCGACGCAGGCGCCGCGGAAGCCGCCCGCGAGCGCGCCCAGCGGCACCAGGCCCAGCACCGCGCAGCGATCGATCAGCTCGCCCGCCCCCCAGCGGGCGGCCTGGTTGAGCCCGAGGAACAGCGCGAAGAGGGCCAGCCAGACCCCGCGCGCCAGGACGGCCAGGGCCGCCGCGAGGAGGGCCACGCGATCCAGGTCGTGCAGCCAGAGGACGGTCAGCCCGCCGAAGGCCGCCGCCGCGAGCAGCCCGCTCACCACGCGCAGCGCGAGCAGGCTGCCGAAGAGGCGGCGCAGCCCCACCGGGTCCCTCTCCGCTGCCAGGATCGCGCCGTGCCGGCCGACGATCTCGTTGACCCCGAGCGTGCTGCAGGCCGCGAACACGACCGCCAGCGCGGCCACCAGGGCGTAGCGGCCGTACACGTCGGGCCCCAGCAGGCGCGGGATGACCGCCGCGAAGCCCAGCCCCGCGACCACGAGCCCGGCGCGCTGGACCAGGAGCAGGCCCGCGTTCCGCAGCGCCGCCCGGCCGGCGCCCTCCGTCATCGGCGGCCGCGGTCTCCGCCCGTCCGCCAGCACTCGAAGCACACGCCCTGGACCGCGGAGAGCACGCCGAGGGTCAGGTCGTTGAGCAGGTAGACCGAGACGAAGGTGCCGGTCGCCCCCCGGACCGCCAGGACGCAGACCAGGCCGATGGCGAGGTTGCCCGCGAAGAAGATCGCGCTCATCCCGACGAGCTGCAGCGCGAACCGCCCCGCCTCCCACAGCCGGGCCGGCCGCAGGCCGAGGCCGGCGATCCCGAGCACGCCGGCCACGACGGACGTCACCGCGACGAGGGCGAGGAGGAACACCTGCTCGATGACCACGGGGCCGCTCAGGCCCAACCCAGGAGGCGGTAGTAGGCGGAGGCCAGCATCTCGATCAGCGTCTCCTGCAGGAGCCGGAGGCGCGCACCGGGACCGCCCCCCCAGCGCAGGATCGGCACCCCGTACGACGGGGTGACCGTGAACCCGACCTTCTCGAAGGCCCCCACCGAGCGGGGCATCGACGCGCCGTCCGTGACCAGGATGATGCGTCGCACGCCGCGCGGCTCGAGCAGCGCCCGCACCGCCTGGGCCTCCTCGCGGGTGGTGCGGGCCGGTCCGAGCGCGAGCACTGCCTCCGGAGCGATGCCGCTCGCGCGGGCGATCTGGGCCCGGGCCTCCGCCTCGGTGCGGGCCACCCTGGACGGGGAGCCCGAGACCACCAGGACCGGGGCCAGCCCCTGCCGGTAGAGATCGATGGCCTCGGTGATCCGCTGCAGGGAGGGATGGCTGAGGCGACCGCTCTCGGTGATCCCGCCCTCGCCCAGCACCACGATGGCGTCGGCCGGACCGAGCGCCCGCGCGGGCGCCCGCCAGTAGGCCAGCAGGTTGACCGCGGGGGTGAAGGCGCCCACCAGGAGAAGGCTCGTCACCAGGGCCCCGAGGATTTGGAGACCGAGGGTGAGTCGCATTGCGCGCGGGCTCATCATCGCACGGGCGCTTGCGGTAAGATACCCGCCCATGACTGAAGATCCGGCCGCGGACCTCGTACGCTGGGTGAAGGACGGCGAGCACCTGTTCCGGCTCACGCTGGAGCGTCTGCAGAGCGCGGCCGCGCTCGGATCCAGGGTCGAGGAGCTGTCCGAGGAGACTCGCCGCCTCCGCCAGGAGAACGATGCCCTCCGGCGCGAGCTCGATCTGCTCCGGGCGGAGCGGCTCGAGGTCGCCGACACCTTCAAGGCCTTCGCCGAGCACGTCACCCACCTGGCGACGCTCGCCCTGCATCGCCTGGGCAACCCCGGCCTGCTCGCGGAGGACGCGTCGGCGCGCACCCGGCAGGCCCCGCGGGTCCCCTAGGGACGCAGCTCAGCCGAGCGCCGGTTCCGCGCGCGCGTCGTCGGTGGTCGCGCCGAAGCGCACCGTGGTGTAGCCGAGAGCGTAGGTGATGCCCCGGGGCTGCCGGCGCTCCGCCTGGCGGCGGTCGTGGCTGGCCCGCCGCGGGGACGCCCGGCGTTCGTGCTCGCGCCGGTCCATGATCACCTTCACCCCGCGCACCCCCAGGAACGAGCGATCGAGGTGGTCGTGCAGGCCGTGCTCCCCGCGCCGGACCACGACCAGGTAGGTCACGTCGGGGAAGGAATGCGACGGCAGCGCGGACAGGATGTACTGGAGGTGCCGCCGGCAGACCCCGTGAGTCTCGCTGTCGTCGTCGAACGGCTCACGGTCGCCGAGGAAGGAAGGCCCGCCGTCTCGCTGACACCAGGCGCACAAGGCTCTCAAGGTCGGCCGATAATAGCACGACCCGCGGGAAGGCCCGTCGCGTTGCGTGGCCCCGGAGGCCGGGTGTAGAGTCGAATCGCGCGCCTTTTGCCTCTCTCGTGCGCGCCTGGAGGTGACGATGACTCGCATCGGGAAGCTCGCGGCCGCGCTCGTGGCCCTGCTCGCGTCCACTGCCTTCGCGCAGACCCCGGCCAGCTCGCCGGGCACCGTCACCGGCACGGTGCAGAACGGCTCCAACGTGAGCATCGAGTACACGCTGAAGGACGAGGGCGGTCAGGTCCTCGACACCAACAAGGGCAAGAACCCGCTCACCTTCACCCAGGGCCAGCAGCAGATCATTCCCGGCCTCGAGCGGGAGCTGGTGGGCATGCACGCAGGCGACGAGAAGAAGGTCGTGGTCAAGCCCGAGGACGCCTACGGCCCGGTCGTCCCCAACGCGCAGACCGAGGTCCCCAAGGAGTCGGTGCCCAAGGAAGGGCTCAAGATCGGCACCGCCCTCATGGCCCGCAGCGGATCCGGCGAGACCCGGCCGGTGGTGGTGAAGGAGATCAAGGAGAACACGGTCGTGCTCGACCTCAACCACCCACTCGCGGGCAAGACCCTGTTCTTCGACGTCAAGGTCCTCGGCGTCGAAGCCCCCAAGTAGGGGTCAGGTCTTACATTCCTACATTTTCAGGGTGGCCATGAAATCGCGGGTGAGGGTGCCGGTGTAGACCTCCTCCACCGCGCCCTTGAGCCGGATCGACCAGTCGGGGCGCACGTCGATCGACAGCTCGCCTCCCGGCATCCGTACCGTGACGAGCCCGTGATCGCAGAGGCCGTTGCGGACCGCGGCGCACGCGACCGCGCTCGAGGACGAGCCGGAGGCGAGCGTCCACCCGGCCCCGCGCTCCCAGATGAGGATGTCCACCACGGAGCGCGACGCCACCCGCGCCCACTGCACGTTGATGCGGTTCGGGAACGAGGGATGGTGCTCCACCTTGGGCCCGAGCCGCCGCACCAGCGCCTCGTCGAGCCGGTCGGTGAAGATCACGCAGTGCGGATTGCCCACCGACACCGCGGTGATCAGCAGGGTCTCCCCGTCGACCTGCAGCGGCACCTTCACCACCTCCCGCGCGGGCCCGTTCATCGGGACCTCCGGCGCGACGAAGGTGCAGCGCCCCATCTCCACCGTGACCAGGTTCATGCGCCCGTCGACCACGTGGCAGGTGCACTCGACCCGCCCGCCCTTGGTGGCCACCGTGAAGGTGGGCTTCTTCGCGTGCCCGTGGTCGTGGAGGTACTTGGCGAAGATGCGCAGCCCGTTGCCCGACTTCTCGGCCTCGCTGCCGTCGGGGTTCAGGATCCGGAGCCCGAAGTCCGCCCCGCCCCACGGCGGGGTCAGCAGCAGGATGCCGTCCGAGCCCACCCCCCAGTTGCGGTCGCAGATGCGCGTGATCTGCGGCGCGGTGAGGCCGGCGGTGAGATCGGCCGCGTTGATCACGATGTAGTCGTTGCCGAGCCCGTGGCCCTTCGCGAAGGGGATCATGCGGGTGATGATACTGCCCGCGGCGCCGCCAGCCAATCGCGCACGCGCGCGGGCAGCCCGCGGACGTCGCACGGCAGCCGATGCCGCCACTTCCGGGCGAATCGAGCGAGCGCGACCCGGCGCTGGGCCAGGTCGTCCGGCGCGGTCACCGGCGCGCCGTCTCCGGTCCGCGTGCCCCCGCCTCGATGGCGAAAGGGCGCGTCCACCACCGCGCACCGCCAGCCCACCTCGCGCACCGCGAAGGAGAGATCCCGGTCGTAGCCGTGGAAGAACCCGTACGCCTCATCGAACCCGCCCACCAACTCCAGAATTGCGCGCGGCAGGAAGAGGCACACCCCGTCCACCGCCGCCACCTCGGTGACCGGCGCCCGCAGCGTCGCCTCCCCCTCGAGGGCGTGGACGATGGTCCGCCCCACGTAGCGCCCGTCGCGGCGCAGCCGCCGCACCCCGTAGAGGCCGGCCAGGCCCACGCGCCCGGGACCGTCGACCGCGGCCTCCAGGCGCTCGAGCCAGCGCGGCTCGCGCATCACGGTGTCGTTGTGCAGGAAGCAGAGGCGGTCGCCGCCGGCCAGCCGGGCCCCCTGGTTGAGCGCGCGGATGAGCCCCACGTTGTCCGCGTTGCGGTGGTAGCGCAGCGGGGTCCCCGCGGCCCACTCCCGGAAGAAGCCCTCGGTGCCGTCGGAGGAGCCGTTGTCGACGACGCACAGCTCGAAGGGACGGGTGGTGGACCGGAGGCCCTCGAGGCAGGCGCGGGTGAGGGCGAGCTGGTTGTAGAGGACGAGGACGACGCTGGTGGCCATCGGGCTACCGGGCCGACCGTGTCACGAGCGGGCGGCGGGCCCCCGCCGCGGCGATGGCCGCGGCCCGCCGGCTACCGCTCGGCGAGCGGGACGTACTTGAGGTCGATCGCTCCCGTGTAGTCGGAGCGCGGCCGGATCAACCGGTTGTTGCCGTGCTGCTCGAGCACGTGCGCGGTCCAGCCCGCGACCCGGCTCATCGCGAAGATCGGCGTGAACTGATCGGTGGGGATCCCCATCGCCGCGTAGGCCGCGCCCGAGTAGAGATCCACGTTGGGGAAGATGTGCTTCTCGGCTCCCATCACCCGCACCACCGTGTCGAGGATCTGGACCTTGCTGGTGTCGCCCACCTGGTGGCCCAGCTCGAGCGCCAGGCGCTTCAGGTGCTTGGCCCGCGGGTCCTCCACCCGGTACACCCGGTGGCCGAACCCCATGATGCGCGCCTTGTCGGTGAGCGCCTTGTGGATCCACGCGTCGGCCTTGGCCGGGTCCTTGATCTTCTCCACCATCAGCATGACCTGCTCGTTGGCGCCGCCGTGGAGCGGGCCCTTGAGCGCGCAGATGCCGGCCACGACCGCGGAGTGCACGTCGGACAGGGTGGCCGCGGTGACGCGCGCCGCGAAGGTGGAGGCGTTGAACTCGTGGTCGGCGTGGAGGATCAGCGCGATGTCGAAGGTCTTGGTGGCGAGCGGCGTCGGCTTCTTGCCGCTCATCATGTACAGGAAGTTGCCGGCCAGGTTGAGCCGCGGATTCGGGGCCACCGGGGCCTTGCCGCGCCGGATCCGCTCCCAGGCCGCCACCAGGGTGGGCAGCTGGGCGGTCAGGCGCAGCGACTTTCGCAGCGTCGCCTCCCGGCTGTTGTCGGCCGCGTCCGGATCGAAGGCGGAGAGCGCGGACACGCCGGTCCGGATCACCTCCATCGGGGTCGTCTTCTTGGGGAGGGCCTTGAGCATCGCGATCAGCTTCGGGGGGAGCTTCCGGTTCGCGGTGGAGGCGAGGGCCTTCAGGTGCGCGTCCAGCTCCTTGCGCGACGGCAGCCGACCCTGCCACAGCAGGAAGGTCACCTCCTCGAAGGTCGAGTGCGCCACCAGATCGTCGACGTCGTAGCCCCGGTAGATCAGGCGGCCCTTGCGGCCGTCGATGAAACAGATCTCAGACGGGGAGACGACGACGTCCTCGAGACCGGCCTTCAGGGGATTGACCGCGGCGTCCGTCATGATGTTCCGGCTCTCCTTGGTGGCGGATGGAAACGACTCCTTCTACCATACGCCCCCCGTGACTTCAAGGCAGCCCTCCCCTACACTGCCGTTCGTGCGCGAGCCCGCTCCCGACGTGGTCGATTTCTACGACCGCCACCCGATCAACGAGACGCAGGTGCTCGCATCCGCCCGCGACGGCACCGCCGGCCTCCGCGCGCTCGGTCCGGAGGATCTCTGGCGGTGGGACCAGGATCACTACGGCGGTCTCGCCGCGGTCGAGGCGCTGGCGCAGCGCGCCGCCATCGCCCCCGGGATGGCGGTGCTCGATGTCTGCGCCGGGCTCGGCGGCCCCGCGCGCTTCCTGGCCCACCGCTTCGGCGCCCGGGTGACCGGCGTCGACCTTACCCACTCGCGGTGCGCGGCGGGGGCGCGCCTCACCGCGCTGGTCCGGCTCGGTCCCCTGGTCCGGCACGTGCGCGGCGACGCGCAGGTGCTGCCCTTCCGCTCCCGCAGCTTCGACGCGGTGGTCAGCCAGGAGGGCCTGCTGCACGTGCCGGACAAGGCGGCGGTGCTCGCGGAGTGTGCCCGCGTGCTGAGGCCCGGGGCCCGGCTCGCCTTCAGCGACTGGATCGCGCGCCCGCGGCTCGAGGACAACGAGCGCCGGCGACTCTCCGAGTGGATGGCCGCGGTGGCCCTGCAGAGCATCGACGGCTACCGGACCCGGCTGGCCCGCGCCGGCTTCGACGGGATCGTGGCCGAGGATCTCTCCGGGGAGTGGATCGCCATCCTGCAGGAGCGCCTGCGGATGTACCGCGGCCTGCGGGAGCAGACGGTGGTCCGGCTCGGCCAGGCGCGCTACGACGAGTACAACCAGCTCTACGGCTTCTTCGTGGGGCTCGTGGAGGCGGGCAAGCTCGGCGGCGCCCGCCTCAGCGCAGCAGCCGGTCGATCGCCTTCCTGAGGTCCTTCGGCTCCTTGAGCCGCACGTCGGTGGGCACGATGGAGAGCGCGCCCGGGCCGCCCGCCACCCGCGCCTTCACCCGGTTCGTCCCCTGGTTCACCGTGACGTCCATCGCGGTGCGCCCGTCCACGAGGCCGTAGGTGCCGGCCCCGGTCACGCGCACGTCGCGCGCCGAGTAGACCAGGTCGTCGGTCCGCACCACCCCGTTGCTGATCGTGTAGGTGGCGGTGATCGAATCGAAGCTGAGCGGTGACTTCGCCCCGGAGCCGCCGCGTCCTCCCGGGGTCAGCGTGGACGCCATCAGGTCGGTCAGGGCGAGGGCCTGGCCCACCGCCTTGAGCAGATCGGGACCGACCACGCGCCCGGCCCCGATCGAGAGCCGGCCGGAGCCGGCGAGAGTCGGCAGCGCCTCCGGCAGCCGCAGGCTCATCTCGCCGGTGAGGTCGAGCGGTCCGGTCACCGCATTGTGCTGGCAGAGGTAGTCCACCAGGACCGGCTCGAGCTGCACCCCCTTCACCTGGATGTCGCGCAGGGTCGCGACGCGCGGCGGGCCGAGCGCCACCACCAGTCGGAAGGTGACGGTCCCCTTCGCGACCTTCGTCTGCACCTGCTGGCTCTCGAGCTGGGGCGGCGCGTAGAGCAGCGGCACGCGCACCTCGTCGAGGATGAGCGTCCGCGGCTTCGGGTCCGGGCAGTGCGGCCGCGCCTCCGTCACCGTGAGGCGCTCGAAGGTCACGGCGCCGGTGGCGGTCAGTCGCGCCGGAGTCCCCGAGACCTGGACGCGCCCCTTGATCGGACCCGACACCGCCGGCGCCGGCACGAGAGTGCCCACCACCGCCCGCACGTCGCGACCCTCCACGTCCACCGTCGCCTTGACCTGCGCGTCCCCGACCGCGCGGCCGGGACCGAGGCTCACGCTGCCTTCCGCGATGGCGAGCTTGAGGTCGCCCGGACCCCGGGCGTCGCCGCTCACGCGCAGGGGCTCGCCCACCGCGCCCTGGGTCACCGTGACGTTGATCCGATCGAGCGCGAGCGAGGTGGTCTTCTTGCCGGGCCCCTCGATCTTCTCGTACTCCACCGCGCCGTTGGCGATGCGCACCCGGGAGAGCAGCACCGCGCCCGATCCCGCGGGCCCGGGCCGCCCCCCGCCCACGCGCGGCGGCGCGCTCGGACCGGGCGGGCCGGAGGGGCCGAGCGTGGCCACGTTGAGCCGGCCGGCCGCGTCCTCGATCACGCGGATCCGCGGCTCGTCGAGCGTGAGATCGGCCAGCTCCACCCGCCCCTGCAGCAGCGGCCGGAGCCGGATGCGCATGCGACCTTCGTTGACCGTCACGAAGGGGCCCGGTCCGAAGGCGGGGTCCTCGGCCACCTGGAGCTGGCGGAGCCGCACGCTCGGGAGCGGCAGCGCGGCGATCGAGAGCCCGCCGAACTTCACCGGCCGCCCCAGGGCGTGGCTCGCCTGCTGCTGTACGTAGGCCTGCATGGCCGGGCTGTCGAGCAGCAGGGGCACCGCGAGCAGCGCCCCCACCCCCAGCACCCCGAGGGCGATCAGCCCGATCAGCAGCCACTTGATCATGGCGGGAGCGTCGTGCGATCAGCCCCCGCGCGGCCCGCGGGTCATGGAATCAAGAGAATCTTGCCGGTGGTCTTGCGTCCCTCGAGCTGCCGGTGCGCCTCGGCGGCCTGCTCGAGGGGGAACTGGTGCTCGACGCGCAGCTTGACCTTGCCGTCGCGGATCCAGCCGAGCAGCTCGGTGGAGCGGGTGACCAGCTCGTCGCGGGTGGCGACGTGGTGGTTCAGGCTCGGCCGCGTCACGAACAGCGAGCCGCCCGCGTTCAGCCGCTGGAGATCGAGCGGCGGCACCGGGCCGCTCGACGCCCCGAACAGCGCCATGAGCCCGCGGGGACGCAGGCAGTTGAGGCCCTTGTCGAAGGTGCTGGCGCCCACGCCGTCGTAAACCACGTCCACCCCGCGCCCGCCGGTGATGCGCTTGACCTCGGGCTCGAAGTCCTGCTTCGTGTAGAGGATCACGTGGTCCGCTCCCGCCGCCTTCGCGAGCGCCGCCTTCTCCTCGGTGGAGACGGTGCCGATCACGGAGGCCCCGCGCATCTTGGCCATCTGGCAGAGCAGCAGGCCCATCCCGCCCGCGGCGGCCTGGACCAGCGCGGTCTCGCCCTTCTTGAGCGGCCACGTCGAGGTGACGAGGTAGTGCGCGGTGAGGCCCTGCAGCATCGCGGCCGCGCCGTCCTTGAAGGTGAGCTGGGCCGGCAGCGCCACCAGCCGGTCGGTGGGCACCGAGAGGCTCTGGGCGTAGGAGCCGATGACCCCGGTCCACGCGACCCGGTCTCCGACCTTCACGTCGGACACGCCGGGGCCCACCGCGGTCACGGTGCCCGCGCCCTCCATGCCCGGGGTCAGCGGCAGCGGAGCCTTGTAGGCGCCGGTGCGGAAGTAGACGTCGATGTAGTTCACCCCGCAGGCCTCGAGCTTGACCTGGGCCTGGCCGGCGCCGGGAGCGGGAGCCGCGACGTCTTCCAGCTTCATGCTCTCCGGACCGCCCGGAGCGTGGACGCGAATCGCCTTCATGGTGGGTCCTCCTCAGACCTTGAGCAGGGTACGGAGCTGTCCGACCACGTTCATCTTCGCCTCGATCATCCGACCGACCTCGTTCATCTCCTCGTCGAAGACCGCGAACACCGGGATCGCGCGGAACTGGCCGCGCTTGAGGTACTGGTCCATCACGTCCGGGTTGGCGTCCCGCAGGAACAGGCGCAGCTCGACGTGGGGGAGGCCGTCCACCAGCCGGGCCAGCACCGGGATGGTGCGGAGCGAATCCGGGCACCAGTCCTCGGTGATCACCAGGATCCTGATCTTCCGGCCGAGCGCCCGCAAGGCTTCGCGATCCTCGGGGAGCACGGGGGCCTCGGCCAGGAGCCGGCTGAATCCGTCGCGGTTGGTGCGCATCTGGGCCACGTACTCCGGCAGGGTCATGCCCTGGGCGAAGCGCTCCGCGGTCACCATCAGCGCATGCTCGCGAGGTCGACGGTGAACTTCGCGACCGGTCGCTCTTCGACGTCCCGCACCACGAGCGTCACGGTCGACTTCGGATCGACCCCCTCCGCCGGGAACACGTAGAGACACCGGGCGGTGTACTGGCCGTCGTCGCCCCGGAGCGCGGTGCGCTCGTTCTGGGTGAACGAGGCCTTGATCTCCTGCTGGCGGGCGACCAGGGTCGGCGCGTAGTGGCGCGCGAAGTCCACGCGCGGGCCCCGCAGCGTCGCCCAGAGCACGAGCTTGCCCTCCTGATCCTTCAGCGCGGCCTCCACGTCTCGCGGCGTGAGCTCCCGATCCTGGAAGGCCGAGTTGCGCGCCACCAGGGCCAGCCGGTGGAACGGGGTCATCACGGTGAGAAGCTGGCCCGCGCCCGCGTCGATCCGCCATTCCCCGCCCCAGTTCTCGTCGGTGATGCTGCGCCGTCCGACCCGCACCGCCTCGTCGCGATCCCGGGGCGTGAGGGTGAACAGCAGCGCGTCGAGAGGAGGAACCCACGTGAGCGACAGGGCGGCGGCCAGCATCGAGCACCACCACCGGCATGAGCGCGCCCGCCGCATGTGGTGCGCATTGTAGCACAGCGGTTGCGGGCCTTTGGAGCCGAGGGTATCGTGAGCGCATGCGCTGGCTCGGGCTCGCGCTCGCGGTGCTCCTGGGCGGCTGCGCCTCCGCGTTCCCCGGCGAGGTGATGCGCACGGTGGATACCCGGATCTCGGCCGACGACCTGCGGCGCGACCCGACCGCCTACAAGGGTGCGCGCGTGATCGTCGGTGGGGACATCCTGTCGACCCAGCCCAAGCCCGGCGAGACCGAGATCGAGCTGCTGGCCCGCCGGCTCCGCGACGACGACTCCCCGGAGCGGAGCGATCGCTCCCCCGGCCGGCTCCTGCTCCGCTCCGCCGATTTCCTGGACCCCGCGGTGTACGCGCCCGGCCGGCTGATCAGCGTCATCGGCACCGTGAGCGGCGTGGAGGAGCGCAAGGTGGGCGAGCTGCCGTACCGGTACCCGGTGATCGCGGTGGAGCGCATCCGTCTCTGGCCGCAGGAGGTCGCGCAGTACGGCGCGTACTACCCCTGGGGCGCCTGGCCGTACGGCCCCTACGATCCCTATTACTTCGGGCCGTACCCCTTCGGCCCGCGCTACCGCTTCGCACCGTACGGGTGGTGGTGGTGAGCCGGGCGGCTCACTTGCCCACCATCACCGAGCTGAAGGTCGCCGGATCGAGGTACTTCGCGGCCACGCGCTGCGCCTCCTCGGCGGTGACGCGCGCGATGCGCTCCTTGTAGCGCTCCGGGTAGTCGAGCCCGAGCCCGAACTCCTCGATCGCCCCGAGGAGGCGGGCGAGCTTGCCGGAGGTGTCGAGGCGTAGCGGGAAGCTACCGATCAGGTACGACTTCGCTAGGTCCAGCTCCCCCGGGGCCATCGGCTCCCGGCCCATGCGGGCCATCTCCTCCCGCACCAGCCGCACCGCCTCCGCCACCGCGTCGGTGCGGGTCTGAAGCGAGACGAGGTACGAGGCCCCGTAGCGGCCCGGCTGCGCGCCCGCGTACACCGAGTAGGCGAGGCCCTTCTCCTCGCGCACGCGCGTGTAGAGCCGGGAGGCCGAGCCGCCGCCCAGCACGTAGGTGGCCACCGCGAGCGGGAAGTAGTCGGGGTCGTCCTGGCGGATGGACGGCCGTCCCAGCATCACGGTGGTCTGGCTCAGGTCGCGGGTGATCTGCCGGCTGCTCGCGCTGACCGTCGCGGTCGGCGCGGGGACCGGGGGGAGCGCGGCAGCGGGCGCGGTCCAACCCGAGAGGCGCTGCAGCAATGCCCGCCGGATCTCCACCTCGGTCACGTCGCCGACCGCCACGATGTTGGCCCCGTCCGGCCGGTAATGGAGCCGGTGGAAGGCGACCACCTGCTCGCGGGTCAGCCTGCCGACCGACTCGACGGTGCCGGCGGCGGGCTGGCCATAGGGGTGGCCCGGGAAGATCAGCGGGCCCAGCACCCGGCCGGCCACCGTCTCCGGGCTCTGCTCGGACCGGCGCAGGGAGGCCTGGATGTCGGCGATCTTGCGTGTCAGCTCGTCGGCCGGGAACGCGGGCTGCCGCAGCACCTCCGCGAGCAGGTCGAGCCCGAGCGTCAGGTCCTTCTTGAGCACCGAGAGCGTGATGGTGGCGCTGTCGCGCCCGGCGTCGGCCTCGAGGCTGCCGCCCACGAACTCGATGGCCTGATCCAGCGCCGGCCCGGACCGCCGCGCGGTTCCCCGCGTGAGCAGATCGGCGGTGAGGTTCGCGAGCCCGAGCCCGTCCGCGGGATCGCGCACCGCGCCCGCCGGCACCGAGACCCGCACCACGACGATCGGGATGGCGGGCCGCTCCGCCACGAGCAAGACGGCCCCGTTGGGGAGGACCTCGCGCCGAGCCAGAGGCCCCGCCGCCCGGGCGGGCGCCGTCACGGTCAGGGCGAGCGCGACATCGAGCGCGAGCGCAACCAGGATCCGGAATCCGCCGGGGCGCCTCATCGGGCGGCCGCCGCGGCGGGCTCGGCCGGGAGCAGGATCGAGATGTTCTTGCGGTCGACCAGGAAGTAGCGCTGGGCGACCTGCTGGAGATCGGCCGCGGTGACCTTGCGGATCCGCGGCAGGTAGTCGTCCAGCAGGCGCCACGAGCCCAGCATCTCGAAGCGTCCCAGGACCGAGGCGCGCGAGAAGACCGAGTCCTGCTGCCACACGAACGAGGCCTCGATCTGGTTCCGCGCCCGCTCCAGCTCCTCGGCCGGCACCGGCTCCTTCTTGAGCTGCTCCACCTCGCCGAGCAGCGCCTGCTCCACCGCCTCCGGGGTCTGGCCCGGCAGCAGCGTCGCGTAGAACCAGAAGAGGGTCGGGTCGAGCGAGGAGTAGGAGTACTCGCCGCCCGCCCCCAGCACCATGCGCTTCTCGTAGACCAGGTGCCGGTAGAGACGCGAGGCCCGCCCTTCCGAGAGTATGGTCGACAGCACCTCGAGCGCGGGCGCATCCGCCGAGCGGAAGTTCGGCACGTGCCAGGCGATGTTCACCACCGGCAGCTGCGCGTCCTCCTTGCGGACGATCACCCGCCGCTCGTCGCTCTGGGGCGGCTCGAGCGCGGTCACCGGCGCGGGGTTCGCGCCCCGCGGGATCGGTCCGAAGTGCCGGCGCACGAGGGCGAGCGCGTCGGCCGCCTTCACGTCGCCCGCGATCACCAGGATCGCGTTGTTCGGCTGGTAGTAGGTGTCATAGAAGGTGCGTAGCTCGGCCGGGTTGATCCGCGCGATGTCCGACATCCACCCGATGATCGGCCAGCGGTACGGGTGCGCCAGGAAGGCGATCGAGCTCATCGCCTCGTAGACCACGCCCTCCGGGTCGTCGTCGATCCGCGTCCGGCGCTCCTCCATGACGACCTTGCGCTCCGAGTCGATCTCGGCCGGGGCCAGCAGGAGGTTCCGCATGCGATCGGCCTCGATGGTCAGCACCAGGTCGAGGCGATCGGCCGCGATGTTCACGTGGTAGCCGGTCATGTCCTTGGTGGTGAACGCGTTGTCGCGCCCACCATTCAGCTCGATCAGCCGGGAGATCTCCCCGCGCCCGCGCGTGGGCGTGCCCTTGAACATCATGTGCTCGAGGAAGTGGGCCAGCCCGGTGGCCCCCGGCAGCTCGTTGCGCGAGCCCACCCGGTAGAAGATCTGCACCGCGACGATGGGGTTGCGCGGGTCCTCCTGGATCAGCACCCGGAGCCCGTTGTCGAGGGTGGCCTCGGTGACCGCGAGGCGCGCGGGGCCGCTGGTCGCGGCCTGGGCGCCCGCGTGCGCGGCGAGTCCGAGGCAGAAGACGAGAGTCCAGAGCGAGAGCACGTGTGGTCGAGGCATGCCGACCATGGTAACACCCCCCGACGAGGACCCCGGGACAACGGCTTGCGCGTTATCGCCCGGCGAGCCGCCTGGCCTGCGCGAACACCGCGCGCAACATGGGGCGCGTCAGCTTCCCGGTGAACGTGTTCTGCTGGCTCGGGTGGAAGCTCCCGAGCAGGATGATGCCGTCTCCCGGCATCAGCGCCCGGGCGCCGTGGCCGAAGCGCGGCAGCGGACGCGGCAGCCCGAGCCCCAGCTCGCGTCGCGTGCGGAGATAGGCGTCCCAGCCGATCTTGCCGAGCGCGACCACCACCCGGACCCGGGAGAGCAGCGCCAGCTCCTCGAGCAGGAACGGCCGGCAGTGCGCGGCCTCGGCGGGGAGCGGCTTGTTGGCCGGCGGCGCGCAGCGGATCGTGGCCGTGATGTAGGCGCCGTCGAGCCGGAGCCCGTCGCCCGCGTGAGTGGACGTGGGCTGGCTCGCGAAGCCCGCCTCGTACAGCGCCTGGAAGAGCCAGTCGCCGCTCCGGTCGCCGGTGAACATGCGTCCGGTCCGGTTGCCGCCGTGGGCCGCGGGCGCGAGGCCCATCAGGAGCACCCGCGCGCGCGGATCGCCGAATCCCGGCAGCGGGCGCGCCCAGTATTCCTGCCCGCGGTAGCGCGGGGGCGGGATCGCGGCCACCGCCTCGCGATGGGCCACGAGCCGCGGGCAGAGCCGGCAGCGGGTGATCCGCTCCGCGAGCGAGACGAGATCCGGCCGCGAGGAGACCGTCTTCATGGGAGCACGACCCGGATGCTAAGCTCTCCGCCATGACGAGTCGAGTCCCCGCCCTCATCGTCCACGGGGGCGCGGGCGCCGATCCGGGCGGGCGCGACGAGCTGCGCGCGGGCATGCGCGAGGCGATGGTGGCCGGCTGGCGCGCGCTCACGTCGGGCGGCACCGCGCTCGACGGGGTGGAGGCCGCGGTCCGGAGCCTCGAGGACCACCCGCGCTTCAACGCCGGCCGCGGCTCGGTGCTGACCAGCGAGGGGACCGTCGAGACCGACGCCTCCATCATGGAGGGCGATCGGCTGCGCAACGGCGCGGTGGCCTCGGTCAGCGGGGTGCGCAATCCGATCACCCTGGCCCGCCGCATCCTTGAGGACGGCCACCACAGCCTCTTCGTGGGGCCGGGCGCGGCGGCCCGGGCCCGTGCGCTGGGCGTCCCCCTGTGCAATCCGGAGGACCTGGTCACCGAGCATCAGCGCCGCCGTCTCGCCGCGGTGCAGGCCGGGACGGTCGGCGCGGTCGCGCTGGACCGCTTCGGCACCATCGCGGCCGCCACCTCCACCGGCGGCACCGCGGGCAAGCTGCCCGGGCGGGTGGGCGACTCGGCGCTCATCGGCTGCGGCACCTATGCGGAGAGCACGCTCGGCGGCGTCTCCTGCACCGGCGACGGCGAGGCCATCATCCGGGTCGCGCTCGCCCGGCGCACGCTCGAGATCTTGAAATCGGTCGGCGATCCGACCCACGCCGCCGAGGTGGCGCAGAGCGTGCTGGTGGAAGAGGGGCGCGGCCAGGGCGGGCTCATCGTGATGGACTGGCGCGGCCGGATGGGCTGGGCGCGCTCAACCGTGCTGATGCCGGTCGGCCTGATGTCCCCCGGCCGGGCCGAGCCCGAGCTGCCATTCTGATCGAGGCCGCTCAGGAGCGCGACTGGGTGAAGCGGACGGTCACCTCGGCCCCGGGTCCCGCGAGCCAGTCCTTGACGGTGCGGTAGCCGTAGCGCAGGGCGGCCCGGCTCGCCTCGAAGCCCATCGACGGACCCACCAGCGGCGAGGGCTTGGGCTCGGGCTGGACCACCAGGATCTGCACCTCCGGGTGCATCAGCTTGATCTCCCGCAGCCCGACGTTGAAGAGGTTGAGGCTCGCGATGTGGGTGGTCTGCTCCATGATCGCGTAGAGGCCGCCCTTGCGAATCGCCATGTCGGCCCCGTTGAGGCACTGCGGCACCGCCGGGTTGAGCGCGACCAGTACTGTGGCCCCCGCGTCCACCGCCAGATCGGCGTGGCCAGTGTAGCCGACGTCGCCGTCGACGTAGTCGCGCCCCCGGATGCGGTACGGCTCGAAGAAGCCGGGAATGGCCGAGGAGGCCGCGATCGCCTGGGAGATCGGCACGTCCATCACGTCCCCGCTCCCGAACACCACGCGCTCGGCCTGGTCCAGCGCGATCGCCGCGATGAGCAGGGGCCGCGGCGTGCCCGCGAAGTCGTTCGAGAGTCCCTTGGCCAGCAGCGCCTCCCGCACGTACGCTTCCAGCGGGGCCAGCGAGAAGAAGCCGGGCGGCATGTCGCCGCCGCTGCGGGCGAGTAGGTCGGGCCACTCGAGCCGGAAGTCGGTCACCGCCCGCTTGCCGATGGCCCACACGAACTGGGCGAGGTTGCGGGCCGCCCCCGAGAACGAGCCCTTGTGGTACACCGCGCCTTTCTGGAAGTTGAGCGGGTCGTCCCGCTCCTCGTCGAGGATCGCGTAGAGCTCGGCCGGGCGCACCCCGTTGGCCATGAGGGCGCCGACCACCGAGCCCGCGCTCGATCCCACGTAGAGATCGAAGTCGTTGGCGCGGAACCCGGGCAGCTCGTCGAGAGCGGCGAGAGCGCCCACCTCGTACATCCCGCCGATGACCCCGCCCCCGGCCAGCACCATGGCCCGCCGCTCCGGCGCGCGGCTCCACCCGAGGCGCTCGAGCCAGCCGCGCATTCCGCTCGGGGGCGTCACCGGAGCGCGTCGATCATGGGCACGTCGATCATGCGCCGGTGAACTTCGCGGGCCGCTTCTCCAGGAAGGCGCGTACCCCCTCGGCGTGGTCGTCGGTGGTGATGGCCTGGGCCTGCGCGTAGGCCTCGAATCCGAGCGAGGTGGCGAGGTCGACCGTGACCGCGCGGTTGAGCAGCGCCTTGGCGAGGCCGAGCGCGCCCGGCGGCCCCGCCGCGATGCGGGCCGCGAGCGCGCGCACGGCCCCTTCCAGCTCGGCGGCGGGCACCACCCGGTTCACGAGGCCGATGCGCAGCGCCTCCGCCGCGTCGATGATGTCGGCCGAGAAGACGAGCTCCTTGGCCTTGGCCAGGCCCACCAGGCGCGGCAGGAGCCAGGTGCCGCCGCCGTCCGGCACCAGGCCGATCTTGGCGAAGACCTCCCCGAAGCGGGCCCGGTCGGAGGCGATGAGGATGTCGCAGCCGAGCGCGATGTTGCAGCCCGCGCCCACCGCGAAGCCGTCCACCATCGCGATCGTCGGCTTCGGGAACTCGAAGAGGCGGATCACGAAGCGGTTGAGCGACTCCACCCGCGCCCGGCCCTCGGCCGGGGTGTGGCGCTTGACCGCCATGGTCTTCACGTCCCCGCCCGCCGAGAAGTGGCCACCCGCGCCGGTCAGGATGACCACGCGGGTGGCGGCCTCCGCTTCCAGGTCGTCGAGCGCGGTGAGCAGCTCTCGCCGCATCACCAGGTCGAGCGCGTTGCGCGCCTCCGGACGGTTGAGCGTGATGGTGGCCACCCCGTCGGCCCGGTCCACCAGGATCGTGCTGTAGCCCATCAGTGTCCTCCGGCCAGCGGGGGCGGCTCGCGTCGCCCCGGCGGCGTCATCGCGCGGCACGCCGGGCGCGCCGCCTCGTCGATGGTGATGACGAAATGATATCATCCCGCCACATGAGTCTCGCCGCGATCATCGGCCTGCCCGCCCACGTCACGCGCGCCATCATCGGCATGGTGCACCTGCGCGCGCTGCCGGGCAGCCCGCGCTGGGACGGCGACATGGACGCGGTGGTGCGGGCCGCGCTCGACGACGCGCGGGCCCTCGCGGAGGGCGGCGTCGACGCGCTGGTGGTGGAGAACCACGGCGACGTCCCCTTCACCGCGGGCCGCGTGGACGCGGCGTCGGTGGCCGGGATGGCGGTCGCGGTGGCGGAGATTCGCCGGCAGGTGACGCTGCCCATCGGGATCAACGTGCTGAAGAACGACGTGCGCTCCGCCCTCGCGGTCGCCGCCGCCACCGGCGCGCGCTTCGTGCGCGTCAACGTGCACGTGGGCGCGGTCGCGGCGGACCAGGGCATCATCCAGTCCGAGGCGCACGATTCGCTGCGGTACCGCCGGCTCCTCGGGGTCAAGGTGGCGATCCTCGCCGACGTGCAGGCCAAGCACGGCATGCCGCTGGCCCCGGTGCCGATCGAGCACGAGGCGCGCGACTGCTACGCGCGCGGGCTGGCCGACGCGCTCGTGGTCTCGGGGGTGGCCACCGGCGAGCCCACCCCGATGAGTGATCTCAAGCGGGTGCGCGGGGCGGTTCCGGAGGCGCCGCTGCTCGTGGGCAGCGGGGCCTCGCCCGAGACGGTGGCCGAGCTCCTCTCGGTGGCCGACGGCGTGATCGTCGGCACCTCGCTCAAGCGCGACGGACGCCTCGCCAACCCGGTCGACGTGGAGCGCGTCCGCCGCCTCGTCGCCGCGGCCCGGGGCGCCCGCGGGTGATCCCCCGCCCTTCCCCCTCTCCCTCCCCGAGGGAGAGGGCCGGGGTGAGGGTGCTCCCCGGCCGCGCCGCGCTACTCTCGCTGGCCCTCGCCGCGGTCCTCGCCGGCTGCGCCCTCGTCTCCCCCCGCCCGGCGCCCGATCCCGCGCGCCTCCGGATCGCCGACCTCCTCCTCATCGGCTTCACCGGCACGCAGGTCGCGGGCAACGAGGAGGTCCGCCGCCTGGTCTGCGACGTGAAGGTGGGCGGCCTCCTCCTCTTCGAGCGCTACACCTCCGGCCAGCCGCGCAACATGGTGAGCCCGGAGCAGATCTCGACCCTGACGCGCGATCTGCAGGCTCTGGCCTCGCGCTGCGTCGGTCGGCCCCTGTTCATCGCGGTGGACGCCGAGGGCGGTCGGGTCATGCGGCTCTCGCCCCGGCTCGGCTATCCGCCCACCCTGCCCGCGCAGGAGCTGGGCGCGCGCGACGATCCGGCCTTCACCCGGGCGGAGGCGCGGCGCATGGGCCTCATGCTGCGCGAGGCCGGCATCAACTGGGACCTCGCCCCGGTGGTGGACGTCGCGGTCAACCCGGCCAATCCGGCGGTCGTCGCGCTGGGGCGGACGTACTCCGCCGATCCGGCGCGGGTGGCCGCGCACGCCCGCGCGTTCGTCGAAGGCATGCACGAGGCGGGCGTCCTCACCGCGCTCAAGCACTTCCCCGGCCACGGCTCGAGCCGGAGCGACTCGCACCAGGGCTTCACCGACGTGACCGACACCGCGGAGCTGTCGGTCGAGCTCAAGCCCTACCGCGCGCTGATCGCGGCCGGGATGGCCGACAGCGTGATGACCGCGCACGTGTTCAACCGCGGGCTCGACCCGTGGGACCCGGCCACGCTCTCGCGCTTCACGGTGCGCCGGGTGCTGCGGGGCTGGCTCCACTACGGCGGGGTGGCGGTGTCGGACGACCTGCTGATGGGCGCGATCGCCCAGCACTACGGGCTCGAGGACGCCGCGGTGCGGGCCCTCGGCGCGGGCGTCGACGTGCTCCTGATCTCCCAGAACACCGGGCGGATCGACGACCGCGCCGCCGAGCGGGTGGTCGCCGCCATCACCCGCGCCATCGCCGACGGCCGCCTCCCCGAGTCCGCGGTCACCGCCGCGGTCCGCCGCGTCGACACGCTCCGCTCCCGCCTCAAGTAGGGGTCAGGTCTTACATTCCGACATTTTCGTGGAACGCGCGGCGCTCGTCCCGGGCGAGAGAAATGTCGGAATGTAAGACCTGACCCCAGACTAGCGGTCGCGCTGACCCCCTTCAGCGGTCGCGGAGGGATTGGAGGAAGTGCTCGACGTCGGCGCGCGCGGGAAGCGCGTCCTGGGCGCCGCGGCGGGTGCAGGTGAGCGCGGCGGCGGCGCTGGCGAGCGGGATGACCTGCTCGAGGCTGCCGCCGGCGGAGAGGCCCACCGCCAGCGCGCCGTTGAAGGCGTCGCCGGCACCGGTGGTGTCGATCGCCTCGACCGGGAAGGCCTCGAAGTGGACGGCCGTCGCACCGTCGCAGACGAGCGCGCCCTCCTCGCCGAGGGTGATGATCACGGTGCCCACGCCGCGCTCGCAGAGCCGGGCGGCGGCCCGCCGCCCCGAGTCGAGGTCGCTCACCTCGATGCCGGTGAGCGCCGCCACCTCGCCCGCGTTCGGGGTGAGGTAGGTCACCAGCCCCAGCAGCTCGTCGGACAGCTCCTGGACCGGCGCGGGATTCAGCACCGTCGGCACCCCGTGGCGCTTCGCGGTCTCGAGCGCCCAGCGCACGACCGGGGACCGGCACCTCGAGCTGGCTGACCAGCACCTGCGCCCAAGCGATGGACTCCTCTCCCGCCCGCGCCATGTCCACCGTGAGCCGGTGGTTGGCCCCCGGCGCCACCCCGATCTGGTTGTGCCCCTCCCGGTCCACGAAGATGAGGGCGGTCCCGGTGGCCACTCCCGGCGCCGTCACCACCCCGTCGACGCCGATGCCCTGCTCGTCGAGCGCGCGGCGCATCGCGGCGCCCGCGTCGTCGTCGCCCACGCAGCCGATCAGCCGCACCTCGGCGCCGAGGCGCCGCGCGGCCACCGCCTGGTTCGCGCCCTTCCCGCCCCGGTTGACCAGGAGCGTGCCCGAGGAGACGGTCTCGCCGACGCGCGGCAGCCGCGGCAGGGCCACGGTGTAGTCGAGGTTGGCGGAGCCGACTACGCAGACGCGGGGCACAGGCGCTCCAGGAAGAGCCGCAGCACCGCGTCCGCGTCGACGTCCATCGCGACGCGGCAGCTGGGCACCCGCTTGCGGTGCGAGGGGATCCCGCGGCGATCGGCCAGCGAGAGGCCGCGGGTCAGCTTGCCCTCGCACTCGACCTCCACGCTCATCGGCTCGAAGGTGACGAGCGACGGATCGAGCGCCACCGCCATCGCGAGCGGATCGTGTAGCACGATGCCGCTCCCCTCCTCCGCGGCGCCGAAGGCGAAGCCGTGGAGGGTGAAATCGAGGATGAAGCGGGCGATGCGGTTGTCGGGGCAGCGCCGCAGCCGCTCGGTGAGGACGGCCTGCGCCAGGACCACCCGCCGCGTCACGTCGAGCGGGATCAGCTCGACGGCGAGCCCGGCCTCGAGGACCTGCGCGGCGGCCTCCGGGTCCACGAAGAAGTTGAACTCGGCGGCCGGCGTCACGTTGCCCGGGACGGCGACCGCACCGCCCATCACCACCACGCGCCCGGCCCGCGCGAGCCGCCGGGCGTCCAGCGCCGCCGCGGCGGCCAGGTTCGTCAGCGGTCCCAGCGCCACCACCGTCAGCTCGGGGCCCCACCGGTCGACGGTCTCCAGAATCGCTTCGGCGGCCGACCGCGTCTCAACCATGGAAGGCGGCTTGGGGGAAGCCGGCTCGGGGTAGCGGAGCCGGCCGTCGGCCTCGACGAAGCGGTCGAGGTTGCCGAGCCCGTCCTGACCGTGCACGTGACCGGCGGTCACCAGCGCCCGCTTGAGCGGCGCCTCGGCGCCCCGGATGACCGGGGGCATCGGGGTCGGCGCGGCCACCGCGAGGATGCGCCGGGCGTTGGCGGCGGCCAGGTCCACCGGCACGTTGCCGGCGACCACCGTGACCGTCTCGATGCGGGCCTCGGGCGAGGCGAGCGCGAGCAGGATCGCGAGCGCGTCGTCGATGCCGGGGTCGGTGTCGATCAACAGGTGGCTGGCCATTTGACACCCTCTCCGAGGGTCCGTATCATACGCGGCAGCCTGGCGCCAGTACCTCGCAAAGGAGGGCTCGGATGCACATCCGGATCACGTACTGCGGCGAGTGAAACTATCTACCCTTGTCGTACCGACCAGGCCCACGAGCCTGATCGCCCCGCCGATGTAATAGTCAACCGACTGACGCACCCCGAAGCAAGCCCAATCGAGCTGGAGGATGCAACCTCCGCGCAAGCTGCGCCCGAGGACGTCCGGCTGTCGGCCCGTCTCCCTCTCTGCCCTCTGCGGCTGATGGTCTGTCTGATGACTAGTCCGGTGCGGCTCTAACATTTCGGGCGCATTGAGCCGGTCGCGCAGCCGGCGCGGGCATCAGCCGGACCGTCGGCGTCCCCCGCTCCGCACGCCCCGCTCCGGTGGTAGATTGGTGCCGGATTAACTAACGATGACCGGGTAACACTCGAACGAATGACTCACATCTGGCTCGCGCTGCTCGTTCTCCCGGCGCTCTGCACCGTCGCCATGGCTCAGGATGGGGCTGGCCGCACGTCGCCCAGCGAGCTTCTCGGAAATGCCGCGCTCTTCAACGGCAAGCCGATCACGATCAGCGGCACGGTCCTCAACCTTCGAGAAGGTGTCTCCACTGCCGGGAAGGGCTACTACACCTTCGACTTGAGCGACGGCACCGAAGCCGTCCACGTGTTTTCGACCGGCAAAGCCCGATGCAAGGCGGGTCGTGCGACCGTGGATGGCACGTTCGAGAGAGTCAGGCAGCAGATCACGGCGACGCGGGTCCGGTGTCGCTGAGAGACGGTTCGTGCCTTGGTCCGCGAGGGCGTGGGCCCAAGCCGCCAGCGGGAGCTATTCCGGCAGTGCCCCTGCGGCCTGATCTACTCGATGGCCAATCGAGGACTGGAGGACCGCTGGTGTAGCCCGGGCTGTCGGCGCCGGGCGCACCCGCAGGCTGGAGACTGATCGGCCCCGGACTCGCTCAGTTGAGCTTGAAGGACACCATCTCTCGCTCACGGACGCCGTTGGACAGAACCTCCCGAATCTTGACCCATTGCTTGACGTCCGGCGCGTACCACATCTCAGTGAGCATCGCGTCGGTGTTCTTGTTACGCCACACGATCTTGAACGCGCGAAACGTACCAGCCGCTCGCAGCGTTGCCCTACAGTCAATGGCCACGAGTAGATTAGACGGGGCGGTGTTTCGCGCATGATGACCACGCTATCAACCCGCTCGATACTAACGGCCAGGTCCGAGGCCCGATAGAAGATCTCTCGCGTCCCGGTCTTGATCACGTACTGTGGCACTCCATCGAGCGCCTCCAGACGGTTGACCGACCATACATAGGTCCCGCTGTCTGACGGGCTCTTGTAGGCATACTCCCACTCATCCCCCACCCGCCAAGTCTGGAGTTGACCCGCTTCCGTGGACATTGTTCCCCTATGCGGGGAGGAGTCCACGATGCCGAAGAGCCGACCGCCGTATCCACCGGAGTTCCGGCAGCGGATCATCGAACTGGCCCAGGCCGACCGCGACGCCGGGCAGCGGTCGGATGGCCTCACGACCGACGAGCGCGAGGAGCTCCGCCGGCTGCGGCGGGAGAACAAGACCCTCCGCGAAGAACGAGAGATCCTAAAAAACGCCGCGGGCTGGTTTGCCAAGGAGACCGGCTCGATCCCGTCCAAGGATTCGAGTTCGTGAGGGCGCACCGGGCCACCCATCGCATTGCTACGCTGTGCCGCGTCCTGGGAGTCTCGCCCAGCGGGTACTACGCGTGGCGGCAGCAGGCGCTCTCGGCGCGCGCCCGGGCCGACGTCACCCTGAGCGCCCAGATTCAGGCGATTCATACGCGCTCCCGCGGGACCTACGGGGTCCCCCGCGTGCACGCCGAGTTGGCGGCCGACGGTGTCCACATCGGCCGCAAGCGCGTGGCCCGCCTGATGCGCGCCGTCGGCGTGCAGGGGGTCAGCCGGCGAAAGTCCCAGCGCACGACGCGCCGGGATCCCGGCGCGTCGCCCGCGCCGGATCTCGTCGGCCGGGAGTTCGCCGCCGCCGGCCCGGATCGCCTCTGGGTGGCCGACATCACCTACATCCCGACCTGGGCCGGCTTCCTGTATCTGGCCGTCGTTCTCGACGCGTGGAATCGCCGCGTGATCGGCTGGGCCATGGCCACGCACCTGCGGACCGAACTGGTGCTCGATGCCCTGAACATGGCCGTGGCGCAGCGGCGGCCGACCATCGTCATTCATCACTCCGACCAAGGCTGCCAATATACGTCCGTCAGCTTTGGCCTCCGGTGCCGCGAGGCCGGCGTCCGGCCGTCCATGGGGAGCGTGGGTGACGCCTACGACAATGCCCTCTGTGAGAGCTTCTTCGCCACGCGTCTTCGACTTCAGCGAGGGCTGGTACAACCCGCACCGTCGGCATTCCGGCCTGGACTACGAGTCGCCGATGAGCTATGAACCATTAGACACGCCATCGCCGCCGCGAACGTCGGCCATTGGCCCGTCGTGGCGTGGAGCCAGGATGCCGCCAGCGTTCCCGCTCGTCCCACTGGCGAGCCATGCGCTCCTCCTGCGTCTTCTTCACGAGCCAATTAAGAACCGTCAGGGCAACCACAAACGCTACGACCGCGAGGCCGATCAGGAGCGTCCTCACAAGCAGGCGGGATAGACGGAGAGTCGCGCTACCGGCAGCGGGCGGGCACACATGACTGCCTCCCGAGGCCCGTCTGCTTCTCCTCAGCGGGGAGCGCGACTATAGCGGTGATTCGCCCCGCAGGCAAACGTCCCTTGGCCCCCCTGACCCGTCTGGTATAGATTCGACCCGGCTGGCCGTCCCGCCCTGTCCCTCCGATTACGACACGGCCCCGCCAGAAGGATCGATTGGATCGACGCACATTCCTCGGCAGCGTGACTGGTGGGGGGAGGATCGCATGCTCGGGCGACTCCTCCAGGGTTTGCGCGACCGCGGCTACGTCGAGGGCCGAAACCTCGTCATCGAGCAGCGCTACGCTGCCGGAAGGCGCGAGGCCCTGCCCCTCCTTGTCGCGGAGCTGGCCCGTCTCAAGGTCGATGTGCTCATCTCGTCGGGACGTGCCGCTACGAGCGCGGCTGCATCCGCGAAACTCCCTGTCGTATTCGTCACGGGTGACTCGGGCGGAGACACCCCCGGGCCTCCGGGAGCCAACATGACCGGCTTGGCATTAACAACGCCCGGGGTGAGCGCAAAGTGGGTCGAACTCATCCGGGATGCCGTGCCAACCGTCCGCCGGATCGCGATCCTCTGGGACCCCGTAGGGACCCCCCGAGCACAGCTGCAAGCCGCCGAGGCCGCCGCTACGCCGCTGGGCCTCGCCACCGTGGCCGTCATCGGGCACGAAGCCAAGGACATTGATGCGGCGTTTAAGACAGCGGTGGAACGACGGGCTGGTGCCATCGTCGTCCTGCCCTCCGCGAGCTTTGCGTTCCGCCAGCAGTGGATCGTGGGGCTATCGGCCAGGATTCGCTTGCCCGCGATCTACGGAGATCGCGACTTCGTCGAGTTGGGCGGACTCATGTCCTATGGGCCCGATCTCCGCGACGTGTGCCGCCGCCTCTCCGCCCAGGTGGACAAGATTCTGAAGGGCGCCAAGCCTGGCGACCTCCCCATCGAGCAGCCCACCAAGTTCGAACTCGCCATCAACCTCAAGACCGCCAAGGCCCTCGGCCTGACGATCCCGCCGTCGCTCCTGCAGCGGGCGGATCAGGTGATCGAGTGACGGTCAGACCGTAAGGGTGAACAAGCCAATGAAGCCAATCAAGTATCTACTGCTCGTGAGCATGGCAAGCCTAACGCTGGCTAGCTTCCACCCCACGACTCCGGCAATGGCTCTGAGCGCGACATCGACCGTCGATTCGCGAATCCGGCTCGATTGGGAGGTCGGAACCCGGTTCGGCCGGCCGGTCATCCAAGGGTACGTCTACAATGATTACCTTCGCGCAGCCTCCAACGTGCTGCTCTTGGTGGAAACCCTCGACGCCTCTGGCGCGGTGATTGCGCGCGGGGTCGGGTTCGTGCGTGGACTCGTTCATTTCAACGACCGCGCCTACTTCGAGGTCCCGCTCAAGATGCCCGGTGCGTCGTACCGGGTCAGCGTCACAGGGTTCGACTGGAAGGACTTAGGCCCGGGTGCGGGCGGCGGGGGCATGTGACCCCGGGCTTGCATGGGACCGCGTGCCAGCCCACACACCCGGCCATCGCCCGAGGGCGAGGGGCCGCCCTCGAGAGGCCGCCCCTTTCGGGCTCTAAACCGGGCCCCTTTAGCGTCGCGCGTTCATTCCGCTCGCTCCTGACGACTTTGTGATGATAGATCACGCTGCTTCTTGACGCGGGTCCGAAGCCTCCGCTTCGCATTGCGGTCGTCACCCTCGTCTACCGCAATGCAGTCGGGGCATAGAAACGCGACGATGATCGGACTGTCCAGCATGTACAGATCGTGTTCGCGGATGGGCAGTTTGTTGGAAGGTGGATCGGGGCAGCCTTCACAGCGATTCGGGCGTGTGGGCTGCCCCAGGAGCCCATGCTGTCATCTACTCGATCACCTGGTCCGCCCGCTGCAGGAGCGACGGCGGGATCGTCAGGCCAAGGGCCTTGGCGGTCTTGAGGTTGATCACGAACTCGACCTTCGTGGGCTGCTCCATCGGCAGGTCGGCCGGGTTGACCCCCTTCAGGATCTTGTCTACGTGAGTTGCGGCCCGCCGGTACGAATCGACGAGGTCAGGCCCCAGCGACAGCAGGCCCCCGGCTTCCGCAAACTCCTTGATGTCCATCATTGTCGGCAGCCGATACTTAAGCGCGAGGTCTGCGACCATTCTTGGCCGGTTGGCGACCAGGGGGTCGCCCGGGGCGATCAGCGCTCCGGCGCGCAGCCTAGTCGCGGCCTTGAAGGCACCCTCGAAGTCCCCGGGCACGCGCACTTCCAGGCGCTGAAGCTTCAGACGCAGCGTTTGGGCCGCCGCCTCGAGCTCCTTCAAGATCGGCCCGTAGGCGGGATTGGGCGGGTTCCAGAAGACCGCCACGCGCACGAGGCCAGGTACAGTCATCTTGAGCAGCTCCAGCCGCTTCCCGCCGAGCGGCGCGGTCATCATACTCATCCCTGTGATGTTGCCACCCGGGCGCGCGAGGCTCTCAACGAGTCCGGTCTCGACCGGATCGGCGACGATGCCTCCCATGACGATCGGGATCGTGCTGGTAGCTTGCTTGGCGGCGAAGCTCGCCGGCGTACCGGAAGCTAGGATGAGCTGCACTTTGAGGGCCACCAGCTCGGCCGCGAGCGCGGGTAGCCGATCGAGGCGGTCCTCCGAGAAGCGGTACTCAATGACGATGTTCTGGCCCTCAACGTAGCCGTGCTCGCGCAATCCCTGGAGAAAGCCCTCGATCAGGAACGCTCGGCCCTCGCGCGAGCCGACGGCCAGAAAACCGATCCGGGGTACTTTCGCGGCCGGCTGTCCGGTCGCCTTCGCCGCCAGCAGAAGGCTGAAACCAGCCAGGGCTATGTTGCCCTGCAGGAAGGCGCGACGACTATGGCGCATGTTGGCTCTCAGGGACCACGAGTATTGCGTGCCTCTTAATTGCCATCAAACTCCGGGACCTTTGCTCACCTTCGCCCCAATTGGCGTACCAAAGTAGACAGACCTGCGTATGCCCCTAATTAGCAGAACAAACGGGGCGGCAGTCGGTGGCATCTTTCTTCGGCAATCGCGCGTTTATCCAGGAATTACTCGCTTCGTTGGCTTGGCTCGAGGACGTGACGCCACGGGCTACTCGATCACCTGATCCGCCCGCTGCAGGAGCGACGGCGGTATCGTCAGGCCGAGGGCCTTAGCGGTCTTGAGGTTGATGACGAGCTCGAACTTCGTCGGCCGCTGCACCGGCAATTCCCCCGGCTTGGCACCTTGCAAGATCCGGCCCGCATAGGCCCCACCGCGCCAAAACGCCTCGCGCAGGCTCGGTCCGTAGGCCATGACGCCGCCAGCCTCTGCGAATTCCACGAACATGGACACGGCCGGAAGCCGTCTCTTGATCGCGAGGGCGCTGATCTCCACGCGGCCAGTGAACACGAGCGGCGAAGAGAGCAACAGCACGGCGCCCGCGCGCCCTCTGCCCGCTGCCTCCAAGGCCGTGTCAAAGTCTCTCGACGCCCGCACCTCCAGAAGCTGGGGCTCGATCGCCAACGCCCGTGCGGCGCCCGCCGTCGCCTGAAATTGTGGGGCGTTGAGCACTGGATCGCCGAGGATGGCGACGCGAGAGATTGGCCGGATGACCTCCTTGAGCAATTGCAGTTGCTTGCCGCTCAGTTCCGGGAGATCAAGAAACACGCCCGTGATATTGCCGCCTGGCTGCGCCAAGTTACGCACGAATCCCATTGCAACGGGATCGCTCTCCAGATCAACCGCAACGGTGGGAATGTGGCTGGTCGCGTGCTTGGCAGCCGCCAGCGCCGCCGCCCCTCGAACGAAGAGGACATCCACGTTGAGCCGAACGAGGTCGGCCGCGAGCTGGGATAGCCGCTCGGGCCTGCCGTCGGCGTGTCGGTATTCGACTACGACGTTTCGTCCCTCCGTGTACCCAAACTCGCCGAGCCCTTGCTTGAATGCCTCGTTGAGCAATGGATCCATGGCAGTAACTCCGAGCATAGCGATCCGGGGCGTGCTTGCCCGCGGCTGCGCCCAGGCGGCGAGCGGCGCAGCGAGAAGGCTAGCTGCCAAAGTGCCGATGAACGTTCGCCGCTCCATCAGTGCCTCATCCGTGGCGGAGTCTATCAAAAGGCACGATTGGAGCGCAGCCAAGAAGGTCTGGGCGGCAAAGAGACTCTACCCGCAGATTGGCGAGGCGACTTCGACGCTTATTCGACGATCTCTTTCTTGAGGCTCTGAACAAACGCGACTACGTCGCGCCGTTCGGCTTCGGGCACCTGAAAGTGCGCTAGGGTCGCCGCGGCATGGCCGAGGAACACATTCCAGTCGCTCTCGCTGATGCGCATGCCTCGGTGGCACAGCGCCATGTCCCTGCCGCGATAGTACATGGGGCGCCCGCGCTCGCGCAGAGGAAATCGATCAGGAGTTGCTTCTCACGCTTGACGCCGTCCTCTCCGCGATGTGCCCAGAAGCGGCCGAGCTGCGGATCGGCCTGGAGCCGGGGCAGCAGGTCATTCGCCACCGCCGCGAT
>WNFC01000163.1_pt1 | contig 65533 bp, 66 predicted proteins | sample 5400541 | NCBI WGS metagenome assembly WNFC01 (sample SAMN13153342, study PRJNA577476) | soil metagenome | isolation source: 120 cm saprolite under Douglas fir tree site 2 hole 2 replicate 1 | place: USA:California | collected 2015-04-18
GAACTAGGGTGACGCTGTGTCTTGAGGTGTGATGGTGTAATTCCACTCGCCATGAAAGGCATCGCGCACGATATTGAGGGCCTTGAGCTCAGCGTCGCTGACGGTGAGGCCGGTCGGATACGTCTGGCTGTCCTTGATGGCAGTGACGTGCAATCCTTCCTCGGTGGTCGTATGCGAGATCAACTCAATCACCGTTTCCAGAGAGGTGAGCGGTTTGGCACGCCAATTGATGGAAATGAAAGAAAAGAGGCGGTGTTCGATCTTGTTCCACTTGCTCGTCGCAGGGGGATAATGCGCCACGGTGATGGTGAGCTGTTCTTGATTGGCCAGGGTCTGCAAGGCCTTCTTCCACAGCTTATTGCGCACGCCATTGCTCCCTCCCCCATCGGCGGTGATGAGCAATGCATGCGCTTGCGGATACAGCCCTTTGCCGCAGTGCTTCCACCACCGCCTGATACTCTCCACCGCAAACTCCGCCGTCTCATGATCGATGCCCACATTCACGAAACCCTGGTTATGCACCAGATCATAGATCCCATACGGGATGGCTTTGCCATTGGCTAACGAGCGGTAGTCGTAGACGTTCACCTGCGTCTCTTGCCCTTTGGGTTGCCATTCGCGTCCCTGGTTCTTGAACGTGCCCAGCAGTTCTTTCTTCTTGCAGTCCACCGAGATGGCCGGCGCTTGCTTCTGCTCGAACTGCTGGCACAGGGCCGTAATATGCCCAAACTGCTGATCGCGATCGCCATGAGACGTGCCTTCCATCGTTTTCTTGTTCACCTTGAGCGAATAGCCTTGCTTGTGCAGCACGTCGGCCAGCGCCGTCCTCTTGATACGATGTCCTTGCCCAGAGAGTGCCTTGACCAGCTGCGTCAGGGAATGCGACGTCCATTTGATCAGGCTCATCGGATCCCCTTTGGGCTCCAACAACTCCTCCAGATCCCGTTGCAAGGTCGCATCCGTCACGACTGCCTTCTTCCTCCCACCCCCGGCTTTGCGGATCCTCCCTTCCGCTCTGGCTCGCTCTCCCGTGAGTTCTTTGACCCCTCGCTGCACCGTCTTCCAATCCGCTCCCGAGAGTGCCGCTACTTGACTGATGCCACCAGAGCCGATCTTGAGCGCTTCTGTTCCCAGATACAAGCGCCATTGCTGTTCATTCAATTCTTTCCGCAGGATCTCATACTGTTGTTGGGTCGTCATTCCTTAACCATACCATATTTCCCCGTCTTTTGGAAGTTATTTGCGGACGGGCCCTAAACAACTGAGGAAAGAGCACATGCTACAGAACGATTACATCCTGAGAGTTGCTGAAGATGTCGATCGGACGTTAGCCCAGATCATCTCTCACCAAGACATGCGAGATTATCAAGGAGCCCTCTCCCTCATAGACGAGGTATGCAGACAAGCGGTGGGAACTGATTCTGATTTTATTCATGCCATCTCCGAAGAGACCTTGTTAGCCATGCTCACCTTGCTTGGTGTCTTGGACGTACAGAAGACGCTCCTGATGGCGAAGCTGCTCAAAGCAGAAGGCGACATCTATGAGGAGCAAGGTAATCCCGATGCCGCTTATGAGAGCTATCTCATCTCCCTCAACCTGTTACTCGAGATCGTCCTGCTCGATGACCATTTGCACGACTTACACATCTCCCCGCAAATAGAAGACCTGCTGGGCAAGCTGGACGCCTACGAACTCCCACAGCGCACCAGGCGTCGCCTTCTCCAGCTCTATCTGTGCGCTTTTGTAAAGTGAGCTTGAAAGAGAGAATGCTAAAGTGTAGCAAGCAGGCGATTTTGAGGCCAGTTGTGCACAACATTGGTGCACAACTGGCCTCCTCTCCTGACGTTCCAAAGAAGTGCAAAAAGAGAGTTCCAGTATTTAGAGGAAAGCATCCATCATTATGAGCATGGTAAACAAGTTTGCAAGCCAACCGATCAGCGATGCGCTGATCGATGAACTCGCCGACTTCCTGTATGAGGTCGCGACCAGGAGTTGTACCCCACGTCAGGATATCAGGAGAATCGTGGGCGATTTCCTGGAAGACTATCGAGATGCGGACCAAGTACTCTGCAGTGTGTGTAAAGAAACGAAGGCTGACTACATCCGGCAACAATGGCAGATGATATGGCTGCAGGTAGCGAGGCGGATCCAACAACAGGAGCCAGAAGATACTCAGCCACAACACGCTTGAAAAAGTTGGGGATGTGCAACCAGAGCGAAGGCAAGAGCAAGGCCATCATCACCGATGCCGTAGCGCAGGATGATGACCGTCCGTTCACGTGAAGTAAGCAATGTCAGGGCCTGGTGCAGTCCTTCGCAGGATCTAGAGGTGCCTTTCCAGAGTGAACATGGTCCGCCTGGTGGCGCTCTGCGTTGATGGATATGCTTCCGCTCGTCACCAGAGCAACCAGTCCAAGCACAAAGAGGCCTGACCCAGGCAGCCAGAGGGAAAGCGCGAAAGGAACCAGGGGAGAAGGAGTGAGATGTGCTGCTTGCAAAAATTCGGTGACTCCCACACCTACAACGAAGAGTCCTGGTGTCAGTTTTCCTCTGCTTGTGTAGCCGCGCTGAGCCATCCATGCAATGCCGAGCAGCCCCAGTCCAATGGCAAGAAGATGGGCGGTCAGGACCTGGCTGGCCGGAATATAGTTTCGAACATGAGGAAGGTTGCCACTCCTAGCGAGGTCGTCAACCAACCTGCCGAGAGATAGCGCCTGGGGTTGAGCGGGGCAACTGCCAGCATACCAAGACCAAAGAGCACCACCCCTACTGCATAAGGATTTAAAATGCCCAGCCAGGCAATGAACAGGAAGACGACCCCGAGCAGGAGCAACGCATAAGCTTGCCGACGGTTCTTGACGCGATTGCCAGCAGGCAGAGAAAATGGCTGGTGCATCGATGCTTCCCTTCTTTCGTCCAGAACTGATCTAGAGTATTCAATGCGGTTCGTACAAGATGGAGCAAGAGCATGCGCCTCTACTGACAAGAGGTATACCTGAATGCGAGCAGGAATACATCGATAGAATCATGTAATTCCTGCTCGGCTTTTGTCCTCTCACACCTTTCGACAAAAGGTTAAGTGCTGACAGGGTGCGATGAAGCAGGCTTGGGCATGCTCAATCGCACTCTTACTGGACGATGACGGTCAAGTTCATATTCAGATGGACGCTACAGTAGAGATGATAGGTGCCGGCGGTGTTGAATGGTCCAACGGCGATACTTTGACCGGCAGAGCTGATCTGCACGTTGTTGACGACCGGTGCTCCAGGTTCTATGGCTGGTTTCGTGACGTTATTCACCCAGGAGCCATTGCCAATAATGTGTAGGACGGGAACATCATCGATGAGGTTGAGGCTGCTGCCCTTGCTGATCGTGACAGACGGTTGAAGGAAGGTTGTCTCGCCCATGTGCACGCTCGGGCCCCCGCCCGCGCCGCCACCGGAACCGCCGCACGACGCCGCGGTCAGAACAGTAAGCAGGCCCAGTGCTACAAAGATTGCTATGAGCTTTTTCATGATGTTGGTTTCTCCTATTACCTTTACGCTAATGGGTTGTGTTGATCTCTTTTCTACGGAAGCTAGTGAGGAAGCTTCTGGAGTCAGGGAAAGAATCACCTACCTGATAGCATTGTCAAAGTGGTAACCAGTAGCATAATGGCTGCATGAAGCGATTTTGCGATCTGATACCAGGGACTTCTACTGAAGAACGCTATGTCGGTGCAACTCAAGGTTCAGCTTGAGCCTCACTGCCTCCTCACGATTCCCAAAGGCGAAAGGCCCCACCATTGCAACAGCTAGATAGTTCTGTCTAGGGGTTAAGAGAGCAATGCGGAGAAGGAATTAGATGAATCAGTCGATGCGCTCCTGTTGCGAACGAGGTATTTTTTCTGTTGAGGCAAGTAGCGAGCAGTCTTCTCTAGCTCTCATTGATGGATATCGCTCGTTCGCTTACATCTTTCCCTTATAGGGAAGGCAGAAGTGTACCTCATGTCAGGGCGACACCATGCGCCATCTCCCTGCCATATCAAACGACACAGGCGCAGCACACTACAGAAGAGAGCGCGTGCCACAGCTAAGGTTTGTGGCAGGCTCCCTACAGGAGACACCTATGATCACTCAACCTAAGCCTCAAGTTGAGGCTCGACCAGCTGCACCAGATGTTCAGCACAGACTTCCTCTTCATCTTCCAGGACGACCTCATCTGCGCCCTGTACCAAAGGACAGCAGGGCCATTGACACCCACATCCCGAACATTGCGCTCGCTGGCTTCCAGCTCCTCATCGGCTACGAGTGGCTGCTCGCCGGTGGAGATAAGCTCCTCCTGGGAGCGTTCCCCGCCCAGCTCGGTGGGATGCTTGTCACCTTGGTCAGTGGTGGCCACCTGGTCGGCTTCTTCGCCGCCCTCTCGCCGGGAAACTGAGCGTCCAAATGGATGCAAACGGGACCCAGATCGAGTATAACGGCCATCCGCTCTACACCTTCTCTGGAGACACTGCCCCCGGTCAGACCAATGGCGAGGGCCTTTTCGGCATGTGGTTCGTGGTCACACCCAATCTGGCTGTACAGGGAGGCGGATCAACAAGTGGTGGGTATGGCTATTAGAACTCCTCTTCGTGTGCTAGCTAGTTGGGTCTGTTGCTACTGGTGCGGTAGAGCCGTTCAGAGGCTCTATGAATGCCTTATAGAGAGCTCAATGAACTTGTCCACAGAAATAGGTAATTTTGTCTAGGCGATGTCAGGGCAACACGATGTGAGAATTACACGATTCTGACGATGTTTCCTGCCTACACCACTGCTATATATCTTGTGACCATGAGTCGTACAGAAGTCTTTTCTGATGATGTCATGTGTCCCTTGTTAAGAACGTTTCTTGCAACGAACGCAACATCACCCCCTGGTCACAGATGACCAAGTAAAGAAGGAGTAACTATTACATGAGGTTTTTGATGAATACGGTGACAATCCTCTCCCTCAGGAATGAGTCACTCGGAAGGAGCTCGCAGCGATGAAGAAGAAGACGTGGATCCTGGCCAGCTCCCTCGGCCTGGTCCTAGTGGTCGTGTCAGTGGTCGCCACCTTGCTCCTGACACCTGTACTGACGACCAAGGCAAGCGGCACCGCCACCAACGGCGTCGATGCCTCTGGCACCTTCGTCATCGCCTGGAATAAGGAACTGCTCAAGATCGTCAAGACACCCGGCGCTCAGCCAGCCACCATTCACCCGACACGTAGCTATGCCATCCTGCACGCGGCGATCTACGATGCTGTCGTCTCCATCACCGGGGATGCGCCTGCGTATCTCTTCTCGGTAGCTGCTCCAAGCGGTGCACGGGCTGATGCAGCAGCAGCCCAGGCTGGTCATGATGCCCTGGTGGCGCTCTACCCCAAATGGAAGGCGGCACTCGATGCGCAGCTTGCCGGTGAACTCGCCACGATCCCAAGTGGAGCAGGGAAACAGCAGGGCATCCAGGTCGGACAAACCGTCGCCACACGTTTGCTCGCTACGCGCGCTACTGACGGTTCCGCTGACAAGGCATCGCCTTTCGTGCCGGGCAACCAGCCGGGCAACTATCAGCTTACACCGCCAAAGTTCGCGGCACCCGTGTTCACCACCTGGGGGAACGTCACTCCCTTTGTGCTGAACAATGGGGCGCAGTTCCGTCCGGGACCACCTCCGGCAGTGACTAGTCAAGCGTATATACAAGCCCTGAACGAGGTGAAGAGCCTGGGTCAAAACACCAGCACGACGCGGACAGCCGACCAGACCGTGATCGCCAAATTCTGGGCGGGACCAATCTGGAACACCTGGAATGAGATCGCCGAGAACGCGGCTCTCGCCCACCACACGAACCTGGAGACCACCGCGCGCCTGTTTGCGGTGCTCAACCTGTCCTTCGCCGACAGCACCATCGCCTTCTATGACGCCAAGTACTTCTACCAGCTCTGGAGACCCGTCACGGCCATCCGCCTGGCCAAGACGGGCGGGAATCCGGCAGTAGTCGGCGACCCGACCTGGACGCCGCTCGCCGCCACCGCACTTGATCCTTCTTACCCGTCCGCACATGGAGTGATTAGTGGAGACGGAGCAGTTGTGCTGTCCGCCTTCTTCGGGAACCAGGATCACATCCGTCTGACCTCCGATGTGCTGCCAGGCGTCGTTCGGACCTTTACCAGCTATAGCGACGTTACGACGGAGGCTGGTCTAAGCCGCATCTACGCGGGGCAGCACACGCGGATCGAGGTCCAGGTAGGTTCCCAACTCGGACAAAACGTTGCAGAGTTCGTGATCTCCGACTTAGGTGTCTAAATCATCGGAAGTAAGATGTGGAAATTATTCCGACGTGGCTAACTTCCGCTTGACCACAGCGAGGGGAATCATGCGAAACAACTCCTTGCTGTGGCGAGCACCAGCCGCCATCACCGGCTCTTCTATTCCTGGAGACGTTCATGGTGTGTGGAGCAACTGGTAAATGCCCTGGAATGTGAGCAGGTTTGGCCCTGAAACATGAGCACTTGCCAAGAGTCTTGAGCACTGGGACACACTTTCCTGGGCAACCCGCCCCACATCTCGCTTCATCCATAGATAGGCTGTACATTGCCGCTTGTGAGATGCTCGACTCCAGTGCTTTTTGACTCCAGAAAAGGCTCATGGATCTCTTTTCGTTTTTCCGGTCTGATGTAGTTGCCCGCGGCGCTCATGAGAAGCTCTCTCCCATGCCCGTCGAGGATGGGGAGGCGAGCGTCAAGAAAAGCAGAGGGATGAGCCATCACAGCTTTCGTCTCTGTGGTGAGACATCAGGATCACGGAAAGCGAAACAGCTTCTTCTTTCGCCCCCACATGTGCTATGCTAGAGGCAGAGAAGAGCAGGGGCTGGGCCCATGTGGCAGTGTCCCAGCCCCCAGGCAGGCGTTCACCCACGCAGCGGGCACACCCGACAGGTATCAGTGTAGCGGATGGGTCCTCTTGAAGTCAGCGTCCAGCAGGTGATGTGTCACTTCACACCTCACTTCACATTCCTGCAAAGTGTGTCGCTGCGCCGGGTCACGCGAGATCAGGAGATCGCTCGTGAAGAGACATGTGTACCGTGAGCGAGACTACGCCTTCGCCCAGTTGGTGCTGACGCTGCGCACCGCCATCGGCCTGAGCCAGGTGGGCCTGGCCGAGCGGCTTGGCGCGTCCCGGCGCGCCGTCGCAGAGTGGGAAGGGGGCCTGAGCTACCCCAAAACCGAGCGCCTCAAACAGCTCATTATCCTGGGGATGCAGCAGCAAGCGTTTCCCGCTGGGCGCGAGGAGGAGGAGATCCGCGCGCTGTGGAAGGCGGCACACCAGAAGGTGCTGCTGGATGACGCCTGGCTGCATGACCTGCTCGCTTCGCCTCGGCCCGTCCCGCTTTCCCCTCCGGCCGGAACGCCCGCTGCCCCGGCGGCAGCGGAGCCTACGGCCTTCCCGCGCGTCGATCTGGTGGAAGCCCTCGACGTGAGCCGCTTCGCCGGCCGCGAGGTGGAAGTGGCCGAACTCTCGCAGTGGATCGTGCAGGAGCGCTGCCACGTGGTAACGCTGCTCGGGATGGGCGGCATCGGCAAGAGCATGCTGGCCTCCTACCTGGGAAATCGCCTGGCTCCGCACTTCGAGGCGGTGCTCTGGCGCTCGGTCCGGGACGCCCCCGGATGCTCGGAGCTGGTCGCCGACTGCATCACCTTCTTCTCCCAGACGCCGCCTGCAGCATTCCCCACCTCGCTGGAGCAGCGTATCACGCAGCTCGTGGTGCGCTTGCAGGCAAGCCGCTGCCTGCTGGTGCTGGACAACCTGGAGACGCTCCTGGCGAGTGGTGACCGCGAGGGCAGCTACCTACCGGGCTACAAGGGCTACGGACGGCTCATCGCGCGCCTGGCCGAGTCGGCCCACCAGAGCTGCGTGCTGGTGACCTCCCGCGAGAAGCCCAAAGAAATTGAGCCGTTAGAAGGCATGCGCTCCCCGGTGCGCACGCTGCGTCTCGGAGGGGTGGACGAGCAGGCCGCCCAAGAGCTGCTCAGCGACAAGGGACTCAGCGGCACATCTCTTGCCTGGCAGGGGCTCGTGAGCAGCTATGCGGGCAATCCGCTCGCCCTCAAGATCGTGGCCCAGGCGGTCTCCGACCTCTACGGTGGCGATCTCGACCGCTTTCTTCAAGAAGGGGAGCTGATCTTCAACGGCGTCCGCCCGGTGTTGCACCAGCAGGTGGGGCGGCTCTCGCCTCTGGAGCACCTGCTGCTCACCTGGCTGGCCGTGCTGCGCGAGTGGACGACGCTCGACACGCTCTCGCAGGTCCTGCATCCCCGGGTGCTGCGCTCGAAACTCTTGGAGGCGCTAGAAGCGCTCTCGCGGCGCTCGCTGCTGGAGCGGGGGCAGCAGGCCAGCTTTGGCCTGCAATCGGTGGTGATGGAGTACCTCACCGATGAGTTGGGCGAACGCCTGAGCGAGGAGATCGTGCGGGGTCCCCCGAAACTTCTGCGCCAGGTGACCCTCGCGCAGGCGCAAGCCAAGGACTACGTGCGGAAGAGCCAGGTGCGCCTGCTGGTCCATCCCCTCCTCGAGCGGCTGCGCGCCGAACTGGGAGCAAACGCGCAGGTCGAGGCCCACCTGCTAGGCCTGCTCGCGCTGTTCCAGAGGGAGGATGCGGCCACCCAGGGCTATGGCCCCGCCAACGTGATCACCCTGCTCACCGCCCTGCGGGGGCACCTGCGCGGCCTGGACCTGTCGAGGCTCTCCATTCGCGGGGCCTATCTGCAAGGCGTCGAGCTGCAAGACGCGACCCTTACCTTCGCCATGATGCGTGAGTGCGTCTTTACCGAGACTTTCGATGCCACCATCGCGGTGGTCACAAGCCTCACCGGGCAGTACTGGGCCGCGGGCAGCAGGCGGGGAGAAGTACGGGTGTGGCGCGAAGGAGGCCAGATCTTGCATCTGGCCTGGCAGGCGCATGCGGACATGGTACGGACCCTCGCCTTCAGCCCGGACGAACGAACGCTCGCCAGCGGGAGCCTCGATGGCAGCGTCAAGCTGTGGGATGTAGAGAGTGGGGCATTGCTCTGGGCGGCCTGGCAGACCAAGGGCACCAACTGTTTGGCCTTTGCTCCCGGCGGCAGACTGCTCGCCAGTGGGGGGTATGAGGCCAGCGTGCGGCTGTGGGATCCGAAGTTGGGTACCGCCTTGCAGGAGTTGCCCCATCCTGGGACGGTCTTCTCGCTGGCCTGGAGCCCCGATGGGCACCTACTCGCCAGCGGCGACGTTGCAGGCACCATCCGGCTATGGGAGATCGGGCCGAGCCCAGCGACCTGCGTCGAGATCCTCGCCGGGCATAGCAGCTGGGTGCCGGGACTGGCCTTTGCTCCCGACGGCCGCACCCTGGCCAGCGCGAGTTGGGATGGCAGCGTCAAGCTCTGGGAGCTGGGAGAGGAAGGCCGCCTGTGCGTGGGCCAGACGCTGGTGGGACATACGGATGGGGTGCGGTGCGTGGCCTGGAGCCCGGATGGAGCCACGCTGGCCAGTGGCAGCTTTGACCACACGATCAGACTATGGGATACCCAGCAGGGCACCTCGCGGGTGGTACTCTCGGGCCATAGCGCCGCGGTGGTCCGTCTAGCCTTCACCCCCGACAGCCGCCAGTTGCTCAGTAGCAGTGAGGACGGCACGTTGCGGCTGTGGGACGTAAGAGGTGGCGAAGCGCTGCGGGTCATCCAGGGCTACACGGCCTCCCTCTTGGACCTCGACTGGAGTCCGGACGGCACCCAGCTCGCCAGTGCTGGGGCTGATAGTGCGGTGAGCATCTGGCAGGTGAAAGGCCTCGGAGGAGGGACGCCGCGAGACGTGTTGCGCGGCCATACAAGGAGCGTGTACGCAGTGGGGTGGCGTCCCGATGGCAAGCTGCTGGCCAGTTCCGGGTGGGATAATGCCATCCGGCTGTGGGACCCAGCCACGGGCAGCTGTGTCCAGGTTGTGCGGGATCTCGACCACCCCGAGACCCACTTCTTCGGCCTGGCCTGGAGTCCCGATGGGCACCTGCTCGCCAGCGGAACGCTTCTGCAGGGTGTGCTGCTGTGGGACGGGACGACGCGCTCTGGGCGCTGGGTGAGCCGTCAGCTCCCTACCCGGCTCCGCTGCGTGGCCTGGAGTCCGGACGGGACGCGGTTGGTTGGCGGGGGTGATGATGGCCATGTGTATGTGTGGGACGCAGCGGACGGGACGCTGCTTCTGCGGCTGGCGGGGCATCATGGAGTCGTCACCAGCGTGGCCTTCAGCCCCGATGGCAGCAGGCTGGTCTCCGGGGGCGGCAGCCAGGGGCAGGCAGGCGGGGAGTTGTTCGTGTGGGAGGTGCAACGCGGGGAGCGCCACCCTGCCTGGGGTGCAGGCAATAGCGCCTTGGTGGGGCATCCGGGGATAGTCTCTGCGGTGACTTGGGCTCCGAGCGAAGAGAGACTGATCAGTGGAGGCAGTGATGGCAGGCTGCGCTGGTGGCAGGTCGAGAGTGGGCAGTGCACGCGGGTGCAAGAGGCGCATCCGGGGACAGTCCAGGCGCTCAAGGTGAGTCCCGACGGGAACAGGCTGGCCAGTTGCGGCGATGACGGGGCCATCAGGCTCTGGGACCTGCAGAGCGCCGAGCTGCTGCGCACCCTGCGCCGCGACCGGCCCTACGAGCGTCTGAATATCACAGGGATTCGAGGGCTGACCCAGGCGCAAAAGGCCACATTGCGGGCGTTGGGGGCCGTGCAGGACGAGGCGAGCAACAGTCCCGAGCACACGGCCCAGCTCTAGCCGCCGCGGCTGGCTGGCCCACCAGCAGCGCGCGGGCGCGCCTTTGGCACCGCTGGGGAGCGAGGCCGATCCAACCGGGTTCCAGCCTGTACGCAGCTCACCATGCTTCGTAAAACGACGCTTGCTCAACCGGCCTGGTCACGCTCAGCTGTGGGGACACCCACGCTCAATCCAGCGGTCAAGGACCAGGGGTGGCAGGGGTGCAAGAGTGGCCTCCAGGTCTCGACCGCAGGAGGCCCTTTTTTGACGAGCACCCTCGCCAGGGAGGTGTATTTACACCTTCCAATTCCAGTACCCCAGATGCGGAGCGGTTTGCCCAGCTATGTTCCTACCAGTGCTCAAGACTCTTGGCAAGTACTCACGTTTGAGGGCAAAACCTGCTCACATTTCAGGGCATTTACCAGCAACAGAGGGCATGAGATAGTGGTGAAAGGTAGCCCAAATGCACAGGACTCAGACGGATTTGAAATTAGCCAATGGTGACATCAATGGAAATGGTGTAAATGGTGTATCCAGTGATCTGGCCTTCAGCGACAAGGTGTGCTGCGAACTGCTCCGCGATGCTCCCGTGCAGTTCACGCTCCATTGATGCAATGACGAGAAACCCCTCGATAGCCTGCTGCTTGTTGACGGCGATCTGGGTCACGCCCTGCTTTGCCATACCACCTGCGATGATGGTGGCGTCGGGCTGACGTTTTGCGAGAAACTGCGCGATCCATTGTCGGAGCATCGGAACATTAATCCAGAGGCAACGAAGATGGAGGTGTGAGATGAGCATGCGTTGTGTCTGTTCGCTGCTCCTCTCGGCCTGCTCGTTCCCGCAGCTGGAACCGTTGACCGGGGAGACGACCCCTGAGGTTACTAGGATATCGAAGACATCAGCCTCTGGGCGGCTCAAGAGCCCTTCCTGGAGCTGCCAGGCAATCTCACTATCGTTATACGTCGGCTTCTCGATGGCTTGATCGCGCTGGTCAAAGTCCTTCATGGCATCTTCCTTCTCTCTGTCGATGAGCCATGTGACGCACCAAACAGCTAGCTGATGTATGTGTTCGAGCATTTACGGAAGAGGCCCGATATGTTCTACTAGCCCTCTGCCTGTGCTCATACTCTTATAAGAAATATACCTGAATAGGAGCGAGGACACATCGATAGAATCGCGTAATTCCATACGTGCATTACCCTAGAACCCTCTAGACAGAATTACCTATTGAGGCAACGCGATTGCCGTTTCCTACTGGGACCATAGGAGCACTGATCGGCAAGCAGCGAACGCGCCTGCTGGACAAGGCGTACTTGAGAGCATCTTGTCCCCATAGGCTATAGAGTTCGGCAACCGTGAGAAAGTAGTGAGCCGTCAGCAGTGAGGCCAAAGCTCAATGTGGCGCAGAGCTGTAGGGGTGACACTGGTGGCTGCCTGCCTCAGGCGAGGTGGTGCTCGATGGCATAGCGGGTGGCGGCACTACGCGAGGTCACGGCCAGCTTGCTGTAGATGGAACTGATATGGGCATGCACGGTGCGGGGACTGAGCACCAGCTTGCCGGCGACCTGCTGGTTGGTCAAGCCCCCTGCCAGCAGGCGCAACACCTCCACTTCCCGTGCCGTCAGCCCAGCCGGATAGGTTGATGGGGTCATTGCCGTAGTTGGCGTTGGGGTGGGCTTGTGTCCCTGTGCGGCCAGTGCCTGCTGTGGAGTCATGGTGCGCCCCTGGGACCAGGCCGCCGCGAATGCGCGTTCGCCCAGATGGACCCGCGCCGCCGAGAGCGAGCGCTCATAGTCAGCAAGTTCGATGGGTAGGATCGATACGCCAAGCGCGTCGCGTAAGGCATCCGCTGTTCCCCAGAGCTGTGCTGCCCAGGCGAGCTTGTGCTGTGCCGCCACGACCTCGCCCAATCCTACCAGGCATGCGGCGATCACCCTCTGCTCGCCCACCTCACCCGAGATCGCCAGGCTCTCTTCATACTGCCTGCGCGCGGCTGTAAGATCGCCCTGAGCGGCAAGCACCTTGCCTGACACTGCCAGCGACTCGGCCGTGCCGTGCCAGTGTCCCATCTCTTTATAGAGCTTGACACTCTCTTCTGCCAGAGAGCGTGCCATGACCAGGTCGCCCTGTCCAAGTGCGACCTGCCCTGCGAGCCCGAACGCAGCGGCGATGCCCTGTTTGAACCCGATCTCCCTGGAGACGGCAAGACATTCCTCGAGCAGAGAAGGCACTTGCGCCTGATCACGCCCTGAGACCAAGAGCACCTGGGCCAACTGCGAGAGCGTTTGAGCGATCAGCCGCTTGTTCTGCCGCCTCCGGTGTATCGCCAGGCTCTCCTCGAACAGGGCACGTGCCTTACCATATTCCCCCTGGCTGCTCTCCACCTGTCCCTGATGAAGGAGCACCCAGGCCGTGAGTTGCTCATCGTCCACTGCTCTGGCAAGTGCCAGAGATTCCGCCAACAGGGAGCGCGCTGTTGCTGTATCACCTCTCGTCGAGGCCACGAGCCCCAGTTCATGGAGGGAGTGTGCGATGCCTGGTTGGTCTTCGAGTTCCCGGTAGAGTGCCAGGCTCTCCTGACACAGCGTCTCTGCGCGTTCATACTCGCCCTGGACGTAGGTCAGGGTAGCCGCAGCGAGAAGCGCCTTGGCCCGCACAAATGCCTCGCTTTCCTCACGTGCCGCCAGTGCGCGCTCCAGGAAGGTGCGCCCCTCACTGAGGTGACCACGGACTCTCCAGAATTCCCGCAGCGCTCCCGCAAGCCGCAAGGCGATCTCCCTGCTGCATTCGTCTTCGCCGGTGCCCGCATCCCCAACTTGCTCTAAGGACCACGAGAGCGCCTCTCGCAGGTTGTCGTGCTCTCGCTCCAAGCGGTCCAACCACCTGGCCCCCTGTGGACCTACGAGTTCCAACTCGGCCTCCTCCGCCAGGGTTAGGTAGTAGCTCGCATGCGCCCACCGGATGCTCTCCATCTCCCCACCTGCTGCAAGAGCCTCATGCCCAAACTCGCGGATGGTCGCCAGCATCAGCAGGCATGGCTCCTCGCCCTCTTGCTCCACCTGGCGCAGCAAGCTCTTATCCATGAGTGAGGCCACCCCGTCCAGCACATGTGCTGGCATCTCACCGAGTGCCGTATAGAGCCCCTCCACCGCCGTCAATGTGTAGCCGCCGACAAAGACGGAGAGCCGCCGGAAGAGCCGTTGCTCCTGAGCATCCAGCAGATCATAGCTCCATGCCAGCGTGTTGCGCAGGGTTTGCTGCCGGACGGGAACATCGCGTGCTCCGCTGGTCAGCACCTGCAAGCGATGTCCTAAACGTGCCAGGAGTGCCTGTGGGGAAAGGAGTTTGATGCGTGCCGCTGCCAGTTCGATGGCGAGCGGCAACCCATCCAGGCGCACACAGATCTCGGCGATGGTACGGGTGTTGGCGGGAGTTAACTGCAAGTCGGGCCTGACGGTCTGTGCACACTCCAGGAAGAGCGCCACTGCCGCATACTGCGCGAGGGCTTCGCCCTCTGGAAGATGGGTGAGGTCGGGCAGCGCCAGTGGCGGGACGGGGAACTCGTGTTCACCGCGGAGGTGCAGAACCGCACGGCTGGTCACCAGGATCTTGAGCCCAGGGCAGCTGGTCAGCAGGTCCACAAGCCTGGGTGCCGCCTCCGCGATCTGCTCGAAGTTGTCGAGGAGCAGCAGCAGACGCTTGCTTCGTAAATAGGCCTGCAGAAGTTCCGATAATGATTGTTCTCCGGCTTCCTGGATCCCAAGCGTTTGGGCGATGGTAGCTGTGACCAGATCAGGATTGCTAATGGAAGCCAGTGAAACGAAGCAGACGCCGTCAGCGAAGTCATCGAGCAGGTCAGTTGCCACCTGCAGACCCAGGCGCGTTTTGCCGACGCCACCGGTGCCTGTGAGGGTCACCAGGCGGACCTCTGGCTGTCGGAGGAGGGTAGACAGCGCCTGGATCTCGTGTGCACGTCCAATCAGCCAGGTGAGCTGCGCAGGCAGGTTGTAGAACCGGACGTGCAATTGGTCCGATCTAAGTTCAGCTTGGGCTGGATGTTCACCGGAAGGGTCGGAGACAAACGGAAAGAGTGTGCGCCCAGATGACTCTACCTTGACGGCCTCTTCCAGGGCGCTGGCGAAGGCCCGCACGCTGGCAAAGCGTTCCTTGGGGTCCTTGGCAAGCGCCTTCAACACCACGTGTTCAATAGTAGGTGGTATGGTCGGAACCTTCTCACATAACGATGGCGGAGGCGTAAGCGCATGCTTGATGGCAATCTCGGTAAGCGACCCGTGAAAAGGGCGATCTCCGCTCAGCCATTCGTAGACAACAATGCCCAATGCGTACTGGTCGCTGGCTGGACTTGGATGCGCCTGGATCTGTTCAGGGGCCATGTAGGCAATGGATCCTGCTGCATCCTGGGGATGCTGGGAGCGTGAAGTCTGAACTATGATGGCAATGCCAAAGTCCGAGAGCAAGACCTCGTTGGTGCGTCCGAGCAGCATGTTCTCCGGTTTGACGTCGCGATGGATCAGCTTTTCCTGGTGCGCATACTGCAAGGCCTGGGCTACCTGTGTGACGTAGGAAACCACAGTGTCGAGTGGGAGTTGCGCCCCTTTAGGGTGAAGCTTGCGCAGGTTGCCACCCGGAGCATAGTCCATGACCAGAAAGGGAGTCATGCCTTCGATGCCAAAGTCCAGCACCTGGATAATATGGGGATGCCGTAAATGGGCAATGATGCGGGCTTCGTTGAGAAAGTCTGCCATATCATGAGGTGCCAACTGCTCATGGAGCACTTTGATGGCAGCCTGGGTGTTCAGATGAATATGCTTCCCCAGGTAGACGGAAGCCCAGTTCCCCTGTCCTAAAAGCTGGATGAGCCGGTAGTTGCCAAGCTGCTGTCCCACCCGGTCGACCATGGTCACACCTCCTCTTGGGAGCGTACTGACAAGTGAACCAAGGAGCCGATGTAAAACAAGTCCAATAGACGGAAGTTACTCTCAAAGGGACATTGCTACTCACGAGTCGAGTGCTGCCTCATTTACTATACGCTACTGTTAGCAGAATTTCAACTCTGCAAATTGATTTAGTCTCTATCCTTCGGGGGGAAATTGGATGAAACCTGAGAAAAAGCTTGTTCTTCGTTGAACAGAGTAAGCAAACTTTACCCAGCCAGGCAGAGTTCATGAGTAAGAGAAGATATACCACCTCTAGGCTTGAGCGTCTACCCGTTGGCGGGCCTGAGGTAGAACAAGACTGCCGACAGATGCAGCACGCTATGACGTACTCGACGGTTACAGAGCGAGCAAGACGACGACTGCGACGAGCACAAGCGCTGCCAGGACTGAAGTTGCCAGCCCACCCAGCCTCGTCTTGCGCGGCTCAGCGCGTAGATGCAGCAGACCTTGTCGCCCCAGGGTATAGGCCGCCAGCCCGCCAATGAAGAAGGCCCCGCCCACCGGTCCATGACCCACCACTGCCACCAGCACTAAGAGCCCCAGTATCCCCGCGAGCGCCGACTCCAGCAGTTGTGTGGGAATACGACGCGCCCCCACGCGTTGATCGGATGACCAGACTCCCCACCGGGACGCAGTCGGCGGCCCTCCACAGCAACCAGCGAAGAAGCATCCCACCCTACCCACGGCTATTGCGACGAGCAGACCCGGCGCGGTCATGTCGAGTAAGACGCCGATCGGCATGTCAAGCACCACAAGCAAGATCGCTGCCGCCAGGGTGGCGCCAACGATAAACCCCTGGATGCACCATCCCTCCATGCGGTGCGCGCGCCGGTGAAGGACGATGAACCACACCTTCGCACCAACGATTCCTACCACAATGGCGACCAGTGAGACCACCCACCAGGGACCGGCGGCAAGATGGTCACTGGCAATCACCAGGGACTGAAGTGCAAAGGTGACAGCGATGCCCAGCATCACTAACGCTCCCCAGATGCCGGGAAGGATCCCCGGCACCCGGGCGAAGGGGGTCAGGCAGGTGCTCACGGGTTCTACCGACCCCGCGGACGGCGCCCACTTGCGCCACAACCGAGCGGCTGGACCTGGCGGACCAGCCGTAAGGGTCTCGTTAGCTTGCTCCCTCGGCCCACGTGCAGGGTGAGTAGACCTCAGCATGTGCGCTGTCACGGCCCACGAGCCCGCATTGATGCCACGGATACGGGCCGTAAGTGAGATTGGACCACTCCCGGGGACGACCTCCTCGATCGTCTCATCCTGGACGAACCGATCGCCAGGCGAGAGCCGCCCCTTCACATCGACGCGGCGCCCGGAAAACCTGACGGTGACAGGATAAGGCCCCGGATTGGGGGCAGGATCGAACCAGTACGTCACCGCCAGTATCTCCTGCGTCGCACTCTCCAGCAAGGCCGTGATACCTCCTCCCTCACGGGTGGTGTCCATCGGGACGACATGAATGCGCGGCGCCGCATCTACTGCTGGACGGGGACGTGCCGCAGATCTATGTGCCATGCTCATCATCTCCTCTTGCTTCTCTTCGCTCACTGAGCGTCTGTTTCGCCACACATATTACAATCACCCCTTTGGCCTATCTCCTCCCTAGAGGTTGGGTGTGACCACGTGCCAGGTGCCGCCGTCCGTGCGTGGGCGGCTCACTCGCTTGTCGCGGTATTACCCCCGCCGGGCCGCATCGGCTTGCTCTGCCAGGTTGTGTAGAACTGCAAAGAACTCCGGCGGTTGGCCGATGAACAGCCCATCAGCTGTGAAGGACTTGATCGTGGCCACTGCACCCCCACTGCCCGCTATCTGGGTCGGACGAATGATCGAAACCGCCGGGAACTTGCGGCTGAGGAAGATGGTGGGCTCGGGCATGATTAGGTTGGTCTGGAATGTCTGCCCGCCAAAGGGAGCGGCATTGAGGTCTGGAAACACCAGGCCATTGGTAGGGTCGGTCAGAGGTGGCGCGTTGCCGGCCTTGTCATGCCACGTCTGGAAGTGCGAGGTCTCGACTGGGCCAATACTGAGCAGGATGCGCAACACCTCCAGACTGGTGACTCCTTGAGCCAGCGTTGGGTAGAGGCTGGAGCCGCCTTGCTCGATATAGCCAAAATGGAAGCCCGCTGTGCTGGCGATCGCCTGGATGTGGTCCTTTGGGGACAGGTCACCGTCGTTTCTGGGAATGGCTGGAAACTGCCCGGCAAACAAACCTGGGATGGCTTGAGGGAAGGTGTCCCCGAAATCAGGGTTCTTGGTGCTGCTGCGGTAGCGCGTCCACCAGCTGGTGTCTACCGTGAGCTGCATGAGGTTGGTGAGCCGTCCGATTTGCTGAGCACCGGTCGCTTTACTGCTCGGTAACGTGCGAAACTTATCCAGATTGACGGGCTCGGCACCCTTAGAGGCCAGGTAGGCGTTGAGGAAGTTCATATGGCTGAACTCATCCTCGGTATTGTCATGGATATACTGGGACATATCCCCATCCAGCACGAGAAGGCCAGCGATGTAGGGGGCACTGCCGCTTCCCCCTGGGACTTCGCTGTCCTGGATGCCTCCCAGTTCGTTGTATTGTTGCCACAGGTCACTTTCGATGATTTCGACCGCAGCCAGGAACCGGAGAATGGCCACGTCTCCCTGGGTGAGACTGCCGCTTCCTGCTTCGGCGAAGGCCGGTAACGATATCCCACCGGCCAACAGCTCGGTACCGATGGCTCCGGCTCCTGCGCCGATGATTCCTGCTCCTCCGACCGCGAGTCCCTTACGCAAAAAGGAACGGCGGCTGGTAGCATGTTTCGGCTGTTGCGCGTTTTGCGTCATGATTTCTTCTTTCTGCGCCTGTTGCGCGTTGCATTCCACGATCTTCTTCTGATCGTGGTTGAGCCTATCTAGCATGAGCCGTCTCAAACCTTTATTTCAAAAGTTCGGGATGACTCATGTCTGTGAACAACGGATGTACGTAATCCGTGGGCCTTCCGCGTCAAGTATCCTACGGCGAGATGCCCAACAATAGATATAGCTGAGAAGGAAGCAGAACACATCGTCAGTATCATGTATTTCTCGCACTTCTTGCTCCTGGAACCATCTAGACAGAATTACCTAGTCTTGCTTGAAGACCGCATGGTTTGCCCTTGTCACCGCGATTCAACAACTTAGATTATGCTGCCAACTTGTTTTCAGCTTCCGGAGCTTCCAACGAGATACTGTAACCCACTGCGAATCTAGTGGTGAAAGAACGATACTATATAGCTTCATTCGATAGAAGCCCCAGATATTCGGCTAAAAGCATGCCCAAACTGGCTAGTATGCTACTGAATATTCCTTCGACGATGCAGACGGGTGATTCTGTCTCCGAAAGCAGGAGCATACGCGTCATTAATGAGCCTCAAATCATAGTGATTCCTTACCTATCACTTGCGGCTGAGCATAGAAGGCTTTATTCAGCAATATGAATGAATATGTGATACTCGTACCAATTTGATGTAGATTTACGGAGTAACTTTTATGATAAACAATCCAATAACGTCACCTTTGCCCCGAACCTTTGTTTCCTCAAGTCGTTCTCTATCGATGAACTGGCGAGAGCGCGGGGTCGGCATCGCCCGTATCATCTTCGGTCTGGTCTGGGTCGTCGCTGCTCTATTACAGTGGCTCCCCCAGTTTCAAAATACCTTTGTCGCACAAGTTGCAGCGGCGAAGGCTGGTCAACTCGGGTTTATTCAGAGCTGGATCTCCTTCTGGGCAAACCTGGTCAGTGTCAATCCGCTGCACTTCGCTCGCATACTCGCCACGACAGAGAGTGCGATTGCGATCTTGTTGATTTTAGGTCTCTTCAGCAACCTGACGGCTATCGTGGGCATTTTCCTCTCACTGGGCATCTGGTCCATCCCTGAAGGTTTTGGAGGACCCTACCTCCCAGGCCAGAGTACAGATATAGGCACCGCCTTCCCCTATGCGATACTCTTTCTCGTCCTGCTCTGCCTCTCTACTGGTCGCTATTATGGGGTGGATTCGTGGCTCACTCCCAAGCTGGGTAGATTGGGCTTCCTCGCTTCTGGCTCCCTGAGGCGTCGCAGGAACTAGCTATGCGTGTGCTTGATACGCGTTAGAGCCCACCGCGTCTGGATTGGCTCTTAATTCAAACGGAAAACAGGGGGTATATGCTGAGAGCAATTGCATGAAGATCTCCTTTGAGTGTAAAGAGAGATGGAAAGTTATGAAAATAGATCAGCTACATAGTAATGGACACAGGAATGGACACCTTGCTCAAGTCGAGAGGCAGCCCAAGCGAGTCGATTACCCGAGGCTACTTGCCTTAGGGCATGAGTTGCTGCTTGCTATCGGGGAAGATCCTGAGCGCGAAGGGCTCAGGGAGACGCCACGGCGCTGGGCCGACGCCTGGCGCGAATTTATCGAGTATGATCCTGGCGCCACCGAGACGACGTTTTCCTCGGTGACCTCCGACCAGTTGGTGTGTGTATCTGGCATACGGGTCGCCTCCCTCTGTGAGCACCATCTCCTGCCCTTCTGGTGTGATGTCTCCATTGGCTACATCCCCGACGACAAAGTGCTGGGTCTCTCGAAATTTGCCCGCATTGCGCAACAGTTTGCGCATCGCTTGCAACTGCAAGAGCGAATGGGCCGAGAGATCGCCAATGAAATCACGCGCATTACCAGGACGATGAACGTGGCCGTGGTGCTCACAGGGGAACATTACTGTATGGCAGCGCGTGGTATTCGTTCCCCAGGGCGCATGACGTCATCGGTCATGCGCGGGATCTTTCGCACTGATAGCGCAACCCGCTTGGAATTCCTGCAGCTGATTGAGTGACAGTAGGAGTTGCATGGAGACGAAAGAACGAAATGAGAACGCCTCGACTGCCCCTCTCTCCTGCGAATGATATCCCAGGTGGATCATTTCGCAATGTGCTGAGGAATCGCTCATTTGTATTGCTCTGGCTAGCACAACTGCTTTCACAGATCGCCTTTAACGCGGCAAACTATGGCGTCATTGCCTTTGTGACGGCGGTCACCCACTCCACGGTATTGATCGGTGTTGCCATCGTCTCGTTTACGCTTCCCGCTGTGCCGTTTAGCTTGCTTGCGGGAGTCTATATCGATTACCTGGACAAGCGACTGGTGCTCTGGGTTAGCAACCTCCTGCGTGCTGCGGCCAGCGGTCTTATCGTATTCGCTCTCCTCTGGAACCCGCGGACAGTCATTGCGCTCTTCTTCCTGACGTTTGTGATCTCGCTGGTGACGCAATTCTTCACACCGGCTGAGGCGTCAGCCATCCCTTTGCTCGTAGGCAAGAATGATCTAGGGCCTGCGCTCTCCCTGTTTAGCATCACGCTCACTATCGCACAAGTCCTCGGTTTTTTGCTCATCGGTGGGCTCATAACGGCACTCCTGCCTCCTTTTCGCCTTTCACTCGGCTTTATACGCGTGCAGGTCCAATCCTTTGACATGCTCTTTGCCGTTATTGCCCTTGTCTATAGTATCTGTACGCTGCTGATCCTGGCGATTCCCGCACATGCTTTTCGGCAGAAGCCGAGCGCGGGGTCGGAGTTGCGCAGATCGCTTGGAAAGCAGACGTGGAAGATCATCTGGCACGACGTGAGAGAGACCTGGGCGTACATGCGCAAGAATCACTCGTTGCTGCTCGCTTTACTCCAAGTCTAGTTCGTCAGCATTTTACTCTTGGCGATCGGTGAGCTAACAGGACCGTTTGTCGTCAATGTCTTGCGTCTACCCATCCAGGATCTACCCCTCATTTTCGCGCCTGCCGGTATCGGTTTGGTGCTTGGTGGACTGCTTATGCCCTCGCTGACAAGGCGATTGGGCAAGAGCCGCACCATCGCTCTAGGTAGCCTCAGCACTGCTGTTGGGTTGTTACTCATCCCGCTCGGTCGCTTCATCTGGTCGCGGTTCACTCTCCCTGTTTCAGGGCTCCTCTTGTTGGTGAGTGCGATCACGTTCATCATAGGCATAACGCTTGATATGATGAATATTCCAGCGCAGACGCTGATGCAGGAGCAAGCGCCCGAGGAGGAGCGGGGGCGTGTGTTTTCCTTTCAGGCGATGTTGTATAATGCTGGCTCTATTCCCGTCTTGCTCTTTGCTGGCGTGATTGCAGATACGCTAGGGATCGAGACGGTCATGTATTTGCTAGCAGCAGCAATTCTGGGATTCAGTTGGTGGACGGCATGTTATAGGCATCACTCATTTGTCTCGTGAAGTCCGGGGAAACTCATTCACCTGTGTCAGGCGAGGTGGTGCTCGATGGCATAGCGGGTGGCAGCACTGCGGGAGGTCACGGCCAGCTTACTGTAGATAGAACTGATATGGGCATGCACGGTGCGGGGACTGAGCACCAGCTTGTCGGCAATCTGCTGGTCGGTCAAGCCCCCTGCCAGCAGGTGCAGCACCTCTACTTCCCGTGCCGTCAGCCCCGCCGGATAGGCCTGCGGTGATGGGGTCGCGCTGGGAGTTGGGGTGGGTTTGTGTCCTTGTGCGGCCAGTGCCTGTTGTGGGGTCATGGCGCGTCCCTGGGCCCAGGCGGCAGCGAAGGCGCGTTCTCCTAGATGAACGCGGGTTGCCGAGAGCGAGCGTTCGTACTCAGTGAGCTCAACGGGTGGAATAGGAATACCAAGCGCATCGCGTAGGGCATCGGCTGCTCCCCAGAGCTGTGCTGCCCAGGCCAGCTTGTGCCCTGCTGCCACGACTTCCCCCAATCCCACCAGACCTCTGGCGATCATCCACCGCTCGCCCAACTCACCCAAGAGCGCCAGGCTCTCTTCGTAGAGCTCTTGGGCTGCTGGATAGTCGCCTTCGGCTGCGAGCACCTTTCCGAAAGCCGAGAGAGATTCAGCGGTACCATGCCGGTGCCCCATTTCTTTGTAGAGCACCACGCTCTCCTCCACCTCGTTGTGTGCCGTGGCAAGATCCCCCTGGCCAAGAGCCAACTGACCCAAGAGGCACTGGGCTGCAGCGATGCCCTCCTTGAATCCCACCTCCTTGGAGAGTACGAGGCATTCCTCCACAAGGGAACGGACGCTCGCCTGGTCAGCTTGCGAATCAAAGAGCGCCTGGGCCAATTGCGAGAGCGAGAGGGCAGTGCCCCTCTTGTTTCTGAGCTGTCGGTGTATTGCCACGCTCTCCTCGTACAGAGCACAAGCCCTGGTATACTCCCCCCGACTGCTGGCCACAAGTCCCAGGGAGAAGAGCGAGTAGGCGGCATACTCCTGGTCGTCCACCTCCCTAAAGAGCGCTAACGCTTCCTCGAGCAGGGAGCGAGCCGTTGCTGGATCGCTTCTCACCCAGGCGATGTTCCCCAGTGTACCGAGGGAGAACGCAATGCCTCGTTGATCTCCGAGTTCCCGGTACAGCGCCAAACTCTCCTCACACAGCGCCTCTGCACGCTCATAGTCGCTCTGAACGAAGGCCAGGTGTGCGGCAGTGAAGAGGGCCTTTGCTTGGATAGGCGCCGGTACTCCCTCACTTGTTGTCAGTGCCCGTTCCAGGAACGTTCGCCCTTCACTCAAGTAACCATGTACCCACCAGAACATCCACAGTGCACCAGTCAACCGCAAGGCGATCTCTCGGTGCAGCCTACCCTCCTCATCTGCTGCTGGCTCTAAGGACCACGAGAGCGCTGCACGCAGGTTCTCATGCTCTTGCTCTAACTGTTTCAACCATGCAGCCTGCTCAGGTCCGCCACGTTCGAGCTCCGCTCGTTCGGCTAGTGCCAGGTAGTATTCAGCATGTGCCTGACGGGTGCGCTCCATCTCTCCGCTGGTGGCCAAAACCTCCAGCCCATACTCTCGGATCGTCTCGAGCATCACCAGGCGCGCTGTCTCCGCCTCCTGCCCTGCTTGTTGCAGCAAACTCTTATCCATAAGTAAGGCCACGCCATCCAACACATCGACTGGCTGCTCACCGAGTGCTGTGTAGAGACCCTCCACCGCTTCCAAGGTGTAGCCACCCACAAAGACGGAGAGCCGTCGGAAGAGCTGCTGCTCCTGAGCATCCAAGAGATCGTAGCTCCATGCAAGCGTGTTGCGTAGGGTTTGCTGGCGGAGAGGAACATCCTGTGCCGCACTCGTCAACACCTGCAAGCGATGTCGCAAGCGCGCCAGGAGCGCTTGTGGGGGCAGCAGTTTGCTACGTGCCGCTGCCAGTTCAAGAGCGAGCGGCAATCCGTCCAGGCGAATACAGATCTCCGCAATGGCGCGGCTATTGGTAGGAGTGAGCGCAAAGTCGGGTTTGACGGCCCTGGCGCGCTCCAGGAAGAGGGCCACTGCCGCATACTGCGAAAGAGCTGCGCTCTCGGGCAGGTGAGTGAAATCGGGCAGCGCTAATGGTGAGACGGGAAACTCGTGTTCCCCACGCATATGGAGCACCGCACGGCTGGTCACCAGAACCTTGAGGGAGGGACAGGCGGCCAGCAGGTCCGCGAGCCAGGGCACCGCGTCCAGCACTTGCTCGAAGTTGTCGAGCAGCAGCAGCAGTTGCTTGTCGTGCAGCGACGCGTGCACGAGGTCGCGCACTGCTTGTTCGCCGGTCTCTTGCAGTCCGAGTGCCTGGGCAAGCGTCGGGGCCACCAGGTCAGGATCGCGAAGGGGGGCCAGCTGGACGAAGCAGACGCCGTCAGGAAAGTCATCGAGCAGGTCAGTTGCCACCTGTAAGCTCAGGCGTGTTTTGCCGACACCCCCTGGACCGGTGAGGGTGACCAGGCGCATCTGCGGGTGTCGCAAAAGTGAACACACTGCCTGGAGTTCGTGATCGCGTCCAATCAGTGGGGTAAGTTGTGCGGGTAGGTTGTAGAACGGAGCTTTCAATTGGTCTAACATAGGTTCAACTGTGCATATTGGTCAATCAGGGCTTCGCAAAATCTACCAGGGAACACTCTCCCTTGAAAGAGAAGATCTTTTCCCTTCGGTTTTTCTCATGGTCTTTGGGGAGGTGCAACAGCAAAGCGGTCGTCACTCTCCACATAGTTATGGTACATTCTCTCGAAGATATATTCGGTAAAGGTTACGCAGAGTTTTCTTCCAGAGGCCGACGGTGAGAATGTGCCCTTTGCACAGTGCCTCGGTTTCATCTCCGACTTTTGTGAAGCCCTGAATAGTCTCAAGAGCATCTATGAGACTTGTAAGCGTGTCCGTATGAAGCGCTGCAAGCTGTCCATCGTCGGCAACAGACGCCCGCCTTTGCAAAAGGGTACGCACTGCGGGAGGGGATCGAAGCGACAATTTCTCTAGGAGCGCAGGCCTTGTATGCGCCGCTCTCGTTATATCGGCCTGGCAAAAACGCATTTACAACATCTTGGGATTGCCGCTGTGATTAATCTGGTCCGTGTAGCGATCTGGCTCGATAGAGATGAGCTGGCTTAGAGCACCACGGTGACCTGACGCAGCGTCCCGCCTCTCAAGAAATTCAGCGTCAGGGTATCTCCTGCCTGGTGGCGGCGCACCACCCGTTGTAAATCTGCCGGTTCGGTCACCGGCTCGCCCTCAGCCGCAATCACGATATCCAACCGCTTGAGTTCAGCATGAGCTGCTGGCCCACCGGAGCGAATCTCCAGCAGTTCCATGCCGAATTCTTGTGTGAGATGTAGCCGTTGTCGCAAGGCCGGGTCGAGTGGCACGCGCATCCCACCCACACCCAGTGAGATCCCTGCCGATGGCGCCTCGCGTCTCTGGTACATGCGAGCCAGAGCCGACTTGATCGTCTCCAAGGGGATCGAGAATCCCAGTCCTTGTGCCATTGGCATCATCGCTGTCGTGATCCCCACTACGCGCCCGCTGCTATCGACCAGGGGACCACCAGAGTTGCCAGGGTTGATCGAGGTATCGGTCTGGATGAGGTCCGTCATTTTCCGTGTGCCCGGTGCTTGCAGCGTCCGACCAAGCGCACTGACGACGCCGGCCGTCACCGTCCAGTTCAAGCCATACGGATTGCCGACGGCAATGACCAATTGCCCGACTCGCAGAGGTCCGCGTCCCAATTCTGCCACGGGCAAGTGATCGGCACCAATCCGCAGCAGAGCGATATCGACGTCTGGCTCACTGCCAACTAGACTGGCGTCAAACGCCCGCCCATCCGCCAGCGTCACCTTCACCCGCCGTGCATTGGCAACCACGTGGGCATTGGTCAGAATCTGTCCATCTGAGGCAAAGATAAAACCCGAGCCCACACCGCCATACTGCCGAGGCATAGTGTATGGGCCAGAGCGCCGCCCCTCATGCTCCAGGTCTATACGCACGACCGCAGGCCCAACGCGTTCCGCTGCCGTCATGACCGACTGTGAATAGGCATCGAGCGCCTGCGCATCCTTTTCATTTCTCTCTATATCTAGCATTATGCTTTCACTTCTTTCTCAAAGGGAACGGGTAACGCGCCTCTGCAGGTGCAGATGATGCACTCTCACGAGAGAACGGCCAGCTTGTGGTTCCCTTGTCCTATGTTCCTCGTTAAATAACGATATATCGTTATTTTAAACATATCAACAAGACGAGAGCACGTTCTTATTCCCACTCGTGTTGTCATTTCTTCTAAGAAATGGCGCCGGGTTTGAATACGTATATGGCTGGTATGCTTCCTCAGGAAGGAGCAAGAAAGAAGGGATAATAGCTGTCAGGATCCAATAACGAGCTGTTTTTCAAGGAATATCAGACCATGAAAGCTCAACAGATCAAGCAGGAGTGCTGATGAACTCTGTATTCCTCTCTTCACTGAGCAGGTTCGTTGTCACCCGATGAAGCAGCGCAGCAAGCTCCGCTTCCTGTTCGGGGGACCAGCCGTCCAGCAGTTCGGCCAGGCTGTCATGGCAGGCGGTCGTTAGTGTCTTGAGCGTCTCCTGCCCGGCAGGTGTCAGTTGGAGTTCTCCACCTCCTTGACCCTCCACTTGTGCTGTCGTTGTGACCAGTCCGTTCTCCCGCAGCGCTTCAAGGGCAGGTGTGAGCCTGTCGGCTGGCACACGCAATCGCTTCGCCAGATGTTCCTCCGAAATGGGAGCCTGCTCCTGGAGACGGAACAGGAGCCAGCTGGAGAGAGGATCGAGGTCAACGCCAACGCGGGCTGCCAGCCGACGGTAGAGTTGGTCCTGGCTCTCCCGGCTGGTCAGCACGTGAAGTGCCCGCTCGATCTCCTGCTGGGAAGTGCGAGTGGTTGGCATAGCGAAGGTGTGGCCCACGTCGGTCGCCTGGGTGGTGGTGCGCAGCCGCACTTCCGGCAGCAACCAGGACAACATGAAAGCCACTGCAACAATGGGCACCGTCACCAGAAAGACCGCCGAAAGCGATTGGGTGTAGGCATGCACCACCTCCACACGCACGGTCGTTGGGAGATGGTGGATCGCGGCCACACTCTCCGTCGCACTCAGATTGACCCCAGGTGGCAGTGAGGCAGCCAGGGAAGCGAGATGGGCTGCCAGTTGGTTGGAGAAGATGGCGCCAAAGATGGCCGTGCCGAACGCGCCGCCAATAGAGCGGAAGAAGATCACCCCAGAGGTCGCCGCGCCCAGGTTGCGGTAATCCACCGCGTTCTGCACGGCCATCACTAGCACCTGCGTCACCAGCCCCACTCCCAGTCCCAGGACCGCCATCGGCAGCGATTCCACCAGCACGCTCGCCTGCTCGCTCAGGCGTGAGAGCAGGAACACGCCCAGCGTCATCACGGCCGTGCCGGCAATCGGGAAGGCTTTGTAGCGCCCCCAGCGACTGATGAGCTGCCCGCTGGTGATGGACGTGAGCAGCAACCCCAGGATCAGGGGTAAGAGGCGCAGGCCGGAACTGGCGGGGGAGGCACCATTGACCACCTGTAAAAAGAGCGGCAGATAGGTGGTCGCCCCATAGAGCGCGAAGACAACCACAAAGCCAATCGCACTGGAGAGGGAGAACACGGCGTTGCGGAAGAGGGGCAGAGGAAGCACCGGTTCGACAGCGCGTTGTTCAACCAGGACAAAGCCCAGCGTGAACACGCCAGCAACAATGGCGAGCAGGATGATCGGCGCCGATCCCCAGGGAGCGATGGTCCCGCCCAGGGAAGTCAGCAGGATCAGGCTGCTGGCCGCGACCGTCAGCAGCACGGTGCCCAGGTAGTCAATCGTATGCTGGCCCGGCTGGCCCGTGGCAGGCAAGGCCAGCGCAAGCACAAGCAGGGCAGCCGCGCCAATCGGCAGATTGATGTAGAAAATCCAGCGCCAGGAGAGCGTCTCGACAAAAAAACCACCCAGGAGGGGTCCGGCCACGCTGCTCACCCCAAAGACGGCGCCGAACACACCCTGGTAGCGTCCGAGCTGACGTGGAGGCACGACATCGGCGATGAGAGCCTGGGAGAGTACGAAGATGCCCCCACCTCCCAGCCCTTGCAGGGCGCGGAAGAGAATGAGTTCGGCCAGGTTCTGGCTGAGGCCACGCAGCGCGGAACCGAGGAGGAAGAGTACAATCGACGTCTGGAAGAGCCGCTTGCGGCCATAGAGATCACCGAGCTTACCCCACAGTGGAGTAGAGACCGTTGAGGTCAGCAAATAGGCAGTGACCACCCATGAGAGCTGGCTCAGCCCCCCCCAGATCACCCACAATGGTCGGCAACGCCGTTGCCACGACCGTCTGATCGAGCGAGGCGATCAGCAAAGTGAGCATCAGCCCGCTGAAGATAACCCAGACTCTGCGCTGGTCTGCTGTTTGCGGGAGTCCAGCCCGCGTCTGCTCGAGAGGCAGAGACATCGGGTACTGCCCCTCACGGTGGTGGATAATTCAGTCTTCTCTCCCAATCGCTTGACAGCATGGGAGACTCTGCTTATCCTCGCTTCTCAAGGAGCTCACCATGCTCCCCATTTCAAGTAGTGAGGATTCGTATGGCCCTTCATGTCTTCGTGTTCCTGCTCGTGGTCTGCCTCCTCCTCTCTTTGGCGCTGCTTTGGCGTCTTGACTGGTTCCCTCTTCGGCCTTCCTCCTCAAAAGGCGGGGCCAAGCGCACGACGCTCCATCGTCTGCTGAAGCCCCGCTCCCCAGACAATTGCCCCGCCTGTCGTCTCGGCTCCACTCCTTCATCGGGTGCAAGGCCAGCGCCTGCTCCTGTGCGTCCCTGGTCTGAGGTGAAAAGCCGCCGGGGAGCACCCAAACGCATAGACACCGATGGGTTCGCTTGTCCCAACGCCCTCTGCCCCTACTTCGGGATTACCGATGCTCAGATCCACGCGCTGGTGGGCGATGGCAAGCATGGGCAGGCCGAGCGGATCCAGACCTTTCGCTGTCAGGCCTGTCGCACTACCTTTACTGCTCGACGCCAGACTCCTTTGTATCATCTGAAAACCCCCTCTCATCAGATCGGAATGGTCCTGTCTGCCCTCGCCGAAGGTTTGGATACTTCCGCCGCCGAACGGGTCTTCGGCTACCGGCAAGCGACCATCACCACCTGGCTGACTCGCGCTGGGGAGCACTCGCAGACGTTGCACGGACGCTACTTCGAAAACCTCCACCTTCCGCACCTTCAGTTGGACGAACTGCGCACCAGGCTGCGCAACGCCAAGCAGGTGCTCTGGCTCTGGTTGGCCATCGATCCTCGCACCAAGATTCTTCCGGTGCTTCAGCTCGGTCCCCGCACCCAACACATGGCACACCTGCTCATCCACTCGCTGCGGCAGAGCCTGGCCCCGGGCTGCCTGCCGCTCTTTACCAGTGACGGGCTCAATCTCTACTTCTATGCTCTCACGGCTCACTTTGGTCAGTGGCTCCAGGTGGTTTGCCGAGGGTGCAACAGGCGCCGGTGGCAAGTAGCAGCGGGGCTGATCTATGGCCAGGTGAAGAAATGCTACCGGCGGCGCAGGCTGGTTCGGGTCACGCATGTGATGCGCCTTGGGGCACAAACCGATCTCAAGGTCATCTTGCAGGGGTTAGGCTTCTCGGGACGGCTGAATACCGCCTTTATCGAGCGAGTGAATCTGACGGTCCGACATGGCGTGGCAGCGCTGGCAAGACGGACCTGGGGCACGTCCCAACAGGCTTCACAGCTTCTGGCCCACCTCGAGTGGTGGCGAGCCTATTACCACTTTGTGCGTCCTCACGAATCACTTCGCGTGGCGCTCGTGCAGCCACGAGAACGAGGTGGCAACCGTCTGGCGCAACGCTATCGCCAGAGGACGCCTGCCATGGCAGCCGGCAGAACCCATCGACGATGGACGGCGCGAGGTGCTCTCGCGCCCCTTGCCGTCAGTTTCCCCTTGAGAGCCGCCGAAGCCAGATGTGGTTAGAGTGTCATGTCGCGAGGAAATTGGTGAAAGTGCTATCAGAAGAGGCCGGAAGGAGCCTCACTCCAGGGTGAGACGGGCCTGTCAGGACTTCCCACTGACGAAAAAATCAGCCAAAGGGGATTTGCATAGGCTACGAAAATTATCCACCATCTCCAATGGGAGCACCAGTTGCTTTTGTAAGCGCATTAGTTCGCGGTAGGTCGCTACCTGCTCACTCGGCACGTAGCCGAAGCGCGCTTCTCCGCTGAGCAGCGCTCGTGCAATCGTGACAGCATCCAGCTGATCCGTTTTCGCACGCAACCCACGTTGTTGGGCGAAGACGTGCATCTGGGCTGGATGTAACAGGCACACCTGGTAGCCGCCCTTGAGCAGGGCATGCAACAGGTTCTCTCCATAGCGCGAGGTGGCTTCCAGTCCCACCAGGATCTGTTTGCGGGCGACCCCCAGGCCCTCGAGTCGCTCAAAGAGCCAGTCAAACCCGGCAAGCGTATTGGCAAACGAGGTCGATTTGATGACCTGTCGTTTGTCCACCGTCAAGCAGGACATCGTACACGACTCCATGCCGATATCGATCCCCACCACATGGGTTGTCACGACCTGCTCGGGCATCGGGGAGGAAGATCCAGACATCTTTGTTGCTCTCTCTCTCATCGCCGCTGTTCTTCTTGCTCACACAGAAAAACCTACAGGGACGCGCCTCAACGGGGAAGACCGCCCAGTCAGGTCGAGCGAGAACTCATGTCGGATCGGCAGTCCTCCCAGCGCGTGCCGGGTGCTGCAACAAGCCCCATTGTCGCTTCCAGTCCTGAGGGACGGGGAGCAGTCTACTCACGGCGGTCGCTGTCCGTTTCCAAACGCGCCGCATGTTACGACGATGGCTCTCCCGTTGCTTCCACCAGTATAGCAGATGGCAACTTCCTCAGATGCCCTCTCCTACCTACCAATTAGTATATGAGTTACAGCTGTGAAGAAAATCTTCTTGCCACCTCGTTGGTATGTAGATGATGCGGAAAGATATTGGTAGAGCCATCAGAGTCGCTCTATTTTGGAACGGATATTTCATGTAGCCAGCACAGGAACATCACAGGAAAACCTCGTTCACGCGTATGTCCACTAAAATTAAAAAATTGTACCTTTTATTTATTTGACAAATACTCATAATTATGGTATAATAAGAATAGGAACAAGTGCGAACAGACCGCTCGTGCTTCCAACAGGAACAGCTTCGGTATTTCCCTGCTTCTGTGCTACCCCAGTAATGCCACCCAACATCCCCTCGTCGATGTGACGAGGAGCCAGGGATACGATCACGGTGCTCTGACATTGCAGAGACCGCTGCGAACACCCCCGACTTACCATACAGAAAGAGGAACAACAATGGCGAATTTTGTACTGATCTATAGCGGCGGCAGCATGCCCGAGAGTAAAATCGAACAAGCAGCCGTCCTGCAAGCGTGGGGAGCTTGGTACGGTAAACTCGGCAGTGCCGTCGTCGACGGGGGCGATCCGTTTACCCCGAAGACAAAACGCATAGCTCGCGACGGAACCGTCAGTGACGGCCCCGTGGGGACGCTGGCCAGTGGGTACTCCATTCTCAAGGCTGATTCGCTGGGCGCGGCAGTCGAGATGGCCAAGAGTTGCCCTGTTTTGCACGGTGGTGGCCAGATTTCGGTGTACGAAACCTTCAAGGCGATATAGGCAGAGCCGCATCAAAGACAGCCCCAGGAAACCGGGGCTGTTGTATTTTCTAAAAGAGCCTGCCAGCCATCGGCAGCGCGTACGAGTGTGCGCGTTGCCTTCTGCTTGCCATGGAGCGAAGCCATCACGGAGGGACATGTCAACCAGAGATTCATGAGACCCACCGTAGTGCTTGCAGATTGTTGTATTGGCTACGTGGTCTAGCTGTTCTAGAATAATGAGAGAAAAGGACGAACTGAAAGTCTATTGTTGTTGCGTTCATATGCAGAAGAGCAATCAGGTCTGCGTCACTGAAGAGAGTGTTTGAGAAGGCGGAGACAAGGGAGCCAGCGTAGGGAGGAGACGTCGATGCGGAAGAACAGATGTTCTAGTAAAACTAGAAAAATGCATAAATACTCGAACCGGAACCGACGGGTGTTGAACCTTGTCTCGGTGGAACTTGTCGTGCTTCTGATGAAAAAGATAAAGCAAACAATCGCTCGAGTGCTGGTCATATCGAAGTGGGAACGACGGAAACAACAGGCGTCGGATGACTCGCAAGACGCCTCGCGTGACAGGCAGACACGTTCAACCGCTTTTTCTGTTTCAGCTAGCTCTGTTTTCCTCCTGCTCGCCGCTTATGCAAGAACGGATATGCGAAGGAGCCAGCACACACTATGTGGAGGTGCTGACGATTATAATGAGGCCATCCCTTTATGTACGGAAGAAACAGCTGGCTTGCAGGTACTTCAGTCGTCTGTTTCTTATAGTCTAACTGGACCCGATGGACTCCGATTTCGCTCTCACCAGTGTTCATCCACTCTAGCGCCCCGCACGGCAAGGTCTCTCAAAGACTTCACACACGAGAGCAAAGGCTTGGTCGTATCCCTCCTCTCCTCGTCGCTGCTCATAGCCGCAGTTTAGTACGGATAACCCCAGTAGCCAGCACAGAACAATTTCCAACAAATCCTGGAGGAGCACATCAAGAGTCGGGTAGTTCTCTGGATTCTTCATGAACGTTTTTCCCGTCCCCGTTGATCCCAATGAATCACGGTAAACAGTTCTTCCCATTTGTCTTGAAAAGCGTGGGCAAAAAGGGATGCAGCACTGCCAGGCTCCCCATGCAAAAACAACAAAACTGGATTTTCATCGGTTGTCCCAGAATGAAACAGATAGTGATGAATCCCATTGATCAGAATGTATTCCTCAACACCCATGGTTTTTTTGACTTCTTTTTCAGCATGGCAATACTCCTGTTGAACAACATCTTTGCTCGTTTCTTTGCTGCGATTACGCCGGAGCACATCGCGCTGTTTATGCCACTCTTTTTGGAGGGCAGGCATCTGCTCGGCCAAGAATTCGGCAAGGGCAGCAGCTTCTTCTAACATCGCAACACGTTGATCTTGAGCCTCGTCTTTCTTGTGAAGGGGCGCAAACGGCACCTGCTCGTTGATACGCTTGGCCTCAGGCCTTCGGTTGACATCACTCCTGCTGATGTGCATAATAGTGCTGGTGCCCGGTGCCCGCTCACCGGACTAGCCCCGCTAGTGCCGCGCCTCGAAAAATCTGGGCAGATGCGGCACCACTTCAAGCACATAGGGATAGGGCTCGAGGGTGATCTGCTGGGCAAGCGCGCCCAAGATGCTTACCCGCACCGGAGACACGACCGCTGGCTGCCGCTCGTCTGGGGCCAACAGCCGTCCTCGTTTGGCCAGGACGAGCACGCCGTTGATGTCGCCAAGCTGAGCAAAGTCCTCGAAGGCCGAGTCTCGGTACACCTCGATGCCCAGCCTGGTTTTCAGCTGCTTCACTGCACCTGGAACGTCATCAACGGCCAGGCCAATCTCGCTGATGTGCAAGATGTTCTCTGGTCCAAAGTCCTCTCCCGCTTTGGCTGGCAAGTCCACTCGGACAATGCATTCGAGGATATTGCCCGCCGGATCGGGGAAGTAATAACTGAGCGTGCGCACCCGCACGCTCTCGAACTCATCTGCTCCCTCGCCTTTGAGCAGCCTGGTTCTGGCTGTGAGCCATGCTTTGGCCTGCTTCCACCTGTTGAAAGGGATGGTGAAGGCGAAGTGCTAGAGCACCGGCTGCTGGCTGGAAGAGCGAAATGTGAGCGCGGTCGTGCCTGCCTGCACGGTAAAGGCGTCTGTCGTTGCCTGCCGCAACGGTAGACCAAGTGTCTGTGTATAGAAAGTGCGCTCTGTTGAGAGATCCGCCGTCTCCAGGTCAATGGCGGTAATGAACATCACTGTCCTCCTTTTTCATCATGAGCCTCTCACACACTCTACTCCCTTCTTAACGCTGTCGACATTGTCCAAGTGGAGAGGAAATCCCTGAACGTTTGGACAGTCACCTCTTCAGATGCAGCAGCCCGCTAGCAAGCCTCTGCTGTCGCGTCTGCGCATTCCAAAGCACGCTCTTACAAACGCAGCCCGAACACCTGATCTATTCCTGTTTTGCCATCCCTGGTCAAGCGCACGGCGCGACTGGAGGGATGACGTTCGAGCCACTGTAACTCGAACAGGCGGTCGGCCAGCGCGGCCCCGAAGGCTCCAGCAACGTGGTGCTTGCGCTCGCTCCAGTCGATGTGCCAGGGGACGAAAAGCAGTCCCTGCCTGGTGCATGGTCCACAGGCGATCCCGAAGGTGTGCAGCCAGGCAACCCCCTCCTCTTCCACCACGTAGCCGGCGTCCACACCACGCAGGACCTCTCTCTCGACCAGCGCTTCGGTCAGCAAAACGCCCAGTGTTCCTGCCAGGTGGTGGTAGCACACCCTTGCCCGATGCAACGCTTTCGCGTGCTCCGATGCACTCAGCGTGCGAATCTTCACTTGCGGAGCGAGGCGGGCCAGGTCTTCCATAATTTCCACAATGGTGGGATCAGCCAGACGGTAGAAGCGATTGCGCCCCTGCTTTTCTACCGTCAGCAGTGAGGCCTCGACGAGGCGGCCCAGGTGCTCACTGGCCGTCGAGAGGGCTACGCGAGCGCATTTCGCTAATTCGCTCGCCGTAAACGCGCGCCCATCACTGAGGGCAAGCAGCATTGTCGCGCGCGTTGGGTCGGCCAGCAGGGCGGCGACCGCAGCAATATCAGCCTCTCCAGGCATCGTCTGTTCTCCTTTTCCCAGAACCAGAACCAAGGCATTCTGCTCACAGTATACCCAAGCAATGCTTCGGCGGTCGCCGAACCATTTTAGGCGTATACTGAGAAACACTAGGAGTTGACTGCAGATGCAGATGCCCGATGGAGCGTGACAAAAAAGAACAGCATGGAGAAAGTATAACGATGACGAGCAAGATTGAACAGCGACTGGCCGAGTTGGGGCTCAGTCTCCCAGTTCCGTGGCGTCTTCCGCCTGGCACTTTGACGGGATCTCTCCTCGTGCGGGTCCACGCAAGGCGAATCTTCGTGGGAGGACACGTGCCGCTGGATAGTCAGGGTCAGGTGTGCGGCCCCTTTGGGAAGGTCGGCGCGGAAGTGTCATTGGAGCAGGCCCAGGAAGCGGCACGTCGCACACTCTTAGCGATGCTTGCCTCACTCAAAGCGCAGCTAGGAAGCCTCGACAACATTGAGGCTTGGCTGCGTGTGGGCGGGTACGTCAGCACCGCGCCGAGCTTTGTGGACTATCCGCGGGTCATGAACCCGGCTTCGCGCCTGATCACGGAGATCTTCGGAGAGGCAAGCGGCAGCCATGCACGTCTGGCCATCGGGGTGGCAGGGCTTCCCTGGGGCGTGCCAGTCGAAATGGAAGCAGAGGTATCCCTCGCCGGACAGTAGGAGGTTTCTCCTCTTTCAATACGCACCAGGATTTTAGGCATGATCCCTCTCTTCCAGTTTGTGCTTGCTGAAAGACGCTCAAAGGTCCCCAGGGATCACACGTTGACCTAACTATGCGCTCACAACGAGCCGGGGTCATACGTCACACGATTATCTGAGCGAAAGGAAAGGAATGATGTTATCAAATCAACGCAGTATCACCCTAGAGGACTTATACCAAATCAAGTGATGGGCCCCTGCACCACTCACCGGCTGTTCGCAGCCGCCTTGTCGCGCATCACCGGACAACGCGTGCTGGTCCTGGGCTATCGGCTTGCTCCGGAAGACCCATCTCCAGCAGGGCTGGAAGATGCGGTGGCTGGGTACCGCTGGCTCCTGTTTTTCTGGTACACTGAGGGACGAAATCAGAACCAGATTTCGTCCTTGTCTTTGTCTTCTCTTTCGTTGCCGGATTCGCCCTCCTGCGCAAGAAGAGATGAGCAGTACGCTGAGTTTTTTGAGTATTTAAGGAGAGCAGTATGAGAGAAATTCAAGTTGATGGGAGAACGATCAGTGCCTATCTGGCCGTTCCCGAGCAGAGCAGTGGACCAGGTGTACTGGTCCTACATGCCTGGTGGGGCCTCACCGACGTCTTCAAACGGGTCTGCGACCGGCTCGCGGAGGCAGGCTTTGTGGCGCTCGCCCCCGATCTCTACCATGGCAAGACGACCGCGTCGGTCGAGGAAGCGGAAGCGTTGGTCGCGGCGCTGGATCAGGATGTGGAGCGGGTGCGCGGCGACATCGCGGGAGCGGTGCAGGTTCTGCGCCAACACGCTGCGACACCTCCGGCGGGCGATCGCGGCAAGCTTGCCCTCGTCGGCTTCTCGCTGGGAGGTGCCTACGCGCTCGACATGTCTGTCAAACTGGCCGAAGAGATCGCCGCAGTCGTGAGCTTTTATGCCTCCTACAGCGGACTGGACTACAGCGGCTCAAAGGCCGCCTACCTCTGCCACTTCGCGGAGGATGACCCTTTCGAGCCGGCTGAGTCGAGAGCCTCGATGGAGCAGGAGATCCAGGCTGCGGGAAGACCGGTCCCTGTCTATACGTATCCAGGGACCAAACATTGGTTCTTCGAGGAGAATCGCCCCGAGTATGACGCCCAGGCTGCTCGCCTTGCCTGGGAGCGTACCATCCAGTTCTTGCATCAACAGCTTATGAAACGGAAAGGAAAGTGAGGAATCGACGAGCCATGAGTCATAGTGGATATTTTGCCGATCAGGAAGACATGCGCGAGCTGGTCCGTCTGCTTAAGCAGGGCCAAATGCTGACAGAGACGGCTGGAGGCGTCTTGCCAGAACAAGACGATCTGCGACGCTTCCATAACATCCTTGACCTGGCCTGTGGCCCCAGCGAATGGGTCATGGCGCTCTCCAAGGCCTCTCCCCTTCTCCATATCGTTGGCGTGGATCTGTCCCAACGGATGATTGAGTACGCGCAGAGCCTTATTCCTGCTGCCAGGAACCAGTACGTGCAGTTCCAGGTGGCCGATCTTAGCCAGGGGCAACTGGCTTTTCCAGATGAGAGCTTTGACCTCATCAATGCCCGGCTGCTTCTTGGCTTCATGAAACAAGATCGCTGGCCTCCTCTCCTGTCCGAGTGTTTTCGACTCCTTCGGCCCGGAGGGATCATCCGGACGACGGAGTATCTCAACATTACTTCCAATGACCCGATTATCCAACGCTCTGATTGGGTTGCGCTGGAGGCCTGGCGACGGGCCGGACGCGCATGGACGTCCGGCCCCGAAACCACCGGTTTTGAGGAACGGATGCCTGCTTTACTCGGAGAAGCGGGGTTTGTTGAGATTTCCTCTCAGGGGTTTGGCGTCAATTTCGGCACTGGCTCACCTTACCATGAATTCCTCCTGGAGAATTTTGCCGAAGCGCATCGTCTCAGTATCAAATTTCTCACGCAGCAGAACCTGGGATCAGAACGTGAGATTGAGGAACTGGCTCACGACCTACTCGCCCTCAAAAATAAACCGAGCCTGACCGCCAGCTGGAACTTTCTCTGCTTGACGGGAAAAAACCCTGAGAGGAAAAACACTGTTGAGAGATAATTACCTCTGCGAGCGCATTGCCTCATGGAAAACCGGTTCTTCCAACTTTTTGAAACGTCATGCGCCGCAGGCCAATGAGATGAACTAAATCAAAAGCAGATCAGGTGACTGCTGTTGGCAACTGAGTCAATTTGGCCTGGTGCAGCCGCCGGAGCCACTTCCTGATCCAGGAGCGTGACATCTTGAGCGCATCAGCCAGATCCTGCTGCGTCCACTCGGGGTGCTGCTGCACCAGCCAGCGTAACGCAGCTCGCTTGGTCACCAACTCGGCTTCTGAGAGCATGGGAATCCCTCCTTGTACAGGGTGGAGAGCGTAATGTCTGCTCCCATTCTATCGTTTCGGTCACCTCTTCGCTCTTCAAAAGTGCTGGTTTGCTTGTATACGATGTGGGATGGACCACGCGGTCATGATGTTCTTAATCCATACAGACGGCACGCGAGGTGCTCTCTTGCCCCTCGCCACCGGTTTCCGCTTGAGAGGCATCGAAGTCAGAGGTGGATGCAGTATCATGTCATGGGCAGATGGGTGATGGTACCCGCAGAAGAGCTCGGAGAGAGCCTCACTCCAGAGTGAAATGGCCTGTCGGGACTGCCTCATGACCATAAACCGGCCCGAAGTGGGTCTGTAAAGGGCTGGTCGAATTATCCACCATGTTCCATGGCGGCACCCTCCTTTTCCAGAACCAGTTCTGCTGCTCATAGTATACGCCCAAAATGCTTCGGCAGCCGCCGAACTATTTTGGGCGTATACTGAGAAAGGCATGGATACCGTACGAACACATTCTGGGCAGAGTGCAAACATCGGTTGGTGCGTTCCAGTATCCCTTCCATCGACCGAAGAGGGGGCCGATGGAGCAACTGGTTGAGGGCAAAAAGAATCAGGAGCAGGTCCATCGGGGAGCAGGAAGTCTTGGCTGGAGAAAAATCGTTGGGGCAGATTGCAGCGTAGTATGGTATTCACCCGAATATGATCAGCAAATGGAAGCGGGCGACCTTACAGGCGCTGCTGACAGCATGTGAGGAGCCGAGCCAGATCCAAGCATAAGCCCAAATCGCTGCGCCTTGGGCTCAGCATGAAAAGGAGGAGCTCATGCAGATTGACGTGGCTCAAGAGGTCGATATCGGCGAGATGGTTGCTCTGGATGCCTTGGTAAGTGGGAACGAGAGCCGACGGCACTTGATCAAAGAGACCGTCAAGCAGCACCACGGCTATGTCGCTCGTCAAGAGACCCAGCTCGTCGGCCTTCTCCTGATGCATGAGCATTTCTTTGAACTCCCCTTCATCGAGTTGCTGCTTGTGCCTCCGTCTTTTCGACGTCAGGGCATTGGGAGAGCCTTAATGCAGCATATCGAGACGATCTCTACCCCAGGTAAGCTGTTTACCTCGACGAATCTTTTCAATGAGCGGATGCAACGACTCTGTGAGCGCTTAGGCTCTGTGTTCAGTGGCATCATCGAACATCTGGATGAGGATGATCCGGAACTTGTTTACTTCAACCAACTTTTCGATATTGGCCCTTACAGAAAGGAGGAGGCACCTTCGTCACCTTTGAGTCCGTGTCTTGCAAAGGGTCCACTATAGAACACACCTCTCAAGAGGAACACTTGCCAACAAGAGAAGGAGGATCGCTATCTGATGCGTATCGCGCTGATTTCAGACGTTCACGGCAACTGTTTTGCCCTGGACGCCGCCCTGGCTGATCTGCAAAGGCATGCTGTCGATCAGATCATCTGCCTGGGCGATACCCTTCAGGGCGGCGCGCAGCCCGCCGAAACCGTCAAGCGGCTGCATGCGCTGGCATGCCCCATCGTCATGGGCAACGCCGATGCCTGGCTCTTGGCCGAGGAGAACGATACCGCTGAGCCAACCACAGAGCAGCAGCGTGAGGTACGTCTCTGGACACTCTCCCAACTCTCTGCCGACGATCTGGCCTTCATCCGCAGCTTCCAGCCCATTGTCGAAATTACGCTGGAGGAGAGGCAGCGGCTGCTCTGTTTTCACGGCTCACCCACTTCCTACAGTGACATCCTCTTGCCCGACACGCCTAAAGAGGAGTGGCAGCGGCTGCTGGGTCCATACGCCCCAGCTATCATGACGGGTGGCCACACCCACACGCAGCAGATGCGCCGCGTCGGCGAGGGGCTGTTCTTCAATCCGGGCAGCATCGGCCTGGCCTATAACATCTTCCTGCCCGAAGACCAGTTCCATCTCGATGCCTGGGCCGAATATGCCATTCTCACCGCTGAGCGAGGATGCCTGCGTCTGGACTTTCACCGTGTCCCCTACGATGTCGAGCAACTCATCCAGATCATCCGCTCCAGCGGCAGAATGCATGCCAACCAGATGATCGCCGAGTATCAGCGGGCCAACTAGGCCATTGGGCAGTAGTGATGGTTGTCGAACTACTCAGATTTTTGCTACCATAACACGTATTCTCTCACTCAGCCTCGCTTCACGGCTGGAGCACGTTTCTGAAGGAGGATTCATGGGAACCACCGGCTATCTTCGCTTTCCGACCATCTATCGCGATCAGCTCGTCTTTACGGCAGAGGATGACCTCTGGTGTGTCTCCGTCGATGGCGGCCGCGCCGAACGATTGACCGCTGGCGTGGCGGCGGCCACCAGGGCACATTTTTCGCCGGATGGTCGGCAGATTGCCTTTACCCGCAGTGACGAAGGTCCTGATGAAGTCTATGTGATGTCCGCTGGTGGCGGACCATCGCGCCGCCTGACCTACCATGCCGGGCGCTCTGAAGTGGTTGGCTGGCAGCCCGACGGAACGCAGATCCTCTACGCCAGTTCGGCTGGGTTGCCCTCGCCCCGCTGGCGCATGCTCTCTGGCGTCTCGCCCCAGGGCGGTGAGCCAGTTCGCTGCCCTATGGCGTCGCCAACGCCATCGCCTTTGGCCCCAACGGCGCCGTTGTGCTGGGCCGCAATGTCCGCGAGCCAGCCTTCTGGAAGCGCTATCGCGGTGGGACCGCTGGCTACCTGTGGATCGATGCGCAGAGAACGGGTGAGTTCAAGCGGCTGCTCGACCTCAACGGCAATATCGCTGCCCCCTGCTGGGTGGATGATCGTCTCTTTTTCCTTTCTGATCATGAGGGCATCAGCAACGTCTATTCCTGCCTGCCCACCGGCGAGGATCTGCGGCGCCATAGCAGCCAGGAAACCTTCTATGCTCGTAATCTCGCTACCGATGGGCATCTGTGCGTCTATCACGCGGGTGGCGATCTGTTTGTGCTCGACCCATCCACCAACCACGAGGCGCGACTGGAAGTCGATCTGGCGGGGTCGCAGGCGCAGCGGGCGCGCCAGTTTGTCCCTGCGGGCAAGTTCATGGACTCCTATGCGCTGCACCCCAAGGGCCAGGCCGTGGCCCTCACCACGCGTGGCAAAGCCTTCAGCTTGAGCAATTGGGAAGGGGCAGTGCTCCAGCATGGGCAGACCGATGGCCCGCGCTATCGCCTGATCGACTGGCTGGCCGATGGCAAGCGCCTAGTCGCTGTCAGCGATGCGGGCGATGAGCCGCGCCTGGTCGTCTTTCGTGCCGATGGCTCATCGCCTGATCGCACGCTGGGCCAGCTTGATATCGGTCATGTGACCGCGCTGCGTGCTGCGCCGGTTGGCGATCAGGTGCTGCTGACCAACCATCGCAACGAACTGCTGCTGGTGGACCTGGCGGCAGAGACACTGCGCATGCTTGACCGCAGCGACCATGGCCGCCTTGAAGACAGCGACCTCGTGAATGGCATCGCCTGGTCGCCTGATGAGCGCTGGGCCGCCTATGAACAGGCTATGAGCGCGCAGCAGGTCATCATCAAGCTGTGTCGCCTCGAGAGCGGCGACACCTATCAAGTGACGGACGCGGTGCGGCGCGATACCAAACCGGCGTTCGATCCTGCCGGGCGCTACCTCTATTTCTTGAGCGCGCGCGACTTTGATCCCGTGCCGGATGCGATGCACTTTGAATTCAGCTTCCCCAGGGGCGTGCGCCCCTATCTGATTACGCTGCGCAAAGACCTGCGCTCGCCGTTTCAGCCGGAATCGGCGCTGCTGCTCCCGGAAGAGGAGGAGAAGAAGGCTGAGGAGAGGCAGAAAGAGAAAGCAAGCCAGACACTCGCGCCGGAACTGATGGAGATTGACCTCGACGGCATCACCAACCGCATTGTGGCCTTCCCTGTTCCTGAGGGCCGCTACGGGCGAGTCTTCGGCACACGTGACGGCGCGCTCTTTACCTCGCTGCCGGTTGAGGGGCTGCGTGCCGGTGACGTGTTCGACTTCAAACCGAAATCGAACGGCAGCCTGGAGTGGTATGACTTCGAAAAGCGCAAGCTGGAGCATATCGCCGATGAGGTCGGCGATAGCAGCGTGACCGCCGATGGCAAGATGGTGCTCTATTACTCCACTGATCGGCTGCGCGTCCTCAAGGCTGGTGAAAAGCCGCCAGAACTTCCCTCCCCTGCCGCTGACAAGCCCGGCCGGGAATCAGGCTGGCTTGATCTGGAGCGCATCAAGGTTTCGATCTGCCCGGGCGCCGAATGGCGCCAGATGTTGGGCGAGGCATGGCGCCTGCAACGCGAGCAGTTCTGGGTGGCTGATCTGGCGGGCGTGGATTGGCAGGGCGTCTACGTGCGCTATGCGCCGCTGGTGGAACGCGTGACCTCGCGTGGCGAACTCTCGGACCTGTTGTGGGAGATGCAGGGCGAGCTTGGCTCGTCGCATGCCTATGAGTTTGGGGGCGAGTATCGCTCCCATCCCGACTATCGCCAGGGCTTCCTAGGCGTGGACTGGCGCTTCGACGCAGACGAGGGCGTCTATCGTATCGCTCATATCGTGCGCGGCGATCCCTGGAATCCCAAAGAGACTTCGCCGTTGCTGGCGCCAGGAGTGGATGCCAGGGTAGGCGACGCGGTGCTGGCGATCAACGGGCAGCGCCTCACGCCGGAACAGGGACCGCAGCACCTGCTGGTGAACCAGGCGGAGACCGAGGTACAAATGCTCCTTCAGTCCTCCGATGGACCAGCGCGCAGCGTGACCGTGCGGGCCCTGGCCGCCGAATTCGGCGCGCGCTATCGTGATTGGGTAGAGGCCAACCGCCGCCTGGTGCATGAGCAGACGAATGGCCGCGTGGGCTATGTGCATATCCCCGATATGTGGGCGGATGGATACGCGGAGTTCCACCGCTATTACCTGGCCGAATATGACCACGAGGCGCTGATCGTCGATGTACGCTGGAACGGCGGCGGCGCAGTTTCCGGGTTGGTGCTGGAGAAGCTGGCGCGACCCCGGCTGGGGTATGGGTTCCAACGCTGGTCGCCACCCAATCCGTATATCTCTCATTCCCCGCGCGGCAAGCTGGTGGCAATCACCGACGAGAACGCTGGCTCCGACGGCGACATCTTCTCCCATGCCTTCAAAATGATGGGATTAGGGCCGCTGATCGGCAAGCGCACCTGGGGCGGCGTCATTGGCATCTCCCCCTATATGCCGCTGGCCGATGGGACCATCACGACCCAGCCGGAGTTTAGTTTCTGGTTCAAGGATGTGGGCTGGGGCGTGGAGAATTATGGTACCGACCCAACGATTGACGAGGACTACTCGCCACAGGATTACGCGCGTGGCTTTGATCCACAGCTTGAGCGTGGCATCACTAAGGCGCTGCGTCTGATTGAGGAGTATCCTGCCGCGACGCCGAGGCCAGAACAGCATCCTTATCGAGGCTATCCCAAGCGGTGAGCGGCGAGAAGTTGGGGTTACGCTTCTTGTCAGCTCGTTCTGTGACACGCAGCAACACGATGTGATCTTGCAAGGAAAGGGCCAGAACGCATGCCCCTGTAATGGCTACTTTGTTCATCCGTTCAAAAACAGGCCCTTGAGACGGTGGAAGATCTGCTTTCCCTGTTTGCAAACTCGAGAGGGTCGGTGTACAATCAGACGTCGTCAACAGCATCCTCATGCTTGAACACCGATATTTTCATGTGATGGAGAAGCTTCTTTATATGGCTGGTATTTTTCCCTTTCTCCAGCGGCTGAAGGAGGGCTGCTTGCATGAGCTCTTGTCTCGCTTTTCTCATTGGACCAGACCACTGTGCTGGCTACTTGTGGTATCCGGAGGCCAGAATTGGGCTGTGAGAACACCTCAGGCTGTCTCTGGCTCCTTGCTGATTCCCAAGAGGAAGAGTACAATCACAAGCATTGACTCGCTCATTTTCACCAAGGGGTAACGACTACTGTGCGGAGGATTCTCACCTTTATCACGTGGTTGACACGCTTGTGTCTTCGGACACTGCACCACCGCTTCGTCGCCTGGACCACACCGGACACCACCTCGCTCCTGCTGGGAACGCTGACCGACATTTCCAGGAGCAAGTCTGAGCTTGTGGAAGAAAACGCCCTGTTGCGTCAACAACTCATCATCCTGCGTCGACAGGTGAAACGACCTGCCTGTACCAAGACGGACCGGATACTCCTCGTCCTGCTGGCAAGAATGGTGCGAACCTGGAAACAAGCCCTGTTCATCGTCCAGCCAGAGACGCTGCTGCGGTGGCATCGGCTAGGATTCAAGCTCTACTGGAAATACAAGTCTAGAGCAACTTCTACCACACCCAAGATCTCCCAGGAAACCGTGGCCTTGATCAAGGAGATGGCCAGGGACAACCGACTCTGGGGAGCAGAACGGATCCGGGGCGAATTACTCAAACTGGGTATCCGTGTCTGCAAACGCACCATTCAGAAGTACATGAGAGCCGTGCGCACCACACGACCACGAGGACAGACGTGGAGGACGTTCTTGCAGACTCATGCCCAGCAGATCTGGGCGAGTGACTTTCTCCCAGTGACCGATCTCTTCTTCCACTCGCTCTTCGCCTTTTTCATCATCGAACTGCACTCTCGCAAGGTGATTCACGTCGGCGTGACCCGCTCTCCCACCAACGCTTGGACGGCGCAACAGCTGCGGGAGGCCACCGCCTTTGGCGCGGGACCGAAGTATCTCATCCGAGATCATGATAGCAAATTTGGTGTGGGCTTTGAACGGGTTGCGAAGACGAGTCGCATCAAGATGCTCACCACCCCGTATCAGGCCCCGCGTGCCAATGCCATCTGTGAGCGCTTCCTGGGCAGTGTGCGGCGTGAGTGTCTCGATCACCTGCTCATCCTTCATGAGAAGCAGCTCCATCGGGTACTCAACGCGTATGTGCATTACTTCAACCGAGCCAGGCCGCATCAAGGAATCAAACAGCAGATTCCGGAGCAGAAAGCCGGATCCGTACCAGCACAGCATGCAAGTGGCAAGGTCATCTCCTTGCCGGTCCTGGGCGGCTTGCATCGTGACTACTGTAGAGGTGTATAAGCTTTTTCAGAGATGAAGAGGTGACAGCCTAAAGCATGCACAACACCTGAGAAATCTGATTCACACTGGTTCTTCACAAAGAACCAGCAGGCAGTTGCTTGTTGTTTTCCTTGCGCAAGGAACCAAACACGAGAGATAATGCGCCTCATCGTCTGTGAGGCGCTGCCCCAAAGGGTAAGGACGTTCCTCCGAAGCTTGACTCAACATGCATTTCGTCGACAAAGCACCATATAATTGAAGAGGTTAACTAGCAAGGTGCCCAGCGGATCTCCCATGTAGCCAGCACAGGACCCCATACATGGAGGCAATCTCATTGGCTGTCTTGTGCCCTCTGATCGCTTCCAGCGGCACTTTTGCTTTGAGTTCAGTGCTGTATCGTTTCCACTGCTGGGTCATGAACCACTCCTTACAACTTCTCGATACAGCTATTTTATCTTATGGCCCTGTCCAGCTTTTGGGGGATAGTATACTTTGAACTGATCCCACTCGGCCAAGCGCTTGCCGTACTCGGCATGGATCATGTCATGCGCGCCCTTGCCGAAGAAGATCCGCAGTGGGGGCTGCCCCATATCGACCAATTTCAGCACGACCGGCCCGGTGGCCTCTGGATTCCCACGCACTGCCGAGCTACGGCGAGCGTTATTGGCCTCTCGGACATAGTCGTATGCTGGCAGTTCCCTGGCAAACCTGGCTGAAGGGCCGGCCCAGTCAGTTGCATAGCCGATTGGCTCGATCAGCGTGACCTTGATGCCCAGTGGTCTTGCAGGCTCTCCGGGCGACGGGCGGCTGCCGCGACCCTGTCGCCACGTTTGAGTGCCGCCTCCGCCCATACACGCCCGAATCCTTTTGATGTGCCGGTAATAAACCATATTTTACTCATACGATGTTCCTTTGCAGGCTATTATCTCAGCTCTTTGGCGATGTCCTGGTTCTGAGCAGCAATCTGTTCCGCCATTTCCAGGTCGCCGTTCATGCGCGCATCCCAGTAGGCAACCTTGCCGCGTGGGAAAACCGACCAGTTTCAAGTTGGGATTTACATCGAACTTGTCAGGAAGCTGTCAACCAGGTTGGCAATTTCATCTGCTGCCGTATCCAGCGCGAAGTGACCGCCATCGACTCTGTGCACTTGCGCCTGCGGAACATCGCGGCGGAACGCTTCCGGTTCGGAATCATCGAACGAAAGTTCGTACATGCCCCAAAGAACGAGCAGGCGAGGCTGGGTTTGACGCATCCATTCCTGCCATTTTGGGTAGGAAGCGACGTTGGATTGGTAATCGTGAAACAAATCGCTCTGGATGTCGGCCTGGCCTGGCTGGTTCAGGAACCGGAATTCATCGGTCCACAGATCAGGATCGTAACGCTCTACCTGGGGATCGTTGCCCACATGCCGCGTACGCGTGGTGGCAAGCGAGAGCAGATTCGAGCGCAAAGTCGCCTCGTAGGTGGCACGGTCGGCCCAAAAAGCGCGGCGGAGGTTCCAGTTTTCCCCGAGACCGGTATCATGCGCCACGGCATCCTGAACGATCAGCGATTGAACGCGCTCCGGGTGGGCAAGAGCCAGGCGAAAGCCAACTGGCCCGCCATAGTCTTGCATGTAGAGGCTATAATGTGTCAAGCCGAGCGTCTCGGTAACATGCTCCATCACTGTCGCAATGTGGTCGAAGGTGTAGGCGAATTGTGTAGGATCAGGCCAATCGCTATGGCCGAAACCCGGATAATCCGGGGCAATCAGGTGATAGCGGTCGGACAGGCGCTGCAACAGCGGCTCATACATGCGCGAAGAGGATGGCAGGCCGTGAAGCAACAGCAGGACAGGGGCGTCTTTGGGCCCGGCCTCCCGGTAGAAAATGGACAGGCCATCGACCTGCACGCTGCGATACGACACAAGGGTGTTCATAGCATTCTCCTTTTGATGGTCTTGAGCCAGAACCCAGCCCGGAGCCAGCAGGACAAGCAAAAGCCCTGCGGCGACGAGAGGAATGACTGGGTTCTGGTTGCCATGCGCGTCAGTACGCCTGTTTGTCGTCTATGTAAATGTTGGAATTAAGCTGTTAGATTCTCTGCAATTATCCCGGTGAGGGAGTTTTCCCTCCTCTGGCGCGCCCTTGCCAATTTCGAGGTAACCAGCCGAGGCAGAATGTTCTCTGATCGTCAGAGTAAGTGCCAAAAAATCAACAACTTAATTTCCACATTTACATTTTCCTGTGTGATGCAGGAAATTTTGTCTCAGTGCTCATATTTGAGGGCAAATGCTCATGTTTCAGGTCATTTACCGCAAGTTCTTTCACCCGCTGCTCCGCGCCTGTCGGCCAAAAGCCTTCGCGGGTTCCCAATTGCTCGTTCGAATGTGTCTTCATGTATCTCTCTCATCGGATTCACATCAATTGTCCCGCCTGTGGTGTGGGACGATGGGCACAACGTGTGCTCGTCGTCCCCTCTCTCCAACTAGCGCAGTGATGGGCAACAGCCACTCTACACGCTTATTACCAGCAGCCGACCAAGGCCAGATTACCGCGAGCTGTTGTGAGGCGGCCCCAGGTAGGGAAACTCGGCGAGCAGATCGTCGTGCGGGCCGATCCCATCCCCCGTCACTTTCCCATTCGTGATGACAGTCAGGAAGGCATCGGCAGCGTCGTCGCTGGGTGTGCGGCCATTGTCCGGGTAGGACGCCGGACGCGTGGGGTCATAGTACAGGAGGTCCGGCAGCAGTGTCCCTGCCACCCGCCTGGCTTCCACCGGCGTAAACCCCCCGTAATGCTCAAGCGATAGCGCGAAGGCGCCGACGAAACGGGCATCGTCCGCCGGCTCCGCGGCGCGATAAGCTCCGTTCTGCTCACCGGTAAGGAATGGAGTTTGGGAGGCTCGCGCACCGCGCTCCGCCTGCACCCAGCTGCCGTCCACCCAACTCAGCGTGCGGGCCCACAGGCCCATCAAGTTCTGCCCCAGAGCCGCGTTGGGCACTTCCAGCGCGATGCTGCAAACGTCTTTATCTGCGAAGAAATCCTCGCCAACGAATTGAAAGTTGTTAAAGGCACCCACGTCGAAGAAAAAGGGATCGCTGCGCCAGCCCGCAAAGAAGCGATAGTCGCCAGCCTGCGTCACCTGGGCCTCCCGCCCCATCGAGACCGGCGTTCCCTGGAGGATCACCTCTCCGCCCTCGCCCGTCCCGGCGGCCTGCGCGCCCTCCAGGCGGCGCAGCGTCGCCGTCTGCGCCCCACCCCCACTAGACGCGAAGCGCACCTGGTAGGTGATATCGGCGATGGCATCGCCGTCCGTGTCGATCTTGATCTCGTAGAGCCCCTCGGGCGCGAAAGGCTCGGCGGTAGTAGGTCCAGCATTAATCACGTCGAAGGACGGGTGCACGTCCATAATGAGGATCGACTTGCTGGGATCTCCCGGCTTGGGGAAAGCAAACAAATCGGTGTAGTCGAGGCGGGCGTCCCCATAGGGAAACCCGAATTTGGGCCCCGGCGAGATGGTAGAATAATGGTGTGACATGGTTCATCTTCTCCTTTCGGTTCTAGGTTGGGCCGAGCACAGCGCTCGACCCTCTCGTTTGGGACGGACCCCGTCAGACGACACCTCACCGCTGGCAGTATCCCTGGCCAGGGATGCCGGCCAGGGCTCGCTGCCGCGCTTCTCTCGGGGCCCGGTTGCGTGTCAGACGGCCCGCGCGTCAGGCCATGAACTGCAGCAAGGCGTTGTTGACCTGCTCGGCGTGGGTCCAGGCGATGGCGTGCGGGCCGCCGGCGATGACCACCGTCTGCACGTCGCTGATCAGGCTGGCCAGCCGTGCGCCCGTCTTGGAGAAGGGCAGAACCTGGTCGTCATCGCCCTGGATGACCAACATCGGCACGTCGATCCTGGGAAGGTCGGCGCGGAAGTCGGTCTCCCACGTCGGGATACAGGCCACCGCGGCGGTGGCCGAGGCGGTCACGGCGAGGTTCCAGCTGGCCTGGTAGGCCTGGTCGCTGACCAGCGTGCCACGCAACTGCTCGATGTTGTAGAAGGTGTCCAGGAACTCCTTCATCCACGCTGGGGTGTCCTGCCTGGCGGTCTGCATGAACCCCTCGAACAAGCTCGCCGGCACCCCTTCCAGGTTGTCGGGCGTCTCGAGCAGGAACGGCGGGATCGGGGAGACCAGCACTCCCCTGGCGACCCGCGCCGACCCGAACCGGCCCAGGTAGCGGGTCACCTCGCCAGTGCCCATCGAGTGACCGACCAGGGTGACCTCGCGCAGGTCCAGGGTTTCCAGGAGTATGCGGAGGTCGTTGGCGAAGGTATCATAGTCATAGCCGGTGGTCGGCTGGCTGGACTTGCCAAACCCGCGCCGGTCGTAGGTGATCACGCGGTACCTATGCTCCAGCAGCACCGGGAGCTGCCTATCCCAGGCACGGCCACTGAGTGGATAGCCATGGATCAGGACGACCGGCCGTCCCGAGCCGTGGTCTTCGTAGTACAGGTCGATGGATCCAGAGTTCTCCTGGCCGACTTTGATGTACGGCATGCGTATCTCCTTTCTTCTGGCTCTGCTGGCAGAACCTGGTTCAAACAAGTGCTCATGAGGCGGTCGAGGGGACCCTCCTCGACTACGGTCAGCCTATGCGCACATGCGCACTTTCGCATGAATGCGATATCGCACAATCGCATTCGCTAAGAATGAGGGTGCCCCTTTATGTGACCGACCAACGCATCCTCTATGACCTGAAAGAGGGGACGTTTTTGGTCTCTCGCAATCCGGTTACCTTCTTCAATCAAATCTTCGCGTAATCGGTATCCTCTGTCCGGCTGGGAGACGAATTTTGCTGCCTCCACTATCACGTCGGCCACAGCCTGTGGCTGCGAGATCATGATTGCGTGTGAGCCCTTGAGCTCAGTGACCTTTGCACCAGCCCGCTGGGCCATTGAGCGGACAATGTCAGTACCAGCACCCACGTCTTCAGTGGCGATGATTGCCCAGGATGGCAGCGTTTTCCAGGCGACCGGTCCGGAGGTATCGGCGAATGCCGCGCCCGCAATGGGACGTTGGGCAGCGGCCATGAGCCTCGTGCGCTCTTCGGGCGCGTCGGCGGCAAAGCCCCTGCGGAAGTGAGCCGGATCGAGTGTGAACTCGGGTGCCGTCTCTCCATCTGACCCAGTTGGATATTGACGTTCAATGAGCAGCGGATTGATGATGCTGTCCTTCGAATGCACGTCTGTGAGGCGTTCGCCTTCCTCGGGGATCAGTGCTGCCACGTACACCAGGCCAACGACGTTTGAGGCGTTGACTCCAGCATTACTAATCACAGCTCCGCCGTATGAATGGGCGACGAGGAGGATGGGACCGTCGATCTGATTGAGAAAGCTCGCCATGTAGGCGGAGTCGGAGCGCACGCCGCGGAGCGGATTGGGCGGAGCGATGATGTCATAGCCTTGCTGCTGCAAACGTTCGATAACTTCGTTCCAACTGGACGCGTCGGCGAAGGCGCCGTGTACGATGACGATGGTGGGTTTAGCGTTGGTGTTCATTGAGGTACCTCCCAAAAGACTATATCAACGTGAGTTCGGGATAAGGCTCTGATTTCCATAAGGAATTGCCCTCTTCCGTAGGGTACGGAGGGGATTCTCTACGAGAACCAGCCCGTGCCAACTGGTCTATCAGTGTGAGAGAGTTCCCGTGAAGGAACTCTTCTCTGTTTACTCTAGCACGCGCGCGAGGAGAGATGCGCCCAGATTCTTGCGCCAACGCAACAGATTCTTGCGCGGTTACCGAAAGGAGCTGGGGAGGAGTCCGGTGAGGCGCCTGAAGTGAAGCGCCAAGTGGCTTTCATGCGCAAATCCTACCGTGTGCGCAATGGTGGTGAGGGACCACTTCGTCGTGGAGAGGAGCAGTTTGGCTCGCTCAATCCGACGCCCGATGACATACTGATGAGGAGCAGAGCCGGTTGACGCTTTGAAGAGACGCGCGAAGTGGTAGGGGCTCAGATACGCGACCGCCGCGAGTGCTGAGAGCGAGAGATCCTCGGCCAGATGCTCTTCGATGTAGGTGCTGACGCGTCTGAGCGTCGCCTGGTCAAGGCCAACGGCTCTTGGGAGGGAGGGTTGCTTCATCGACGAGTGCTGTCTGAGCAGGTGGATGCCCAGGATGTTGGCTAGTGACTCCACATAGAGTCTTCCCCCTAGACCCTCTGAGCGCAGCTCTGAGAGCAGCGAGAGCGCAATGGTCTCGATCTGCGGGTCGAAAATGCCGAGGGTCTGGGCGAACTCAAATGTATCAGGATTAATGTCGGCCTCGGTGGCAATCTCCTGGACGAGGGTGGGTGAGAGATACAGATGCAGGTGGCGTACCTCTCCCTCGCGCTCCACATGCCAGTTGGTCGGCGCTCCTGCAGGCAAAATGGCCAGGTTCCCGGTTCCAAGGTGTCCTTGCCGCCCAGCGAGCCGTTCGTGAATGGTAGAAGGAGGACTGAGATTGAGGACAAGGATATGACGAGGAAGAGCAGGCAAGGCAAAATCATCGAGCGGGTGGATGATCTCGGCCACATCAAGCCCATGCCAGCCCTTTCCGCTGCTCGACTGCACAATGTGTTCAAGCGGAACATCGAATACGGTTTCGTGTGTGTTTTCTTCGAAAGGAGCCTGCTCCACTCCCTGTCTTCCTTCCTGTGGACAAAAAGATGCTGCAGATACAGGTGCCATACCTTCATCCTCAAGATTCTATCACAGAACTTCCAGTTCTCGGAACAATACAGCACAAGAATCTGGGCGCATCTCTCCTCGCGCGCGTGCTAGAGTAAACAGAGAAGAGTTCCTTCACGGGAACGACCTGGTGTGATGTGGCAGGATGTGGGATCATCCTGGGGCAAAACGCAGATGGAGAGGAAACACTCTCTCCTCGCTGGATCACAGCAGAACGCGATGGAGCTGATGCAAAACTGCACAGAGAGGCCCTCAAACGGTTTATCAGCGGATGGCGGCAGATAGGTGGGGACCGGCGACGCATCAAAGAGGTGTAGTTCTCGTGTATCAGCCAGTTCGTCTGGTAGCCTTGGCAAGACAATATCCAGACGACAAGGATGCGCGAGGGAGGTCGCGAGCGTGTTACTTACAACATTCTATGCTGATGTCCTAGATGTGGAGCGCGTAATGGGCGAAAATGATATCCCGAGCGTTGCACACAGGCGTCTTCGATCACGGCTAGGTCTTTGACCCCAAAGCGTATCCTCGCTTCCTCCTTGCTCCCTGTGATACGATGGGGCCTCTAAGCTCTATTATTTGCCGGAGGGAATATGACCTTTGCGATTTTGGCGCACCTCTTTTCCGCACTCCTCGATTTGGTGGGTTTGCTTATGCGCTCAGAGCGCGAGAAAGCTGTCGAGATCGCGTTGCTGCGTCAGCAAATTCGCATCTTGCATCGGACACAAGCCCGCCCACCTCGTCTCACCTGGTGGGAGAAGCTTCCCCTGACTATTCTGGCTGCTAAACTCATCGAAGGAGCCAGGAACTCCCGGGCTCGGCTCCACCAAAGTGTGCTCCTATTCAGCCCTGAGACGGTGCTGCGGTGGCACCGTGAGCTGGTGCGGCGCAAGTGGACGTTTCCGTTCCGAGGTCCTGCCTGCCGTACCACGTTCAGCGCTCGACGTCACCCCCCCTTGTATCGGCTGAAAACCCCCACTCACCAGATCGCTATGGTGCTCTCTGCACTGGCCGAAGGACTGGACCCATCTGCGGCCGAACGAGTCTCTGGCTACCGGCAAGCCACCATCACCACCTGGCTCACTCGCGCTGGGCAGCACGCTCAGACGTTACACGAGCGGTCCTTCTGCCATCTGCACCTCCCACACCTGCAGTTGGACGAACTCCGAACCAGACTGCGCTGCGCAACACAGGTGCTGTGGCTCTGGCTGGCCATCGACCCTTGCACCAAGATTCTTCCAGCGCTCCACCTGGGTCCTCGCACACAACACATGGCCCATCGGGTCATCCATTCCCTGCGACAACTCTTGGCCGCCTTTCTGCATACCGCTCTTTACGAGCGACGGGTTACATCTCTACTTCTACGCGCTCACAGCGCATTTTGGACACTGGCGCCAGCTGTGTCGCCGAGGGCGCAAAGTCCTCCGGTGGCAGGTGGCGACGGGCTTGATCTACGGCCAGGTGAAAAAATGCTACCAGCGACGCAAGCTGGTTCGGGTGACCCACCTGATGCGCCTCTTGACACAAGCAGCTCTCACGGACGCCTTACAGAGGATAGGTCTTTCGGGACGATTGAACACTGCCTTCATCGAGCGAGTCAATCTCACGGTTCGTCACGGAATAGCAGCTCTGGCACGTCGAACCTGGGCCACTTCCCAACAGACCTCACAGCTTCTGGCTCACCTCGAGTGGTGGCGAGCCTATTTTCACTTTGTGCGCCCTCATGAATCACTTCGAGTGGCGCTCGTACAACCACAAGAGCGAGGTGGTACCCTGGCGGCGCAACGAGACCTCCAACGTACCCCTGCGATGGCCGCCGGTAGAACCAACAGACGTTGGACAGCGCGCGAGGTGCTCACTTGTCCATTGCAACCCGTTTCCGCTTGAGAGGCATTGAAGTCAGAGGTGGGTGCAGGGTCATGTCGTGGGGAGATGGGTGAAGATGCCCGCAGAAACACTGAATGGAGCCTCACTCCATGATGAGATGGCCTATCCAGACTGCCTACTGACGAAAAACAGCCTGAAGGATGTTTGGGAATGGCTGAGCGAATTATCCACCATGTTCAATAGCTGTACCTCCCAGAGCCGATTCTGCGCTGCCATTTCCTTGATCAACCCTACGGTCTCTGCAGATATCTTTGGTTTGGAAGAAGCTGCTCTGGATGTATACTTCCAGAACAGCCGAAATCCCTGGCGATGCCAACGCAGGAGCGTCTCTGGTTGGATAATGAAAAGCGCTTGTTTCCAGGTCCGAACCATCCTTACGAGAAGTACCATGAGTATACGATCCGTTTTGGCACAGATGGGTCGTTTCACCTGTCGGCGGAGGATGATGAGTTGCTGGCGGAGGAAGGCGTTTTCTGCCACGAGTTCGGACTTGCTTCTGGCAAGGTCAGTCACGGTTCCCAAAAGAAGAGAGGTATTGGATGGTTTGGTCCAGTTGACGAAGCAGTGTTGGAGCGACTGAAGGCAAAAGCATGTCAATCGCTTGATGAAGGTGAGAATATCATGCACAGTGTCCGATTCCTTTTTTGAAGATGAGCAGGTAAATGTATCTCGATTCTACTCTCCATCTGGGGAATCGGCAAAGAGCGAGAAACATAGGAAGGTGTTCTCAAAGGGCTCATTTAGCGAGCGGATGTCACAAGTAGCCAGCACAACCCGTTTCCTTGTTCATTGGTTCAGATTACTCAATGGTCAGGAAGGAAGACACCTCGCTTAGTGATGAGCTTTGCAGGAGCCTTTTTCAACACTCTGTATTACTGTAAAACCCTGGTGATACAATGGTAGAGTATGGGCATGAGCTATTATGGTCGGTGGCACTTTTCGGCATCAACACGCGAGACCCAATCCCAGCAGGCAGAACGTTTATAGTGAAAAGGTGAGTGAACAGTGACCCGTCCACCGTGAGGGGATGTCGTATGGGATCCACGCAAACAAGTTTGAAGAGACGTTTGTGGTTTCTGGGAGCACTGCCGTTGGCAAGTGGAGCGGCACTGGTAGTGCATATCCTGGCACATATCTCTCTTGGCCTGGCACTATTAGCGGCAGGCGCGATAGTCGTTATCGTCGGTGGGATCTCTTGGAAGCGTCTCACCCCTGCAGCGCGGGCTATAGTATCACAGCGCATAAAGGTCGGACTCCTGGCAGGAGTCCTGGCTACCCTGGCTTACGACTTCTCACGCTGGCTGGTTGTTACACTCTTCCACGCTACCTTCTATCCTTTCGATGTGTTCCCAATCTTTGGATATGCGATTGCGGGACCAAACACACCACATGACATCGCCACGGTAATCGGTACCCTGTACCACTACACCAACGGGCTACTGTTCGCTGTTGCCTATGCCATCCTCTTTGCTCCAAGAGGCTGGTGGGCTGGCATCCTATGGGCCCTGGTGCTGGAGGCATTGATGCTGGCTATTTATCCGGGCTGGCTTCATCCACGTGCGTTCAATGAGTTCGTCAGCATATCAATGGTAGGTCATGTGGCATATGGAAGCGTACTGGGAAGCTTCAGCCGTCAAGGTCTCAAATGGCTGAAGAAGCCTCAAGGAGCCAGAGACCTGCAATGAGGTCTCGTAACTCAACCGAACCTTGACAGTATTTTCCTTTTTGTGTAACATCCTACTATTAGGACCTCTATCATTTGTGCCATGAGAGTCACCAGGCCTTGATGGGAGAAGCATCCAAGCCTGTTTTCTTATGCTTTACGCGCTACCAGGCGCGAGAAGGGAGTCGCGAATATGCAACTGCGTCCGAACCTTTCAACTGGTCGGCCTGCTCATCCCTCCTCGGAACCGATCCCAGGCCTCGATAGATTCGTAGAACGCTGGTGGGTGGCTATTCCCAAGATACTGCGTCGCTATTCGCTGTTGCTCTCAGAGGCATGGTCCGATGGCCTCTATCTCACGGTCCGACCTCTGGCAGGCATATTGGCTCCGCTGTTAGTAGTGCTGATTGGACTGGCGGAAGGTGCCACACACTGGAATCTCCTCATCAACGACACCGTCTCGTCTGGACAGCTTGCCATCGCCTTCACAGAGTTGCTGCCGCTTATGGTATTTGCTGCAGTAGTGGGTGCCATCAGCACGAACCTGGGTCTCATACTGGTGCTTGGCTATGCTGTAGGCGACCTGCTCATTTTCGGTTCCCAGTCTGCTAATGTTCTTCAATTGGGCTTGCCCAATGTTCCTCTGCTAGCTTTCATCTACCTACGCATACCACAGTTAGTATCTTATGCATTGTTCTTCTTGCTGGCAGCCATGCCCACTCTCAGCACCAAATACCTTTTAGTGCGCCTGAACCCGCTCCTCAAGGCGACAGAGCCTACAGTAACCATCATGAGAATCTCTGCAATGGCGGTGATCCAGGGCGGGATGGTCTATGTATGGACTCTGGCGGCACCACTATTGATTCGTGTGTTCTGGGGCTGGACCAGTTCCTCACCTCCGCTTGCTGCTGCATATTACCTGCAGCAAATGGGTGGCTGGGTCGTGGCCGCCGCTGTCATGGGTGTAGTGGTGCGTGGATGGCTCACCTATCGAGCCAACAGAGATCAGGCGGTCGCCCAGCGCATGGGGCGATTGGCAACGGCTCTCAAGGAAGCAGACACTCGCCTCGCCTTTTCACGACGACTGCCAGCGGTAGTACGCTGCCTCCTGGCGGCTCTCGCTCTGACACTGCTTGTCTCAGGCTTTATTGCCAGCCTCCTCGAAGGTATTCTCATCTTCCTGTTCGTGTCGTTTATCTTTGTAGCAAGGGTAGAATTGCTGCCTCGCCTCAGCATCTGGGTGCGCTGGATTGCACTCATGACACGTATACCACTCCTGGCACGTTTGATCGGCGGTGCCCTCGTTGCGTACTACTTGACACAGGCAACCCTGACGGCGTACACGCAACTATTCCCAGCAGTATACTCGGATACGCCAAGCGCGACGTTGCGGCCGGTACTGATTAGCATGTGCCTCTCACTGCTTATAATGACTATCCTGCTACCACGGATTTCACCAACTCGACCGGTTGCACCAGCGTAGCCGATGGCGGCGAGACCATTCTAGTTGCTGCATCTACCCAAAGGAGATACTATCATGGGACGACGGATACTGGCGCAGGGGGCATTCGTTCTCTCGCTCCTGGTTATCTTGATGCTTCAATCAACGTCCGTGGTATATGCTGATAATTGTGGCTCGTTATCCGATTGCTTTCCAACGACTGAGGCGGCGGCGGCCGTCGCTGTCGCTGTAGCGGTGCTTATCGCGCTTGCTGTGCTCGCGCTTCCCCAATTGCTAGAGACGACCACAACTCCAGATACAGGGTCGGATGTCCCGCAGTCACCCCCAGAACCAGCAGCCCCATTCCCGCTGCCGCCGGTGCCTCCAGCACCTGAGGACCCGGAGAGCCGCTTAAGACGAGAGGAACAGACATCACCAACGTATCCACCCGCACAAGGGCCAAGGCAAGGCTTTCAGGAGCATCACCCAGCATTGGCATCGCAGCATGCAGAAAATGAGGAAGCGAGTCGGCATCCTTTTAAGCCAGGCGAGAGCGCTGCTGCCCCTGCAGAGCCGCAGGTGCAGGTACCTCGCTCGGTGGAAGAAGTCCAGGTGCCCCGTGCGGAATCGGAGGTTCAGGTGCTTCGTTCAGACGTAGAAGTCCAAATACCTCGTCCAGGGCCAGCGGTCCAAGCGCCCTTCGTGCTTGCTCCAGGGCCTGATGCGGCAGCCAACAGGCTCCTCGGTATCCACCACGTTACTGCTATCGCCAGCGACCCACAGCGCAACATCGATTTCTACACGGGGCTGTTGGGACTCCGGCTCATCAAGGCAACTGTTAACTTCGACGAACCTAACACCTACCAATTCTACTACGGCGATATGTTGGGGCATCCTGGGACCATCCTGAGCTTCTTCTGTTGGCCCAACGCTCCTAGAGGCACCAGGGGAACGGGACAGGTGATCGCGCTCTCTTTCTCTGTGCCAGCGGGAACATTTAGCTTCTGGGCGGAGTATCTTATGCACAATGGCATTGCTGTTGGTGGGCCAAGCTCCCGCTTCGACGATCAGGTGCTTTCCATCTTCGACCCCGATGGATTGCAGATTGACCTGGTCACTCACCTGGGAACGGAAGCACGTAGTGGCTGGAGCAGCGGGCGTGTCCCACTACAGTGCGCTATTCGTGGGCTATACAGTGTCTCCATCTCGGTCGCCAGATATGAACAGACCGCTGCACTGCTGAGTGACCTGCTCCGCTTCCAGCAAATTGGAGTAACGGGGAGCCGCCACCGCTACCAAACGGGTAATGGGAAACCAGGGACATTGCTCGATGTATTAAGCCTTCCCACGGTACCTGGTGGATCTGTCGGAGTAGGCACTGTGCATCACGTTGGCTGGCGCACTCCGGGAGACGCGCAACAACTCGCCTGGAGTTCTGAGCTCAGCAGTTTTGGCCTCAATGTCAGCCCGATCATGAGCCGCCTGTACTACAACTCACTCTACTTCCGTGAGCCAGGTGGCATCCTCTTCGACATCGCTACTGACACACCCGGCTTCACAGTGGACGAGAACCCGGAACTGTTGGGGACGCATCTGATGTTACCACTATGGCTTGAGCCGCAGAGGTCACAGATTGTACGAGCATTACCGCCACTCCGTCTGCCAACCGCAGGTCAGGGGAGGTAAGAATGCCAGAAGCAGATCAGGTAGGCCAGCGCTTTGGCAACTATCGACTCATCAAGCTGCTAGGGAAAGGTGGTTTCGCTGAAGTCTACCTTGGCGAGCATATTCACCTGAACACACAAGCCGCAATCAAAGTCCTACTCACGCGGATAGCAGAGAAGGACCTGCAAGATTTTCGCGCCGAGGCACTTACCATCGCTCGCCTGGAACATCCCAACATCGTACGGGTACTTGACTTTGATGTGGAAGGCGATATTCCTTTTCTGGTGATGAGCTACGCCCCGAATGGTTCTTTGCGCGATCATCTTCCTAGAGGCACGCCCCTCCTACTTCAGCGTATTGTGCCTTATGTTAAACAGGTGGCTGAGGCTTTACAATACGCGCATGATCAGCGGCTGGTACACCGCGACGTTAAGCCGGAGAATATGCTGCTGGGAAAACATAACGAAGTTTTACTCAGTGACTTTGGTATTTCAACTGTAGCTCGAACGTCGATCAAGCAGGAGGTAGCGGGTACCGCACCCTACATGTCCCCTGAGCAGATTCAGGGAAAACCACGCGCCGCAAGCGACCAGTATTCGCTGGGGATTGTTGTATACGAATGGTTGACTGGGGATAGGCCTTTTCATGGCTCGTTTATAGAGGTATGCAGCCAGCATGTTCTCGCTGCTCCACCTCCTTTGCATACGAAAGTCCCAACAATTCCTTCCATTGTTGAGCAAGTAGTGCTAACCGCGCTGGCAAAGGAACCAGATCAACGCTTTGGCAGCGTCCGGGCGTTTGCCCATGCACTGGAGCAGGTTAGTCGTCCAGAACAATCTTCCGCCATGATGCCTCACGGCATCCCACTCGCCCAGGTCTGCCAGCGTTGCGGCACGCTGCTTCCCCTAGGTGGACAATTTTGCAGTAACTGCGGCTTCCATAATGTACCGGCAAGCAATCTTTCTACACGACAAACACCACAGTCCTCTGCTACGAATGGGAATAGCGTAGCGCCGCAAACAGCATACAACACCCCATCACATGCAGGACAACAACCAGACTACTCGATGGAGAGGCCTGCGCTAGCGGCACCACAAAACACACCCGCGATGTCTCAGGAGTTCTTTTATCCACCACCTTCATCAACTCTGCGCAGCTCGAAGCTCGGCCTTAGAACCTTCCTCGTCATCATTGCCCTGATCACTGTAGGGCTTGCGAGCTACCTGTATATCTCGAACCGGCCATCATGTGTTGCCCGAGGGCCGCTAGCTTGCAACGCGTCTCCCAACAGGGCGTCATCGGCCGCGTGCAATATAACCTCTACCGTAAATCCGCTGTTCTTTGATTGTTTTGCTGACAACAGTCGCGGCTGGAATACCTCTGTGCCAGACCCAAGCAAACAATCGGTTACTGTTGGCAATGGCTCTCTGGTTCTAGAAGATGACGACAACCGATTGTTGCCAGAGTCGTTACCCGCCAACACAATCTTTGCTAATTTCAAGCTTACCGTCGATGCCGTTCTCTCAAAGGGATCCTCGGAGAATGGCTATGGTGTATACATCAGGGCGTCGCTCCAGCAAGGGCTATTTGTCACCTATTACCGTTTTGAGTTCTACGGTGACGGTACGTATGCTGTGTATAAAGGGATGGCGAATGGTGGAGTAGTTGAGCTGGTGAAGCGCACCTCGAACCCCGCCCTTAAAAAACAAGGCAACATCAACCACATCACCATCGTTGCGAATGGCGCTACCATGACGCTGATCGTCAATGGACAGCAGTTGAACGAGATCGCTGATAGCAGCTACGCGAGTGGGTCTGCTGCCTTGTTCGTCTCCAATCTTCCCGGCTCGCCTCCAGGTGCCCAGGCTACCTTCAAGAACCTGGCTATCTATCCTTCTTGAAACTACGTACTCCGCCTGTCCCTCAACATCAGCCAGAACAGCTTCTAGTGCAGTCGCATTGCCGTGAATAAGAGATGAGAGCGTGTGCAGAAAGACGAAAAGGAGCCGATAGAAAAAGGCAAGAGGAGAATGGCGTCACAGGAGAGCGAACCGAGGAGGAGCATGATGTGTATATGCTGCCGAGAGCGACGGGTCTATCCTTCAGATGTAACAGACGAAGAATGGGCGATCCTGGAACCCTTGATTCCTGCAGTCAAGAAAGGCGGGACGACCGGAGGAAATCGAGCGGCGAGAGATAGTCAACGGCATTTTGTATGTGCTGCGTAGTGGGTGTCGCCTTTAGGATGCTGCCCCATGATTTGCCCAACTGGAGTACCGTCTACCTGTATTTCCGCCAGTGGAAACGGGCTGGCATTTGGGAGCAGGTCAACGCCGCGAGGCGTCCGGCAAGTGCGCGTCTGCCTGGGACGCGATCCCGAACCGAGTGCGGCCATTCTCGACAGTCAATCGGTTAAAAGCAGTGCTGTTCGTGGCGATGAGCGTGGCTACGACGCAGCAAAAAAAATTCAGGGCCGAAAACGGCAACGGCACGGTCGACACGCAAGGGCTGCTGCTATGCGTCAAAGTGCTAGCGGCTGATATCAGAGATCGAGCAGGGGGCAAGGTCCTGCTCCAACCGCTTGCCGGAAAGATGCCTCGTCTGCAGGTGATCTGGGGGGACAGCGGCTATGCTGGTGATCCCTTCGAGCAATGGGTCAAGCACCACCTCGGGGTGCGTCTGGAGATCGTCAAGCATCCTTGGACCGGCCTTCGCGGGGTCTGGGTGAAAGAAGGCATGGAGGTGGACTGGGACAAGATCATGCCCCCAGGCTTTCATGTGCTCAAGAGGAGATGGGTAGTGGAACGCACCAACGCCTGGATTACGCGTCATCGTCGCCTCTCTCGCGATTTTGAGGGCACGCACTCCAGCAGTGAGGCCTTCATCTATCTGGCGATGACCAGGATCATGGTGTCTCGGCTGGTTCGTGCCAGTCCCTACATGGCCTCTTTCTGCACACGCTCTGAGCTTGCGTTTTAACCATGAGGAGGTACCCGAAAGTCGAGAGTGACCATCGTGCAGACAAACAAATGACAAAAAATGAGGGTTAAGCGGCCTTTTTGACAGCAGGATAGCGTGGAGCATGGCCCGAAAGGCGACCTTTAGGTCGTCCGGGCGAGCGTCCACAGGGTTTCGGGAGTTTTGCGAGAGCTGGAAGGCGTCTCAGAAGTGATGGAAACGCTCGGCGCACGCGATAGGGGGTCAACTTACCGTCAGGCAACGGTTTTTCCCAGGGGAGACGCTGATCACTGACCACCGGGCGAGCCAAGCGCAGTTGCGTGTAGGCAAGCACCACAAGAAGGGTCCAGCGATCCGCTTGTTCAGGATGGCGTACCCGAGGAAGAGTCCAGTTAAGAAACTGTTTGACAGAGCGAAAGGTATGTTCAAGCTTGAAGCGACCTACATAGGCACGCCACACACCGGATAAGTCAGGCTGTTCAGGGCCATGCCACCATAGCCATAATTGCTTGGGGAGGCGTGTCCTGCTGCCGAAGTTGCTCTACCTCGACAAGGATGAGGGTTCCTCGCACCAGTGGTCGTGGACCACGAGTGCCACGCTTGGGATGAATTTGCGGAATAGCATGCAGATTGTGCCAGGCGCGCACCTGCACCCGACCATACTGACTATCCTCAGTCCTATACTCTTGATTAGGCTTGAGCCAAGTCGTGGGATCAGCACAGGCGAATTTGTGCCCATGGCGTGGAGGTCGCCCTGTCGCTGCCTGGTCAGTGGGATCGGCATAAAAGCAGCGTCCTGCCCGTAAACGAGTGAGAGCGGCTGCACGCAAGGAACCCCAAGCTTGGGCTAATTGCCCCGGGGCGTCCCCAGCATCAAAGACAAAGATGGGCAAGGGAGCGTCATCAGGATAATCTTGCAAGAGTTCTTTGATTTGTTGCACTGCGACGAAATTGACATTGTCGGCAGGCTTGAGCCGTCGGATCTTGCGCGGAGCTGTCCAGCTGTCATGGGTAAAGCTGACCTGGGCAATCCAGTGATAGGCCCAACCCGCCACAATCGGTTGTCCAGCCGAGTGACGAGACGGATGATGGTAAAAGGCACGTTCGGGGCTGGTTTCGGCATCACAACGAGCCCACACGCTCGCATCCACTGCGAAGATGGGTTCTCCTGCCTCCAGTGGATGCTGAGCCAGGAGTGTTTCGAGCGCCTGAGCGTCGATTTGCCCATCGACGAGAGCGTCGTAAATGCTGCCCCAGCCGCGCTGAAAACCAGCAGCCAAGCTCAGATGCGCTGGGGAGAGAACCGCGCCAGTCGGAAGCCTCGCATCCATGAGGTCAAAGAGCGCATCGCGACGCCGAGTGAAGAGTTGATACATGCGCTGACGAAAGGTCGTCAATGTTTCTAGAGAAGAGGTTGTCATGCCTCCAGTATCGCACATGAGGCTTGTTTTGTCAGGTTCTACTTGCTCCTTTGCCCTCGCTGGTTAAAACGCAAGCTGAGAAACTGTCTGAAAAAGGCTTTTGTTAGTCACGTGTGATAGAATACGCGTCATGAATAGAACACCTTATCTAACCGATCTGAGCAATGCGGAATGGAGCTGTATCGCTCCTCTGTTTCCTGCTGCCTCTCTTCATGGAAGACCTCGCCTTCATAGCCACCGTGAGATCGTCAATGCCGTTTTCTATCTGCTGCGAAGCGGATGCCCTTGGCGCCTGCTTCCCCACGATCTGCCCCCTTGGAAAACAGTGTATCACTATTTCCGTCTGTGGAAGAGGAATGGTCTCTGGGAACGGCTTCATACAGCACTTCGCGAGCAAGTGCGTAAAAAGATGGGGCGTGAAGCTCAACCAAGCGCGGGCATCATTGATAGCCAAAGTGTCAAAACCATCGGTCTGCGTGGCCCTCGTGGCTATGACGCAGGCAAGAAAATCAAAGGGCGTAAACGTCATCTGCTGGTGGACACGCAAGGATTCGTCCTCAAAGCCAAAGTGCACGCTGCCGATATCATGGATCGTGATGGAGTCATGCTCTTAGTTGATGGGGCCTCACATCAATTCCCTCGGCTGCGCCATATCTGGCTGGATGCCGGCTACAACGGCCAAGGGAAAGGCAAGGACTGGATTGAGAAGACGCTCGGATGGACCACTAAGATCGTCCAGCATCCCCCAAAACCCCGCTATATTTGGCTCCCGAAAGGAGTCGAGCCTGATTGGGACAAGCTTATGGCGCAGTTGCCGTCTCCTGGCTTTCACGTCTTACCTCGCAGATGGATAGTGGAACGAACATTCTCCTGGTTGGGCCAGAATAGACGTCTGAGCAAGGATTATGAACAACACTGTGAGTCGGAGGAAGCCTGGATCTACATCGCCATGACACGTTTAATGGCAAGACGCCTGGCCGCTGCTTAACCTTTTTCAGACAGTTTCTGACCTGGCTGTCATGAGAAAGCGACTTGAAGAGAAGCAGGCTGAAATTCAGCAGCATATCGCGACATTGACTGGAAGCCTCTCGCCCCCCGAAGATGCAATCCAAGCCAGCTATGACGTTGAAGAGCCGGAAGAAGAGGCGGTGGATCTCCAGGAAACAGACATGGATCAAGCTATTCTGGACAATGAGAAAACGTTGCTCGCCGAAGTACAACAGGCTCTGGCAGGCATCGATAATGGGACATATGGTATCTGTAGCAATTGCGGGCAGCCAATCCCCGAAAAACGGCTGGAGGCTATTCCCTGGGCTACCTTGTGCGTGACCTGCGAGTCGAAGCTGGGGTCTGAGGGATGAGAAGGTAGCGTATCCTTCTCTAAGGGTTGATATTGAGAAGCGCTAGCCCGAGGGAGCGAGAGACCTCCCACCAACTCGACCTAGCCCACTGAGCATTTAGACGAGTCACCTGGATGTAGACGGCGACTTCAGCTCCGCGAGGACTGCCGAAACAGCCTACTTGCCGAAACTTGCGTCGTAACTCGCGGTTTGTCCATTCCAATAGGGAGGTAGTTCGCACCACTTCGCGCACCATCCCCTCCAAGGAATAGTACCGGATGGTCTGCTCAAACTCCCGCTCAAAGGTGGCGACCGTCTGTGGCTGCGTGGCTTGCCAGCGCTCCCCAAAGACCAGGAGTCGTGCTCGTGCCTCGGATGGGGTCGGAGCTTGATAGACCGCCGCAGCTTGCTCGATCAAGGACTTTTTTCTTTCACGATCCAAGCCGACACACTTGTTGCTGACATAGCGCAACTTGTGGAAAATACATCGCTGCTGAACGAGCACAGAGCCATAGACATAGTCTAATGCTTGTTCTAACCCCTCGCCCCCATCACGTACAATCGCTTGCAGCCCAGTTTCCAACTTGACTCCCCGTGGTAACGTATCTTTTGTTAAGGGTTGAGATAATAGCGGTCAAAATAGAGATCGTGAGAAATCTGACACCACGTTTTCTTCCTCATTGCCATCGCACGGTATGTGCTAGAGTTTTCACACAAAGCGCGGGTGAGCCGTTCAATTTTGTAATTTACAGCTAACCACCAAACGCACCGGCAATAAATTCATTACTCAAGTGCAGCCAAATTAGGCTTTAATTATGCACCAAGGCCCATGTAAAACCTACTTGACGTGCTTACTCTACTCCTCTACAATTAGCCTAAAGGGTAACCCAGTAGGGACAGAGTAGCTCGCAGGAGAAATCCAAATGGCCAATCGCGTGGGTCAACAGTATGGGGACTATCGTCTGATCCGCTTTTTGGGAAGGGGTAGCTTTGGTGATGTTTATCTAGGCGAACATATTCGCTTTGGTACTCAAGACGCTGTTAAAGTATTAAAAATGCAATTGACAAACCCCGATGATCTACGAAACTTTCTCAATGAAGCACGCACCTTTCGCCTGGAGCATCCCCATATCGTACAACTTGTGGACTTTGGCGTAGAGCAAGATGGCACCGCCTTCCTAGTCATGGATTATGCCCCCAATGGCACCTTGCGTTCGCGCCACCCTAAAGGCACTAGAGTACCGCTGGATACTGTTATGAAGTATATTGAGCAGATTGCTCCTGCTTTGCAATATGCCCATGATCAAATGCTCATCCATCGTGACATAAAGCCAGAGAACATGTTGTTAGGACGCAATAACCAGGTATTACTCAGTGACTTTGGCATTGCTGTCGTCTCTCATAGTTCTCAGTCCTTGGACATACCAGAAAAGGGGGGTACGATCCCATAGGCGCGAACTTAAGAAATTAGGAAAAAAGGAGGGGAAAGGAAAAGACATCGGCCCACTCTGGTAGAGTACAGAAAAACACATCAAGATTTGTACTCATCAAGGAGCGAACCAATGTCACAGTCCTCTCATGAT